>Ga0247722_10000702_pt1 | contig 19720 bp, 14 predicted proteins | sample MSEWelMarce3H_FC_FD_189094 | JGI IMG/M metagenome (GOLD analysis project Ga0247722, IMG submission 189094) | Subsurface sediment microbial communities from gas well in West Virginia, United States - MSEEL Well Study Marcellus 3H_FC | ecosystem: Environmental > Terrestrial > Deep subsurface >... | reverse complement strand
TCATAAGGGTTATAATCATAGAATTTGACAGAGGTAGTTTGTAGTGTTTTTGAAAAAGCGTATGATCTGCTGGAAATCTTTTTTTTCACTTCAAGTACATCAGTTCCTTCTCTCTTTTTGACAAAATAAAACACACATGTTTTGATAGAAGTATGTGTAAATATTCCAGAAGGCAAATAAATGATTTCTTTCAAATCGCAGGTTTTCATGAGATATTCTCTCACTGCGACTAACGCAGAACCTTTGTTAAATAAATCTTGCCCGTCTGGCATAACAACCGCGCAACGGCCTCCGACCTTGAGCATGTAGACAATGGCCTGCAAGAAGAGAGGAACAGAACTACTCGTTTTTACAGGAATATATTCATCCTTTTTTCCAGATGCATTTCCAATGTCATCATAATCAAGACCTTTAATACCAAATGGCATATTTGCCAAAACAATGTCAGATTTTTTCTCAATAGGGTCTCGAATACTGTCGCCCCATTCTAGAGATTTTCCTGCGTGTCCGGTTGAAATAATCATGTTATTCACTGCTAATTGGAAGGTATCTTTTTCAACTTCTCTTCCGCCAAGTCCAATTGTCCCGGCAAATTCCCAATTGATTGGAATACTTTTTTCTTTGGATTTCTCATATAAATGTTTAATCGCGGTAATCAAAAAGCCTCCTGTTCCCATTGAAGGGTCAAATATGGTTTCAAAAGTTCCATCGGTATGTAGTTGAGGGGAAATAAGTTTAACCATCATGCGTTTGACAGATGGAGGAGTAAAGAATTGTCCGAGAACTTTACCCGTCATCAAATCTTGAATGACCTCTTCATATGCTTCTCCCAAAACATCTCTCTCAACAAGAGAGAAATCAAATGATGCCATTCTATCAACCAATTTTTTATAAGTTCCTTGCCTTTGAATTTCAATTGTTTTTCCTTTTAAAAATATTGATTTCGTCACAGGATGGACACTCAAAACGTATTCCCATAATCCTTCCAAAAACCTTGGCAAATCGCATTCGGGTTTTTTCGCTAAATTTTTAAAAAGAATCCCTTCAAAGAATGATGTTTTATTTTTTTCAATCATATCATCCTCCATAGTAGTAAAATCATATCCTTCATAATCTTTAAAGTTAAGTTCACTAGATTCAATTTTAGACTCTATCAGTTTCAAAATCAAAAAGTATCCCATAATGCGCAAGGCTTTGTCTCCAACAATTGATTCTGTCCTCAAAATGTCCAAACAAGATTTAAACATGGATGACAGATCAGACCTGTTTGACAAATCAGATTCTTTAGTTTGAATAATTTCTTTATGTTTCTCAAGTGAAATACACGGAGATTTTTTAGTTGAATGGCGTGTGAAATCAATCTTTTGCCCAAATACCTTTCCGCACAATTCGCAAGCATACGAGACTTTTGAAGCAGATTCCATTGTTATATAATATAAAGTAAAAAATCCTTTAAATTATAACTTTCAATTTTAATATTAAATATTTTCCTAAAACGCGGTTTTTTCTTTCATCGCTTTTTTGACAGAAATTTTTATGATATCTGCAAGTTTTCCAATGCTATAATAATCGCACCATAGTCCAGGAGGAGGGAAACACTCGTCAACATCGCACAAAACTTGGCATGCGCGGTTCAAATCCAATTGCGCTTGCCGAATTTCGGGATGAATCGCGCAATATTCAATAACTTTCCGGCTGCATATATCCGCAGTATAATATTTTCTCTCAATGGATAGATAATCGCACCAATTTTTGAATTTTCCTTCGAAAATTTTAGCAGGGTCTTTATTTAGACGCGGGTCTTTGTCGCATAAAGCAAAATACTCTTCCAAATTGGCAACAGCGTGTTTTTTAACGATTCGTTTTGCCTGTTCGAACGAGGTTGTACGTGAGATGACTTCGCGATGTTTTTCCATTAAATCCAAAAGTATAGCTTGAACAACCGAATGACCTCCTAGAACAGCAGCATCCGTAGCAACATTTCGAAAATTCTCTCTGACAGAATCAATGAAATTCATTTTGTCAAACTCAATACCAATATCGTATTTAAGATAAGAGAGAACAGCGATAGTGCGGTGAAATTTCGAATCAATTCCAGAGTCTTCTTCAATAAATACAGGAATAAGGACGTCAAATACTTTGTCTCTATTTTTACCGCCTTCCCCGAGTTTATCTGGACGCGTACCCCTACCGATGCATTGGATAATATCTTGCGCGGATAGCTTAGGGTCGCTCAAACAAATCATGTCCAGTTTATTGAAATCATACCCCATGCTGTATTGTTGAACAACATAACCGATGCTGTTTATCGATTTTTCATACTCGACAATACTCTCAAAAGGATAATCCAACGCCATTTGAATCCGCGGAATAGATTCGTGTGAAAATCCTTCTCCTACTAGAAAGAATGGTTTGATTCGTGTTTCTCCGCTTACATATTTCGAAAAATGTTGCTGAAACAATGTGAATGCGCTTAGCTGAGTATTGTGAAAACTGAATCCAAATGTTCGTCTCAGGATACCAAAATTATATAAAATAGTCTCAGATAAATTCAGAGTCTCTTTTTCAGATTGAAGAGAGAATATATAGGGGTCGATTGGACAGAGCCATTTTTGCTCGATGAGTTCACAAACTTTAATAGGGCAGTACAATTCTCCGAGCACCCCTTTCTCAAATCCAACTAATCCCCTAGTTGGCGAAGCAGACGTGAAAATACGATGTTGAATATGGGTGTCGTTTTGCATAAGAAATCGTTTAATATGTTTATCATCTGCATCCAAACGAATCCATTTTTCGACGCTCCAATGGGCTTCGTCAAACCATATAGAAATATTTCTCAAATTTTCAGATTGTATTAATTCTGCAACTTTTTTATAGGATTGAATACATGAAATGATTATTTTCTCTCCCCTGTATTTTTTCGAACTTGATGTGTTATAAACATTCCCTGAAGAAATTCCCAGAATTTGTAAATATGTTTCTCCTGCGTTTTGCTCATTAATTTTCTTGCGAGGAGAGAATATAACAAACACATCTGATAAAAGTTTTTTAAAAAGATTATACACGATGAAGCTCTTTCCTCCTCCTGTGGCTAATTCAACGTATAACTTTTTCTCTCGCATTAAAATCTCGTATCCTTCTTCAATAATTTGTCTTTGATAGGGGCGCTCTGACCAAGGTACTTTTTTAATTATTGTTTTAGGAGAAAGACGAGCATTTTTCTTGTCCAATTCTTCGTGCATAATTGTTTCTCTCTTTAGTTTTTGTTCTAAAAATATTCTAGAATGTTTCATGCCTGTCATGTCGGCGACTTCGGTAAAAGCATATCCTTCTTTTAGCAAAATCGGAGCAATGCGCTCGACAATATCCGGAAGAAAGAATTCAGAACCACCGTCTTCTCTCAAACGAAATTCTGCGAGATTCGCCTGCAACATGAATTCGACGCGTTGAAGCGCATATCTGTCTTCCACCCCATGAATTTCAAATATTTTTGAAAATACTCCCCGTCGAACTTCTCCTGTAGAATATGTGGCGTCTCTGTCCATAAGATTGGTTGAACTCCCTAATTTAACGACCCGACAATCTCCGTTAAAAATATATCCTGCATGTGTTCGAACATAGATATACATGTTATATTTAAGTGTTATTATAGATTAATACTTAAATCAATTTTATAATTATATGTCCTTCTTAACACATCTTAATGTTTTTGGATTACGCGTTTGATTCTCCAAGCATTTTTTACTACATGTTCTGGTTTTCCAAGCTTTTTTAATATATTCCTTTCCTTGTTTTTCACATAAATTTGTCATCATAGTGTCATGCGATTCAACTGGGTTAGAAGAAGATTTCGATTTAGTTTTCGATTTAGATTTAGTTTTCGATTTAGATTTAGAAGAAGATTTAGAAAGAGATTTAGAAAGAGATTTAGAAAGAGATTTAGAAAGAGATTTAGAAAAAAATTCGGAGGTAGAAGGAGAAGGAGAAGGAGAAGAAGACACTCTATCCTTATAACTATATTTTTTCAATGTCTTTGTGGGGCTGTTTCGTACAAGGTTATTTTTATGGGGTACGTCGAGAATTGTTGCACGAGCAGGACTAGGGCGTTTGAATATAGACGCAAATTTCTTTTTGATGTCGTACCATCTTTGGTTCTCCGCATAATCTCTACTATTTAGTTCAATCCGGGCCTCATTCGAATGAAAGAGGGTAAAATCATCCGGAATTATTTTATGTTCGGGCAAATTTGAATTTATAAACATCAATAACACGTGGGCAGTTGGATTACTTTTTGGTATAAGTGTACTCCATAACGTGATTCCTCCTTCACACCATTCGCTTCCCCAAGAATTTTTCACAACTAATTGTTTTGTATTCATCAAATATCCCACACAAGTCATTGCATGAGACCAAAACTCTACATCAACCTTTTTATTATTAAGACACGTCACCTCATCTGGTGTTAATGGTGCATTCATATCGCTTGTAACTAAAGCACAATACATGTTCTGGTTTAAAGCTTTCTTTAAAAATTTAATTGCCCCTTTGTCAAAACTGATGCCTCTTAGTGTAACACTAGGTCTCAATTTTTTGTCAATTACATATTTATTGAACGTGGTTATGATGCCAAATATCTGTTCGAACGCTTTGTTATTTTTATTCAGATTTTGTGGTTTACCAAAATACACAATTCTCTCAAAAACATCCTTAACCGCTTTAACAGATTTACATTTTTTCAAAAAATTCAAAATATATTGCATTATTTCTCGACAATCTCTGCCTTTGTATATTTGCGCATGTTGTAATCCTTTATGTGCTTGGTCATATTTACCAACTGTTTCATTATCAAAATATTCTATCATGTTTATGCCTTTTTTAATAAGTTTTACATAAGAATCGGAATCCACTGCAACCATACATATAAAGAAATAAAAGCATTGACGAATATCGACACCTATATCAATACCGTATTTTTTTACATGGTCAATAAATTCTTCTAAATTATGAATAGCCTTGTCTGGTTTCTTTTTACGCATAAGAATATCTCCATTTTCTAAGTCATAAGTGTATAAAACCATTGATATAAATCGCATAACAACATTAGAAGAAGTATAAGCCCAACATGACCCACCCACTTGGTCGTAAACATCAGAATATTCTGAACTGCTTAGTTTCGTTCTCATACTATATATACTTATCGAGTATATTTTCCAACACGTACAAAAGAATCTATTATAAATATTATAAAAATGCCCAGAAAAATATAAAGAACGACTTCCTCTGTTACATTGTTGGTTCTCTCATCCTGATTCTGCTCTAAAAGATTAATCATATAATTTAATTTTGTCATGAGAATATCGTCACGACTCTGATAGGCCGGTTGCTCTTGCTGGTATGCTGCGACAGGAGAAGGAACAGCTGTAGAAACAGTACTGCTATAACCGGGAGGCATAAATCGAGTATAATAATCTTTAGGAATATTTGAGCTGGATGCCGGAGGTTGTCCGGTTGAACTATCGCGAATGCGTGTGTTTTCTACTCCGACAGAACTTGGCGGAGGAATAGGAGCAAAATCAGATAATCCTCCATCATCGGCTGGCGCTGGTAAATTATGTATGGATTGCAAAACAGAATTTACCTTTTCTGATTCTGGTCGCTGTTTTTGAGTTTTAGTGAGGGCATGTTGTTGCTTTTTCTTGTTTAAGTTATTGATAGATGGAGTATAGTCATCAAATGGAGATGCGTACATTGCTAAAGACATTCTTATTAAAAATTAAGATAATAATTTGAAATAATATATTAGTTTAATTTATATGTTATCTAAAGAACAGAAGCAGTGGACGATATTAATTACGTTGGCGATTATTGGGTATATTTTATATAGTTCGAATCAATTATTAACCACCGTTTTAGGGAGAATTTATCTTGTAGGAATAGTAATTTTGGCGACTAAAAACAATACTATGGCCGGATTAATTGTCACAGGTGTCATTTTCCTATTGTATATGAATACATGGTACAGTGAAGGGTATGAACCAATGCCGACTCCAAAATCAGAATCAGAACCAAAATCCAATGTAGATAAATTGAGTGCCGAGGAAAAGCTAAGAGCAAAGTCCGCAAACAAGAGCATGTATCAGAATATTTCTACATCTGAATATGCCGACGCTGCATCTGTCCACGTACTAACTGGAGGAAAACAATTAGAATATTCTCCGTTTTAAATAAAAACTTCTTTATATATATATTATATGCCAAAAAGCACCAAAAACAAAATAACTAAATTAACAGGAATATGGTCCGTATTTGATTTTGCACATGGGCATATAATGTATTTAAACAATAGTAAATTCTTTGCGGGCGTTGTCATGATATTACTAAACGTCGGTTCAAAATTCATCTCGGTAAACTTCAGTAAATCGACGGAAGAGTATTTGAAATTCAGTTTAAGCAAACAGCTCCTCGTTTTTTCCATGGCGTGGATGGGTACAAGAGACATATATACCGCGCTAGTTTTAACGGCTGTTTTCGTGATTCTTTCAGAGCATATATTTAATGAAGACAGTGAGCTTTGTCTAGTTCCGCCTGAGCGCCGGGTCCTTAACAAACCAAAGGAGAAAAATCCGAATGCGGTATCCGAGAGCGAGTTGAATGAAGCGATAGGTGTATTAGAGAAAGCGAAAAAAGAGGTCTTACGAAGACAAGAGGATGAGAAGAGAGAAGCTAGCGCACACGACGGCGTGTATTACCCTTAGCCTTAGAACCGCGCATTTTTTTTCGAGTTCGACCGCCGACAGCACGCCTTTGTTGTTCTTTGACAGGCGCTTTCATTTTAATAGCGGCCGCCGCATCTTTCTCTTTAATATTTCGGTAAATTCCTTTATAGAGGGATTCTACCTTTTTATTTTTCTCTCTTGATTTCGGTAGCCATTTGCTATATTCTTTATAAACATCTTTTAAATCCTGTAAAATTTTATTGTATTTTATATTGCAAGTACTTTTCAATAATTTCTCATCTTGTTCTGACCATTCTTTTAATTCCAATTTCACATCGATAAAATATCCTAATTTGTAATCGATAACTGATGAAGAAATTTCTCTCCCATTGTTATAATAATCTTTGTCATCTCCAAAATATTCTATTTTAACATGAAAAGTAGAACACTTTAAAAACATTCTCTCTATCATGGTTCCAATAGTAATACCGGTTTCTTCATCAAGTATCTCTTTATATATATCGCGTGTTCTTGACTCATTGAGGTCGTGGTATCCGTAAAAGCCGCTATTGCGATGATTTTTTCTTTGGTGATATCCCAAAAAAAATTCTAAAAATTCTGGCAAGCGATATGTGTCCTCTTTTGCACCAAATTTAAATAGTCTACCATTTCCAATTTTTAAAGAAGCAAACTCGTTATCCGCCTCATCATATATTAAAAAAGTTATCCAAGATGAAGTATGAATATACTGGCAAAATGATATATCGTTATTAACATACTTAAACACGCATATGCTCAATGAATATTTCTCATACATAAATCTGCCAACATTCTCCATTTCAATAGATTTTATACCATCATCTTCTCTTTCTGTACCATAATAGTGGTTACTATGACGACCTTTTGTAAATTTCATGAATTCTCTCGTCAATTCGTATTCGTCTATTTCTTTAATTTTATCTTTTTCTTTATCTTTATTTTCTTTATTTTTATATCGAATGTTATTGTATTCATTAATTAAATCTGCCAATACGCTAAACAATGGTTTTGTTTCACTTGATGAAAATTTATTAAGTATTTGCAAAGAATTTAACATATTGTCGCTGCGAGGTTTTTCAAAAATATCTTCATTTTCTTTGAATTTCTCTTTAAGTAAAGCAATCGCGGAAGACCCGCCTTCTTGCCCAGCCACTTCACCCAATGTCTTTGCAATATCGATGAAAAAATCTGTGTTTGTTGTAGTAGTTTCCATTAAAGCTTCGCTCGGGACATTTAAAGAGTATAATGACAAACAACTGTTTAATTGACTCCGTAAAATTTTCTTAAATTGTTTATCTGTTTCTGCTTTTGCGAGAGAAAAAGAATCGCAGAATGATTTAAAAGCAGACATGACAAGGCCTCTTATTTTTTTAGGAGATTCATAGGCTTTCACCTTCGCGGTCTGAAAGCGATTCGATACAAGTGATATAAACTGAGCAACATCCAATTTAAAAGAATTCATAATAGCATCATATTTACCTCCAGAGCAATACATTTTCGGTTCTCCGCAAGGAAGCAATCTCCAATTAGAATAATTACATTTGAAATCATAAACAATGTATTTTTTCCCATCAATTTGTAGGATAGACCCGCGTTTGAATAATGTGTCGACAGTCATTTGAATATTATTACGGATTGTTCCGTCCGATGCGCGGGAACCTAAATCAAGTATATCTTTTAAAATAAACACTGTTGGCTTACCCTTTCCTTCATTCTCTATTTTCACATATTTTGTGGCATGGTCTTCCGACCGGATTTTTGCTGTACCAGAATTAAATACTTTTACTCCAGCAGACGATTTCAATGTGTATATTTTTTCGGCAGTTGACTCAGAAATGGATGTACCATTATCAAGAGCAATTGTCTTATCTTGAATATCGGGTCCTGGCGCAACCTTTTTCGCGGCAGTAACAACAGCGAAACCGCTCTCCACTAAAGTCGAATACGTTTTTTCGGTAAGAATATGTTTTTCATCATTCACGTCGACAAAAACTCTAGGAAGTTTTTCTTTATCCTGCATAACTTTAAAGAATTCTTCATTTAAAAATTGATATTTCAAAATATCTGGATATTTAGAGAGAATTTCCGAAGGATGCCGGTTGATACCGGCGCTTGTCAATTTCTTGTATGGATTAAATAGTACCCCCGCGTCTTGAATAACAGTACCGTTAATCCCGGACATTCTTGCTTCATATTCTTTGTAATTTTTCGGGATGATTGCGCCTCCTCTATATCCTATTTCATCTCTCTTAGTGGAAGAAGTTTCATATTTATTTAATCCCGTATCTATGCAAATATATAAACGTTTAGGTGGGACGAACATGGTTTATTTTATAACAATATTATTATTTTTGTACTCGTCGACAATGTGCGTAGGGATACTATTAAAATCTACTAAAAGGGTATTTAATGCAAATAGGCATTCACAGTTTTCTCTCTTAATTTGTTCTTCGAATAATAGTCTATCTTTAAAATATTTCTCAACAGTTTTTGGTCCGCATTTTCTAAATATGCCTTTGATATTATCGCTTTTGTCGCCTAAGACTATTTTCGAAAACAACTCGAAGGCAGGGTCTCTGCCACAGCCTATATTTTTAAACGCCATGTTGAAAATCGCAATCTCTGAAGGCAATTGAAAATAATCGCGGTCACTCGTTACAATCGTCACAGAATCGCCTTCACTCAATGCATGCTTCGCAAAAATCGCAATGCAATCATCCGCTTCTAATCCCGCATGGGAAAGTATTCGAATCCCGGAAGCCGCGCATATTTCATAGACTGCTGCGAAAAAGGGGGACATATCCTCTGCAGGAGGTTTACGGCCTGCTTTGTAATCCGGAATATGCGCATTGCGCCAAATCTCTTCTCTCTTGCAATCTTTCGCAAATAAGAGAGAAGTTCCCCCCGTTTTCTTGAGTATATTTTTTTGAATATGTTCCGAGCATATTTTTTTAAATTTTTCCATAAATTCGGGGTTGCCAATATGCGTTTCTCCTGACTTGGCTAGTCTCCACCAATTGACGAGGGCGTGATAACGATAAAAACAAAAATAGCTCCCATCTACTAACACTAGCATTTTAATATACTTATCAGTAAATCTTTAAGTATATTATGATATGGTTAAATGTCTAAACTCATCGTGTTTTTATCGGATTTTCGCCTGCGACCACTGCGTTTGATTTGGTTTCCTTCTCCTTGGAGTTCTTTCATATCCGATAAACTAATGGTGCTTCCTCCGCCGGTTTGTTCCTCTGCCGGTCTCTGAATATTAATGGTTTTTGTTTTAAGACCAGAGAGAATATCGGAAATATCGCTAGGGCCATTCATTTCAGGACGTCTAGAGGACTTGGGCTGTTGTTGTTGTTGTGGCGTCGTTTCTTTCACGTTGAATTTGATGCCATCGCCTTCGCCAAAATTACTTTTCCCTAGATTAAATGAGCTACTGTTATTTCCGGGTCTAGAATAAATATCTGGTCCGGATGTTTGCGTCGCTAATGGGGCAGGGGGACCTCTGCCTTTGTTCTGGTCTGCCATGAGACCGCCCATAAAACCGGAAAGACCTGGGTTCGTCTGCCCCATAGTATTCACTGCCGCGCTCTGAAATTGTCGCATCAAATCCGGATTCTGTCTCAAAATATCGTCCATACCAGGCATTGCTGATTTAAACATAGTATTTGACATATGCACCATCATTGCACTGCCGCCCAATTGAAACAGAAGCTTGAGTTCCGGCGACATGGAAGCCTTGCTCTTATATTTCTCGAAAAGCTCTGCAAAAACGTCATCATAATCCGTGAGATTTTCATTGATTTGGTCGGACCATCCATCGAGCTTAATATCAAAGGGGTCAAATTTGTTATTCAAAAATTCCATACCGTTAATAATTGCCATAAGCATATTTCCTTGAAATTTAATAGAGTTCTGTTTCGATTTTTCCTCCATAATCATTTCGTATTCGCCCTGCATTTCTGCTAAAGAAGATTCCATGTTGTATTTTTTCGTCAAATTGACGCCTTTGGATTCGAGTGTTTCGAGTTTTCTAAGAAATTTAAATTTCTCTCTTAAAAGCTCTTCTTTAGTCATTTTAATCGAATCCTGCGAAGCTTGGTCAATTGGAATAGATTTAATATTTTCATAACCATCCCATGTTTTTGTATTGGCTGGACCTGAGCTAGAAGGCGCCTCGGAAAACCTCACGTTATGCGAAGAAGGAGCCGGTTCAGAAGGCGCAGAAGAAAAAGAAGAAGAAGAAGGAGTCGAATCGACTAAATTATTTAATTCTCTTTCTAAACTGTTCAAATCATCGATATTAATATCTGTCGAATTCCCTTCTTTTTTCTTATCATTCATAAGTAATTCAATCCCGTCACCAAAGGTGCTCGATTTTTTTGAACTGGATGTTTCACCGGCCCATCCGTTGAGTTCGATAATTTCAAGGTCATCCATTAGTATTATTGAATAAGAATAATTAATTTTAAGTAATACGAATGAAAATATATATTATTTTAGTTTAATAAACCATATTCCTTGCAAATATGCATCAGATAAATCATCCTTCTTTTTGTGTTTCTTAAAAAAATCGCACCATTTATCGTCTCCCAATAGCTCTTCGCAATATTGTATCCCAATTTTTTTCCGTTCCGCATATGTAGTGGGTTTTATAGGGCAATTTTTCAGTTTGTTAACGGCGGATATGAATTCAATAGTAATATTAGGATTTTTCATAATAAAATATTGCGCAATCATACCCTGGACAGTCTTCATGCGATTGGCAATCGGGCTGATTTGGTTTTCAATAATGACACAATCAATGGTATCCAGAAAAATCGCGTCAAAATTGCTCTTGATATTTTGCCCGACGGATACAATGTCGAGTTTGCTCGCGTTTATTTTTTCTACTCTTTTAAACAGAATAGAATTCAAGAGAGAAATCATCTCCGCTTTCTTGGAAAACGCCGGAATAACATGTCCGTGTTTTGCGCAAATATCGGATAGTTCCGTCATTTTATATTTTGACAAGTCTTTCAAAGGAGGCACCTTCAAAGTATCGTGCGCTTTTGCATGTTTTGCGCAATACGCAGAGCCCTTATTGTCTTGGTATTTTGCCTCGAGTTTGCATGCGCATTGCTTTTTATCTTTTCCACAACAACTAATATTGCTTACAGTACTAGTTGTTAAATTTACAACATCCCATTGCACAATCTGAGAGCCTTCAAAGAGGCAATATGCGAGGTTCTTGATTCCAACATCGATGCTTAATATTTTAGCCATTACATAAAGACAGTGAATTGTTTCTAAGCTATTATTTTGATTGTTTGTTTATTTCTTTATTTCTTCTTCAATTTCGCCAAACGCTTTTCTTCTTTCAATCTCTCTTTCTCTGCTTTTTCTTTCGCTTTTTCTATTTTCGCTTCCAATTTTCTGACTTTCTCTTCCTCTTCCGCCGCCTTTTGTTCCGGCGTTTTCCTCTTTCTTGTTGTCGTCTTTGTCACCTCTTTGAATTTCTCGCCTACTTCTTTTATTTTGGCTTTAAGTTCTTTTTCCTCTAATTTCTTTCGCGTTTTTGCGTCTTTCTCCATTTTCAATTTCAGAGCTTTTTCTTCTTTTGCAGTGAGTTTAACGCTGATGCTACTACTACTACTATTACTATATTCTTTCTTGATTTTTTTCTCTGCGCTTATCCTTCTTCTTTCTCTTTCTTCTTGCTCTGCGCGTTCTCTCTGCATTTGTACCTGAGCTTCTTTTAACAAACGAATATCATCATCCGCTTTATTCTTTTTACGCGTATTTGTTATGCGAATTTCCGTGCCCGATTTAATAGCAAACCCGTCCAACTTTTTCAAAATAAGATGAGAGAATTCTTTATCAAATGGCCTGATGACAACGCTGGAACTGTCTAGTTCTCTCATAAAGGCCATGTATTTGCAAAATATCAGAGTATGTTTTGCTTTTGTTCCAGCTATTTTAACAAGAGATGACGGGTCTTCTATTAACTCTGCTAGTTTAGCAGGAACAAGGAGAGACGCAATTCCCCCTGGATTCAATATATTGTACAATTTGACAATCATCTCATGGTCGTCTATTTTAACATCATTTGTATTATAAATAGCATACTCTTTATCATCGTGCATGACTTTTTTCTTTTTTGTCTCCGAATACTTTTCTTGTAAATATATCTTTGCAAATATATAGTCATAGTTATATTTATTAATAAAGGTCCATGTGTCTACATTATATAAGGTAACATTACACGGCGCAGATTCATATACTTTGGCAATTTCTGGGGTTGTGCCACATACGTCAATCATAAAATTATAGACATTTGACAATACCGCCAATGGATTAATAAATAGATTGAGACCTTCCCTAGGTGAAACTGGACAAAGAATTTTCATATTTTCACGCAAGTCTTTCTCAATATTTATGTCTGTAACTATTTTTGTATATGCTTTAAAAAAAGTCTTGACATCCGGTTTTGCCATATGTTTATTAGCATCTTTAAGATATGGTCCGCAAACTTTGTCAAAAATATCTTTCTTAATAATTCTCTCTTCTTTAATAGATGAAGGTCGACCATTATCCAATAATTTCTTTTTAAATGCTTCAATAAATTTACTGTTTTCATTATTGCTTACTTTTTCAAATCCTGGTATTGTGAAGAGCATCTTTTTCTCAAAAATATTAATCGATTCTTGTTTTTTAACCATTCGATTAAACAAATCAATATCTCTGCAACCGTAATTAGTGTAAAATGGACCAAGTTCTTTCTTTTCTACAATGGATTTTGTCGCGGTATTTTCTCCGTACTGCGCAATTCTGGCATTTTCAAAGTCATCTAATTTTTTAGAAACAAATGCAGATACATTCTTGTAAGTTTTATTTAAAAAATTCATATAAGGATTTGTATTATTCTGTAACATTTTATCGTTAACTTCCCCCATTACTATACCCAAATCTTGAGCTAGTGTATTATTATTGACAACAACGCGTTTTGTCGGAAATTTATGGGTTTTGATATCATGGTTCATAATATATTTTGCGTTTTCAAACCAATCTTTTGTTCCTGTCAAAGATTTCAAAGGCGTAGCAATTAAAAAAATAATTTCAATAGTGAATTTCTGACCTTCTGCATGAGAATTTGCGCGGATACCGCGTGCAATAATCTGCTCCATGATTGCGTAGTTCCAATACGGTTCTATGATGATAATATTTTTCGTCTCTTTAAAACTGATTCCTTCTTTAATAGAGAGAGTAAAAATCAAAACATTAATCTCTCCTGTATTGTATTGTTTCACGACTTTGGTTTTTTCCAATTGGTCGAGTTCACCGCTAATATAACCGACTTTAAAACCGCGTGCACGTAGCTGTTTCAAAATAGGTTTGATTTTTGCGCTCTTAAACTGAGAATAAATAAGCGTCTTCTCTTCTTGACGGCTCCCGAGAAATTCAAAAAGCCATTCCATCTTTTCGACAGTGCCTTGGGACCGCGATTTTCTGAAATATTCATCAGACCCCTCGACCGGGACAACGTCCGCGCTTGGCACATCGACAAGTTGATAATGTTTTTTAGGGAATCTCGGGTCAGTTTCACTCAAACGATAAAAAGCAATTAATCCTTCATAATATATTTTGAAAAGTTTTGGGTTGTTATTGTTTATGACATCAAGCGTCTTTTTATCGAGTTCAAGGAGAGGCGGTTTTTTATAGCCGATTGCAATAAGCGCATCAATATCTGTTTCATCATTTACAAAGAGAGTTCCTGTCATCATAATAGTCCTCAAAAATTTGTGTTTGTTTAAAATTAATTTCTGACTTAGTTTATTTCCGACAAGAGAGAAAGTCCCTGTCAATAGAGGTCTGTCGGCATTGGCCGCGCTGCTCAATTCACCTGAAACAATATTTCGCAAATTATGTGCCTCGTCGATAATCAAGAGAGAATTTTCTTTGAATTCGAAATCAGAGTTCAGTAATTGCTGGTAGGATATAAAATAATAAATATATTCTCCTTTGTCATTTTTACGCTTCGCGTCAATGCCGACTTTATACATTTCGTTTATAGTTCCTATTACGAGAGACGCGGGCAATATAAAATACACATGCGCATTTTTCGTAATCTCTTGGTATTGTTCTGCGCAGTGAACCGCGACCATGGTCTTTCCAGAGCCGACACCATAATAAAGAATCGCCATCTCTTGCGCAGAGACAGTCCAATCTTCGATAAATTTTCTCTGGTAATCATACAATTTCCCTTTTGACCTATCAAACGCGGTATGCGCCGGGTCGTATGCATAATGTTCCGGAGAGCTCGTCAAAAGTTGGCCGTCCGCCGTTTTAAGGAATTTATGATAATTCATGATGTCGTGTTGCGATATAGTCCCTTTTTGATTCTCGTCGCTTTCCATAATTTCTTCAAATCCTGAATCCTCTGCGCCTTCATCCGTGAGCAAAATCTCGTTGCTATGGTGAACCGCGTCCGGTAATTGCTCAGGATGTTTTAGTAAAAGACGCTCGGCCTCTTCTTCATTTAAGCCATCGTATGCCGCGTGAATATCTTTTTGAATATCATCTATATGTCCTTTTGAATTGATGAGAGAATTTCGTATTGTTTTTAATTTAGACATTCTATATATTTCTTATAGAATATTTATTTAATTATGAATAAAGGTTGGTGCGCTCATTTTTGTTTGTAGTTGTTCTCTAGACAAGTAGGGGGATTTTAAATTGCTCTCATTGTATCCAAACCCAGGACGTTTTGTATCGTTAATAGATGTGAAAAGAATGGGTCCAGTGTTTTCAGGGAAAATGTTCGCATAAGATGACGGTGTCCCTAATTCTGAGCATGCCTCCTGGTGATTGTATTGCATAACTGATTTTGCATTGTTTGTGAGATATTGGCGGTATTCCCAATTTGTCTTTATGTTTTGGTCTTTACGTATTTGGTCATTAATAACTGAATTGGGTTGCCAAGATGCGTATAAACGGCCATCCGCCATTATTGGAGGATAATCAAAATGAATATTATTAGAACCAGAATAGCATGTAGCCCACGACATATTTATATAGTATCAGATAATAATTTAAGTAATTCAGGCTTTTTCAATTTGGTTGTGTCGGTTGCGAGACCTTTTTCTAAAACAATACTTCTTAGTTTACCGAGGTTCATTTTTTTATAACTCTCTTCCAAAGTCATAGGTTCCTCTTCTTCTTTCTCCTTATCTTTCTCTTCTAATTTCTCTCCTTCTTCAAAGTTAATAATTTTAACATCTTCCAGAATTTTTTCATCTAAAGTTTCAAGTACAAAAATAGATTCATCTGCAAATCTAGGCACAAATTGCTCTTGCTCTTGTTCTTGCTCTAGCTCTTGCTCATCTAAAACAACAGTCGAACTGTCGCTATCATCGTCACTTTCCGGTTCACTGTCACTATCATCGAAGTCTCCGCCGTCCAAAACAGGTATTTTTATTTTTTTGCTCTCAGAGGAAACGCGCTGGCATACTTCTGGTTCTTCGGAAACCGGACTACTAGTACCAGTGCTGCGTTCAACTACAGTCGAAATAATATCAAACATAGCGGTAATTTTCTGTTCTTGTTCAGCAAATTTGTTATTGAAATACATGTATAAAAGACCGATAAGAAGTATGCACATTCCTAAACAAAATAGCAACATAACGTCCATTTAAATAGGGTAAGAGTATATTATTCATTGGCAAACGAATTTATTATTTCATCCGGGAATTCCATATCTTTCAATACTTTTGCCCCGCCTTTTACATTTGATATTCCTCGTTTTAATTGAAAAGAATATTTAAAGTCGGAACCTATTTGTAGAGTTCCCATAAAATAATTTTTAATATTTTCATTTTCTAAATCCGTGCAAATTTTCGTAAAGTGTGTAGTTAAAATAGATGTGACAATTTTGCGATTTATTAAATACTTCATGAACGCTTTGGAACTCGATACCGCCTCGTCAGGATTTGTTCCAGAGTAGAGTTCGTCGAAAACGCAAAAGTGTGTTTCTTTCTCTCTTTTTGTTATACAATCAATAATTTCTTTGCATCTTCTGCATTCTGCCTGAAACAAGCTGTCTCTTCCCGAAGTATCCGGAATATTCAAATAGCAATGAATGTGTTTGAAAGGGAATATCACCGCCGCGTCATAAAATCCGCATCCCATTTGCTGACTGATGATGACGTTAATAAGCGTGGCTTTTAAGATTGTCGTCTTACCCGCCGCGTTCGGGCCAGTTATTATCATATTTTGTAAATTATATGTGTTTTTGACAGGCTCGTCCCGCATGAGAGCAGGGTAATACGCTCCCTTAAATAAGGCCTTTGATTGTTTTTTCGTGAATTTCGCGGGGCAAATAAATTTGGTTTGCATGTTTTCTATGAATCCTTTGATGTTATCAATATAGCCGTTGAATCCAAATGTGTATAAAAATGCGTCATTGTATTCGGGATTGCAGTGCAAATCGTAAAAACATGCTAAAGAATGTCCCAGACCTGCTATGGCTACTGGTGTCAAATTATACGGGATAATACATTCGAGTTTATCTTTAAATCTGCGTAAAACCGCGAGATGGTATTGCGTGGTAGAAACGAATCCCGAATACGTGAGCAATGCGCCGGAATATTTTACAAAGTTATCAATAGTTTTTTCAGTGTGTATTATGTATTCTTTAAACAATTTCAAATATTGTTGAATGCGAATCATATTGTTATTGAACTTTAAACACATCATAATATTCTGATAAATAGAGAACAAATAGAACCCGGCAGAGACGAGCAAATATATTTTCTGAGATGTTTCCACTTCGCCGAATTTAGTGAACAATTTGCCAATAGCATGATTCGACGCTATTTGTTTTAATATATCTGCGTATTTTGAAATCGTTATTTCGAGACCTCGGAGTTTAATAATAAAAAAAGGAACTATTAATAATATTATTGGAATGAAGAGAGAAATAACGGGGGACGACAAATTATATATACTCATAAATTGCAAAAAAGGCGCGTAAGTATTCAAATAATCAAACGCGGGCCAATCTATGTATTGGTATTTGTCGGTAAATCCTTGTTTGATTTTGATTTCATTCCATATGTTGTATATTTCAGAATAGTCTACATGTTGTTCGTCTTCATCCTCTTTATAAGTTTTCAATAATTTCTGGGTATCTTTTAAAAATCCTACATCGGTGGTGTATTCGCAGGCAAACATATTCAAAATAAGTTCTCCAAATACTGTTTTCGGATTAAAAGCATATTTGTACATCGGCTCTCCGCTCTCAATATTTTTGTTTAATTCTAAATCACCTATAATAGTCGGCGAAAGTGACTGTTTTTCATTATTGTAAAAAATGGGAAGTTTAAATATTTTGTCCATATGACGTACGGACAAAATATATGATACAATTAAACGCTTTTTTCTCTCATGAAAACAAATCCTCAACATTTCCGGGCATTTCAATAATTTGTGTTTGGTAAAACGTTTCGATTTCCTTCAGCTTTTGCATGTCTCTGCGTGTGACAAAATTGATGCCAGTCCCCTTTCTGCCCCATCGACCGCCTCTGCCAATGCGATGCAAATAATTGTCGGTGCATTTTGGGAAATCGAAATTAATGACGGTGCTTACCTGCTGAACATCTATTCCGCGGGAGGTGACATTAGATGAAAGAAGCACGCGGTATTTACCGTTTCTAAATTCTTGCAAAGAAGTATACCGCGCAGCTTTGTCCATGTCACTGTGAATACAGCATACAGGAAATCCCTCTTCGCACATTGCCTTGTACAAATCACTGACTCGTTTGATACTATTGCAATAGACGACGCATTGAGATAGAGAACAGAATTTGTAAAGGTCTCTTAATGCCGCAAATTTATCCGGGTCGTTATCAATTGCAATATAATATTGGGTAATACCTTCCAATGTCAACTGCTCGGCTTTCACCAAAATTTGCACAGGGTCGCGCAAAAATTGTTTTGTAATGGGAGAAAGCCATGCAGGGATTGTCGCGCTGAATAGAGCTACTTGCACCTCTTTGCTGAAATATTGAAAAATATTATACACCTGGTCTTTAAAACCGGATGAGAGCAATTCGTCTGCTTCATCGAGAACAACAAACTTTAACTTGCTTCCAACAAGAATATTTTTATTCAGCAAATCGAGAACACGTCCAGGAGTTCCAGTAACAATATGAGGAGGATTCTGACGCATACGCTGGATGTCTTCTTCAACGCTACTTCCTCCGACCAAATCTTGCAAAACCAACCCCGGAATCATGCTCCCCAGTGAAGAGCATACTCCGAGTGTTTGCAAACTTAATTCTCTTACTGGTGAGAGAATCAATGCTTGCGCGTATCTCTCTTTAGGGTCGACTTTTGCCAAAGACGCAATACAAAATGTGCCTGTCTTGCCGGTTCCAGATTGGGCCTGAATAGTTGCATCGCGCCCCTCTAGAATAGAGATAATTGCACGTTTTTGCACTGGACTCGGTTTTTCAAAACCATGTGCAAAAATACCTCTCAACAATTCTTTCGATATGTCCAAGTCTTCCCAAGAGTCAAACGTTGGCTCTGTTTCCAATTCAAGCCCAAGTTCAGATTCATTTAAATGCGAGGTCCCGTCAGATTTAAATGAATTTTCTAAATTTTCATCCGCGGACGCAACACTCTCAGTTTTTGTTCTTGCAAACATGTATATGTATATTCAAATATATGTTTAAGTATATTTTAAGAGATATAATAAAAAATTGATATAAAAATAAAGACTTAACGAAATGTAATTACCATGACGTCTCTTATTACCTACACATTGACGTCCTTTTCGCAAATCGAAAATGCAGGATTTAATTACGTAATCCCGCCAGAAATTATTGAAAAACTCAACAAAATTGCGGCCCAAGTTGGAAATCCGTCCTATATTAAAACGCCGTCTTTTATTAAAGTTGGAAAGGCGGGGGGTGGAG
>Ga0247722_10000701_pt1 | contig 19723 bp, 12 predicted proteins | sample MSEWelMarce3H_FC_FD_189094 | JGI IMG/M metagenome (GOLD analysis project Ga0247722, IMG submission 189094) | Subsurface sediment microbial communities from gas well in West Virginia, United States - MSEEL Well Study Marcellus 3H_FC | ecosystem: Environmental > Terrestrial > Deep subsurface >... | reverse complement strand
AATAAATTCATTTTCTAAAATTATTTAGTACTTTTGTCTTTTAATTCAATCTAAATAAAACAATGGAAATCGATTCATCTGACCTTAAAATAGGAGAAACAGCTATTATTGCAAATGTAAATTTAGATGAAATTCCGTTGAAATTATTAGAAATGGGATGTTTACCAGGAAACACAATTACCTTAATACAAATTGCTCCTCTTGGAGATCCTTATTATTTCAGTATCAACGATTCACATGTTGCTATTCGATTGGAAACAGCAAAAGAAATTACCGTTCAAAAAGCATCTTAAAATGAGTAAAACACAAATAAAAGTTGCCTTAATTGGAAACCCAAATGTAGGAAAAACATCTGTATTTAATTTGCTAACAGGGCTAAACCAACAAGTTGGAAATTATCCCGGAATTACCGTTGAAAAAAAACAAGGCTTCTGCAAAATATCCGACACACAAACTGCAAAAATCATTGATTTACCAGGAACTTATTCTTTAAATGCTAGTTCAATTGATGAAAATGTAGTGATCGAATTATTACTAAACAAAAAAGATCCTGATTTTCCAGATGTAGCGGTTGTTGTTACTGAAGTTGAAAACTTAAAACGAAATTTACTCCTTTTTACGCAAATAAAAGATTTAGAAATCCCAACTATTTTAGTCATTAATATGGCTGATAGAATGGGTGTTAAAGGAATTTCATTAAATATACCGTATTTAGAAACGCAATTCAAAACTAAAATTGCTCTAATTAGCTCCCGAAAAAAAACGGGAATAACAGAATTAAAAAAACAAATTGAAAATTACGAAGATTTATCAACCGAACCTTGTTTAAATGCCTCTTCAATTGATCCCGATTATTTTAATAATTTAAGAAGAGCGTTCCCAAATCAATTGTTATACAAACTTTGGCTGGTTATCACTCAAGATGTGAATTTTCTGAATTTAGAACGAAAAGAATTAAAAAGTAATTTCACTAAATCACACTCCGATTTAAAACGACTTCAACAAAAAGAAACCATAAAAAGGTATCAATTTATTAATGAAACCCTAAAAATTGGGCAAGTTATAGATACTTCTAAAGCTACCGATTTTAGAGCCAAAATAGATGCAATTCTGACTCATAAAATTTTTGGATATGTAATTTTCTTCAGTATTCTAATGTTGCTTTTTCAATTTTTATTTGATTGGAGCAGTATTCCGATGGATTTTATTGATGCCTCTTTTGCTGATTTGAGTTCCTTTGCAAAACAAAAACTTCCGGCTGGCGAATTTACGAACTTAATTGCCGAGGGAATCATTCCTGGAATTGGTGGTGTCATTATTTTTATTCCCCAAATCGCATTTCTATTCCTTTTCATTTCTGTCCTTGAAGAAAGTGGATACATGAGTAGAGTTGTTTTTTTAATGGATAAAATCATGCGGAAATTCGGGCTTTCAGGGAAAAGTATCGTCCCATTAATTTCTGGAACTGCTTGTTCTATTCCAGCTATTATGAGTGCTAGAAACATTGAAAATTGGAAAGAACGATTAATAACTATTTTAGTAACACCGTTCACAACTTGTTCTGCAAGATTGCCCGTTTATGCCATTCTGATTGCCTTAATTATTCCCGAAAAAAGAATTTTTGGCTTCCTAAGTTTACAAGGTTTAACGCTTATGGCACTTTATTTACTCGGTTTTTTTATGGCTATATTTTCGGCATTTTTACTAAATCGTTTCTTGAAATTAAATTGCAAATCCTATTTTGTAGTGGAAATGCCAAGTTATAAAATTCCATTGTTTAAAAATGTTGGACTTAACGTTTTAGAAAAGACGAAAGCCTTTGTGCTTGGTGCAGGAAAAATCATTTTAGCACTTTCCGTAATTCTTTGGTATTTAGGTTCGCACGGAATTAGTCATAAATTCACGAATGCTACTTCTATTATGGAAAAAGAATTTCCAAACCTGCAAGAAAAAGAATTGGAACAAAAGATAAATGCCTATAAACTAGAACATTCTTTTATTGGTTATGCCGGAAAATCTATCGAACCCATCATTCAACCTTTAGGTTATGATTGGAAAATTGGAATTGCAGTTGTAAGTTCATTTGCTGCAAGAGAAGTGTTTGTTGGAACTTTAGCAACTATATATAGTGTTGAAAATCAAGACGATGACCAATCAACTATTAAAAACAGAATGGCTGATGAACTAAATCCAATAACCGGAACTAAAGTATTCAATTTCCCAACAGGTATTTCTTTATTATTATTTTATGCACTTGCAATGCAATGTATTTCAACTTTAGCCATCGTAAAAAAGGAAACAAACTCTTGGAAATGGCCATTAATTCAATTGGTTTTTATGAGCGGATTTGCTTATATCGTGGCATTAATTGCTTATCAAATGTTAAAATAAAAGGCATACTTTTTGATGGTAAAAAAATAAAAAAAATGTGATGAAAAAATCGTTTCTTGTACTTTTACTTGGCTTTACAATACAGACTGCTTATTCGCAAAAAATTGATAAATCAAAAAACGAATTAAAATCAGGGAAAAGTTCATCAAATGGAGGTACAACAAATACTTCTAATTCGGGCAGAAGCTCATCAAATAATAATGATTTTGGACTTGTCGACTTGCTTGTAGAAGGATTTTTATATGTAACTTTTTATTCAACAATTGGCGATTACAGGAATGAAGATCATTTGCATAATGCACTTTCAAAATATCCGTATGCTGATGGTGATTCAGGAAACTTTCAAAGCGATAACGATAGCATCAACTATGGAAATCTGATGCGATTAGATGTAGAAAACCATTTTCTTTACAGCAATACTACTTCATTTGGAAATCATTTAAAAGTAAAGTTTAGACCTTTTCAGTATTTTTATCTGCAAGCAAATTATAAAGAATTAATTGAAAAAAATGCCTTTACCGAACGTTTTTCAAATCTTTCACTGTTTCAATTTAACGTGGCTTATGATAGAATACGTTTCAAAAAATTCAATTTTGGCTGGACATTAGGTGCTACTTATGTGGCAAATGATGTTCAAAAAGCTGGTTTTTCTTATGGTTTGCATACTGACGTTTTTGCGATTAAAAACATTAGTTTGAATAGTGCACTATTATGGAGCAAAATAAATGGTTTACCCGTAAATTCATTTGAGATTAGAGGAAAATACCATAAAAAGAACTATTTTTTTGCTTTAGGCTATGAATATTTGAAAATTGCGACTCCAAATTATAATTACATCTCTATTGGAACAGGAATTTATTTTTAAAAGAAACACTTATTTTTAATATTTTTATCTTTTTTTTAAAATAAAACAGCAAAAACATAAATTTTTCGATAAAAAACAAGATTATCAATAATTCAACAAAAATGCTTAAAAATCTTTATTTATATTTTGTCTAAATAAAATTAGTTATTACATTTGCACCGTAGAATTAATCTAAATAAAAAATGAAAAAAATATTTATAGCATTTGCACTACTAGTAATCGGGACAATTTATGCACAAGAGGCAAACCAAAAAGATAGTGTAAAAGTGTTAAAAGAAGTCGTAATTTCAGCTAATCAAATAATCGGTAGCAAATTTGAAGCTGCAAACAAAACGGGTTCGGCTTCCTATATTTCTTCTGAAGAACTTCAAAAATTTAATTACAATGACATCAATAGGGTTTTACGAACGGTAACGGGAGTCAATATTTATGAAGAAGACGGCTTTGGTCTTCGCCCAAATATCAGTTTGAGAGGAACATCACCTGATAGAAGTGCAAAAATAACCTTAATGGAAGATAATATTCTTATTGCTCCAGCTCCTTATTCAGCTCCGGCAGCTTATTATGTGCCATCCGTAGCAAGAATGAGTGCAGTAGAAATCCTAAAAGGAAGTAGCCAAATTCAATACGGTCCATTTACAACTGGTGGAACTATAAACTTTGTCTCAGCTCCTATTCCAAAAAAGTTTAATGCTTCCATATCAACGGATTATGGAAGTTTCAACACCAGCAGAACCACCGCTGGAATTGGAATAGCCAACGAAACCATCGGAGCGGTTGTTCAATTTTTAAACTATAATTCAGATGGTTTTAAAAAATTACCAAGTGGTAGCAACACCGGTTTTGACAAAAACGACATCATGGCAAAAGTAAAAATGCAATCAAAAGCGTCAAGCAAATTGTATAATGCTATAGAATTCAAAATGGTTTATGCCGATGAAAACGCAAATGAAACGTATTTAGGATTAACCGAAGCCGACTTTAACAAATCCCCATACATGAGATATGCAGGTTCTGAAAAGGATAATATTGACACAAAAAACAATCAATTTTCTGTTACACACACTCTAAAAACGAGTTCGTATTTTAGCATCACAACAGCAGCCTATCGAAATAAATTTGCACGAAATTGGTACAAACTTAATGATGTCCGTTTTGCTGGCACAACCTATAATATAGATGCCATTCTCGAAAACCCAACCACCAATGCACTCGCCTTTGATTACATAACAGGAGCTCAAAATTCTCCAAACAATGCACTTCGTGTGCGGGCAAATAATCGAGAATATCTTGCACAAGGCATACAAACCAAATTAGATTTTCATTACCTAACTGGAAATGTATATCATGACTTAGAAATTGGTGCCAGATATCACAAAGATAATGAAGACCGCTTCCAATGGAATGATAGTTATTCCATGCAAAATGGTCAAATGGTACTAACTACAGCTGGAATAAGAGGAACACAAGACAACAGAATTGCTTTTGCAGAGGCAATTGCTTTACATGCTTTATACAAAATTAAATACAATAATTTAACTATTACACCCGGAATCCGTTTTGAAAGCATTGATTTAAAAAACAAAAATTATGGTCTCAATGACGTAAACCGTTCAGGAACTAACCTAACGGAAAATGACAATCATCAAAAAATTTGGTTGCCAGGAATTGGTGCGAATTATAAAATAAACAACTATTTAACCTTTTTCGGTGGCGTACATAAAGGTTTTGCACCACCAACAAACACTCCCGGAACAAATGCTGAAAAAAGTATTAATTATGAAGTAGGTTCCCGATTTAATTATCAAAAAATATCAGGTGAACTCGTTTTATATCTAAATGATTATTCCAATTTGTTAGGAAGCGACTTAGCTGCAAGCGGCGGAACAGGAACTTTAGACCAATTTAATGCAGGCGAAGCCAACGTAAAAGGAATAGAATTTTTAGTAAATTACCAAGTACTAAACCAAGATAGTAAATTCAAATTACCAATAACTTTTGGTTATACCTTAACAGACACCGAATTCAAAAACAATTTCGCAAGCACAGACGGAATATGGGGAAGTATCAAACAAGGAGACGAAATTCCATACATTTCTAAACATCAAATGAACAGTTCAATCGCACTCGAACACGAAAAATTTGAAGTCATCATCGCTGCTAGATTTAATGGAAAATTCAGAACAAAAGCAGGACAAGGAACGTTTATTAATGAGCTAACAGTGCCGAATAACACCATCATTGATCTCGCTTCAAAATACAAATTCAACAAACATTTCAGCATAAACGGAACCATAAATAACGTATTAGACACCCAATATTTAGTAGCAAGAGTTCCTTCAGGATTGCGTCCAGGTATGCCATTCAGTGCTTCTATCGGGATAACCGCACAATTTTAATCCAAATAAAATAAAAAGAAATTTTTAGATTCCGACACCATTCGAATCTAAAAATTTCTTGTTTATAGCCCAATCGAAACACCCAATTCGATAAAAAAACCAAAAAATTAACTATAAATGCTATTAAAATTTGGGCGTTCCCTTACAGGTCGGGCTGTCCACTATATCTTTTTGGTTCCGTTTTCAGTTGATTTTCATTGCCAAATTCATTACCTTCTTTTAAAATTACTAATAACCAAAAAGGATGCCGTTCCCATCCCTAACGCGAACCCCGTTTCCATAATAAAATAAAAGATAAAAATCGAATAAATAGGGTCTGCTGAAAAAGAAATACACCCATAAACAGAACTATTTTATTTTTTTAAAAGCCACAGATTCCACAGATTAGCACGGATTTTACCCAATATATTTCAGAAAATCCGTGAAAATCAATTAATCCGTGGCAAAATAATTTTAAATTTGTTCAACAATCTCGGAAATAAGTGCATGAAATTTTCATCAAAATGCTATTAAACCTTGCACTACAATGTTTGAAAAAATTTGTGACTTCTCTTTCTTTATTGGGTTTGTAGTTTTTCAGCAAGCCCTAAATAAGATTAAAACCAAAAACTTCAATGGGTCATGACCCATTGGAAACAATCTCATTTAAAACAGATTTCAATAAAAAAGTTGTAAAGAATTCATAAATTTCCATCAAAAAACAACTAAAATTCATTACATTCATATTTTTACTTGATGATTTATATAAACATCTTTTGAAACACAAATGCCCTAGCCCAGACTGGAAAGGAAAGCCCGTAAAGACAGCAAGTGTGTTTTTGTGAGTTCCAGGCGGGCTATCCCTAGACCGACTGGAGCTCAACAAAAACCACTTGGTGGCTGCGGACTTGTAATGGAAGGCTGGAAATAGCTTCTCTTAAAAAGTAGTGAATTTTAGCAATTTTTTAGTATTTTGGTATTCGATAATTGCAAAATAGTTGCCTTTTTCGAGGTGTTCCAAATTAATTTTTTGTTGGGGTACTAACTGAAATGCGCAAAGTTGTTGCCCAGTTATACCAAATATTGCAACTTTAGCTTCATGTGGTAATTCTGAAATTAGCTGCTGCTTATGGACAAAGACTTTTTCTGTATCATTAAATTCAGACAAGCTAAGGACGGCGCTCGGTGAAAATCCATAATCAATTCCTGAAAGATTTACAGACTGACTTGAACCAGCTTCATTACGGATGATAAAAAACCAATTATTTACAGATGTTCCGTTAGGTATTGTAACTTGCGTTTGCGTACTTTCATGCGTATAAGTTCTTGTTGCTAAATTAAAATTAGCTACATAAGCATTAGCTGTACTATTCCAAGTAAGAGGTATTAGGGAAGCCACGTTATTCCAATCATCATGGTATTCCCATGTGGTTGCATCGGTGTCTGTATTGAGTCCAGTGTAAAGGTACAAATTAGGGTTACTCATGGGGTCATACAAAGAGTAATTGGCACTAGAACCATAAGTAAAAGTGATTGTCCCGCTGTTCATATTAAATGGATTAGGACTAATAACTACCTGAGCTTGAAGAGAAGCTACGGTAAACAAAGCGAAATAAAGTAATTTTCTTATCATAATAACGAGTTTAGAGTTTAGATTTGGAAGCATAAAATTACAAAAATAATTTTATACTTCCAAATTTATTTTTTATTGTATTAAAATATAATAGTTCCAGGCTTCTAGTTCAAGGGCTACATTGTCTTTGATTTCCAATGGTTTATTGGTCATATAATCAGTATATTTTGCAGGCATTGCTACGGTTGCAGAAACTTTTTTAGATGAAAGATTAGCTATATAAATAATCTTTTTACCGTTTTTTGTTCTTTCAAAAGCCAAAACATTTTCGTTTGAAGTTTCGATTTTTTTATAGGTTGCTTTGTTTTTACCGCCATTCAATGCTGGATTTTCGGCTTTTAGTTTTCCTAATTTAGCTCGTAATTCCCAATGTGTTCCTTTTGTTTTTGGGATGGAATCTTTCTCGAAAAATTTCAAACTGTGGTCTAAACCATATTCGTTTCCACTATAAATCAAAGGCATTCCAGGCATCATATAGGACAACGCGGTCATTGCTTCTTCGGCTTTTCCTAATCTACTTTTTATGGTTCCGTTCCAAGAATTTTCATCATGATTGTCCACAAAGTTCATTAAAATATCATCTGAAGCATATTTTTTTGCCTCTTCGATAAGTAATTTATCCCAATTTTCAACGGTGTTTTTGCCTTGAGCAATTCTATTCATCGTGTGATGCCCTTCCCAGCCATAAGCCATATCAAACAAACCGTCTTTTAATAAAGTAGGTTCCCAAGCTTCGGCAAGCATGAAAATATTTTTTTCTTTACGCAATTGCGGAATCGCTTGTTGCCAAAAATCTAAAGGCACGTTTCCAGCTACATCACAACGGAAGCCATCAATGTTTTCATTTTTTATCCAATGCATCATGTCGGCAGTCATTTCTTTTCTAAGGTTTTGATTGTCATAGTTCAAATCGGCAACGTCAGACCAACCCCATGATTTTCCAGTTTCGGGATTAATTGGGTCGATGATTTCGCCTTTTTCATTTTTGGTATAATATTCAGGATGTTCTTTTATCCAAACATGATCCCAACCCGTGTGATTTGGCACCCAATCCAAAATTACATAAATGCCATTTTCGTGAGCTGTTTTTACTAAATTTCTAAAATCTTCAATAGTTCCAAATTCCGGATTCACTTTTTTGAAATCGGAAACAGCATAATAGCTTCCTAAATATTTGTGTTGTTCTTCTTTTGGCATTTCTGAAGCAAATTTGCTGTCATCGCCACCCGTTGCTTTTCTTTTCGTTTCCGAAATGGGGAAAATAGGCATTACCCAAATAATTTTCACGCCCAATTCTTTCAATTGCGGAATGTCTTTTGTAAACGCATTAAACGAACCTTCAGGTGAATATTGTCGAATGTTAACTTCATAAATTACACCGTTTTCTTCAACTTCTGGAGAAAATTTAGCGATTTCTTGGCTTGGTGCAATGGTTTCTTGTTTGTTTTCTGTTTTGCAACCTAAAAGTGCCAACATGGCAAAAGTGGTACCGATAATTTTTTTCATTTTGTTCTTGTTTAAATTTCTAATGCTACTTAATTTTTGTTCTTATTTTTAATACATAAACCCAAATAACCAAAGCGGAATTGAATTATTGTAACCTGTTTCTATTTCATCTTTTGCTAAAAAAGCATTTGATAGCTCTTTTGTTTGTGCATTGGTTTTGTTTTTTCCTCCTATTTCAAAAACATACTTTTCATTGACTTTGAAATCACCTTTTGCGGTGTAGGTAATTTTATGGCTTGCACTTTCTATCATATTAATAAAAAATGTTTCACGCAATGTGCCTACTTCTGGTTTCTTTTCGCACAACGCAAACATTAAATTCGTGTTGTGTAAAAATATTTTTTCAGGCTTGTTCAATATAGACGAGTTATTAACATTATGATATAATCCATAAATCAGTTTTGCAGCACTCAACATGGCAAGCATTTCATATAATTTTGTTCTATTGCACCCTATTTGCGAAGCCAATTTAGTTATATTCGGTGTAAATGGTACCGATTGTGCAATAATATAGAGCAATTTTTTAACTTGATTCAAAGTTGAAAATTCTATTGGCACTACACTTGGCAAGTCGGTATCAATTATCAAATTAATAGTTTGCTTTAAGCGTTGATGCACATATTTTGTTTCTTTAAATATTGGATAAGCACCCCAATCTAAATATTGTTTAAAATAAAAAAGGGGTTTGTCAATAATTTTTATAATTTCTTCTGCACAATTTTCATGATTTTTTATAATTTCATCAAAGCTAAAAACAGGTAAATCAAACCCATATTTAATTCCTAAAAACTCTCTAAAAGACAATTCTGGCAAATGGAAATTTAAAACCCTTCTGCTTAAATCGGCTCCTGATTTTTGGAGTTCTAAGATGGAAGAACACGTTATCAAAAGTTTTAATTCTGGAAGTAAATCATAAATATTTTTTATTTCCCTACTCCATTCTGGATATTTGTGCACTTCGTCTAGCAGCAATATTTTTCCATTATTTTGAGCAAATTCTCTTGCTGTTTCTACTAAAGTATGTTGTCTAAAATAAATATCATCAAGTGTAATGTATAAAGCTTCGTTTTGTTTATAGGTTTCTTTTAAATGCTGTAAAAATAAAGTTGTTTTGCCTGAACCACGAGCACCAAAAAGCATAATTGCTCTTTCATCCAAAGGCAATTTTGACAGCAAAGAGCGTTGAAAATCAACACCTAAATTTCTTACTAGCTTCTTTTGAGTTTCAAATAATATCTCCATAATAAAAACCTTTTATATTTTGCAAAGATATAAAATTGTATTATACAAAATACAAAAAACGATATAAAATGTATTTTAAAAAGTACATATTTAAATATTTATTGTGTTTTAAAAAGAACACTTTTAAAATTTATTGTGTTTTAAAAAGTACATATTTAAACATAAATTGTATTTTAAAAAGCACACTTTTGTATGTTTACTATATTTTTAAAAATACGTTTTCTAAATTTATTGTATTTTATAAAGTACACTTTTGTATAAATATTGTATTTTAAAAAGTACATATTTCAATATAAAATGTATTTTTAAAAACACACTATTATTTCAATTCTAAAATCATTGCCGTTTTTCCATCAATTGAAAGTTCATTTTTCAAGTCGATGGTTTTGTCAGAAAGAATATCTTTTCCAAAAGTAAATGATTTTATACTTTCTTGAAAACGTTCTAAATTCAATTTTTGTGTATCAGAAGTATTATTAATCACCACCATAACAGATTCTTTATCATTATGACGAAAATAGACATACACATTGTTTTCTGGAATGTAGTGTGTTAATTTACCCGTGTGAATAACGGTTTTGTTTTTTCTCCAGTTCAATACTTTTTTAGAAAAATCGAAAAATTTTGCTTGTTCTGCAGTTCTTCCGTTTGCTGAAAAGGCATTGTTTGCATCGCCTTTCCATCCGCCAGGAAAATCTTGACGAATATCGGCATCGCCTTTACCTTTATCACCAGCCATGCCAATTTCTGAACCGTAATATAGTTGCGGAATTCCTCGCATAGTTGCCATAATGGTCATTCCTAATTGGTATTTTTTAAAATCGTTTTGGTAAATTTGGTTAAAACGACCTGTATCGTGATTTTCTAAAAAGATTAATAAATTATTTGGATCTGCATACAAGAAATCGTTTACAAAATTTTCATAAAATTTAATCATTCCGTTATTCCAATCGGCTTTATCTTCATAAAAAACGTTTCCAAAAACATCGTGCAATGTAAAATCCATCACACTTGGCAAATAGGAATTATAACTTTGAATTTTTGCAATCGGACTATCTTTTTGCCAATAGGAAATTTGTGCTTGATCGTGCATCCAAACTTCGCCAACTATATTAAAATAGGAATATTCGTCCGTAATCGCTTTTGTCCATTTTGCAATACCTTCTTTGTCATTATACGAATACGTATCTACTCGAAAACCATCTAAATCGGCATATTCAATCCACCAAATGGCATTTTGAATTAAATAGTTCAAAACCAAAGGATTGGATTGATTCAAATCGGGCATACTTGGCACAAACCAGCCGTCCATACACATTTTTGCATCTATTTTTGAACCATTAGTATCGTATTGTGTGGTCATGCGATAATTACTTTGCTTATAACCTGGAAATTGATGAAACCAATCATATGTTGGCATGTCTTTAAACATCCAATGTTCGGCTCCCCAATGGTTCGTAACATAATCTTTAATCAATTTCATTCCTCTTTTGTGCATTTCATTGGCTAAGTTTTTATATTCTTCATTGCTGCCATATCTTGGGTCAATGCGATACACATCAGATTGCCCATAAGTATGATAGGAATAGCCTTTATCGTTGTCTTCACACAAAGGCGTTGTCCAAATGGCAGTTACCCCTAAATCTTTTAGGTAATCTAAATTATTGTTAATTCCTTGAATATCACCGCCATGTCTTCCGCCAGGTAAACTTCTATTGGCTTTTTCTTGCAATTCAGCTGAAGAATCGTTGTTTGGATTTCCGTTTGCAAATCTATCGGGCATTAACAAATACATTACATCTGAAGCATCAAAACTTTTGCGAAGTGCCGAATTTGGTTTTCTTTTTTTGATTTCAAATGCTTTTTTGAACGATTTTTTGCCATTCGTAAACGTAAATTGCAATTCTTGAGCCTTTACATTTTTGGTGTCAATCGTTACAAAAATATAATTTGGGTTTTCGGTTTTAGTACTATTCGTAATCACTACATTATTAGAAACTTGAACCGAATTTTGAGCAATATTTTTCCCGTAAAATAAAATTTGAACTTCGCTTTTGTTCATGCCTTCATACCAAAAAGGCGGTTCCATTCGATCAATTTGAGCGGAAATTGAAAGCGAGAATAGGAAACTACTTAAGAAAATTATTTTTTTCATTTATATTATTTTTTGTTAACCCTTTCAGAGTTTTGAACACTGAAAGGGTTACAGGTTGAATATTTTATTTAACTTCAACAATACTAATAGCATAACCACCACCAGCAGCTGTTTTCAAATTCAATTTTGTTTTATTGGTAACTTTTTGTTTTGAAATTTTGTATGCTTGTGGATTGGTTTTATAATGTGCGTCATCGGCATCAGCATATATTGTAGCTTCGTATTTTTTATTGTTATCTAAGAAATCTAGCGAAATTGAAGAAGTTCTAGCAGTGGTTCCGTTAGAATTACCTATAAACCAATTGTTTGAATTTTTGTCTTTTCTTGCCGTTGTGATGAAATAGCCTGGTTCTGCTTCTAAATATTTTGAAGTTGCCCATTCCATTGGAACATCTTTGATAAACTGAAAAGCATCTAAAAATCTATTGTAATTTTCGGGTAAATCTGCCGCCATTTGAAGTGGTGAATACATAATTACATATAAACCCAATTGATTTGCTAATGTTGTATTGACATGAGAATTGTTATTTGGATTCAATTTTGCAATATCCATTTCAAAAACGCCAGGTGTATAATCCATTGGGCCACCAATTAATCTAGTGAAGGGTAATAAAGTTGTATGATTTGGTTTTGAACCTCCAAATGCCTGAAATTCAGTACCACGAGCTGCTTCATTTCCAATTAAATTAGGATAAGTTCTGCAAATTCCTGTTGGGCGAACGGCTTCATGTGCATTTACCATAACTTTATAATCTACGGCTTTTTCAATGCAATATTGATAATGATTTAAGATAGATTGACTATAATGGTGTTCTCCTAAAGGCAAAATATTACCTACATAACCACTTTTTACAGCATCGTAACCGTTGTCTTTCATGAATTGATAGGCTTTGTCAAGATGACGTTCATAATTTCGAGTTGCCCCTGAAGTTTCATGGTGCATGATCATTTTAATGCCTTTTGATTTTGCATATTCGTGAATTCCTTTCACATCAAAATCGGGATAAGGCGTTACAAAATCAAAAACATAGTCTTTTTCTTTTCCGAACCAATCTTCCCAACCTTCGTTCCAGCCTTCTACTAAAACCGCATCAAAGCCATGTAAAGCTGCAAAATCGATGTATTCTTTTACATGTTTGGTATTCGCAGCGTGGGTTTTATTGGGTTTAACCTTTGAAAAATCTGTAATTCCTAATTGAACTGTTGGCACTTCATCGGTATATGCCCAAGAACTTTTTCCTGTAATCATTTCCCACCAAACACCAATATATTTTACTGGTTTTATCCAAGATGTATCTTCAATTTTACAAGGTTCGTTTAGGTTTAATGTCATTCTTGAAGCTAAAATTTCACGAGCATCTGTGCTAGCAATAATAGTTCTCCAAGGAGAAACGCACGGTGCTTGTAAATGTCCTTTATTTCCTTTAGCATCAGGCGTTAAATGCGATTGAAACACTAAATTTTTATCATCTAAATTCAAGTGCATACACGAATAATTGATTAGAGCTGCTTCGTGAATATTCATGTAAATGCCATCAGCGGTTTTTAGCTGTAACGACGTTTGAACTCCTGTATCTGAAAATTGTTTTTGCGAAGCATTTTCAGAAACGGCACCTCTGAAAAGTGTTCTAATTTCGGTTAATTTACTTTCTGTAAAATCATATTCTTGGGTATCATAATCGCCTGGAATCCAGAAAGCAGTGTGATTTCCAGTCATGGCAAATTCGGTACGTTCTTCTTTTAAAACAAAATAGGTTAGGTTTTTTTGCTCTGGAAATTCATATCGGAAACCTAAACCATCGTTGAATAATCGAAAACGAATGATGATGTTTCTATCGGTTTCATTTTGTTTCAGTGTTAGCGCTAATTCGTTGTAATTGTTTTTTATAGCCGTTTCTTCTCCCCAAACAGGTTGCCACGTTTCATCAAACGATTTTCGGTTTTCAGCAATTACTTTAAAATCATTTAGCAACGATTTTTTATCTTTTTGAAGTTCTAATCCTAGTTTACTTTTTTTGATGATTTCTTTGTTGTTCATGAAAAGTTGATACGTTGGCGTACCATCATTTTCAAGCGCAAAAATCATTTTGAAAGCTCCGTTTGGCGATTGAAATTCTTGTGCATTGCTACTAAAAATTGTAAAAAATAGCACTACAACTGAAACAAATTTTTTAACCATGATTTAATTATTTATTAATTGAGATTCTCCGTTTACAAACACTTCAACATCCGCATTTCCATCAATAGAAATTGTGGTTTCATTTTGGGTAACGGTTACTTTAACTATAGCATTTCTAAAATTTACTTTAAACGAATAGCCGTTCCATTCTTTTGGGATTTTTGGTTCAAAGTGCAATTGGTTGTTTTTCACACGCATGCCACCAAAACCTTCCACAATACTCATCCAAGTACCTGCCATTGAAGTAATATGAAGACCTTCTTCGACCTCTTTGTTATAATCATCTAAATCCAAACGGGAGGTTCGTAAATAAAAGGTATAAGCTTGTTCCATTCTGCCCAAAACAGCTGCTTGAATAGAATGCACACAAGGAGAAAGCGAACTTTCATGCACCGTAAAAGGTTCGTAAAAATCAAAATGTTTTTCCAATTCTTCTTTGGTAAAATGATCTTCGAAGAAATAAAAACCTTGCAAAGTATCCGCTTGTTTAATATAAGGCGAACGTAAAATTCTGTCCCAAGACCATTTTTGATTGATTGGTCGTTGTGATTTATCTAAATTGGCTACTGTGATTAATTCTTTATCCAAGAAACCATCTTGTTGCAAATAAACTCCATGTTCTTCAGAATAAGGAAAATACATACTATAAGCCACTTTTTTCATATCTGACAATTCCGCTTCAGTTAAGTTTGTTTTTTTCCAAATGCGTTCAAAATCAGCAGAATACTCATTTTTAACTTTTTCTATTTGTTCCAATGTATAATCAATACACCATTTTGCAATATAATTAGTATAGAAATTATTATTTACATTATTTTCATATTCATTTGGCCCTGTTACGCCAAGAATCACATATTGATTTCTATAAGTTGAAAAAGTAGCTCTTTGTTGCCAAAAACGAGCAATTCCTAAAAGTACTTCTAAACCTTTTTCTGGTATGTATGAATAATCACCCGTAAATCTATAATAATTAAAAATAGCAAAAGCAATAGCACCATTTCTATGAATTTCTTCAAAAGTAATTTCCCATTCGTTATGACATTCTTCACCATTCATGGTTACCATTGGATACAAAGCTGCTCCATTTTTAAATCCTAATTTTTCGGCATTTTCAATCGCTTTATCTAATTGATTGTAGCGATAAGCTAATAAATTTCGGGCAACTTCTTGGTCTTTTGTTGCCATATAAAAAGGAATACAATACGCTTCGGTGTCCCAATAAGTTGAACCACCATATTTTTCGCCTGTAAATCCTTTTGGACCTATATTTAAACGGGAATCTTTTCCTAAATAGGTTTGATTTAGTTGGAAAATATTGAAACGAATACCTTGTTGTGCTTGTACATCGCCATCAATAGTAATATCGCTCATTTCCCATATTTTTGCCCAAGCTAGTTTTTGGTTTTTAGTGAGTTGATTTACACCAATTTCCAAAGCTTTTGCAATAGCATTTCCGGCTGCTTTCACCGTGTTTTCGTGATTCATTGAAACGGTATAACCACCGATTTTCTGAATGGTTGTTGTTTGCCCTTTTGCAACAGCAACTTCATAGGTGAACTGAATTTTTTCTTTATTTTCAGTAACCGAAACAGGAGCTATGCTTAAATTGGCACCTTCTAGCAAAATGCTATTTTGCATAAAAGTGGTTGCAGTGAAATGCGTTTTGAAGGTTCTTGCGGTTACAAAAGCTTCATTTCCAGTATGTTTCACGCTAATTGGTTCCCAGAATTTCTCTTCCCAGTTGGCATCTTCATTGTGAACTCCTGCGTCAATGTAGGGTTTAAACACAATTTTTGCATCGGAATTTAAAGCTGTAATTTCATAATTGATAACGCCAACTTCGTCTAAATCCAAAGATAAAAATCGTTTAACCGCCACTTTAATTTGTGTGTCGTTTGCTAATATTGCTTCAAAAGAACGGTAATAAATACCTTCCTTCATGTTTAATTCTCTTTTAAAATTTGAAACCGATTTACAAGTGGCCAAATCTAAATTTTCACCATTAATTTCGATGTCGAATCCTATCCAGTTGGGTGCGTTTAGAACTTTGGCAAAATATTCTGGGTAGCCGTTTTTCCACCAGCCCACTTTTGTTTTATCGGGATAATAAATTCCGGCAATGTAACTTCCTTGAAAAGTTTTGCCGGAATAGTGTTCTTCAAAATTAGCACGTTGTCCCATAGCACCGTTTCCGATACTGAAAAGACTTTCGGATGATTTCACTCTTTCGGCGTCAAATCCTTCTTCAATAATTGACCAGTTGTCAGGTTTAATATAATCTTGGTTCATTATAATTTTGTTTCACGTTTAAGGTTTCAAGTTGCCTCGAATACTTTAAAATAATTTAATTTATTAATTTTTTTAAAAAGATTTCATCCATATTAGTGAAATCATTGAAATTGTATTTTGCTTCGTGAAGAACAGTTGCATCACCAATACCAATACTCGTCATATTGGCAAAATTTGCGGCTTGAATTCCAGCAACAGAATCTTCAAAAACGATGGCATTTTCATTAGAAACACCAACTAATTTTGCAGCTCTTAGAAACACTTCTGGGTCAGGTTTTGCGTTTGAAACATCATTTCCATCAACAATAGCATCAAAATAGTGCAAGATGTTGGTTTTTTCTAAAATAGGTCGTGCATTTTTACTTGCCGAGCCCAATGCAATCAATTGCTGATTGGCTTTTAAAAATTGCAACACCCGAAGCACATCTGGCAAAAGTTCGTTTTCATCCATCGTTACTAAATAAGACAAATAGTCTTCATTTTTTTGGATCAACCATTTGTTTTTATCTTCTTGAGAAGCTTGAATGTTTCCCAATTCTAAAATAATATCTAAAGAGCGAACACGGCTCACACCTTTTAGCAATTCATTATGTTCGTGCGTAAAATCAATTTTTAGTGCAGTAGCAATTTTTTGCCAAGCAAGGAAATGATATTTAGCTGTATCCACAATTACGCCATCAAGGTCGAAAATAAATACTTTTTTTGAAACCTTTTCCATTATCCTGAAATCGCTTTTTTATCTGTGATTATTAAGTTTAATAGTCCTGCAATTATTAGTGAAATACCAGCTAAAATCATTGCATTGATAGTAGTTTCACCAATTAATTTATAGAGAAAATTTACACCACCAAGAGCTGCAATAATTTGAGGAATAACAATAAACATATTGAACAAACCCATCATCATTCCCATTTTTTCTGGATTTACGGCACTTGAAAGCATGGCATACGGCATTGAAAGGATACTTCCCCAAGAAAAACCAATTAAAATAAAAGCAAAATACAAATTCGAAGGAGAAGCAAAAAACATGAAAATAAAGCCAAAGCCACCTAATAAAAGAGAGGCCATGTGAATTAATTTTCTGTTTATTTTCTTGTTTGCAGTATAAAAAGTTAATAATAAAGCAAATGCCATAGATGACAAACCATAAACACCTGTTGCTGAACCTACTGCATCAGCTGCATTATTATATACTTTATCTTTGTCTTTGTATTCCTGCTCCGAAGTTGTAGTTAAAAATTGAATTTCATCATTAGCGTTTTTTAGGACTTCTTTAGCATCATTTAGAACCGCAAATTCCTTAATATCAGGTTTTGGGGCTTTAAAAACATGCTCTGTTAATGCAGGAGTTGATAAGCTCCACATGGTAAAAAAGGCAAACCAACTAAAAAATTGAATCAATCCTAATTTTTTCATAGTTGCAGGCATCTCTTTCAAGCTTAAAAGTAAATCAGAAATAAATCTTGATTCTTTTTTTTCAGAAAGAAATTTTTCTAAATCATGTGGTGGCTCTTCTTTTGTGGTAAAAATAGTAATCAATATACTCATAAAAAACACAAAAGCGCCAATTGAAAAAGCAACAATTACCGATTGTGGAATAACTCCAGCAGCAGCTTCATTTGAAACCCCTAATTTTGTTACAAGCCAAGGTAAATTACTTGCAATCCAGGTTCCAATACCAATAATTAAAGTTTGAATAACAAAACCGTTAGATCGTTGTGATTCAGGAAGTTTGTCAGCCACCAAAGCACGAAAAGGTTCCATACTTATATTGATAGAAGAATCCAACACCCAAAGTAAACCAGCAGCCACCCATAAAACAGGAGAATGCGGCATAAAAAGTAATGTTATTGATGCTAAAATGGCACCAATTAAAAAATAAGGTTTTCTTCTTCCATATTTTGGACTCCAAGTGTTATCAGAAAGATAGCCAACAATAGGTTGCACTAGCAATCCTGTTAAAGGTGCCGCAATCCATAAACCTGGAATACTATCTACTTCAGCACCAAGGGTTTGAAATATCCTAGACATAAACCCTCCCTGTAGGGCAAAACCGAACTGAATCCCTAAGAAACCGAAACTCATGTTCCAAATTTCCCAGAAACCTAATTTACGTTTTTCCATTATCGAATTTTTTAAATTAATAAAACCGATAAGCGAACTATTTTGCTTATCAAAACTTAAATTTTAGAAGTGAACGTATAAGCTTTGATTGCGTAAATGTAAAACTTTTTTTTTGAAACAAACAAATTTTTTTTTTGCTTTTGAATCAGAATTAATCAAAAATTAAATTTTAAATAATTGAATTTCAATAAATTACAGCAACTATTTCGATGTCGTAGATTCTCTAATTATCAAATTAGTTTCTATTAATTCGGTTGTATATTGCTCATTTTCTTCATCTTCAAGCTCTAGTCTTTCGATTAACATTTGGGCAGCTTTTCGACCCATTTTAATACCATTTTGACTAACAGTTGTTATGGTAGGTGATGAAAATTGCGAAATAATTCCGTCTGTAAATCCAATAACAGCCAAATCTTTAGGCACATTAATGTTATTTTTACCCGCTATTTTTATTGCCGTAACTGCGAAAAGTTCATTTACCGCAAAAATAGCATCACAATTTTCATTTTTCAATAAGAATTCGATTTTTTCTGCACAATTTTCAATATCTTCAATTTTTAAAATTAAGGCATCATTAATAGGTAAATTATTTTGCAATAATGCTTTTTTATAACCATCAGTTCTTAATTTTCCTACACTAACATAATCAATTGTCGAAATTAAAGCGATGTTTTCATACCCTTGATTAATAAGAAATTGTACGGCATCAAAAGCAGCTTGTTGGTCATCAATTATTACTTTATCACAAAAAATGTCGTTCGTAACCCGATCAAAAAGAACCACAGGCATCCCTTGATTTATCACTTCTTGAATGTGGTGAAAATCCGCTTTTAGTTGGGTTTCTTTTGAGAGTGACATAATAAATCCATCCGTACTTCCATTAGCAAGCATTTCAAGGTTAATTACTTCTTTGTCAAAGGATTCGTCAGATAAACAAACAATTACGTTGTAACCATTTTCA
>Ga0247722_10000700_pt1 | contig 19734 bp, 8 predicted proteins | sample MSEWelMarce3H_FC_FD_189094 | JGI IMG/M metagenome (GOLD analysis project Ga0247722, IMG submission 189094) | Subsurface sediment microbial communities from gas well in West Virginia, United States - MSEEL Well Study Marcellus 3H_FC | ecosystem: Environmental > Terrestrial > Deep subsurface >... | reverse complement strand
ATTTATATGGTTCTCGCTATTTGTATTTAGCAATTGATGAATTCAATAAAGGTAATCAAAATTCATTTGTGACACCCCTTTCTTCTTCATTAATTAATAAAAATATCATTGCCCGAATCACATTAGATATGGCGACGTATAGTTACGGTACGATTCTACCTGCAACTTATTATAATGGACTTCTCACAACAGATACCCGATCTTATACTGGAAAAATCGATTTACAAAAATTAAATGTGCAATTATTGAATGAATCAGGTATACCAGTCATGCTTAATGGCCATGATTTTTCATTTTGTCTAGAAGCATCATGTGAATGAAAAATTGACGAATCTTTTATTATGTGATATTATATAACAATCGCTAACACCAAATAGTTTATAATGTCAAATTTCACGGATAATACAGTAAAACGTATTGTATTATCAACGCCGTCCGTTTGCGCTAGTACTAGTGCCAGTACTAGTGCTAGTTCGATTGCGCTAATGGACCCAGATTTGTCTCATTTATCGCGAGAACAGTTATATGCATATCGTAAATTTACACAAGGCTGCAATCTCTTTATTACTGGACCGGGCGGTACGGGCAAAACGCGGCTTATTCAACATCTCCTCGATTATGCACATCAAGTACACCGGACCATTCAAATATGTGCCATGACAGGTTGTGCAGCGGTATTGTTAAATTGTAATGCAAGAACACTCCATTCGTGGAGCGGAATAAAACTGGCAAAAGGACCGAGTAAGGCAGTTGTCGATTCGGTATTAAAAAACAAACGGGCGGTCGCGCAATGGCGCAAAACAAAATGTCTGGTTCTCGACGAAGTAAGTATGTTATCGAAAAAAGTTTTCGAAATCATCGAAGAAATCGCCAGAAAAACAACAAAAATTAATCTACCATTCGGTGGAATGCAGGTCATATTTACCGGGGATTTTTATCAACTTCCGCCCGTCGGGACAAGTGGCGACACAGACACCGACAAATTCTGTTTTGAATCGCCACTGTGGTCGCAAGTGTTTCCGGACCATAGTCATGTTGTATTGACCACAATTTTTAGACAAACCGACCAAGACTACATTCGTATATTACAACAAATTCGTGTCGGCAATATTAGTGATGAAAGTGTGCAGATTTTACGAAAATATGTGAAACGGCCTTACGATGCGAGTAAACACAATAACTGTGTTCCAACAAAACTATTTCCATTGAGGTCAAAAACCGATTATGTGAATTCGATGATGTTCGCAAAACTACAAGAAAAAGAACACGTTTTTACAGCGATTCGTAAAACGGATTGTTATACACATATCGAGTCCGGTAAACCGCTTTCGGTTGAAATGCGACAGCGATGCATACGAATGACGACCGCGGAAATTGAATATGAATTGGACCAAATGGTAAACAATTCGCCATGTGTTACTACATTACGACTTAAAGTGGGCTCTGCTGTTATGTGTACAATCAATCTCGATATGGATAATGGCATTTGTAATGGGTCACAGGGTATCATTATGGAGATGAAGGACCTGGGAACGGGTACATTGATACCAATCGTGCAGTTCGCAAATGGAATGGTTCGGCCGATTCATATCCATTTTTGGCAATCCGAAGACTATCCTACATTGGCTGTTGGACAATTCCCGTTATGTTTAGCATGGGCATTGACCATTCATAAAATTCAAGGGGCGACTTTAGACATGGCAGAAATTGATATCGGCCAAAGTATATTTGAATTTGGGCAAACATATGTGGCGCTTTCACGGGTGCAATCATTAAACGGATTATATTTGTCGGATTTTCAACCACAACGAATTGCGGCGAATCCCGCTGTTCACGAATTTTATAAGAATATACCCATGATGGACCCCAAATTTGAATTGTCGTCAAATATTGCGCGAACAACTGTTTCGTTTGACCAATATGAGTTGAAAGAAGAACCCATCGAAGAATCGAATGTTAAACGGGTATCGCTCATCTAATTTACCTACAATAATTTGTTTATATAGTGTAAATATGGTAGCAGGAAGTCTTTTACCTATTACAATTCATAATAATAAACTCTATTTTTTATTTGGTAAAGAGAATCCCATGGAAGATAGTGCAAAGGGATGGTCCGACTTTGGCGGACGGGTTGATGCCGGCGAAACTCCCTTCACTGCAGCATTACGCGAAGGTGGCGAAGAATTGACCGGATTTCTTGGAAATAATAACGCACTTCGTAAATTGGTTAAAAAGAATGGCGGAACATTCCATCTCGAGCATAACAAATACCATGTTCATATGTTTTATTTGCCATACGACGAGAACCTTCCCAAATATTACAATCAAAATCACCAATTTCTGTGGGAACGAATGGATAAAAATACATTGAATGATTCCAAGCTATTTGAAAAAATAGAAATCCAATGGTTTTCAGTTGAAGATATGATAAATAAACGGTCGCAATTTCGCAATTTTTATCAAGAAATCGTAGACTTATTTATTGACAAAAAAATCGCCATTGAGGCGTTTGCCGAAAAAAAATCCGGATTCAGTCGACAAAAACCCAGAGACTCTCATAATAAAACACATAAACAGCGAAAATAAAAGAATGAGAGATGGTGTATATCGATCATTGATCGGGTTGCCCGGGTAAATACTAGATTTAGTATAACATAATTTTGGTATCTATTATGTTATTATGCCGTAAACAATACCAAATAAAATACATGGTAATTGTATATAAATCTACATAGTATGTCTAATAATTCATGGAAACAATATGGTGGAATTAGTAAAACCGATAATTTTAATACAATTAATGTATCTACCATTATTGCAGACCAATTTATTTCTAGGTCAGTTCGCCCTACCTATAATTTTTTTAATGGTACTTTTGAAGTGGCGTTAGACTTGTCGGCCGGTGTAAATGTATTAGCAGGAAATAGCATTTATTCCGCAAAAGACGTCTTCGTAAACCGAGATGTATATACCAATAATAAACTGTTTTTTGGAAATAATACATTTCAAAATACCGGTAATAATTTTCCAGCACTATCTACCCCGAATACGTACGCCTACTTATTTGGTAATTCTAGCAACATTGGTGTGAATACACTTCTTCCCAAAACTGTGTTCAATATTACAGGAACAATTGGATCCGTGACGGATATTTTAACAGTGGAATCCGGTAACGTGTATGTTCGTAATATTATTGCACAAAACGTAAACCAGCGAGGGGTTGTAATTGATGCCGACGATGTTAGCTCTAATATTTTGTTTTATAACGACGTCTCTACAAATAAAGCGAATATTCCGGATGCAACTATCAAATTCCAGGATGGGGGTATTTTAACAACGCGCACCACGAATCGTATTATAAATTCTTCGCGAACATCACAAATCGATACATCTGGAGGGCGACTGTTAATGGATGCGAGCGGCACCGTTCTCACATCATCGGGTTATTTATCTATGGATATTTCCGGAGAAATGAATTTGAAATCGAAACGCGGTTATTTGTTGAACACGTCAGGCGGGATGGTTAAGCTAGACCAAAGCAATGGAAATATGCAGATAGATGTATCGAACGATTTCATAATCAATTGTTCAGGTGGTGCATTTCTATTAAACGATGATTCTACCATACTACGCACCGTTGGAAACATTACGTTATTATCTAGCGGTAAAACTGGACTCGGTGGCAAAATCGTGTTTGATTCCAGTGGAGGTAACATCGATTTTAATTCCGGCGAAATCAAATTAGATACATTATTGAAAATTTCCCCGCCTGGGCGAGGAGTATCCAATGAATTATTACATAGCGAAACACTGACTATATATGATAATTCAAATAGTCAATACTTACCGAATGTGTATAATGATACCAGTATATTAACTGGAAATGCAGTGACGTTTGCCGGTAAAGATTCCAAAGCAAATACGTTTATTTATATGAATCCCGCCATGAACAAACGAGGTAGCGCGTTTGGCGGCGGAATTGCTCCCTATGCAACATCACGTGCAATGGCAATGGTTGGGTTAACCGGTTCAACCGGCGAATATATTCATTCTCAAATGACTGTGGCGAGTACAAACACACATAAATATCCATCCACGTTGGGAATAAATACCTATCGACCTAGAACAGAAGATTACGTATTAGATGTAAATGGGCCGATGCATCTCGGCAACGGCGAAATCAATACTGTTGCCGAAAACAGTTATGAAATTATAAATATGAATTTCTCGAAAACTGACATTAATTATGGAATTGCGGTAGGTAGCCCTAGTACCAAAACGAACGGCGTGAGTGCTCAGTATAAACAATTTCTGTTATATACACAGAATGGCGGAAAAACATGGGGAAAGAGTGATATATTGTTAGAAACGAGTATAGCCGACAATGTAATCAACGTGATTAATTACGTGCATGTATTTAACATGACATATAGTGCAATTGCTGCAAATAATGGATTATTGTTTTTAAGTAATAACTCTGGAATATCATGGTATCGGTTACAACTCACTGGTCAACCCTATACCGATGATGTTTTTCAAACAATTATTATAGCGAATCGACCTGGTGGTAGTCCAACAACTCATCGAATTATTATTGCGTATAAGGAAAATTCGAGTGCAACAATCACAGGTGGTTTCTACTATATTGATTGTAATTTGTTAACATTATTCAATTCAGCGCAGACTTATGTTATCAATATAGCTGCGAATAGAATTGGCATCGGTACGAATATAGATCCGGTTAGCACCGGAAACTTCAATATTATTTCTGCAAGTCTAACCCCTTCTTTCATTTATTATGCAGGTGATTATGGGTTGGCGCGATATAAATTTAATGAAGTGGATATTACAACAAATGTATACACTTATGCACAAGCATATATTCTTCAAAATGATAAGCGTTATAAGGGTATTTATGCATTTGATGACACTCGTGTAATCGCTGTAGGCAATAACGTTATTTCATATACAACGACTGGTATACATACTGGATGGACTCATATAAATATTGGGTTGCCGAGTGCAGTACTAAACTCGGTTTTCATATATGATTTGTCCAATGCAGTGGTAGTCGGCTCATCTGGTAAGTTTATATATTCTACTAATTGGTCAACTGGAATTTGGAATAACATTTCTGACAAAATGTTGAACTCATCCGGTATGGCTGACCGGGTTACTGGAAGTGAAAATCAACTGAAGTCCATCAATATGCCTGATATTAACACCATGATTATTGCCGATGCGACTGCTTCTTTTATTGGCGACTCGGGCAATTTTAATAATACCGTTTTAGGATACAGTAAAATTCAATATTGCTTTTTGCCGAATTTATTTAATCGAACCAATAATACCGTGTTTGATGTATCCGGTAATATGGTTATATCAGGAGATATTGAAGTATTTGACGGGGAACTATTAGTCAGTACAATCGACTATAAACCACAAAATGCTGCAGACATTTCAGGTACTATGAACTTTGGTACAAAAACCCATGTAGTGAATATTGGTAAAAACGACAACCGAGATTTTATTGAAACTTCACTTAATCGTAAATTTGATACATGTGACTCTGTTATTAATATTGGGGTTACTGACCCTCTAATTTATGATAGTTCAACAGTTATGATTAATATAGGTAATTATAATCAAAGTACATCTAATCGAAAACCGAATAAAATTAATATTGGTGGCGGCAATGATTTGGTTTCATTTGGCGGAACACTTGTATATTCTAGCACTCAGATTACCAGTTCTAAAAATAAAGGATTCCAAATTAACGACTTGATTTTAAATGATGGAATAGTCCAATATATGAGTTCAAATGGATTTACTAACATTAATTTACCAACTGGTAGTAACCCATTGACTGGCATGACCGGAATTGCGTTAGACCCCGCTACAAATAACTATACGTATACATTTAATGCATCAAATCCCGCACTTGAAACATATATAACGGACATATACAAACCATATAAATCAGGAAAGGGTTCAGGTATTTTTGTCACAGATAATTTAGATCGCAATGCCGGTTACCTGAAAGTATCTGAGGATATGAACGGATGGGTTATGAAGCCAACAAACCCCAAATCGAACTCGCTCAAAATCGATGTAAGTTCGCTCACACTACGCAATCTCGGTACAAGTAGTATTGCCGATATGTCATACGGGATACATAATATTACTAACGGGATTGCTGTTCTCACTCGAACAATCGGGGAAAGCGATTCAAGTTACTCATTAACGGTGAAACAACTCGATATTGACAATATTTTGGTTCGCGATTCGGTTGCATCATCTACCACTCAACAGGTCATTAATACGAAGTTGTTAGTAAAAGACGATGTTATAATGAACCAGACGTTGAATGTTAGTAAAGATGTGACATTGAATTCTAGGTTGTTTGTAGTGAATGATGTATCGTTGAATTCTAGGTTGTTTGTAGTGAATGATGTATCATTGAATCGTCGGTTGTATGTTGGCGGTGATGCCTCGTTTAATGGCAATGTAGATATTACCGGATTACTACGAGCCACTTCCTATCAAAACAATTATATTATTAATACTGTGACGAACAATTATGAATTTATTATTACTACAGATATGTCCATGAGCGGTAATTTATATGTGAATGGCGACACGTCGTTAAATGGGTTTGTGGATATTAGTGGACGGGTTGCCATTGGTAAGCGTAACCCGACGGTTGCTCTCGATATTAGCTATAGTGACGCCATTCGTATTCCAAAAGGTACAACTGCTCAGCGACCAACTACGTCAACAGAGGCTAGTCATGGTGGGTACATCCGTTATAACGACGAAAATCACCAGTTCGAAGGTTATGGCCCGGGTAATTCATGGGGGTCGCTCGGCGGTGTGATCAATGTTGCGCAAAATACCAAAATCATAGCATCGTCACCTAACGCGGATTCATCAAACAATGATTTGATGTTTTTCACTGCACGTAGATGGGATATTAGCACCAACAGTTCACTCGAACGTATGCGGATAGATGGTAGTGGAAATGTGGGTATTGGAACCACTGCTCCTGCATGCACACTACATGTCGATATTTCAAATAATCCGGAACAAACATTTTGGACAAGCATGATGACGCATACTTCGTTGAAGTCGCAGAAAAACTCGGATTTGGAACGTTTTGCATATGACACATATCCAGCTTATGATTTTAAAGTGTTTAATTCATCATCTATAAACACCATTGTTGCTGCCTATATTTCTTATCGCACTACACCAGCGACTTCATTTGCAAATTATTTACCTTTCGGTGTTACTGGGATCAGTGCCAGTTATTTCTACGGATTCGAAGGAACAAATCTTGATTTGGAATTTTATGTTAAAAATAAGTTGTCTGTTTTGATTGGTAATTTTATCACAAGTAAAGCACCTCTATATAACAGTAGTTTGCCATCTGGTGTTGGTGGGTCTAGCGGCTCATATACATATAATTTTAATGCAAATAATACCGAACTCGAACATTCTTTTATTACAGACTATATCAATTCTCGCCTTATAGCGCCATCAGGTAGCGGATTACCCTATGGTGTAACTGGCACGTCAGGAACTTATAGCTATGATTTTGTAAGAAGTATTGGTTCAGCCATCGGCAAAAATACTATTGGACTGAATAATAGTGCGGAAATAAAATATTGGCATATAGATGACCTTTCAACCAGCAATGCGCTATCGTTTGGATTCAATCAAAATAGCAATAAAATGTTCATTCGCGCAGATGGCCGCACTGGTATAGGGACTATCAATCCAAGAAGTTGTGTAGATATTAGCTATACCGATGCATTGATTATACCGAGTGGTACTGCCGTTGAGCGACCCCTTGGATTGGGGGAAACTAGAGCTGGATTTTCACATCAAGCTATAACGGGTATGATACGATATAATAAGACGAATTCACAGTTTGAAGGTTATGGACCGGGTAATTCATGGGGGTCACTCGGTGGAGTAATCAATGTTGCTCAAAATACCAAAATCATAGCATCATCGCCCAATGCGGACTCAACGAACAACGATTTGATGTTTTTCACCGCTCCCGCTGGCAATATAACTTTGGCCGCCGGGGTTGAACGTATGCGAATAAAAGCCGATGGTGATATTTCGATGAATTTTAAATTAGCTGTGGCTGGCGATGTGTCTATGAATGGAAATGTCCAAATTGCAAAGAATATTAATCTAAAGAGCGACAGTGCTCGAATCATACTAGGGCTGGATGACGATGCTGTTATCCAACATAATGGTTCTACTGGTCTAGACATCGATGCAACTGGTCCAGTTTCAGTTAACTCGAGTGCCGGCCTAATTAATATAGGTAATGATCTGGTTGCGCAAAATATCAATATTGGTTCGGGGGGCGTCAGAACGATTCAGGTTGGTAATGCAGCATCGACTGCAGTTAATTTAGACGCACTTGCAGTAACATTAACATCTATAAACGCATTAACACTTACTGACGGAACTGCCAACTTTACCATGAATGGAGGTGGCGCTACAACATTAGGCGGGATGAACACATTTGCTTTGGATGCATCCGGGTCAGCATCAATCAACTCTAGTGCCGGCGTAATTAACATAGGCAATAATGCGGTTGCGCAAAATATCAACATTGGTTCAGGGGCATCCGCCAGAACGATTCAGGTTGGTAATGCAGCATCAACTGCAGTTAATTTAGACGCACTTGCAGTAACATTAAGATCTGTAAACGCATTAACACTGACGGACGGTACCGCGTCAATTGTTATGGATGGAGTTGGCGCTACATCATTAAGTGGTGCAACTACATTTAATATGAGCGCAACTACAGTTAATATGAGCGCAACTGGCGCGGTGTCAATGAACTCTAGTGCAGGTGCAATTAATATAGGTAATAATGCAGTTGCGCAAAATATCAACATTGGTTCGGGTGCTTCGGCCAGAACGATTCAGGTTGGTAATGCAGAATCGACCGCTGTTAATTTAAATGCAAAAGGAATAAATGTTACTTCAGTGGATTTCTTAACGCTCACTGACGGAGATGCTATATTCCAGATGAATGGTACAGGTATGACAACGTTGAATTCGGCCACATTTGCGTTGGATGTGACCAATGCAATATCATTCAACTCTAGTTCCGGCGTAATTAATATAGGTAATAATGCAGTTGCTCAAAGTATCAACATTGGTTCGGGTGCTTCGGCCAGAACGATTCAGGTTGGTAATGCAGCATCAACTGCAGTTAATTTAGACGCACTTGCAGTAACATTAAGATCTGTAAACGCATTAACGCTCACTGACGGTACTGCGTCAATTGTTATGGATGGAGTTGGCGCTACATCATTAAGTGGTGCAACTACATTTAATATGAGCGCAACTACAGTTAATATGAGCGCAACTGGCGCGGTGTCAATGAACTCGAGCGCCGGCGTAATTAATATAGGTAATAATGTAGTTGCGCAAAATATTAACATTGGTTCAGGGGCATCAGCCAGAACGATTCAGGTTGGTAATGCAGCATCGACGGCAGTTAATTTAGACGCACTTGCAGTAACATTAAGATCTGTAAACGCATTAACACTCACTGACGGAACTGCGTCAATTGTTATGGATGGAGTTGGCGCTACATCATTAAGTGGTGCAACTACATTTAATATGAGCGCAACTACAGTTAATATGGACGCAACTGGCGCGGTGTCAATGAACTCTAGTGCCGGCGTAATTAATATAGGTAATAATGCAGTTGCGCAAAATATTAACATTGGTTCAGGGGCATCCGCCAGAACGATTCAGGTTGGTAATGCAGCATCGACGGCAGTTAATTTAGACGCGCTTGCAGTAACATTAAGATCTGTAAACGCATTAACGCTCACTGACGGTACTGCGTCAATTGTTATGGATGGAGTTGGCGCTACATCATTAAGTGGTGCAACTACATTTAATATGAGCGCAACTACAGTTAATATGAGCGCAACTGGCGCGGTGTCAATGAACTCGAGCGCCGGCGTAATTAATATAGGTAATAATGTAGTTGCGCAAAATATTAACATTGGTTCAGGGGCATCAGCCAGAACGATTCAGGTTGGTAATGCAGCATCGACGGCAGTTAATTTAGACGCACTTGCAGTAACATTAAGATCTGTAAACGCATTAACACTCACTGACGGAACTGCGTCAATTGTTATGGATGGAGTTGGCGCTACATCATTAAGTGGTGCAACTACATTTAATATGAGCGCAACTACAGTTAATATGGACGCAACTGGCGCGGTGTCAATGAACTCGAGTGCCGGCGTAATTAATATAGGTAATAATGCAGTTGCTCAAAATATCAACATTGGTTCAGGGGCATCCGCCAGAACGATTCAGGTCGGTAATGCAGCATCGACTGCAGTTAATTTAGACGCACTTGCAGTAACATTAAGATCTGTAAACGTGTTAACACTCACGGACGGTAGTGCTACATTCCTGATGAATGGTACAGGCGCTACAACATTGAGTGGTGCGACAAGCGTCGGGATAACTGCAACCGGTGCAGTTACTATAAATAGTGCCGGTGCAAGTAATTTTACAACTACTTCTGGGAATTTGACATTGCATGCAAATAGTGCAACTGGAAACGTAATAATTACTGCGAATAACGGGGTCGGTATGATAGTCAATTCGAGCGGTAATGTGGGTATTGGATGTAGCCCTTTGAATAAATTGGACGTAGATGGCGGGGCTGTAATCGGCGCTGGTTATGGAGGAGCGCAAACTGCCCCTGCAAATGGTCTTGCTGTAGAAGGAACGGTTTGCATTGGAGTTAACAACGAATTGAATAAATTAGGTGTATCTGGCGGTTCTGTAATCGGCAGTAGTTATTGCAGATTGTATACTGCCCCTACAAATGGTCTTATTGTAGAGGGCAAAGTTTGCATTGGAACTAATGATCCTGGTGTGTACATGCTCAATGTAAATGGTGCTGTACAAGCTACTTCATATAATGCTACATCAGATATCCGGTTGAAAACGAATATACAATCGCTGTCTGGTAGTTTGGAGTTAGTCAATCAATTAAATGGTGTTTCGTTTACCTGGAAAAATGACACTACGAATAAACCAATACATGGTCTTATTGCACAAGATGTCGAAAAAGTGTTGCCAGATATTGTAAATACGGACACTACAGATAATGAAGATGGATACAAACAAAAATCTATCCATTATGATGGATTGTTCCCTCATTTAATCGAATCTATCAAAACCCTAACTCAAGAAAATAAAGCATTGGTTACAAAGGTCGACAAAATTATGACTATACTTGACAAATTGAATATTTCTGTATAAACTTCAATTCAAACATATTTTACGTAACATCTTGATATAAATATTTTCCATATTTATATCAATCTAATTCAAGATTGCGTTAGTTGTGCCACAGCTTTCAATCACAAGATATCAGTAACGATTTGATTCTTCGCTGGTGTAAAATTAAGTAAATAATTTTTTATGAATTCACTAACTTCAACCAAATTATTTTTAAAACCATAAGAAATATATTCAATTATACCATTTTCTCTTTTTCTTTCGTCCCAACAAAAATATAACATTTTTATATTATGATTAAGTGGATAAATTAGTTCATATATTTTTAACAAGTATTCTGTAGCATCTACACCATATTCGATTTCATCTAAATGATAATTTAAATGAGAATTTACTGCGTCGGCATATACAAATAATATATTTTCATCTGTTTTTATATCTCTCAACAATCTTTCTAATCTTATTTTTAATTTATGTTTGTACTCATCATTTATTGTAAAATGTGTATTACCTAATCCACTATCTTTATTCATTTGACATTTTGTAATATTATTAACAGATATATAGTGTTCGTTACCAAGATATCTGTAATACGTGTATCCAGTAGTCATATATTCTAATGCGTTTTCAATGTTATCATTTATTAAAATGTTTAATATATTATACGTTGTTTTACATGGAGACCATAACCAATCAAACGGATAAGAATATTCACGCAAATTGGCTCGTTTAATACCATCTGTGGCAGAACATTGTAATCCCAATGGGACAAATTTCATTTATATTATACTTATAATATAATTTTACAAATATAATGGGTGTTTTACACAGTTGAAGAATTACCTTCATGAATATGCATATATTTTATAAAACATCAAGAATGCCATCTTCTAACTGAGTTAATGCTTTCCAACCTAAAATATTATATGCCTCATCTGGTGATTGTATTATATGTTTTACATCGCCGGGTCTTTCATCTATATATTCAATTGGACATCCAAAAAAATTTGCGGCATAGTTTAATGGAATACTTTTACCTGTACATAAATCAATTACACCACAATAGTCGTTAAACATAGATAATAAATTGCCATTAACAATATCGCTCACATGTGTATAATTTCGGCTTTGTGTCCCATCGCCTGTGATTATAAGTTTTCCTAGTTCCTTTTTTGACTTTCGTAAGGCAGCAAATACATTTGGCGACGGTCCGGTTTCGCTCTGTCTTTTTCCATACACATTTGAATATCTTAACGCTATTACAGACATATTGTACATTTTATTATAAGATAAAGCCAATCCTTCAAGTGCTTCTTTGGAAGTTCTATATGGCGTTAAAAATGCGTATACAACATTTGATGACGATAATACAGTTCGTTTAATATTTTTTTTCCTAGCAATTTCTAAAATATTTATGGTTCCCATCACATTTGTATTATAGCATAATAGAGGGTCGTCAATACACCATGGGGTTCTTGCGATTGCTGCAAAATGAAAAATTCCATCTATATTATCATATTTTTCTATAACACCTTCTAGTAGATTAAAATTAGTAATGTCGACATTTTCAAATATAGCACCTTTGTTTAAGTTTTCAATATTCCCACTTAATAGATTATCAAGTACAATTACTTTATATCCGAGAGAAACTAATTTATCCACCATATGAGAACCTATAAATCCACAACCACCAGTCACAATAAAGGTTTTGTTCTTATATTTCAGAGTTAATAAATCATATAATGGTAAATTAATATTTTTAAGTGAAATGCCGGAGTTAACTTTTTCCGTATTAATAGATAACAACTTATCTTTATCCCACAAATGTTGAATACCATATCCACGGTCTTTATCTCTTTGAGGTATATTTTGTTGGATTTGTAATTTTCTTTTCAATAATTTATCATTCATCGGATAATAACCGGTCCAAATAATATGTGCTTTACTAGTTGGAATCGATATATTCTTTGTGCTATGTCTTCCAATAGTATAACGTCCATTAGGAAAATTATGTATTTGACGCGGCCCTCTATCACTGTGATAAACAATATCATTTTGCAATAAATTACTAAATAATTCGTAATTATTATTTATATTATATGTGGTCATGGAATATGGGGTTAGTGCATTAATTGCATATGATATTGGATTTGTATCATCAACAAATATATCTTTTATAGATTTTTCACAAAATAAAAATTCAGTTGTATTTAATACAATTTTAATTCCTTCTATACCAGTTTCAATATCCATAAATTCTTTATCTATTTCTTCAGCGTCAAAATACTGATTCCGCGTTTTTATAATTTTACACCCGGGACAAATACTTTTACATATTTCAATAGATTTATCAGTACTATTATAATCAATAACTATTATTTCGTCAAACATATTTTTATGATGATTTAACCAAAATGGTAATAAGTATTCTTCGTTAAAAACATTTGTTAATAAAGTAGTTTTAGTAATAACCATTTATATATTATTTATTAATATTTTCTTTAAGCATTTATACGTTTAATAAATAATATACAAATGTAAATATTAATATATTAATGTTTACAACATTGCACATGTCAAATACGCAATTAGAATCACCTCGCTCACTCGTAATTACAAACGAAGTGGACGGTTTGAACGCGCAAACGTGTAGTATTATAGTATCAAGATATAATGAAAATATTGAATGGACTAAACAATTTCCAAATGTAATAATTTATAACAAGGGTGAAAATTTAGAAAATTGTTATAATCAAGTTTTATTAAGTAATGTTGGCAGAGAAGGACATACATATTATAAATATATTTGCGACAATTATGATAATTTAGAAGATTTTACAATTTTTTTACAAGGACGACCATTTGACCATTCGCCAAATATAATATCTGATCTAAATAAATATATTAATAATAAAGATTTGAATATTGATTTTGAATTTTTAAGCGAAACCATTTTAAATTGTAATTTAAATGGTTGTAAAAGACATGCTGGATTGCCATTAATAGATACTTATGAAAAAATATTCAATGAAAGAAAAGAAAATATGGAGTTTACATTTGGTGCTGGTGCTCAATTCATAGTATCTAAAAAAAATATATTAAAGAGATCAAAGGCATTTTATTCCAAAATTGTTGAAATATTACAAAATGATATAAACCCGATTGAAGGTTACGTTATTGAGAGATTTCATAAAATCATATTTGGATAAGTTATTATTCAAAATAAAATGGACTTTTTATGATTTGATATATTTACACCATTTTGCATTGTACAGTTGAGAGAAAATGTGTAAAATATTTTGGGTTATTAACTACAGGTTCCCATTATTTTAATTATATATTGCAATATATAATTATTTTACGTATTCAATGGTATAAATCTTCTCTGGTATAAACTTAATTAACATTATTGCACACCACAACTACATACATTTCGCCGCATGTGTTTACGCTTCAATTGACATGTACACAATGTTTTGTCGTCCATAATATTTTTCTTTTCCTTCCATGTTAACGGATGACTCGAAACCGGGCATGCAGAAACTGTCTGCAACACGCGATTCAGGCGGGTATTGGTATTATTGCATACAACAAACGTCGGGCAATTTGCCACATTACGTTCTATATCAAACACTATTATCTTACCAGCGGGCGTAATTAAATTATAATCAATCTTTGTATTCGAATCATTGTTAACGAGTTGGTATTGTTGGTATTTCAACAAATCTTGTGAACTAAATACTGCAGGGAATCGGTTGGGGGTATTCAATCCGTCCGCACGCAGAGTCTGCGCCACTTGTTTTCGTTTTATATAATCACCTTGAGACATTGTACGTATATTGCTTCTTATAATATACATACATATATTGTCGGTTAATATCAAATAATATTCTGGCGGGGTTGTCTAAACTTACCAGAAACTCTTCTCAGTTATCCAACGATTTGCGGTCAAATTTGCAATATATGCGACAACGCCCCCACACACTGCGCCTACAAATAACTGTGCAATTGTGTGCCGTCTATATGACCATCGCTGATAAATGGTTAGGATTCCAATCCCTAGTCCAGACAATAACCACGCAACATCGCCTTTTGCCAAATACAAAAATGTTGTCGAATAAAGTACAGATTGCGCATGTGCGGATGGCATACCATATTCGTCGGCACCGCCATATACTTCACCATATACTTCGCCTAATATACTTTTTCCACCCGTTGGTCTGGGTTGGCGTACCCATAATTTGATCCATTTATTTACAATCATATTGACTAGGAAAAAACAAACGTATGTGAGCAAATATTTGTGTGACCCCCATAGACCGTAGAATGCTATGCATGCCACCAATAATGGTCCAAGAAATCCAATCAACTCAATAGTGAAAATTCCATGAGTTGCAATATAAGAAATAACCGTGTCTATTAATTCGCGTGTTAGCATATGGCTCTTATTATAATACGTATATAATTTATGTAATGAATTTACGCATTACTTACTGCTACCCGGGTCCAATTTATTCAATTGTTCACATACCAGAGAAAATGACCAATTTGCTTTGTTTAAATCTACCAAATTACCTCGGTCGGTTACCAACCGCACCGACATTCTATGAATATTTACTGGACCAAAATAACTGCGCTCTTGGTTTTGTAATGTCCCGCCAAATTCAACATATGAACTCCCGTTGGCTAATCCAGATACTTTCATGGGTATGATACCAAACACATCAGATACAAATGGCCCCGACCCATAGCTATTCGCACTAATTGACGATCCAATTGATTCATTTGTTGTTCGTGAATTTGCCGCAGCCTGGGCTGCGTATATTTGTCTTTCGGTCAATCCAGAGGATACATTGTATACTTTTTGCCCGGTTACAGGGTCACATACAAAATCAGTTCGACTTGCATAGGATGGCAATGGAATACTGGTATCCACATTGGTTATGGTCACTAATCCATCATTCAAATGGTTTTGATTAAAATCGTCCAAACAAATCAAAAAATAATTATACAAATTCGTACTCAATCCGGTATCCCCGATAATCGTAATTACGTTTCCATTTACCGCATCTACTACCGTATCCTCTGCGGTGCCAGCCGCAGACATATCGTACGTAGTATATTCGCGAAATCCCATAATCCAGCCAATCGTAGTATCCCATGTCGTATTCTGCACACTTGACGAACCACTTGTACATGTGGCAAAACTGAGCTTATCGTAGAAAACTAAATTATAGTCACTTGTCGTATATTCACGCGTCAGGTTTGTTACAATTGATGTATAATAATTATTGTATCGATTGACAATGGAAAATTCGGTTCCGGCAATAATAGTCGATCTGGTTGATGTAGCACGCAGTTGTGCATTAATCGCATTAATTAATGTATCTCGAAAATATTTACCAGCGGGTATCGTAATGCTTACATCATTTAAGGTAGTAGATGTTGCCACACCATCATCTACCGCCTTAAATGAAAATGTATTGTTTGACACGGTAATATCAAACGGAACTAATTGAGGTACGGCAGAAATACCAGATATTTTAACATTCCCATCGGGCATCACTGTATACATTACCCGTCCACTTAGGGTTTGTAGATTATTATTCACATTGACTATTGTACCATTGTTATCGAGTATATTTCCAGTACTATCGAGTATATTTCCGCTACTATCTACCTGATTCGTACTTATAGCAAACAAATTTTTGCTATTATCGTATATTTTATATGTCGAATTTAGTGCGACATTATTCGACGTATCAATATATTTATTATTCAATAATTCGGTGGATATTTTCAAATTCGCATTCCAGGTAAAATTATACGCGGTTGCATCATTAAATGATATACGGTAATTCTTTGCTAATAATGTTTTTTTAATATCGACTTTCAATGATATATTAAATCCATTTGTGCCGGTTGTCGCAGTTATTAAACTACTTTCTAATATTTTTACATTTGATATCGGGTCTGTATATTTTGTGAATAAAGGCTGAATATAACCATATATTATATCATCCATCTGTTTACTTGCGGGTAATGTGTATGTCGAATCCAGATAACCATCTGTTATATCCCCGAGTTTTATTACAACATTCGGCTCGTTTTCATTTCCGTTAATTGGTGGAGTATTAAGTTTTGGTTTTAATGTAAATACAATTGTATTCACATCAATGTCAATACTTGCACTATCCGTATTCGTTTGATATGGTATAGATAAGTTATTTAAAAGTTTTGATGGGTAAAACTCATTGTTGACGTGTATATTATCAAAAATACTTCCAGTCAAATCTACGCTATACATCGACTCGTCGAATATTTTACTAATACCAACATGCAATTGGAATATATTATTTTGTAAATATGCATGTGTTCCAAACGGATATGCAGTTGTATTATCGAATGCATTTTCCTGGCTATTAAAAACATTGTTATGTGACAAATCATAATCACGTATACTTTGGTTAATTACATTAATATAATCATTCAACTTATAACTGCCAGTTGCACTCGATTTTGGTATACTAAACGACAAATCATTTATTCCGTTTAGTCCGTCTCTATATATTGAATTATTTGGTGTAAAGTAAACAAATGGCTCTGTATATATTGTATAATCACCACTTTGCTCGGTTGCAGGTAATTCGCTATTTGTCTCGTTCATGTTATTTATCTCGCGTTCAAATCCAAAACAGGATCTTATATTAACTGTTCCGTCGATTTCATGCAGATTCGTCCATATTCTATCATCTGCAACTACACTCAAACCCAGAATACCGTTACTCGCAACTGTTGTACCAGCAAATATTTTTATACCGGCGTATTCATATGATGTGAACGCTGTCGCTAAGTCACTATATAATCTTGGCAGATTATTGTAGGTTGTTTCACTATTAAATGCAGATTTAATTTCGTGAAATACTTCTTGATTATTATAGCTAATGGTTGAATTCCCGTTATAAAACTTTGTTTTTATTTTACATAATAGTTGTTTTGCTGGTATTATGATTTGGTTGGAAGCATCAATTAGAGTTGGGTTTATTATAAGTGATATGTTTCCGGTTATAGTATTTCCAATATTTCCAGATATATCTCGGCTTCCATTTGTAAAAATGGTATTCGTAAAATCTACATTATAGTATTGAAAATCGTAAAATACAATCTGCGTTTTCGTATTTATAGTAATTGTATTTGTAAACCTAGACGGCTGTAGTGTCAAATCAATATAGGTACCACCAGTGCTTATACTACAATCCGTATTTGTTAAACTTGTTAAGGTACTTAATGTAGTTTTCACTTTATTGATAAGATTGATTCTATTATATGCACCCGTATCTATGGCAATATTGAAGCTAGATTTTAATGTTGTAAAGTTGTCATCGTATAATTTAATTGTAAAATAATTGTTATTCTGGGTTACATTAAATGTACTACTTATGTCATATGTATCAAATCTTGATCGTAGTGTGCGTATACTATACTCTCTTTGTATAAAACCCAAATAATTGGGAATGGTATTCGTATCAAACTTTATAACATAACTACTTTGATTATACCCAGTTTTCAAATCGATATTTGTGGTTGTTAATGACGTATTATAATTGTACGAAAACGAGGTATTTCCCAACGATATATCTGTTCTACTTTGTTTTAAATATGCGATGCTATTATTTACCGCCCCAATCAATTCGCCCGGGCTATAATTTCCGGAAGCGATGGATACCTGTACATCATGAATGCCGCTACCACTGTCGATTCCTGGTGTGCGGCCTTTGATATAAAAAAAGTTGTTTCCGTATGCTTTTCCAATCGTATACCATGTATATGGGATTTGAACCGAATATAGTTTTAACGACACGACTTCTTTTAACGGCTCGGATAAATTGAAGGTAAATGCAGTTGACATGGTTCGCTTGTCGCTACGGTACTGACTATCGATACTTATGATCCGCTTGGTGGTTTGCTGTAATATGGGGTTTAATTTTCCCTTTGTGTATGCTAAATTCTGTGTATAACCAACTGTTTGTGTTTCAGGCGCACTTTTTTCAGCCATTGACATCATATTATTTGTTGTAGTTGGTTTTGTTTTTGTTGGGTCTATTGCGCCGCTTGCGGCGGCTATATTTGCATCAATCGTGGATTGGGACGCTCTATTTAGTTTACTTGGGTTACTTATAGCTTCAAATGGCTCAATTGCATTGGCATATCCGTCTACTTCGCCTTCTTCAGCTTCAGCTTCAGCTTCGCCTTCTTCCGTATCAAAGAAATGATTATAAATATCGTCAAAAAATCGAGCTAATTTTTGTGCCGACTTTGTCCCAATGTTTTCATATTTATGAATCTGCATCAATATTTTTGCTTCTAATTCACGGTCGGTTGGATTTACTAAATCTAATATGTTATACAATTCGGCATCAGTAT
>Ga0247722_10000699_pt1 | contig 19739 bp, 32 predicted proteins | sample MSEWelMarce3H_FC_FD_189094 | JGI IMG/M metagenome (GOLD analysis project Ga0247722, IMG submission 189094) | Subsurface sediment microbial communities from gas well in West Virginia, United States - MSEEL Well Study Marcellus 3H_FC | ecosystem: Environmental > Terrestrial > Deep subsurface >... | reverse complement strand
ATGGGTTGCAGGTTCGAATCCTGTCTCTTCCGCGGGTTAGTTAAATAGTTTAATCCACACCCAAAACAGAATCTCCGGAGGGAATCCGGGAGCGAACGTAATTGTGGTAACCGTTCTTTAACTAAAAAATATTTTGCCCCTTCGTATAACGGTTAGTACACATGGTTTTGGTCCATGCGGTGGGAGTTCGATTCTCTCAGGGGTAACAAAAATGGTGATATGGCCGAGTGGCTTAGGCGTAGGTCTGCAAAATCTATCACGTGGGTTCGAATCCTACTATCACCTCAATCGCCGAGGGGTCAGGTGACCGGAGATGGCTCATATCTATTTCTAGAATGGCTCAATACCATTTCTCGGTACAAACACAGTTTACTTCAACAACGTTCTGTATGGTGCACATAAAAATCGGAGTTGACCAGCCTCGATGGCGTAACGGGAGCGTATTTCTTTTACATGGAAAGGGCGGGGGTTCGATTCCCTCTCGAGGTACAATTTTCATAATTGTTAAATTTTTTAAGTATTTTAATTGAAAAGTGACCTCACATGAGGTACTTGGGTAGCAAAAGTCGTTCGGATACGGCAGCCAGACTGTAAATCTGGTCCTCACGGGAGTGGTTCGAGTCCACTGCTGCCCACTATGATAATGGGTTTCTCTATATTGGATGTCGACAATTCAATATAGGTTCAAGAAATCAACACCGCCTGAAAAGGAATGTGCCGAGGCCTCGTAAAACTACGATTACGCACTTAAGCTTGGAGCGAGATGGTACTCCAACATTATCAGAATCGGGTCTTTTGTATAGCTGGTGCGTACGCTAGTCTGAAGAACTAGAGGATAGGGTTCGATTCCCTGAGGACCCACAAACAAGGAAACAACCCCTGAGTTGGTAAGGCCTTACCCGGACTCAAGAGAAGTAAAGTTACTAGATGGGTGCGTAACGCCTTGGACTACTATTATTGAATGATACGAGCCTTCAAAGTTCGAAAGGAGTCAGGTAGTAGTCAAAATTGGTATCGTAGCTCAGTTGGTAGAGCAACAGACTGAAAATCTGTGTGTCGTTGGTTCGATTCCAACCGGTACCACGGAGTCCTGATATAACAGGAAACCCCCACTCCCATATGGCAGCCGGTCCGTTAAGCCGGTGAAGTGGGGTAAATTGGACTTGTAGCTCAGAGGAAGAGCGTTCGCCTGTTAAGCGAAGGGTCGGGATATCGTGATTCCCCAAGTCCGCAAAACCTTAAATGTGGTATCCGATACTGACAGCTCTTTAGGAGTGATGGGTGTGAAAGCGGGTTGAAAAGGGTACATCTCAAACCCACATTGATAGGTTTAAATATGGTGGCTATAGTGTAACGGTTAACACGATAGATTGTGGTTCTGTAAATGGGAGTTCGATTCTCCTTAGTCACCCAAATTTAATTGTTATGGATGAGAATGAAAAAATTGAAGAATTAGAAGGTCTAATTGTAGATTTGAAATTTGATTTAAAGAAATCCAAAGACAAGGAGTTGATTTACTTGGACATTTTATCCAACATTGATAATTCTTTAAAAGTTCTCTTCAAACGAGAACAAGAAAATGAAAGGTTTAATTTAGGTGATGATGTAAATTACAGAGAATGTATTTTAAATTTGAAGTCAGCATTGGATGAGTATAAACGAGTTTATAAATTACGGTTATGAAAAAAGTATTGGATAATCTTTGAGGTCTGCTAAACAACAGACTCAATGATTATGAGTGTCAACACAAACAGAATGAAACTGAACAAGGCGACTTGTTCAAAAGATTACCGAGTAATTTGGTTAAAGTTTGAATTTCCAATGTATTGGGATGAGGGGTTGAATTTCAAAAAAGGTCACCCATCAATAAAATACAGAAGTTACAAAACTTGGAAGTATAACCGAAAAACTCAATGGAAATAAAATGTGTTGTTCCCGGTGAGAAGGGAATGAAATAGTCGGGTGAGATTATAAATTTTGAAATGATTTATATCTATATTTGCACAACACGAGGAGTTCTCAACCTCAAAATTAAATGGGTGTTAATAAGTGATAAAGTAGGTACATCGGAACCCCCTGTGGTGGAATAAGACACGGGTAATGAAGATTGTCAGGCACCGGATGGGTCGTGTAAAGTGAAATTCTTTACGAGGGGTCTACCTTATTAACCTCAAAACTGTCTCCATAGTTTAACGGATAGAACGTCTGGCTACGGACTAGATGATGTGGGTTCGAGTCCTGCTGGAGACACAAAATGGAGAGTAAAACAATCAGGGTATTGTCACCACCTGCTAAGTGAGTGGTTCGTAATGGATGGATTTCGAGTATTCTGCTCTCCGCTAATTAGTTCTCCCACTTGTTCCGTGAGGGGGTATAAAGAGACATCAATTAACGGAACCCCAAATGGAGTCCTTGCCTTAGTAGGATAAAGATGTTATAACTCAACTAATTAATTTCTAGATGTGGGAAAGTTGGTAATCCGCTACACTTGGACCGTAGAGACCGCTGGTTCGAGTCCAGCCATTTAGACGAAAGGAGACTGTTACTAATTCATTGAACCTCATAGTGGGGGGAAGCGTAGAATTAGAAAATACTAGATGTTGGGGAGCCCGGTACCCCGCTTGCTTTGGGAGCAAGAGAACTCGTAGGTTCGAATCCTACCATCTAGACGAGGTTCAAAATACGTGAGGGTTTACAAAATTAGCGTATGGAGAGGTTTAGTGAAGTTTTATACTCCCGGATGAGAGTCATCCAAATAATTTTGCCACGGTCAGTAGCTCAATCGGTAGAGCATTCGCCTGATACGCGAAAGGTAGTAGGTTCGATACCCACCTGACCGACAAATGTGGCTCACAAACCATAATTATTAAGCTCAAATATGTGAGATTTTGAGCCGAATATTAAGGATGAATGAGCTCAATATTCCCCTAAAGCTTTAAGGTGAAGCACGATACTTTTAATATCGGGAAGGTGGTTCGATACCACCTGGGGGAACAATAAAGAATGTTTAACTAATAAATCAAAAGTCGTGAGTAAGTACGGAAAAACATTGGTTTTGGATTCAAGTTATATGCCAAGGTCTATCATAAACACTGAAAGGGCTTTTGTAATAACTTATAAGGGTAATGCGAGTGTCATTGCTGAACATCCGGAATCATTTAATCTAATCAATCCTGAATTAGATATTAAGAAGCCCTCAATTATCAGGGTTTACAAATACGTGAATCAACCGATTCATAAAGTTCCTTTAAGTAGAGAGAATGTTTATCGTAGAGATAACTTTGAGTGTGTTTATTGTGGGTGTGATAATCGTAAGACATTAACATTAGACCACGTAATCCCCCAATCTAAGGGAGGTAAAGACGCGTGGGACAACTTGGTAACCGCTTGTAAGAAATGTAATAGTGAGAAGTCCAATTTAACATTGGAGGAATATGGTAAAGAAATACCTCAACCAAGGCGACCACATTACTTGATGATGATTAAACAAGTTCATCACATTCCGGAAGAATGGAATGATTATTTATTTTTTTAATATGAAGATAGATAGGAAAAAGGTTTATGACAAATGTAATGGTCAATGTGGATATTGTGGTGGTGAGATTACCATAAAACAAATGCAGGTTGACCATATTATTCCAATATTTCGTGGGTGGAAAGATGAGGAGATTGAACGATATAACTTAACTCGAGGAACTGACGATTTTGATAACCTTTTACCGACCTGTGCCCGTTGTAATAAATGGAAATCCTCACATAATTTAGAACAATTCCGTAAAGAGATTGAATTACAATTGGAGAGATTAAAACGTGATTCTCCCGGATATAGATTGGGGTTGGATTACGGGTTAATTCAAGAATTTCCAAAAAAAATTGTTTTTTATTTTGAGAATTAGAAATTAATTGTATCTTTGTCAAAATTAAAACGGAAAAGATATGAATAAGTTAAAAGTGATGTTTAGTGAGAATTGGAAATCTATTATGTTTTCTTATTCCTTATTTATGGTGAACTCAATATTGATGGTTATGTATCCCAAAATTTTGGGTAACTCAATTGACCATTTGATTGCGAAAGACTATTCATACATTTGGTATTTGGTTTCTACGTTTGTTGCAATCATGTTCTTTGGGTATGTTAGTAGAATTTACGACACCAAAGTATTCTCCGGGATTTACCGAAGATTTGCATCAATTGAAACTCACAAACAAATTGAGGGTGATATTGAAACAACTAAAATTAATGGGAGATTAACCTTAATGCACTACATAGTTCAGTTTTTTGAACGAGATATGCTGGTTGTGGTCCAAACAATAATTGGTTTGGTTGGAGCAATTTATTTCTTATCCTTAGTTAGTTGGACAATCGTTGGTCTTTTAATGATTACATCAGTTTTAATCTTGGGAGCTACATTCTATTATTCACCAAAGATTGCCAATATTACAAGTCAATATAATGATTTGTCTGAAGAACAGACCGATGTTATTAGCACAAGAAACATTTCATCAATCAATAACTTATTAAAAAGGAGTCAACATTTATCTCTTAAATTATCCGGTATTGATGCCAAGTTCTCCATTTGGATTCAGGGTATTGTATATGGAAGTGTGACGGGATTATTAACTTACTATGTAATGTATAATAATGTGAGTGTGGGGAGTGTATTCTCAACATACAGATATATGTTTGACTTTTGTAATGCACTTCTCGGGGTTCCAACAATTATCACATCATACATTAACATTAAAGATGTTATTAAAAGATTGGAAACCGATAATTAATTTGGTGGATTAAAAAATAGTTGTATCTTTGTACTCACAAAATAGAAAAATATGAAAAAAGTAATTTTAGGTTTAGTAGTTATGTTTGGAATGATGAGTTGTAATAACTCTAAGAGTGTCCAACAAAGTAAATTGGATTTGTTAGTTACCACCGCCGAATTTTCATCATTAAGTTATAACGTTGAAGTTAAACGATATTTGATAAAACACCAAACTAATGAGATTAGTTTCAAAACATTAGATAGTCTTAGAAAAATCTCTGACAAAAAATGTGATAGTATTTTATCATCAGGGGTTAAAAAAGTTTATAGAAAATATTAAGTCATGATACATTTACCTTGGATTTTATTCTTAATTGGACACGTAGGGTATACTTTATATGATAAAGACCCCGGATTTTGGTTTAGAAATACTAATGACCGAATTAATGATGATTTTGTTATGTTAATATCGGTATTCGTGGGATTTGTTGGATTTGTCTCTTCAGTAATTGTATATGGAGATATGTTAATAAATTAAAAAAATAGGGAAGATGATACCAAAGAGTGAAATGGTTGAAGGGTGGTACAATGGTTTCTGTAGAAACAACCACGTTGCTTATTGGGATGGTGAAAAGTTCCAATATGTAAGATATAGTTTCAATTTTTATTTGGAAACCATCCAACATTTTGAGGATGTTAAAGAGAGTGGATTTGACGGATTTGTTCCGGTGGAAAAGATTGAAAGAATTCCTATTGATAAACAATGGGAGATTAAAGACAAAATAGGATATTAAATAAACAAATATGAGTAAGTATTATTTTCAAGTTGACAGAGTAGTGTCAATGATTTTCCAACCGGGAAAAGAAACAAGTTTTAAATGGTTTGAAAAAGTTCCTGCAAAACCTAAAACATTTTTAGGGATTAAGTATGGGATGACAGAAGAAATCCCTGAAGGTTGGAGTAGCTCCCCAATTGGATGTAATATAAGAACATTTGAAGATTTGAGTGAATATAATTGGTATCTTATCGATAAAGAAACTAAAGAAGTTAAACAAAAATCTCAGATAACTGTTAATTTGAGTGATAAAACATCATATAGTCAGTATTTTGACACCAATGATGAGGCAGAAGAATATATTTACGATTTACAAGAATCAACCGGTAAGGAATTCTTTGTGATAGGTAATTAAAAATTAAAACACCCGCTACGAAAACGGCGCGCGAAACTACTAATACCGACTCGTACTATCTGGCAGGTCAGGTCGGGTGTTTTTTAAGATTAAACAACATATAGAAAGACGAACAATAGAGTAAGAATTGGTATATTTTAGCCCACGCCCTGTTATAGCATTTGCCTATAATGTGACGACTCTAAACACCCCAAGAAGTGTTATGTTTTGTTGAGTACGAAAATAACAGTTAGACTTGCTTTACGGTGTAGATGTTTACATTAGTCCGTAATTATTATCCCAACTTGGTGGATGTGTTGTTTTTTTTTTTATGGTTAAGTAATACGTAATGACAAAGTTGGTTATGTCACCCTGTAAAAAGGTTGTATCGTCGCAAGTTCGAGTCTTGCCTTGACCACGAATAACATAATTATTTAACTCACGAAAATGGGCTTGAACTGCCGAACGGAAAACGCGTTTCCTAATAGGGGTAAAATAGAAAATTAGATTCGGAGGCATCCGGGTTGTGTGAAAAAGTAGGGGGGTTACCCGGCAGGGAACTACGAATGATTATGTTATTACTTGCAGGTCACAGACAAGGTGTCGGTCAGGACTCCAAATCCTCGACGGGTAGGTTCGATTCCTACGGTCTGCGCAAGAAGACGGAGAGTGAGCCAAGGGTAATTCCGTTATGGTTACCCCTTGGGGGTCTCTCCTGAAGAAATATGGATTTTGAAGCACAAACGGACGTGCGACCGGTAAACCAACGGTATGGGTTGTAGGTTCGAGTCCTACCAATATCCCAAAAGTATGGGATAAAAGCACATAAGGATGTGCAAGCGTCAGACGACGCGAGGCCTGGGTTCGAATCCCAAATATTCCACAAAATAAAGAACAGACATATAACTTAAGTCAGTGGTAAATGGATGTGAGGTCCGAAGTAGTCAATCAGACCAAGAGACCGCCGAGGGTAAACACGAGTGTGACGCTCGTCTAGTCCCCTAAGACGTAAATATCGGAGAATCATTCTGTCTGTTCTTCATTATTAGTTTACCAATACGGTGATTACCGGCGATTATCACCGTAAAAATACGGTGAATGTAAATAAAAGAGTTTAACAACCGGAGTGTCCATTCTCTAAAAAAATAATGGACTAGGTGTGTTGATAGGGGTAACCTCCCAACAGTAGCACCGTAGAAATACGGTAAAGGATAGATACGGACTTAGTACAGTGGTGACTAACACACAGAATTCCACTAATCCCTTTGTAGCCCGCTACGACCCAAGGGCGGGGTTGTTAAACTTTTTTCTTTATATTTATCAATATGAAAAGATTTGTAATCACAGAACAAGAAAAAGACGATATATTAAACCAACATAAAGAAATGATGGACAAACCAAAACTTTCCCAAGACAGAAGAATAACTGATTTTGATATAACTCCAATAACTTTGGCGAAATTTAAGTCTCAGGGATTAACTCCATATTATTACGATGGTGATACCGATATTATTGAAGTAAAAGGACCGATAAAAGGTAAGTTATTCGATACAAGACCGAAAGAAGTGTTTTTATTAACTCCTGACGAATACGATAAAATTAAAAGATTATCAGATAACATTAAGGAAATGATTGAACTTAAAATGAAGGCAATTAAACTGTATAAACAATACATTCCGGGTAGTTTAATGAAGATTATTGAAGAAAAATAAAATATTTTTAAAATTTATTTGACTTTTACTGAAACTAGCATATACTTATTAAAAAAACATAACAACACAACAAATGCAAACTTTAAATACATTATTACTTACGATAGGAGCCGAGGGTAGAGATACAACTGGGACGGAGATGGTATGATGTATATTTAAGTAATAAATAATATAGTAAAATCCATCTCCAAAAGAGGTGGATTTTTTTTTGTCTTTTATTTGGAATAATCAAAATATTATCCTTACCTTTGTCAAAAGAAATTAAGATATGGAAAAGTTAGCAGAATACGATGTGTATCAAGAATTAGAAATGGTTTACTCACCAATATTAGGAGTAACCTACGGATTAAAAAATGTTTTAGTTGAAGTTGATTCAACAGAAGAAGAAGAAAAAAAAGAATAAAAAAGATTTGGTGGAATGAAAAAGGTTTTATACCTTTGTCCTCAGAAAAGAAAACAAGTTATTTGAAATATTGATATTACACAAGCTGCCATCGTCTAACGGTAAGGACCTATGGTTTTCATCCATAAAATCGGAGTTCGATTCTCCGTGGCAGTACAAGGGTTATGAGCAACGTGTCCCCTCAATTGCACAATGTTGACGTTTCGGAAAGACGAATATACGGCCCTATCGTCTATCGGTTAGGACATTTGGTTTTCGACCAAAGAAGTCGGGTTCGACTCCCGGTGGGGCTACGGCGATGTTTGACAACTACGCTGATTTGATGAAAGTTGTTGACAATTCGGAAAGACGAATGGTTTGGTAACATTCCTTTGACTATTAAGCTAATAGTTGAGAATATGTTATGGTCTTTGCAGAACTGAGGTGGTACTCTGACAGCTTATCCGGGTTCGATTCCCGGGATGCAGGTACGCAACTAGTTCCCTACCAAGGGGTTTTGAGAACAGAGACCTAAAATAAGGGGGTATCGTATAACGGCTATTACAATGGTTTTGCAAATCATAAATGAGATTTCGACTATCTCTACCTCCACAAAAAAAAACAGAAAGACAGGATACGGGATGTCACTACCCGCCAAACACGGTTCTTTCTCATTCAATTGTTATAGGATTGTCACCTTTGAATTGAAATTTTGGTCTATTCGTCCAACGGCTAGGATGCTACCCTGTCACGGTAGAGGCGAGGGTTCGATTCCCTCATAGACCGCCAAACACGACAAGAGTCGTAAGCTATAATGACCCGGGCGGTTGTATCCGGATAATCAAAATAGACAGATATCTTGTGGTGGGGATAATAACCTTCAACCGGCTATGTTATCCCAAAAATAAATCATAGGAGTAATTAACCTATGACTGATGATTTGCAAGTCATCGGATTTGATTATGGTGTATGGGGCACAGAAGAACGGAGTACGTGGTATTAACGCGGAAAGGGGAAACAGGAGTAAGGTTCAAATCCTTATTAATCAACAACATCGCGAGGGGGAGGTATAGTATCTCATCGGTCTCATAAGCCGACCAAAGCAGGAGCGTCACCTGCCCTACGCTACTAAAAACAAATAAATTGCGGGTTAGAGCAGAGGTAGCTCGGGAGGCTCATAACCTCTAGGTCGTTGGTTCGAATCCAGCACCCGCTACGAAAGTGTCTCAGTTCCCTGAAGTAATTCAAAGTTGAGGTCTCGGTAGACAGTACTAGTCTGAATCTACCCAAATATGCAACTATCGCCTAGTAGGTATGGCATCACACTTCCAATGTGAAATAAGGCCGGTTCGAGACCGGCTAGTTGCTCAAAATCCTATTATGAGGTTAGAGAGGAGAATTCAATATCTAATATTGAATGACCGTTATAATAGGTAACTGCCTCCATAGTTCAAGGGATAGAATAAGACACTTCTAATGTTTTGATATAGGTTCGAGTCCTATTGGAGGTACAAATGGTGTAAAAGGGTTGAGTGATGGTGATTTGTAGGTAACACTCCTTAATACTAGGATTGGAGAGAAAGGTTGGTGCATATCACAAGTAATTCATCGAGGTAGGTTCGATTCCTATCTACACTACAACAATTGCCCGAGTGGTGGAACGGTAGACACGCTAGTCTTAGGAACTAGATACTGAGGGTTCGATTCCCTCCTTGGGTACAATACATTATCATAACTCGGTGTGATACACCGCCAACTACCTCCTTAAACAACGTGGGAACTGCGGTTCTCCCAATGTGGCCGAAGTGATAATGTTAAAAAATGATAACTGTGGTGGAATTGGTATACACGGGGGTCTAGTCCAATATGATTGATTGAGAGTGAACTTCTCAATCTCTTGCTCACGGACGGAAACTGCCGGATATAACACAGCAAGAAGTGTTATATCCTTACAGGTTCGAGTCCTGTTGGTTATCAGTAGTTTAAGAGACAGAGTTGACTTCTACTTTAAAAAAATACTCTGCGACAGGCTTCCGTCGCATAGAGGTTGATTGCACCTGATTTGTAATCAGGAACCGAAAGGTCACGTTGGTTCGAATCCAACCGGAAGCTCAAAATGTTGGTATGAGTAGAAATACCTACTGAACGGTTAAAGGGTTCGTTAATAATAAAGAAGTTAAGAAGGTGAAGAGTATTAACGATAGTCCCTAAGCGGTTTACTTACGACAGTTTAATTAGTCAGGTGGCGGAATGGTAGACGCAGTACAGCTTACACAGGTTGCAAATGAAAGTATCCTCCCTGTTGAGAGAAGTAATGTATGGTGGGAGTAAGGCACTAATAAGGGCACACTTTACAGGTTCGACCCCTGTTCTGACTACAATTGAGATAGAGATACTCAATAGATTTGGCATCGTTTCTTAAACAAAGATGTAGCTGACGCCTCAAACGGTTTTACAGAGGGGGTCTTCGGAAAAACGGCAAGAACACCAACTTGACCTCCGAGTATATGGTTGACTTTTAAGCGGTAAGACGCGATGGGTTTTGAATAGAAAAACTGTGAATATCTACACCAAAATAATCTCATTGGTGGAAGGATTGGTAAGAAGTTTTGTTGGCGAAACACTCGGGGGAAATCCCGAGAGTCCGTGGGTTCGAAACCCACCTTATCAACAACCATCCCCGTGGTGAAACTGGCAAACACGACAGGCTTAAAACTTGTTGCTTCGGCTTGTGGGTTCGACTCCCACCGGGGATACAAAAATATTAAACATTAAAGAGACATTGCAGAAGTAAACCAGTGTGGCACACGTAAAATTGGACCCGTTGAAAATGTGAGGTGATAGACCACCAAATGTTTAATATTTCTTTTAATTAGAAAAAGTGTAAATTATCAATATGAAAAACCAAAATCCGAACTCCACGTAGTTTTAGCTGTTAGCTAAAATTATGACTCAGAAATTGAGAATTTGGAGAGTAGTTCCCGTTAGAAACGGTGTTCAGGCTCCCACTTTTTTTGTGGAAACCACAGAAGAAGGACGTGAGAAGGCAGAGGAATCTGCAATTAAACAAGCTAGATTAAAAACTGGTTTGGGTAAGTTTAAGGAATGGAAATTCCGCTTGGAGAAACTCTCTGTGAGGGTGGATAAATTTGGTCGGTATGTAAAACACCACCAATAAGGTTCAGTAAAAACCGCTGGGGGTTTTAAATTACTCAGTGTACTTTTTAGGTTAAAGTCATGTAGGGTGTTTACACCAAAACCTAATTTTTGTCCTTGTAGCTAAATTGGTGAAGGCGCTCGGCTCATAACCGAGAGATATGTAGGTTCGAGGCCTACCGAGGACACAATATAAGTTTCATAATTATATTTTTAAATTTTTTATTATTTGTTATGAACCTCTGAGGAAACTTGGAGGTTTTTTTTTTATAATAAAGTTAAATCCGTTTAATAAACCTATCAACTTTATTGAAAAATTTTCACTTTATTATTTGGTGGAACAGAAAAAAGTATTACCTTTGTCAAAAAATATAAAGATATGGATACAGTTTTATTAGTTGTTGGGTTAGTAGTGTTATTAGTCACTTTGTTTGTTAAAGACATTGCAGGAGTTTCAACCTGTGGATGGGCCAAAAGTGATGAGGTCTATTTGGACATCATCAAAAAAATGAAAGAAAAAAATATTCAATTGATTGACGATTATGGTGGAGCAGGTTTTATCACAACAGTGACTAATGGGATGCCATACATCTCAAGAAGTATTACCGGATTAACATTCAAGTATTATGTTAGTGAATACGGTATAGTTCCGAGATGGTATAAGTCACACAAAGAGATTACAGAAATTTTTAACCAATTAGAGAATAAATAATATGAAATTAAATTCGAATTCAATCAGTTCAAAACTGTACAGATGGTTCTACGGAACAAATGATTTACCAAACAACTTATGTCCATATTTTTGGAAATTGGTATTGGCTTGGTTAGTGTTAATTCCTTATTCATTGGTGTGTCTTCCATCAATTATTATGGAACTAAATGACAAAGATTACAGATATACTGACGTAAGTACCGGAAAACGCATTGGGATTGGTACGTTGTGTTATACCGTATTGTTTTTCATTTTTTGTATGTTGTCGAGTATAGGGTGGTTTTTTGTCCTACCTGAGAAAGATAGCTTTTATGGATTCGCAGGGACAATAGGTTTCTTTTTATGGATTATATCAATTGTTATTGGGGTAATTGAAGGATTTAAGGCATATAAAGAATGGAACTATAAACGTAAGATAAAATACGATGAGTATGGTAGAAGAATTTATAATTTTCATAAAGAAGAAAAGACTTATTTGGTGGTAGAATTTGCTAAAGCAAAATATAACAAATACTGTCCTAAAATTGATTGGATAGATAAAAAATAAAAAGATATGATAGATAATATTGACGTAGTAAAATCCTTATTGAATTTTTCCGAATCGGGAGACTTCTATATGTTGTATGTGTTCAAAAGGAAAAAAGACCAACCTGAAGGGGAGAGAGATAATCACCAATCAGTAAGAACCATTAAGACTTACTGCGTTGATAGTATTGAATATCTTGATAGACGATATGATGAGATTAAACAACTTTGTGAGATGTTTAAAGCTCGAGCATATATCCACGTACAAAAACAAAATCATAAAGATGTGTCTTTGGAAATGTTGTCATCATTAGCTCAAAGAATTAAAAACGGAGCTCAAAATCAAAAAGGATTATTTGATTCTGTTGTAGGTCAAATTAAAACTCAAGAAAAAAGATGGATTGTTGATGTCGATACAAAGGACAAAATATTTCTGAGAGACATTACTATGGATTTAATGATGATTCAACCGAGTGGAAATAAAATTGAAAAAGTTGTCCCAACAAAAAATGGATATCATTTGATTACTAAAAAATTTAATGTAATGGAGTTTAAAGAACTTTATCCGGATGTGGATATCCAAAAAAAGAACCCAACTCTATTGTATTACCCTAATGTATTTGAAAATGGAAAATAAAGAACCAAATTTCTTTAAACAAAGAAAAACAAAAATTAGGAAAATCGTTAAGGAATATAAGACAGCAACTCGTCTTGAAATCTTTGAAGGGGTTAGGGACAATTTTATCTTTGGGTTTCTTGGCGCTATGTTAGTGGTGTTCATTGCAACAAGAACAGATATTGCGGTGTTCTTGGGTTATCTAATCTATTATTTCTTTATGGGTAAGATAGTGAACCGTCCCAAATATGTCACAGATTTGGGACAATTAATTGTCTTTCCAATACCATCTGCGATTGGAGCATTTACAGGATACAAATTATCCTACATTGTATTACAAATAATACAATAAAAAATTTGACATATTGATATACTTGTTGTATATTTATGGTCTGATAAAATAACATTAATTATTAAAAACAAAAAACATGAAAAAAATTTTCGTATTATTGACTGTCTTAACATTAACAGTAATGTCTTGTAAAAATGAAACTAAAACTGAAGTAACAACTGAGGTTACTGACACTACATCAGTTGCTGTTGATTCAGTTGCAACTGATTCGGTAGCTGTTGATACAACAAAAGTTGTTGAAGAATCAAAATAATAATAGACCGTTTAAGGAAATCAAAAAACCCATCATATGATGGGTTTTTTTTTTATTTTAATAATTCTTTAATTCTCTCTATATCTTCTTTGAGACCGGCAATTGACCGAACATCAATAGATGTTCCTTGTGGCATAATTGATTTCGCGATATTTCCCGCCCAACTAGATAAGTAACCACCCTCAGTTGAAGATGTGTCAGTAGGACTTTCCGTTGAACTTGATGAGGACGGAGTATTTGATTTTTTAGAAACATGGACGTGATTGTCATGTCCTTTAACTCCAAAAGTTAAAACGGCCTTATCATTACCGGATTCAACATTTTTCTGATACCCTAATTTAATTAACTCATTAACAAATTTATCGGCATCACCTCTATTACTCGGACTAACGGCTTTACCATTAATTATTGCAATATCAACGGCATTTCCGGATTCATGTCTTGTTCCCGTATCATGACCTGAAACGGCAGTTGTAATATCAACTTTAAGGTTTGCATTTTTGGCTGCGGTTTGAACATCTTGTAAAAGAGAGATGTTAATATTATCTTTAGATGGGGTACTTTTACCAACTACCCTATCCTTAAAATCAACATTACTATAAACGTCAGAGGCTTCTTTTATATCGTTTTTATTATTTCTTTTCATATTAATAAATACCTCAATTCATATAAAAAAAAAAGTCTGACTATTGGTCAGACTTTTTTGTGTATGTTAATCTTTTAATCTCAGGTGTTGGGTCTTCACCTTCTTTAATAATTTGACTTGGGGGTGGAGTTGGTTTTTCTGTTTCTTTAATTACTCTTGGTTCTTGTTGAGGAAGTGTTGGTACTTTTTTAAATGACCTCGGATTTCTTGTTTTTACGGGTGAAACTTTAATCAAACCATAACTAATCCATTTATACCAAATTCTTTCGTGAATATAATATTGAATTGGTTTGTAGAGTAATTCGATTACTCCAAAGGCAGCCCCTATTTCAATTTTACCGGTTACTCCCCACATTATTAAAAACCCAATTAGAGTGCTAATTATTCGGTAACTTATTGTTTTTGCTAAATGTCGTTTAGCGGATACTTTAACTTGATTCATATGAATTAATATTATCCGGGATTGTGATGTTTTTTAACCCCTCATTCCTTTTCAGGTTTATTCCAACCGCTCTCGGTATTTCTAAATTATCAGGGTCCAAGTCATTTAAAATGATTCGACTACCTCTACCGCAATTCATGATTATCTTATTGAATTTTAATCCCACAACATTTAATTCATGTTCTGTAAGTAATCGATAATCATCCGGACGAGCGGTTGTTACAATAATTACCGCACCATTAGTAAATTGTTCGTTTAAATAATCGATAACGTCTTGGATTGGTTCCGGAGGAGTTGAATTAAGTTCGGTGAATTTTCGGTACTTTATTATGGTACCATCAATATCAACAAAATATGTTGGATTCTTTATTACTTTACTCATTTTCAAAGTTTTTTTTATTTAACTCTTTTATGGTGATGTTTTTATTCTTCCACTCTTTCCAAGTTTCGAAGTCTAACAAGTCTTCTAACGTCTTCTCATGTACTAATACAAACCCTTCAGGTGCATTTCCTTCAAGTTTTCTAACTTGACCTTCTTCTTTTAAAATTTTCTTAATATCTATCATTTTAAAAATTCAATTAATTTTTCTTTTATTCCGGCCTGTTTGATTCCTTCGGATTCTCTTGGTGTATGAACAAAATTAGATAATCCCCAATCACGTTCAAATCCGTATGAGTCTTTTTTACCTAATGAAAGGTCATCAACGCAAACCCAATGAGTGATTTCAGGATGGTCAGTTAAATATTGGGAAACTTCAAAACATCTTTGTTGTAGATGCATTGTTCCTCGTGACCACTCAACCTCAGGTAAATCACAATCAAAATACTGTTTGGTAAATCCTATTGGTTTTTTTATAATTCCTTTGGATTCGTAGTATTCTCCAATTTCTTCTAAGGTTGCATATAATCTCCAATCAGATGAAACAACAAGTTCTGCTCCGGTTTCTTCTAACACTTGATTTAACACCTTAACCGCTTTTTTATCGAAATCGTCAAATCTTACATCTACCGGGGCATCGATATCATTCATTACCTCAGGATTAAGTTTTTTAAACTTATACCATTTTTTAGCTCGTCCACCCCAATTATTGGATAGGCAGATAACTCCATCGTTATCCAGGAATATTACTTTCATCTTCTAATTCTTTAAATATTTTTAACATTTCCGGGTCTGTCTCACTATGATACCTAATATTCATATCGTCCCAATTTTCCTTAATGTCATTCGGGAATAGACAACACCATCGCAAAAATACGAAAAAAAATTTAATTCTAAGTTTTAAGTTTTTAATTTTTTGTTCCATTATGCAAATCTAAATTGTTTTAAAAATTCTCTTAAAAATACAATTCTATCTGAAGTTGTTTCACTATCAGAGAATTTCATTTTCCATTTATAATATGGTTCTTCCATTGGAGTGTTATCCAAGTATAAATCACCATTATAATCGGTCCAAGTTTTTTTATCGAAAACCCTATCATCTACCAAGAACGTAATTGCGGTTAATTGGTCTCCTAAGTCCGGTTCATAAAACTTTGATAGTTTCACACCATTACTATTCAGGGTATCTAAATGTTGGTTTAATGACCCTAATGACTCCATGTTGGTGTTAGTGGTCCCACCATTTAAAATGATGAATGTTTTGTCTTGTGTTGACCATTTGTGGTAATCTCCGGTATGACCATGTTCAATCTGATATTCAACAACGGCATGACCAAATTGGATTCCTTGTTGAATTGGACTGATATTGTAGGGAACTAATCCGTACATTCTATATGTTCTATTTTCCATTATTCTTCGTAATTGTCTTTTGTTAGTTCTTCCCAAATTTCTTGAGATGTTGAAACTTCGCTCATCTCTGCTGTGAATCCGTTAACCCCTTTTCGAAACGCATTTGGGTACCATTCTCCTTTTCCATTTAATCTAATAAATGTCGCAAAGGCGTTTAAATTCCAAAATGATTTTGTGTCTCGATTTGGATTATCGGCACAATCTCCCATCCAAATATCTATACACCCTTCGGTACAATTATGTCGTGAGAATTTAACCCACCCTTCTTCTATTCTTTCCGGTGTTTTCATTAACTATACATTTCTCTAATTTCATCATCATCTAAGTCATCCCAATCAGTGTCATCGTCTTCCTCTTCATTCGCCTCAAGTATTTTTGAGGAACTTAAATTGTATAGGACATCTCCTAAACTATCCTGTGATAGGATATACTTTCTAATTTCGTCTATTGTAAATGTATTTTGCATATTTAATTCTTTTCTTCAATTAATTCGTATGATTCCATAAAATCGACAAAATCACCCATTTGTTTGACAATGTCTTTCTCAATTTCTTTTCGTTCTTCGGTTGCTCTGTCTTTTAATTTAAGACATCTTTTACAACTAACCCAATCCCAATTACTTGAACCTTCTAATTCATCTCCTTGAGTTCCACATATAGGGGTAATTTCTTCTTCCGGGTCCATAAACCCATCATAGTGAGTTACTTTCATTAGATATAGGTATTAACTTTATACGCTTCATAATCATAGAGATTTGCTGAGTAATGTGAATATTTTGGGTCAATCAAATAATCAATTACCTTATCGGTATTCACATTTCTACTTTTCCATTCATATTGTCCTGACTCATTTAATGTAGGTAAAGTTATTACCTCGCATTTAATACCCATACCATATTCGTATTCATAATGAATATCACCGACTTTAATCTCTTCAACAATTACGTTTCCTTTTGTATGTGTTTTCATTTTTCTTTAATTTGATTCTCTATTCTTTTGATTGATAAATTATAATAATTCTCATCGTTTTCCATCATAATCCATTGACGATTTGTGTTGATACACGCAATGGCTGTTGAACTACTACCAGCGGCATTATCTAAAACAACGTCACCCTCATCCGTATATGTCTTTATCAAGTATTCCAATAATGCGATTGGTTTTTGTGTTGGATGAATAAAACCATTTAATTTTGTTTTCTGTTTATCTGAGCTGAATACTTGAACACTTCTTGGGTATCTTTCCGTATCACCACCTCCTGATATTATTCTATTCATCTCACCATATACCGTTGTCTTATTTTGAACCTCAGGTTTTTTTGTATAAGAGTTCATTGGATTATGTCCGGTTGTCTTTTGTGGGTGATATTTTGGTGGATTTTTATAAAAAACCAAAATATTCTCATGTGCCTTCATTGGCATTTTCTTCGCATTTAAGAATCCGGTTGCTTGTGTTTTTTCCCAAATCCATTCATACCTCAACCACTCTAAATTTGAACTCCCTAATACCTTATCAAAGGGAGTTTGTCCAAATAATAAAATAACCCCATTATCTTTAATAATTCGTTTATAATGTTTCCATAACCCATCAAAAGGGATTATTACATCCCATTTGCATTTTGTGGTCCCGTATGGTAAATCACACAATATCATATCAACGGATTTATCGGGTATATCATTCATTAATTCTAAACAATCGCCCAAATAAATGTTATTTAATTCCATTTTACTTATCTTTACAATATTTGCAATTATTTTTTTCTTTCTCTGATTGGTGGATTATTTTATTATGATTACAATACCACTTTTTTTCGTAGGGGTGAAAATTCTCCCATTTATCATAATATCCCGGATTCCACTCCTCTTTCATTTCTTTTGAACTTTCGGTGTCAATTCGCTTAATAATTTACCACATTTAGTACATTTTGGGTCTTTTGATGTGTCCCAAACCTCTTCCATTATAAATGAATGATTACATTTAATATTTGAAAATCTTTTAAATAAACCTTTAACCATGTTTTACGAATTTAATATCCTTATTGCTCTGTTTGCACACTCACTAGTTAATCCGTAACCAATGTCTAAGGCATCCGGATGGTTGATGTTGTTTGCGGTTCTCACAAAATTTCCTCGTTGGTGGGTTAGAAAATCATTATCATCATCAAAGATGACGTATCTCTCAACTTCGGGGTGTTCGTCCAACCAATATTCAACTTCGTGACCTCTTTCTATCCTATCTAAGAACTCAAAAGAACCCTCATTAAACAAATCATTACAATCCGGTGTAATATCAATCACCTCACCAGGTAAGTTTCTCTTTTCCCATAAATCTTTCATCCTCTGTAACCCACCATATCTCCAAGTAGAAGATATAACAATCTTCGCACCTGTTTCATCAATAACTCGTTTTAAGTTATTGACAAATTGTGGCATAAACTGACTCCCAAACTCATCGTGGTCGTGGGAGAACACATTAAGAACTCCATCTATGTCCAAAAATATAACTTTAATCTTTTCCATTTCTCATTTTTTATTTTACCCAAGTCCCATTTTTACCACCTGGTTCAGGTGATTGTATTGCAATTGTGGCAATTTCATCATTTTTTGTTTGGGATAGTATTGCAACATAACAATTCCCTCTTTGGGTTTCAAGTAAATCTCTTACCTCTTGCTCACTATACATTTTTTGTTCTTGAATTTTATTTAATTGTTCAATAATATATTGAATACCATTTTCCGTTAATTTATAACCATCAGGAAATTCTCCGTGACCATTACTTGTCATTTGTAAATGAAGAGGATTAACTAAACTTAAACTTTTTAGAATTTTGTGTTGTTGAATAACCCTTTTAACACCTTCTCTTTTTTCATCATTGAAGACATCTTCAAGTTTGATTTCTCGGGATTCATCGTATAAACCTAATTCTTCATCAGATTTCATCATATTGATTATGTGTTGTTTTTGCTCGTTATTCATCAAAATTGTTTTTTTTTTATTCAGCAAATATAAATAAAAAATTTGAATTAATTGTTGGAATGTTGAATTATTTTATAAATGTTCTTTTAAGTAATCACATTTATAATCTCTACAAGTTTGAGGTCGAATTTCATAGATAGAACAAGCCTTTATTTTTGTGTTGTAGAATATGCAAGGTAATTTTGGGTCATTTAGATTAACTCTGAATGCTGGGTATGAATTTGGGGATTGCCAAGATATTTTATTTGG
>Ga0247722_10000697_pt1 | contig 19757 bp, 33 predicted proteins | sample MSEWelMarce3H_FC_FD_189094 | JGI IMG/M metagenome (GOLD analysis project Ga0247722, IMG submission 189094) | Subsurface sediment microbial communities from gas well in West Virginia, United States - MSEEL Well Study Marcellus 3H_FC | ecosystem: Environmental > Terrestrial > Deep subsurface >... | reverse complement strand
GTCACCTACTACGCCGCAATTGTTCTAGAGTGGCCTCTTGTGGAGGTAAACGGATCCCGCGCCCTACGTGTCGGGGGCTGTGGAATGGATATGGGATTTCATACAGTTTACAGCCTATCCCGCTCACTATTCCGCGAAGAAGGCAACACAAAAGACGCGGGCTATTCATTGAATCACGCGTGGGCATAAGGGAGGGGCGACAAATGAAACTACAATGGGGAACACGTATCGGGAAGATGCAGATAACCGTGAAGGGTACAGCGCGGGCGCATTGGTACTATTGGATAAGAAGGGAAGGCCCTCACGATTGGCGGGCGGGTTACTACGGTTTCAATATGGAGATCCCTTACCGCGAAACCTTCACGACAAGCGCACAGGCTCGCGCCTATTGTGAGGCGAAGGATGCCGCCGCTGTGATTATTGAGGTGGTGACAGCGTGACTAATACTTTCACTAAGTGCCCTGTATGCGGGCGCCTAATTGCGGGCAATTACTGTTCACATCCCGACAAAGAGAAGGAGGTTACGGCGTGAAGAATATCAAATGTAGTTCCTGCAAATGGGAGATAAATACTCCTAATTGGTGGGACATAGCAAAGACCTATGAAGGCAAATACATCTGTGATGATTGTGAGATCACATTACAAATGAAAGAGGAGGGCGTGGCGTGAGACTAACTAAGCAGGTTTGGCACGGATATACCCGCGAGGCAGGGGAAAGCGTTACGTTTGCGGGAGAGGGAGAGGCAACAGTTACTGATTCGCACGGATGTGTGAGTCTATGGGTGCGCGATAGTAGGGGTGACCTGTTAAGCGTGTGGAATTGTGAGGTGAGCAGATTATAGATGATGCGATAGTTCTATGGGGCTTGCTGTTACTATACGGTATACCAATTTGCGCGATAGCGTACTGGCTGGAGAGAATGATAACCAAAGGAGGAGGAGAAGATGACAACTGACCAAGACTCTATGAGTTGGGCAGAGTTGGCAGAACTAACACACGCAACACAGGTTGAACGGTTCAACTTCTGTATGTGTGAGGACACAGAACCACACGAACATCCATACGACGACTGTCCAAAGGGGGCATAAGATGAGTGAGCAGGACAAGATGGCGCAGTTTGTATTCACAGTAGTGATTGCACCAGCCAACAAGCAATATGAAATAGAACTGTGGGATTTTGCGGGCACAGAACCTAAGCAACTGTCTACGGGCACGGGTAGCAACTGGCGCACGGCGCTAGGTGAGGCACTATCTAAGATCGAATTACCAACAGAGAAGGTGGAGAAGACCATCAATGATGTAATCAAGGAAGGTGTAGAAGATGAAGGAGTTTGAGATTACTATTGCCAAGGTTGTGTACCGCACAACTGATGAGTTCAAGACGGAGGAGGAGGCTCGTATGTGGGCAAGGGACAAGCGTGACAGATACAAAGAACTTTTAGATGATAATGCGGTGGAGTATTACTTTGAGGTGGAGGAGATTACTAATGTCTGAACCTGGGGTAGACTACTGGCGTGCTAAGGCACAATTGTGTCGTGACCTTGCACTAGCACAGATCATTGATGGTGATGAGAAGATGGAGAAGGAGGCAGGTATGAACCTTATGCGTATGACCTACGCCCTGTCTATGGTAGATACATTCAACGAAGGAGGAGAAGATGACTGATAACGTGGTGGGATTCCATCCTAAGAATAAACTCGTGAACTTCTACGAGATAGCAACAGAAGAAGGCAACGCAGTATGGGGCGGGGAAGATCCGCACAGCGCGGTGCAATGGCTACGCCAATCACCCTTGAACTCACGCCTGTTGGTGTCCTGCTGGGAGGCAGGGGAAGAGGATGCTCGCCTGATAATTGAACCCATTGACATCACAAAGATTGTCTTTGCTGTGATGGCAGGTGCCCAATGACCTTTGTTATAGGCTTGATGTTGGTGATGTTAGTGGCTTATGTGCTGATTGTATGGGAGGATAAGACCAACAATGAAGGCAAGTGAAAAGAGATTGCGTGGTGCTGCTAACCAAGCGGTACGCCAACGCAACTACAGACGGGCGAGAGATCGTGCACTAGTACGCCTTGCTCATCTATACCCTGATACCTATAAGCAACTGCTCGAAATGGAGAAGAAGACAGATGAACAAGAAGGTAAGACGTGGCTTGACCTTGATGGCAATACTGTCCCTGTTGTCGGCGTTCGTGTACGCACAGCAGAAGGAAGAGGTGCCCCTGTCATCAAAGAAAACATACATAGAAGCACGGACCAAGGCAACGATGGAGGAGAAGCGTGAGAACAAGGCACTTGCAGTTAGTTACGCACGAGCACTCGGTTACAATCAAGACCAGATCAGATGTCTCGTCACCCTATGGACCCGTGAATCCCGCTTCGACCACCTTGCTCGCCCAAGAGACGCTTCGGGTAAACCAAGAAGCACGGCTTACGGAATTGCTCAACTCCTTAGAGAACGTAGTGGACAACCTGAACTACAAATCCTTCACGGTCTACGATACCTTGACCATCGCTATGGAAAATCTGCGTGTCGCGCTCTCCAACATAGCGACAGAAGAGGATGGTACTGATACACTTTGACAGCGCCCTCCTTTCGGCACCGAAGAACCTCACTGCACCCTTCCGCAGTGGGGTTCTTTATTTGTCCGTAGAGTAGAAGCCTTTACCTTTGAATGTAATAGAAGGAGAATCCCATTTGCGAATCATTGGGATGTGGCACTTAAAGCAAGATGGTTTACGTGGTTCTTCGTGGATGCTGCGTTCAATAGTTAACTCGGTGTTGCAATCAGGGCATCGATAGTCATACATCATTGGTAAGGAGACTCTCCTCCCATAAAGTTAAGTAGTTTACGCAGTGCGTTACCACACCTACGATCAGCAGTAGATACAGCACACTCAATAGTCTCACTCAACTGTTGCAGTGTGTAGTTCTCGTGATAGCGCAGGCGCAGGATGTTCTTCTCATCCTCATCTAGTAACTCGTATGCCTTCTTGATGTCGATGAGTGTGGCTAATAGGTTGCCACCTTCTGCTGGTGCTGCAGGCTTGCGTGGTGTGCCATCATTGACTAGGTTCTGTGCTTGTTCAATGGCAGTATCATTGACCACGCTTGCAATTACATACGGCAGGAGTTGTGCAATGGTGATTACATCATAAAAGGTTTCATCATTGGTTTGATAGCCTGATCTTGCAGCCTTCTCTTTGCGGGCATAGCGTTCGATAGCACGCTTCATCTGCCAACCGATACGTCTTTGATTAGCCAGACGCACGGCCTCGTTCTCTTCTGCTAGTAAGCCATTGAAGTATGAGATGCGTGTCATTACCCAAGCGTATGCTTCTTGTGTCAGGTCAGTACGATCTACATACTTACGATAGCGACGATGAACTAAGGTCACCACGCTAGGCACAATGTCATTGATTACTGGATGTGGCTCAGTCACAGTCTGGTAACACCCGATCTATAGTGTGCTGAATGTTCAGCAGTTTGATGGCAAGGAAGTCTATGTAATTACTGGCATCTGCTAACTCTTCAATCAACTCTCGAATGTTATCTGATGTAGTAAAGGACTCGAACTTCTGACCCTTAGCGTGTGAGTATTGGTCGTGACCTAGACCCTTAACACGACTAGCACGCAGTGATGCAAAGGATTCGATGAAGGATGTTAAGTCCTCGGTTGATACACCACTGCCACGATACCCAGTAACAGCAGCGTGATCTGCTAACGGGTTGGTTGTGGGCGTATCAGTATTGTCTGGCTCATCCTGTCCTGGTGCAAGATGTGAAAGCCCATACGCTGCAAAGTCTGTATCATCGTGGCCCAATCGCTTTCGGTCATCGTCATACATTAAACGCCTCCAAATAATTTCAACGCCTCATCCTTGCCGTGTGCAAGATAGAAGTCATTGATGTCCATTGATGGTGGCAATGATACTATGCGTGAGTTCATTACTTCTTGTGACACACGGCGTGAGAACTCAGCACCTGGGTTGGTGCCATCCTCTTTGATGTCATTGTCACCAACAACATAGACGGTATCGTATCCAGTAAACAACTTAACAAAGTGTGGCTTCCAAGCCTGCACTCCTGGTACTCCTACTGCTGGCAGGTTTAAGATACCTGATACAACTACGGCATCTAACTCACCCTCACACACCACGATACTAGATGAATCAATGGTGACATCGGCAACGTTATACAGGTGACCCTTCTGTCCTGTCGGTGCACCATACTTAGGCTTGCCATCATCTAGCCTGCGAAACTTTACACCCACACACATACCAAGGGCTGTCAGATAGGGCACAGAAAGCCAGCCCGCGTGGGTTTCGTGACCATTGATTGGGTCTGTTACTACACCCAACGAAAATTGTTGGGCAACATCTTCAGAGATCCCACGTCCTTCGAGATACTCTAGCGCCCTTGTGTCCAGGTTTTTGCTGTAGTGATTGACCGCTTCCAGCAACGATCTCGATTGCTCGTGCGAGTGCATCCTTAAACTCCAAGTTCTCTATGATACCTACAACATTGACTGCGTTACCACCCTTCCCGCAGGTGTGGCAGAAGAACAAGTTGTCATAGGTATTGATGACAGCACTTCTTCTTTTATCAGGATGGATGCAACACCTTACCGATGCAGACCTACCTTCTCGAACTTCCCCTCCATAGTGCAGAACTATTGCCCCTATGGGGATTGTGTTTGCATCAACGGCACCTTTGAACCTGCCCGCTTTACGTACCCTGGACCAGTCTTGTGCTGGCATACACACCCCTTGTCGTTGCACTTATTGTGAAACTTAGCAGCACGTTTGTACTGGGCTACAGAGTTCTCATCTCCTGCTGTTCTACAACTCTCACAAATCATTGGAACTCCTTTAGTTCGCTTACTGGTACACGCCATCCACCGATGGCTTCATCTCTATACTGCATAGTTGCATACTCTTCAGGGTTACACCAACCATAGACTTCAACCTGTGAGTAGTAATCTTCATCAAGGATCTTAGTTCCTACTATTATCTTGCCACTATCTTTACTCCAGAACGGAATCGAACCACGTGTGCGTACCGTGCGTACCTCAAAGTTAACACCAACATCAGGTAACTTAGCCCGACGAGGATGCAAGTCATTGGGATACCACGGTACGTTCCAAGCGGTATCAGTAAGAGATGCAACTGCCCACTCAGAGACGTTGGCTCGGACATTGGCAAGAAGTTCGTGCTCTAAGTAACCATTCTTCTTACCCTCTGCATAGTTAGGTCTGTCTACAGAACCATACTTAGCAAGCCAACGCTCTGTTGCAAGCAGTGTACAAACTCTTACTTCATCCCTACTCAGGCGTACTATCATCTGCCTCTTCTTCAGTAGTTGAATCTTCAACCACTTCTTCTACAACTGGTACTAGTATCTCTGATGTTGTGATTTCTCCACCTGGTACTGGCATTATTGTTTCTCCTTGATCCATTGGGCTAGGTCTTGAATGACCCAGGCATTTTCTATTCCAGAGTTGCGGCGCTTAACGATGACGTAATGCAGCGGTACTTCCCCAAGACCACGAGCACTTGCATAATTAAGCGCCTCAACTTCTGCTTCTCTCCAGAACTCAGGCAAGGAAAGGGTTGCCCTGTTCTTGAGTTCAAGGATGTAAGTTTCTCCCGCGATAACAGTTACGATGTCGCCTTCATCCTTTGCCCCAGCCTTAGTCAAACGCTCTGCCATAACTCCGCATTTGCGTAGCCATTTCATTACATCTGTCTCAAACTGAGAACCTTTACGTCCATTGGGATTAGCCATTAGCGCACCATCTGAATATCAAACACGTAAGTAGGCCCTACCTTGTGCATCTTGATCTCCTATCTGGCACGCTGCAAAGTTAACAAATAGTGTAGCCCATTTAGAGGCATCTGCTGTGTGTGGACCAAAGCGATTCTTGACCGCAGCCACACGCAACATCCCTTGACCTGGGTCATAACCCAATGTGAGTATCAGCGCAGGTAACTGGCTGACCTTACCGTGAATAGCACGACGCGGTGGTGGCATACTCGGTGAACCGTACTCACTCTGCTCGCTGACGTGATGGAGAACTAAGACACAAGCCTGAGTCTTGCGTGCCATATCGTGCAACTCCATCATAATTGCACGTAGCCCTGCCCATTCATTGTCTGTTTCGGCAGCAACATTCATTAAGTTATCAATGATAATTAACTCAGGTGCTATTCCATACAGTTCAACGTAGGCTTTAATCTCCAATTCAATGTCATCTAATGATGGACTTGAATCGAATACCCATTGTATGTGTGACATCTTTGATAGGTGTTCACTGTAGAAGTCTTCTTTGTATTCCATATTTGACTCAACAGTTAACTGCGTGTGCCCTGAGATCTGTGCTGCAGATCGCATCAACACTGTTGCAGTATCAGTATCGGCTGAGAAGAAAAGAGTTGGCACCTTAGCCTTGATTGCATAGACAAGAGCAAACATACTCTTACCAGCATTAGGAGCAGCGGCGACCATACATACTTGCCCACGTCTAAACTTAATGGACTCACCAGCAAGGCCAGTCCATACATCAGGCAACGGCATAGCCTTGGTGTGGCTACCGCCCATCGCCCGCTTTAGATTAAGCAACTTCTTCATCCCCTCCAAGATTTATTCTGCGTTGTCTCCTTACTGCAAGACGTTCACGTGGTGCAAGCCCACCCCATATACCGAACTGTTCCTTATGGATTCCCCACTCAGCACATTCGGTTCTATGAGTACAACGTTTACAGATTGACTTTGCATACTGACTTTCAATGTAACTTACTGATTCCTTATCTTTATCAGGAAACCAGAAGTCACCACCTATCTCTGCACATAGCGGGTTCTCGTACTCACGAGGCTCCCGCATCGTATTATCTTAGGAAGATAGGGTCGCACTTATCTACTGCACCCTTTGGTGCAGAACACATCCACGCCTTCCAAGGCCCACGTGCAGATGTACCAGTACGGTAAGTCATATTGCCGTGCTTACAGGTAGGTGCCTGTCCTTCTACAACCTGTGGTTGTGCAGGTGGAGGTGTTATTACTGGCTGTCCACCGAAGGCTTCAGCAACTGAAGCAACTGTTGGTGCTGGTGTACCACGTAGAGATCCATTAACAGAGTTAATCAATGATGATAGATCCTGGACACTAGCCAGTAATGTTTCTAGTTCACCTTGATTGTCAGCATAGACGTTAACGAGTACGCCATCCTTGCCGTAGTTTACTTGTATCTTTGTTGTTGCATTTGCAGCCATTTACTTTCCTCCAGTTTGTCTGATTGATAACCTTTGTGATTCATTACCATACTTCTTAGGCACATACCCAATAAGTTTTTCTACTTCTTCACTGTCAATACTTTCACGTCCCTTGACAGTTGTCCAACTGACTTCTATTCCACTAGGTGTTACTCCCAGTAGTCCTTCGAAAGAAGTCTTCAGTGAATCTTGTTCTTTCTCTAGTACTCTAATCTGTGCTGCTAACTGTAAGTACAGCAGTGCATTCTTGTCAATATCAGCATCATCAATTACTAGATCAGTTGCTGGTGTAAGTTCTTTTTTTATACCAACGCATCCCATCTCACCTGATGCGTCATAGAACTTGCAATAGTGTTTGCAATAAGAAGCATCACGTTCTGGATCTGGCGCAGTATCTGCAACCTTGATTGCTTCTAACCAGTTCAATGCTTGCAGTGCAATGGTTTCATCGTAAGGTTCTGTATGTACTTTGACATCTCGCTCATCACCATCACGTGCAATAGCGACAAGCGAGACGCGCTTTACATCGTAGCCGTTCTTTGCTAGTAAGTAGCCGTATGTCTGTACCTGCCAGCGTTGCTGTGTTGACGGGAAGTAACTAAGGTTCTTCACCTTGCTTGTCTTCCAGTCAATCACATCACCAGTACCTGGTACATAGCAGTCAATGTGTGCCTTCATCCCATTGTATTCAACTGATGTTTCAATCATTACATCTGGGTTATCTGCTAGTGCTCGTTCAATCTCTGCGTGGATAGCAGTACCCATTATCGCAGCAAGTTTCATCTCGTTCTCATTAGTCTCTGGCTGATCGTTTAATCGATACCAGACCTTACGACGGCAACCACCTAACTCTGATGGTCCTATCTGTACCTGTGTAGAACGTGAACGCTTAGCATCGCCTGCTTTAAGAGCAGTTAATAATAGTTCCTTTGGGTCTGTCATTTACATCCTTTCCTGGACCACTAACTGTATGGGCTTACCAGTGTTAGCGTCAAGTACCGATGCAATCTCTACGGCTTTACGGGCGTGTCGCTTTGCGTAGGCTAACTCCATATCAGGTTTGACAATTGAATACAGGTAGCCAAGAGCAAGTTGACCCCCACTACCAATGCCATACGCTCCGTGATTTGCTTGGAAAAAAGAGAGATCACAAGCAATACGAAAGATATTGCCGTTAAAAGCAATGAGATAATCGAAGCCACCATCTTTGTCCACCTTGTTGTAGTCGTAGTTGTTGTCGTTAAATGCTGCGAGAATACTTGGGATAATCTTCTTACCCATAAATTGTGCTGGGTCTTCACCACGATAGGCAGGTGGCTTCCAGTTGTAGGCAAGAATGTCACCAGGTCGTGTATCACCTGAGATGCCAATGAGATACTTACCGACCTCAAGGATCTTTGGTGTACTGGTCGCAAGCGTTACAAGATTATCTTCTGTTATCTGAGAATCTGCGACGAGTACTGCATAGTCGATACCCTCAAGCGCTGCGATAGTTGTCATACTGGAGAGTGTACTAGAGATCGGCGTGTCGTCGCGTTAGCGACACTACTAGTTACTACAATATGAGCCGTGAGGCGAATTAAACAGGGTGCCCCAAGGGGGCACGATGGTATGGTACTGACTGTGCGGTTCCGTCTACCAAGGCTGCCGAAATTTAGGCACAAACTACCAGATAAATTTGGTACTGATCTACGAGGTCTTGGTCCAGTACACGTCTGTCCCTGTGGCTCACAAGTCTTTTCCATTATGGCATCCTTTGAAGACCACGAACTAGTCTGGTACTTCCTTGATGGTACCTGTGTGAACTGTGGCAACATAGTCACTGTGCCTTGTCCAGTAGATAAAGATGAAGCACAGACTTTCTGAGGTTAATGAAGAAACCCGCACAGGATTGTGCTCAGTTTGTGGCCCCACAAGAATAAAGATACGAGATAAGTCTAAGCCAGTATCAGGTAGATACCGTTGCAAGACTATCTATAAGATCAATCAGATGAAGGCACGTTCTCCTTACCACATCTACCGCAAGAACTACTGCGAGAAGTGTGACTTCAAACCAGTACACATCAGCCAACTAGACGTAGACCACATAGACGGTGACCGCTTTAACAATGACCCAGCCAACCTTCAAACCCTGTGTGCTAACTGCCACAGGCTCAAGACACACCTTGCAGGAGACAGTAACTCAGGCATAAATTAGGCAACAAAAAACAGGCCCCCATCCCCGTAGGGATGAGGGCCATTGCCTCGCGCTTGTGGGTTACTTAGACCCACGTCCAAACTCTGTAGCAGATGGGTCAATTGCCTTAAGCAATGGACCTGCAACTGCTGCGACTCCTGCCATAAGCAAAGCCTTTGGATCTGTCACACCTGCAAGGAACAGGGCCAGCACTGATGCCACTCCTGCACGCAAGTATGTAACTGCGATTGCTTTCATTGTTTCTGTGTTCATTGTTTCCTCCTATGGGGATTAGGACTTTGCACCGTGCAACTTGCAACAGGTACAAACTTCTTCCTTCGGCAACTTCTTAACTGCTTTAGGAATTGCTTTTGCTCTGAGTTGATTAACAATCTTTGGTTGATTCATCCACCAGAACCAGGGACTTGTATCATTACCCATACTTCCATTGATGGAGATATGTAAATGCTTATTGTGTGGGTTGCTACCAGTATATTCGCGGTCGCCTTCACTGGCTCGTTCTACTGACCAGATCTTGCCCTTAAAAATTAAGTAGTTAACGCGCTTGTCTTCCTTTAACTTCTGGAAGATTTCATCGCAGTCAATGCCACCCAACTTGTCGTGGGTTAGATCAACTGCAAGACCTGTGTTGTGGTCACTGTTGGGATTCTGATTGATGTGCGCCTTGCTCGGTAGTAATCCATCGGATACTTTCTTGCGTAAAGGCGCTATCGCTGTGGCTTGTCGAAGGACAGCAATAGCGGCAGGCGTGGCTTTCTTTGCAACAGGTTTCATCGTTCACTTCTTTCCCTCTTGTAGCATCATCTGGTATAAAATCTCTACCTTGGTTTCTAATCTAGTAATAGAATCTTTAACGCTTGAACCACCATTAGGCTTGAGTTCATTGAGGTAGTGCTTAACAAGCCAGCGCACTGCGCCAACAAAGCCACCAATGATTGTGCATACTGCAACAGCAATTGTTGCGTAGTCTTGTGCCTGCATTAGACCGTCCTAATGGTTACTAAGAGCAATCCGCCATATCCGCTGAATCGCTTATCCGAAGGTGTTGCATTTCTAAAGTCCATCTCTTCGATAAGTCCAATGTAAGACTCACCAGTTCTAAAGTCTTCAACACGGATGGTGTCACCAACGTTTTCAATGTTTTCTAGTTGGCTCATACGAACGTATGCTGAGCCTTCATAGCCAACCTCTACGCCGAAGTGATCTGATTCGTGGTCAAAGCAAGACAATGGATACTGGATAAGTCTCTGACGTGGGATAGCAGGCAGTGCCTTGATCTGGTAACCAGTAAACAATGGTCCCTTAGTTACATCAGTAGATGAACGAGTCAGTGTGAACTGGAAGCCAAGGTACTCTTGAGATGCCTGTGGATAGTTGATGTTAACCTCTGGCACAGTAGATTCCTGAGCAAAGGTACCGATGCGGAAGAAGTTATCTGCATAGTCAATAGAATCAATGTTAAGTCCACCATTAGTGGTATCTACACGAGCCTGCATTAACTTATAGATCTTTAGTTCTAGTGTGTTGTAGCGTACATAACCTGTACGCAAGAAGCCCTCTGCTAATAGAGTAGATGCTGATTCAATGTAGATAGTTCCGTCTGTTCCATTACCAGCGTTGCAGAATGCAAGGCGGTTGGTATCACCAAGGAAAGCACAGGCTGTTGTGTAGTGGGTTAGCGTGTCTGCTGGGTCATATAAGTCATAGGCATACGGGAATTGTAGGTTGCCTAGTGGTTGACCCATATCAATACGAGTTACACCGACCTGACCATCCACACCAGATGCTGCCCAGATGTATCTATCACGGAAACCAAAGTCAAAGACTGGTTGGTCTGATTCAAAAATCAAAGCACCGTAGGTAATAGAACCATCTAACTGACTAGCATCTGCCATACGCATACCTTGGTTGGTGCCAATAGCCATATTGCCAAGGTAGTAAGCAATCTTAAATACAATCTCACCTACTGGTAGTTCTGCTGCAGTGATAGCACTGGTCAGTGTAGGCATAGCACCTGCTGTAGTCAGAGTAAACTTATAGATATTAGATTGGATACCTGAGTATCCTGAGATGTAGATAGCAGCACCACTAGAGGTAACGCTAGTAAAGATATGGTCTTGGTCTCTGTGTGTATAGACGGCAGTAGGCATAGATGACTGGTTAGTTGGAAACTCATAGACTGAATCATTGACGCACATAATGATACGTTCTTTGGTGTATTCCATAACAGCGTTGGTAGTTGCAACCGTAGTTGACTGGAACATTTGAGTTTCTGCAGTAGTTGAGTCACCAGTTAATGGCTTCTTAAACACAGTAAGTCTTTGGTTTGCGCCAACTAATTTATTGGTAACCCAGTAAGCGTTGACTCCATCATCACAGATAGCAAATACTGGGTAGTCTGATCCTGAGTTGTAATCAATGAAGTGGATAATCTCTGCTACGCCTGTACCTGCTGGGCTAACTGGGGTAGATGCAACGTTAGAAGCAGTCTTTGCATAGGTAAAGGTGGTAGTTGTTGGCACCGCTGTAATGGTATAGGTACCATTGAAGGTAGCATCCACACCAGTAATGACAATCTCCATACCAGTACATAGACCGTGTACTGCACTGGTTGTCAGCGTTGCTACATTTGTAGTAAGGGCTTTGTTAGTAATAGATACTGTGATCTTTGGAAGACTTTATCTACATCGTACTCATCTGTAAGAAGTACACCGTCGTACTTGATACTGTTTGTGGTCCATTGGATAGAACGCATCATTTGCCACGGACGACCATTGGCCTGAATACCACCAGTAACTACGTGCTGGCTGACACAAGACTTGAGCAGTGTTGCTTGTCCTTTAGTCCAGACATCAATGCCCTTAGACTCTGTGTACTGGAAGCGTAGTGACTCATCCTGGATAGGTTCAAAGAACTTGATGCCTTGTCCGTAGTGGAATGAAGACTGAGAGCGTAGCCACCAACCAGTAAGCGTCTGCTCACCAGGCTCACGGCTCTGGTCAATCTGTTGCTTACGGTACTGCGCTGTTACGCGACGATATGGTGAGTCGTCACTATTCATCAAGAAGAAAGGAAGACCGCCGATTGCTACATCGTAGGCTTCACCAGTTGCTGAATAGTTGGTAGATCCTGCAGGGTTGGAAAGGGTATAGACCAGACCCTCGGTAATATCATCGCCGTATGGCATCTACACTCCTTTAAGTTGGCATAAAAATATGAACAGTTTAGAGACTTGTTCAGGTCTGTAAGATTAAAAGTTAAGCAGGAAGTTCTACTTCAACCCACGCTAGGGTTGCTTCATCCCAATTAAAGAACTTGCCTTCTTCTACTGGCATTGGAGTTGGAGCGTTCCATACATAAGTCTCAGTATCTAGTGTCCAAGATTCGTATGGCTTAGGTGCTGCAAATCCTGTACCGTCCCAAGTGTAACCAACGCCTGCATAGTTCTTATGTAGTGGTCGTCCTTCTGGGTGCTGGTTAGCGTGTGTATTGTAGGAAGTCTGTACCCACTCACCGCCAAGGTTTGCCTGACACCATTCCTTGGTGTCTGCAACGATTACCTGCTCGACAACTCCATCTACTACTTTAGCAAAATGTGCCATTTACTTATCCTTTTCTTCGCCGTAAAGCGTTGCTGTATTTACTAACTTGACTTCGCGCTTTGTCACAATGCCACCCTTTTCATCAAGTTGAGACTTGGCTGTTACCTCATCATCTGCAATAATGTGAACTAACATCACTACTTCATATGAGAAGCATTGTGTTTGCTTTGTTTCTTTAATTTTAGTTACGTTATCTTTAGTCATTGGATCTCCTTATACTGGGTAACGGATAATAACTATACCAGAGCCACCATTATTGTTTGCTCCTGTGCCTCCGCCACCGCCACCACCGCCTGTATTAGCAGTACCTGAACTTGGTGATTGCACACTTGAATAACCTCTACCACCACCACCTGCACCTCCTGCGCCGCCTGAAGAAACGTTACCGCCACCTCCACCGCCGCCAGCGTAAGTAACAGATGTGCCTGTGATCGCTACTGCAACACCTGCACCACCAGCGCCAGTTACAGTTGATGTTGCGTTAGCACCTACTGCGCCAGCACCACCGCCACCACCTGAAGCAGAATCGCTTGCGCCATTATTTGCACCACCTGCATAACCTTGGTTTGCTGTACCAGCACCACCAACATTTGAAACTGCAAATCCAACACCAGCGCCACCACCAGAACCACCAGCAGCACCAGGACCAGCAGATGTATTTCCTGGACCAGATCTAGCACTTGAACCATAGCCACCACCAGTTGATGTAATAGTGCTGAACACTGAATTACTACCGTTTGTTCCAACGTTAGTATCAACAGTAATCGCACCAGCACCGCCAGCACCGACAGTAACTGTGTAGTTTGTTGCAGTAAGAGATAGAGCCGTTTCTAATGATCCGCCTCCACCAGTTGCGGTAACTGTAGAACGTAAACCGCCCGCTCCACCGCCACCACCCTTGTTGGCGTAACCACCACCACCACCACCTGCAACTACTAAGTAGTCAGCAGTTAATGATTGCGTAGGAGTAAATGTTCCTGAACTTGTAAATGTATGAACCCAGTGAGTTCCAGTATTAGTAACTGTTCCACCAAACGCTTTGGCTAGTGTGTAGGAAACAATAACGATGCCTGATCCGCCTGCGCTTGCCGCATAACCAAGAGAACCACCACCACCGCCGCCGCCTGTATTTACTGTACCAGCAACGCTTGAAATGGCATTTCCTGCACCTCTACCGCCACCGCCTGAGCCACCAGTACCACCTGTTTGTGGTGTGATTCCACTTCCACCGCCACCGCCTGCGTATGTAACAGATGAACCTGAAATAGAAGTCGCAACTCCAGCGCCACCATTACCACCACCGCCGCTTGAGTTTCCACCTACTGCTCCTGCACCACCACCACCACCGCCTGGTGTATCGGCAGATGGAACAACCGAACCACCCGCGTAACCTTGATTTGCTGTACCAGCACAACCCGCGCCGCTAAATTGATAACCAATACCACCACCGCCTGAACCGCCTGTGACTTGACTTGCACCGTTACTTAAACCAGCAGAACCGCCAAGACTTGTGATTGTACCAAATACAGAATTGCTGCCATTGGGTATAACATCTCCACGATTTGCACCTGCTGGTCCACCAGCACCAACAGTTACTGTGTAATTAGTTCCATTTGTAAGAGATAGCGCAGACTCTAAAGAACCGCCACCGCCTGTAGCAGTTACTGTGGAGCGAAGTCCACCCGCTCCACCACCACCGCCAGCAAGACCGCCAGCGTTGTCATTAGCACCACCACCGCCACCTGCTACTACAAGATAGTTAGCAGTAAGGTTTGCAGATGGAGTGAATGTGCCTGAAGAATTAAATGTGTGAATAAAGACAGGATAATTTGGCATTGTAATAGTTCCACCAGTTGCACCTGCAGCACCAGTATAAAAAGTATCTGAAGAGGTAAATGTGTGGATTGTGTTGCCACCTGAAGTAGTTATAGTTCCGCCGTAGGCTCTTTGTGTAGTGCCTGAGTAACGGGCTATGACAACTCCTGAACCACCTGCTGCTGTAGTAGCACCTGAACCGCTACCAGTAGCACCATTACCTGTATTGCTTGTTCCTGCTACTGCACTATTTCCACCAGCACCACCAGTTGCATAAGTTACGGATGAACCAGTAATCGCTACTGCTAAACCTGCACCTGCTGCTCCAGTGGTTGCACCTGAAGCATTGCCACCAACACCACCAGCACCACCACCACCGCCGTTGTTAGAGCCTGAACCTGTACCGCCAGCAAAACCTTGATTGGCAGTTCCTGCGCCACCAGCATAAGTATTAGCAGAACCACCACCGCCTGAACCGCCAGATGCACCAGTGGATTCAATGCCATTTGCATCTTTTCCACCCCTACCGCCACCAATAGATGTAATGGTAGAAAACACTGAATTGTTGCCGTTAACTCCAGCAGCACCACCAGCGCCGACTGTTACAGCATAAGGAGTATTTAATGCAAGAGTTAATGCAGTCTCTAATGATCCGCCTCCGCCAGTTGCGGTTACAGTTGAACGAAGACCGCCTGCTCCACCGCCAGCGTTCCAACTTCCACCATTACCTGAACCGCCACCACCTGCAACGACAAGGTAGTCAACGAGTATTCCTGCTTTAGAACCTGAAATAGAAGATGCAAAGATTCCGAGAATAGGCATTAGGCAATATCTCCAATCACATACCAGGCATCTGTTGCTACCTTAACTAAAGTTGCAGATGAATACTGCACTCGTAGTTTAGGTGCTGCAGCAGTTGCTCCGTTAGAAAGAATAGTTGTTGTACCAGATGTAACTGCTTGAATAGTTACCTGACCTGCACCAATCTGGATGATGTTGATTTGTGCTCCGATTGGGAATGCAACAGATGCGTTAGTTGGGATTGAGTAAGTCTGAGCAGATGCGTTGCTTGCTGTAATCAGTTCGTTGTTAGCATCTTGCAAGACAAAGGTATAAGTAGTTCCAGTTTTTGCGTCAATAGTCAACGGTGTTGATGGACTGACTGTGCCACCTACAATGTTAATAGCCATTAGTTGCCATCCGATCCGAATGCTGAGAATGAGGTATTACCACTTGTTGAGTACACGGTAATAACATCTGTGTTAGCCAATGTGATACCACCCTGTAGCGATAGCACAGCATTTGCAGCAAGCGGTACGTCGTATGCGATGTAGTGCTCATTAGCAAGAGTTGCACCTGCTGGGCGCACTGCAATACGAAGGGAATCTTGTGTACCACCACGGTTTGCTGCCTGTAGTGTAGATACGATAGTTGCGCTAGTTGCTGTTAACAACGTTGTAGCAGTTGCAGCGCTAGGCGCTGACTGCGCTAGTACTTTATAGGCTGGCATTAGGATAGATCCCCAATCACTGTGAAGTTGTTACTTGATGTACAGATAATGGTTGCTGCACTGAATTGAGCGCGTAAGTCTGGGGCTGTTGATGTAGAACCAGTTGATGTAAGAACAGTAGTTCCATCGTTTCTAATCTGGACTGCTCCTGCTCCAAGGCGCTGTACGTTAATCTGCTGGCCCGTTGTAAAAACTCCATTAGGCACTGTCAGTGTTGTTGTTGAAGCACTGCTCATAGTGATTAACTTATTAACATCACCTGCTACTAGGCTGTAGTTAGCAGTCTTAGCGTTGATTGTTAGATCTGCAGTTGCAGGCGTAGCCCACTTAACTCCCAGTGTTGCTGCAGAATCTGCAGTCAGCACCTGTCCATTAGTTCCAACGGCAAGGTTATCTGGTACCGCACTTGCACTTGCTGCAATAATGTCGCCCTTGGCTGTAACGATTGCATTAGGAATTGCTGCATCTGCTGTTGCCACACCTGCTGTGTAGAAGTTAAGGTCATCAGAAGTTAATACGTGCTTAACGGTAGCACCGCCAGTATGAGAGATAGCAGATGTTCCAGCACGACCACGAACAATAGTAAAGGTGTCGGTAGATACTGCTGTAATAAATACTACTTCTTCATTCTGTGTATCAACATCGAGTGCAACTGTAAACTGGTCTACGTTGCCTGCTGCCAGCGTGACTCCACCCATAAGGGCAGAACCAGTACCAGCGGCTACAGTCATAGTGGTTGCACTGTTAGAAATTGTCGAAGCCAGCGTTGTTTCAACGCTGATAGACGAATACTTGCGAGTCATTGGCTTTCCTTACCTAACGGGTATAGTGGATTCTTATTGGATACTTGTCTGCCAACTTCAACGCTTCTTCATTCAGACGCTGTTGATAGAGGGCAAAGATGTAACGTGATGCTGCAGCACCTGCAGATGATGGTAACTTGGAATCGTTTAGATCGGCTTCAGCACTAGAGAGATTGATTCGTCCAGCGTCAAGATAAGACAGTAGTTTGTATGATGCGCCGAGTACGACCACATCGCTGCAAGAATCTGGTAGACCAGATACGTCAGAAAAATCATCTGTATTTGCGTCAAGAGTGTTCGGCGTGGCGGTATACCAAACCTGAATTGTACGACCAGGTTGTACGTTTTCATAGATGTTAATTGTATTGTTTGTGTTGAAGGTGGCAGCATTTGCCATACCATCTAAGCGCCAGCGATTTACTGGTAGCCATTCCTGGCTAGAACCAGTGGTTTGCCAAGAGATAAATAGGACACCTTCGCAGTCATCAGGCAATGGGTATGTAACCTGAGATGCGTTAAAGGTAAATGTGTAAGAGTTAATAATCCACAACTTAGGATAGAAACTGTTGATCGTATCGTTGATAGCCTTCTTAATAGAGTTACGTGGGAAGGTTGGAGATAGAGTTACTGGTGCATACTGTGAGTGAGGCGATGCTGTAGTTCCTTGATATCCACGACCAAAGCCTGGGATAACGTTCATTACGTTATTAGCCTTGTCAAAGGAATCAATCCACATTAGTTCATCATCAACTTCAATAATACCTTTGGCTAAGTTAGAAGATGAGCCAACGGTGATAGATGTGCTAGTGGTTGTTAAACCAGCAGGGTTAGCAACATAGGTAATACGGTCTTGACGTAAAGCGTAACCTTGTAAGTTAGCCTTTACCTCGTCCACCAGTTCGTTCAGTGTTGGCATTATTTCCTTTCATACCAGCCATCTCCCCATAGTGTGAGAAGTCTTGCGAAGTATTGTTCATATTGTGGTGCGATAGCATCTAAGGAGTACAGAGATACTGCTCGCTTGTGTATTGCTACTGGGTCTAAACTCTTAACCCACTCTGTTGCTACTGCAAACTCCATTGCATTTCTGCAACGGTATCCAGTAACACCTTGTGGATTAGTTTCTGTGAATGCTCCCCAGTCTGTGGTAATCGTTGGAGTTCCACAGGTCTGTGCTTCGATAACTACATTTCCGAAAGGTTCTATGTAAAGCGTTGGTGCAAACAAGGCAGTAGCACCGCCCATTAACTTTGCACGTTCTTCAGGACCAACTGGTCCAACCCATTCGCCATACTCAATCTTTGGGTCTTTACCAGGTCCTGCCATAATTAACTTCAAGCCCATCTCTTTACAGACGTGCTGAGCAATTCCGATACCTTTGCGATCTACCATACGTCCTACGTATAGGTAGTAATCTTCTTTCTTTTCCTGCAATGGAAACATCTCAGGCTCTAAGTATCCTGGGATTACCGCATCATAGAAGTTTCCATCTACTAGCGTTGGGTTCTTAAACATTGCATAGATGCTGTGCATCCAAGCGTAGGATTCAAACACTTTGTACTTACTAAATACTCCACCGTAACCCACACCAAACTCTACGCTGATGTGGTTTGGATAAGCCTTAGCAATAGGTTCCTGGCTTGCTCCACCGATAAGGCAGATAAAGTCTTTCTTCTCTAGGCGCTTGCCTAGTTCTGCTATAGCCTTACCATTAAAGATCTGCCAGTGAGGTAGTGCGTTATTAAACTCTGCCTCTGTGAAGTGCTTACCTGCCAGTGCTTCTACTTGCTGCTCTTTAGTAATACAAGTAATCAGTTCATCACACGGTGCTTCGTTATCCTCGCTGGCATACAGATAGACCGTATGCCCAAGGTTCTTCATCATTATACAAAAGCGTCTCACCTTTTCGGTATAGGCGCAGTTGACGTAATCTTTAGTTGTTTGCGTATGTGGCAGGCTAATAACGTGGAATCTCATACGAGAATCCTACATCCCGCCTAGCATTAAAACGATTGGTAGCGCATCTGCACCAGGACCTGTTGCTCCTGTTGCACCAGTTGGACCAGTAGATCCAGTTGTGCCTTGCGGTCCAGTCGGACCAGTTGCACCTTCAGGACCTGTTGCACCTGCTGGACCCGTAGCACCGATTGGACCTGTCGGTCCTGTATCGCCAGTGACGCCTTGAGGTCCAGTAGCACCTATCGGTCCAGTCGCTCCAACAGGACCAGTAGCCCCATCAGGGCCAGTGGCACCAGTAACACCAGTAGGTCCAACATCACCTGTAACTCCTTGCGGTCCAGTGGCACCTACTGGGCCTGTTGCACCAGCAGGTCCTGACGGACCAATATCTCCTGTAACACCTTGTGGACCTGTTGCTCCAATGGGTCCTGTAGCCCCTGCAGGGCCTGTAGCGCCCGTTAAACCAGTAGGGCCGACATCTCCAGTTACACCCTGTGGGCCTGTGACCCCTTGTGGGCCAGTCGCACCTGCAGGTCCTGTCGCACCTGTCGCTCCTGTTGTTCCAGTTGCTCCAACTGGTCCCGTAGGTCCAGT
>Ga0247722_10000696_pt1 | contig 19776 bp, 20 predicted proteins | sample MSEWelMarce3H_FC_FD_189094 | JGI IMG/M metagenome (GOLD analysis project Ga0247722, IMG submission 189094) | Subsurface sediment microbial communities from gas well in West Virginia, United States - MSEEL Well Study Marcellus 3H_FC | ecosystem: Environmental > Terrestrial > Deep subsurface >... | reverse complement strand
ACTTTCAGGTATATAAATTAATTTATAAGCTTTTACAAAAATGAATTCAATTGGATTCTCTCTTTAAATATTAAACCAATGTTAACTGGTAACAATTCCTTAAAATGAAAAAGGTGCTTTACTTTGAAAATGGGAGTAAATAAAAGAAATTCTTAAATGAAGATACGAATAAACAAAAAATGGGAACTTTATTTTTGAATTCGTAGTACAATTAAAAACCAATAAAATCGATCAAATATTATTTATCGTTAATATCTAGCTTAAGTATGGATAGTGTATGGGAACTGTATGGCTAAAGTACTGAGAACAGCAAAATAATTCAAAACAAATCATTCACGCATGTTTCAATTGATTTGATAGTAATTGAACAGATTTTCAATGGAACAAAAATGGCACCTAAAAAATAATGGTGCCATTTTAATGAGTTGAGGTTTTTGCGACTGTCTTTAATAATCAGTTGGTGTTGGGTGAAAATATTCAGCTTTAATTCCTCCTCCTGCAGAAATCAGTGCTGAATTTTCAACATCAAATTGCATGGAAATGTAATCTCCCGTTTGCAATTCGATCGGCTCTTCAGTTAGGTAATGAACCAAATCAGACAATCCCTCATTGTGACCGATGATAAAAACATCCGAAGTAGTTGCCAACGAACTAACAAATTGGACTAAATCCGCAGCTGAAGCAAGATACAATTCATCTTTATAGTTTACTTCTTTCTGAATTGCTTTAGAAAAAGTACGTGTAACTGTTTCTCTCGTGCGTGCGCTACTTGAAGAATAATACACACAATCTTCCAATGATTGTGCATTAAAAAACTCAGCCAATAATTTTGATTGCGCTACCCCTTTTGGCAACAACTTTCGATCAAAATCTTTTCCAGTAGGAGTCATTGTTTCTGTTTTACAATGACGCAATAAATGTAATTTCATGATGCTATAATTTTAATAATCATTCAATACTGTGATACAACAAAATTAAGAATTGATCATTAATGTCGATCATTCAACTCAAAAAGTTCTGCATTTCGAAAATGAAAATAAGAATATCTCTAAGTGGTATTAGTAAATATTAACGTACATTTGAACAAAGCAAGTCAAGCTATCGCCTGATTCATTGAATTAGGAGGAAAGTCCGGGCAGTAAAGAGCACCGTACTTCCTAACAGGAAGGATTGTTGTAAAAACAATACAGAAAGTGCCGCAGAAAGGAAAACTACCAAAAGCAATTTTGGAAAAGGTGAAAAGGTGAGGTAAGAGCTCACCGTGCAGTTGGTGACAACTTGCAGCAAGGTAAACCTTACGGACTGAAAGACCATGTAAACCGGGGTTGTTTGTGTAAACAAACAGAATGGTTGCTCGCTAAACTCGGAGGGTAGGTCGATGGAGCATACGAGTGATTGTATGCCTAGATAAATGATAGCTATTCCTTTTAGGAAACACAGAACCCGGCTTATGACTTGCTTTTATTTTTCTCTGTAAAATATGGTTGGAAAACTATTCGTAATTTTGTGTAACATCATTTAATAGTATGGAAGAAAAGAAAATCAATCGCAAAGCACAAAAAATTCAGTCATTACTCAATGACATTCAGTCTGATTCATTAACAAAAGTAAAAGCAGCTTTGGAAGCACTTGAAATTAATGGAGACCCTTCTGTTATTCCTGCCATTATAAAAGAACTAACTTTAGAAGGTCATTCTGAAAAAAACATGCTTTTGCTTGATTTTTTAGCCATCATCAAAACTCCCAATTCGATTGAAGTATTTATAGAAGTGTTGAATGATTCTGATTTTTTACCTTACCGCCAATTAATCTTAAATGCAATATGGAATAGTCCACTTAACTTTAGTGACTACCTTCCAAAATTTGTTGAAATTGCTCTTAATGGTGATTTTATGGAAACACTAGAATGCTTAACCATTATTGAAAATTTAATCGGACCATTTGAGGAAAAATCTGTTTTTGAATCTCACCTTCTATTAACTACAACAGACATCGCCCTAGATGATGAGAAAAAGAAAGGCTTGTTGAGCGAAATTGCACTCAAAATTAAAGAATTTCAACAAATCATAGATAGCGAAACTGAATAAGAAATTAGTACACTACTCAGCTAAAAAAGACTCTAACTTTTGTAATACTAATTCTGGAGACTCTATATAACTCATGTGACCAATACCAGAGATTACAAATAATTGGTTTTCTTTTGGCAACAGTTCACTCATCATTTGTAATGGAGTAGATTGGTCTTTTTCGCCTTGTATCACCAATAATTTAGCACCCAACTCAACACATACTTTTAATTGATTTCTTCGGTTTTTCATTGCCTGCGTTGCATAAACAATCCCCTCAATTGAAATTTCTTTTGCCCAATTAATTAAAGTATTTATTTCATTTTCATAGTTTGTTGGAGATGCAAACAATCCTTTGATTCCCTCCTGAATAAATAAATCCTTTGACTTTTGAACGATGTTTACAACTCGGTCTCTATCTATTTTCTTCTGAATTGAATCTTCCCAAAAATTAGAATTTAACAATACTAGTTTTTCAACATGACCAATTTTTGCAAGTTCCAATGCAACATAACCACCCATAGAGTGTCCAATCACATGAAACTTCTCTACTCCTAATTCTTTTAATTTTTCCGTGATGACCTCCACCATTTGAGCAATTGATGGGGGATCTATTGGTACAGAAGAACCTCCATGACCCGGCAAATCAATAAAGATTCTTTTATAGTTTAAATGAAAAGTGGATAAATAATTCCACATTCTTGAATCTTCTAAAAAACCGTGTAAAAACAAAAGGGGAAATCCCTCCCCTTCTATTTTGATTTTTAAATTATGCATTCATTAATGTTTCAATTTCATCAATTTCGATCGGAATAGATTGCATTAAATTAAATGGAACACCATTGTCTTGAACAACTAAATCATCTTCCAAACGAATACCTAATCCTTCCTCAGGAATATAAATTCCAGGCTCACAAGTAAACACCATTCCTGCTTGAATAGGTTGATGGAACAAGCCCACATCATGCGTATCTAGACCTAAAAAATGAGATGTACCATGCATAAAGTATTTTTTATAAGCTGGCCAATTAGGATCTTGGTTTTTAATATCAGTTTGATCAATTAATTTAAGTTTCACCAATTCATTTTCCATAATACGTCCAACTTCTTGGTGGTATTCAGGAATTAGTGTGCCTGGAACCAATAATTTTTGAGCTTCATTTTTCACATGTAAGACCGCATTATAAACTGCTTTTTGGCGATCAGTAAACTTTCCATTTACGGGCAAACATCTTGTTAAATCAGAAGCGTAATTAGCATACTCAGCACCCACGTCCAACAAAATTAAATCCCCATCCAAACAACGGTTATTGTTTTCTATATAATGCAATACACACGCATTTTTACCGGATGCGATTATTGGAGTATAAGCAAATCCTTTGGACCTATTCCATAAAAATTCATGTGCTAACTCCGCTTCAATTTCATATTCCCAAACACCCGGTTTAATAAACTTCAATAAACGCTCTACACCTTTTTTTGTAATGTTACAAGCAGTTTGCATCAATTGAAGTTCTTCTTGTTCCTTCACAGAACGAATTTTATGTAAAAGAGGGGCACTCTTAAATACAGCATGTGCTGGATATTTCGATTTACATTGTTTGATGAACCGATCTTCTCGTGTTTCAACTTGTGTATCGGCACGTAAATGTTCGTTCAAATTATAATAAATCCCATCGGCTTCAGACATGAGTTGATTGAAAATAGTATCAAATTGTTGCAACCAGTAAACAGTTTTGATTCCACTCACTTCAAATGCACTTGTCTTTGTGAGTTTTTCACCTTCCCAAATTGCAATTGTTTCATTCGTTTCTTTCAAAAATAAAATCTCACGATGATTTTCATTTTGAGCATTTGGGAACAATAATAGAATTGATTCCTCTTGGTCTACACCGGATAAATAAAATATATCTCTGTGTTGTTGGAAAGGCATCGTACTATCCGCACTAATCGGAAAAATATCATTTGAATTAAACACTGCCAACGTGTTAGGCTTCATCTGAATTGTAAACTTTGTTCTGTTTTTAATAAACAATTCTTTACTTATTGCATCGTATTTCATACACTTTAGGATTGATGAGGCAATAACCTCGATTTAAAACAAACTTAAAACAAAAAAATGAATTGTTTCTTGAAAAAAAATTGAATTACGCATAGAAGAACGTAAAATATTTACGTACTACTGGTCGTAGCTTTGTTGAAAATTAAAAGCCATGAGAAAATTATTTGATAAAATAGCAGTAGAAAAAATCGAATTTCAATCTGATATAAACGAAGTAAGTGTAGTTTGCGAAATTACTCAAGGTACTCAACTATTCAACACTGAACTTCTATTAAATTTTACAGAATTAAATCGCTTATTAGGAAGAATTCAAGAAGTTACCGATAACTTTTCATTCAGTGATTTATTTCAAATACAACAACTTGATGAAGGAAAAAAAATGTACACTTTTCATAGAACCGATTATCAAATGGATAAAATAATTATTAATGATTTTGATTTTGATGCATCCATTCGTCAAATTAGAGCTTAAAAAATAGAAGCGTTAATTAAAACTTATTAACATTTTTTTTATACATTTGAACAATTACAGCTAATATCGTGAAGCGTTATTAAATAAAAAACTGTAATCAAGTTAGTTAACTCTTATTGTAGGTTTATGTATAAAAATTATTTCTTGTCCTTTTTTGCTCTATGCTTAATTTTAATTAGCTGTAATAAAGCCGAAATCATTCCACCACCAGACGACAAAGTAGAATTGTCGTGTAATTTTAAAGGATTTATTGGAAGTCGAGAAGTCAATTTTATACAAAATGTGAACGGTTATACATGTATTCCAGATATCGGCTATAACGATTTACCTGGAAAACCTGGAGAAAGAAAATACTATGCAGATATCAAGTCAATCACTTCTGCAGGTTCTATCAGAATGGGTATTGGTAGTTTAAAATTTGAAAAATCTCAAGGCAATGAGCCAAATCTAAGCACCTTCTCTACTTACATGTTGGACAATATTAACTTTTCCTACTCAAAAGAAGCTGCAAACGGTTTTGAAATCAGGTATACAGATGAGTTAAATCAACAATGGGTTTCTGATCCATCTAGTAAAAATACACAATCAATACTTTTTACGGGAACCTCTGTTGAATCAGACCCTATCAACGATTATTGTAAATTTTCTGCTTTATTTAGCTGTTGGGTGTATCGGACTGTTACTGTCAATGGAACTGTTACAACAGATTCACTTGAAATTAAAGACGCACAATTCAAAGGGTGGTTCAGCCGAACTAAATAATTTCATATGGTTCCTGCTGAAATTTCTAGCATAAAAATCGCAATTATTGGTGATTATAATTTCACTTTCAATACGCATCATGCGGTTAATTTAGCAATTGATCATGCTGCACATTTTTTAGAAATTGAAATCAATTATTATTGGATTCGTCTTCAGGAAGCATCGCAATTAAATGCTACTCAATTAAGAGATTACGATGGAATTTGGATTTGCCATGGTCCATTCAAAAACCCGTTTTTTCTCAATGGAATAATTGAATACCTATTACAACAAAAACTACCTGTATTCATTACTGGTGAAGGGTTTCAGCATTTAATAGAAGTGCTGATTAATAAACACAATTTAAATCCAAATGGAGAAAAATTAATTTCAGATAATTTGGTATCTGGAATGCAATTCGATGAAGTAGAAATAGTTCCTCATTCAAAGGCGTTAATTGAATTGTACGAAAACCATTACAACAAGGAATTAACTTCTACTCGATATAGTCTTTATCCGAAATTAGTAAATCATTTAGTTGACGAAGTAATTCATGTAGAAGCCTACAATGGATTTGAAGAAATTGAAATATTTAGCCTTGTAGAAAAACACTTTTTTGTAGTGTGTGGTTTTTGTCCACAAATTACATCCACTCGGGAAATTCCTCATCCATTAATTTATACTTTTATCAAAGCATCTATCGCTTTTAGATCAAAATAAGGAAGAAGAATCGTTTTCTACTTCTTCATAAAAAGTATCGATTAACAACTCTGAGGCTAAAGCAGCGCTTACCGCTAATTCATCACAACGTTCATTTTCGGGATGTCCATTATGCCCCCTTACCCATACATATTCGACATTTAAACCCTCTGAAACTTTTAGGAAACGCATCCATAAATCTGAATTCTTTTTGCCTTTGAATCCCTTCAACTTCCATCCGTAAACCCATTTTAAATTAATGGCATCAATTACATATTTAGAATCCGAAACAACTTTAACAGGATATTGATTTGTTTTTAACTGTTCCAGAGCTACAATTACGGCTAATAACTCCATGCGATTATTTGTTGTTAAACGGTAACCAGCTGAAAATTCTTTTGTTTTTCCTTGAAAACGCATCACAATACCGTAACCACCATTTCCTGGATTCCCCTTAGCTGCCCCATCGGTAAAAATCTCAATTGTATTAGAGAGCATGTGAAAAATTATCTAGATTCTTTTTGTTGTTCTAAATACTCGATATGTCTTTGCATACGTTTCATCATCCAACGTTTAAACAAATACATTAACGCTGACATCCCTGCAAATACATAATACAATGACCAGCGATCAAACCCTTCTAAAAATACCATAATTGTAACAATTATTGTGGTCAAAATTGAAGCTGCTAACCAAAAATAGAGCATTATCTTATTGTACGTTTCCATATTATTTTAAATTAATTGTACCTCTCGGACGTATAAATTCATATTTTTTAAAATCTTGTGTAGTTGTTATGCCATCTCCATAAAACACCCCGTCCTTGGCTACTACTCGAACTAATTTATCCGTATACATAGCTTGGGTTTCTTGGTTCCAATGCAGTTCTTCCGTATATAAACATTGTTGATGATCAATGTTACATAATTTAACAGAATCTCTAACTACTGTTTGATTATCTTTTAACAATTCGCCATAATTAGCTGAAAGTGTTGAACTAACAATGCCTTTTTTGGTAAAAAAATTAACAATTATTCCTTCTTTAAATTTTGTGATTTTTTCTGGAGTGTAAAATGTCTCAGCAAGAGTAGCACGTAATTGAATTTGTGCGTATCCACTATCAGTATATACTAATTCTAAATCGCGCGTTCTTTCGCTGGGATCATTTGGTTTAAATGTTATTTTTCGAATGGTTTCTAAATCATTCTCACATCCTATTACTATCAGCAAAAACAAACCAAGAATTCCATACAATAAACCCAACTTAAACATCGTTTTAATCGATTTTACCTTTTTTAAACCAACGATCATAAAAAGAAGGACAAATAACAACTCCAACTTGAAATGCATCATAGCGTTCAACCAACTCATTCGAAGAATTATTGGTACGAGTTCCTAACACATAACTAATGTTCAATGAAGAAAGAGAACGCTGAGCCAATACAGGAATACCTAAACCAAACGTAACCGCATAATTTGCATAAACATTCGAAGTAGTACTCACCCATGGAGTTGATGAATAGAACCCTCCAACTCGGTATTTAACCTTGCTGATAAAAGATACTGTTTTGGAACGATCAAGTACATCATAATGTGGAGTAAACTGAGCGCCTGCATGAAAACTAACCACATTAGCAGCATTCAAATCACTTGATGAAAAACTAGTTACAGTTGAACTCCAGTGTGTAATTTTTACATCGCCTAATAATTGCAAATGATACACCCGATTGCTTGTCGTATTTGCGTTATTAAAATTAAAAAAATCATATTTGAATCCTGCAGTAAAAACACTTGGGTTCTTTAAATTCCCTAAAGTTAAATCACTTGTCAATGTATCGTACTGCAATTGGTCTGTTACATCTCTAGAAATTGCGGTAACTTCACTTCTCTCATACTTTAAATTAGTTGAAAAAGTATAGTTGGAAGCTAAAGTTACTAAGTGTTTTTTGGATATTTCATACTTGTAAGTAATACCAGCATCAAAATTTACACCATTAATTTTTAAAGAGTTAAGTAAAAGTCCGCCATTGAAGGCATCATTCAATGTATTGGAACGTTTATTGAAAAGTTGTCCAAACAAATAGTTGAATTGACCACCTATCGATAAAGTATGCCCTTTTTGATTGATTAAAAAAGCAGAAGCACCAATAAAACTTTGATTCACAGAACCGTTCCCAGAAGCAGTATAATAAACGGTATCTTTTGTGTTATTTTCAGAAGCATACCACTTAGAGTCGTATCCAGTTGAAGAATATGGTCGAATTCCAAAAGCAAACCCAAAACGCTTACCAAAGGACATACCCAATGAAAAATTATTAATGCCAAGAAGAGTTTTTGAAGAATTAACACTCCCTTCCTGTAATTGTACCGACCTAGCAGTAAGCCCAATAGAAAAAATAGGTTGACCCTTTCCTAAAAAAGAATAAGACGATGAATTGTAAAAATTTAATTGAGTAGAATCAGAAAAAACACTAGTCACATGTCCTAATCCACCAAAAGCACCTTGATAACTTGGATCTAACTCACCAATTCCCCTTGAACTATATGGATTGAAAGTATAAGATTGCGAATGAACTACACTGCTAATTAAGATAAATACTACTATTAATTTTCTCATTTATTTTTGTGTATTGAATAAAACAATCCGTATAAGGTTAAATTGGGCTCTACAAAGGTGTTGTTTTTTGATTGAAAATCAAAGTAATGAGCATCACCACCGGTTACAAAAATTGTTAACCCACTATATTTTAATTGATAATAAGAAACAAAATAGTTTAATTCACCTTGAATTCCTTGCATCACCCCTGCTTCCATACACGAACTTGTTGAATTACCAAGCATAAAAGCTGTTGAGGTTGTGTCCAATAGAGGTAAATTACCAGTAAAAGCATTTAGTGCTTTATAACGAAGATGAATGCCTGGAGAGATTGAACCTCCAAGATAAATTCCTTCTGCTGAAATAACATCAAACTTTATACACGTACCAATATCAATAATAAGAGAAGGTCCTTTCACCATTGCATGAGCAGCTACAACGTTTGCAAGACGATCTGCTCCCAATGTTTCCATTGATTCATAAGTATGCTCAAAGGGCAAGTCCATTGAAGAAGAAAATCTTACAGGATGTTCTAATAACTGAGCAATCCATTTTGTGTTTTTTTCAGATAAGACGGAACTAAACACTGTAGCACTAAAGCGATGTTCCATTAAAAATGTTTTCATTTCACCCAACTGATCGAGTGAAAACCGAACAACTTCGTGCAAGTGCCGATTGTGAAATATCCCTAATTTAATACTTGTATTACCTGCGTCAACGACTAAAGTAGTTTGATTCATAGTTAGCAACGATTCATTGTTTTCAAAATAAAATCCTAAAAATCAAATAATTAATAAAATATTTAGGAATACAATTAACAAAAATACCTTGATTTTTTAAAAAAACTTATAAAAAAAGATTTAAATTAAATTTAATTTATATCTTTGTACTCAAGTAAGGCGGGAGCGTAGCTCAGTCGGTAGAGCAAAGGACTGAAAATCCTTGTGTCGGGGGTTCGATTCCCTCCGCTCCCACAAAAAAAGACCAATTTAACAATTGGTCTTTTTTTATTTAAAAGAAATTCTTTTATTCTTCTTTCGTTATTTTTCAATTAATAGGACTTATGCCCGAACAATCAGATAAATTTATTCAATTCAAAACAAACATTGAGGAGATAGAATTACCAACTCAATTCAATTATCCCTTTTACTACACCCCGCACCCTTTATGTAAAATAGCCGCAAGCGAGCTTCAAATATATCTATCGAATCAAAAGGACTGGGAACATAATTTTGGAATAGCGGCTGATAATTCGGGAATGCCTATTGGCAAAATGTTTGGAGTATTGATAGTAAAAAACTCAGCGAAGCAACTTGGTTATTTAGCAGCATTTTCAGGGAAATTAGCAGGGAAAAATCACCATCCTTTTTTTGTCCCTCCTGTATTTGACACACTCGATCAAGATGGATTTTACAAAAAGGGAGAATTGATTTTAAACAAATTGAATGATGAGATCAAAACGCTCGAAAATCAACCAGAAATAAAAGAACTAAATGAAAAAATTTTAAATCACTCATCAGAAACAATAACTACAATAACTACAATTAAGTTAAATATCAAGCAAAATAAAAAAGAGAGAGCACATAAAAGACAAGCATCTACATTATTAAAAGATGAAGAAGGAATAAAAAATATTCTTCAAAATCTCGCTCAAGAAAGCATCAATGAACAATATCATTTAAAAAAATATATCCAAAACAGAAACATTGAACTTCTCGAACTACAAAAAAAATTAGATTACTACAACAATGAAATCAATAAATTAAAAGAGGAACGAAAAACTAAATCTGCAACTTTACAACAACAATTGCATGATAGCTATAGTTTCTTAAATGCTCTAGGAGACACTAAAGATTTATGTTCTATATTCGAAAGCACAGCACAGCTTAAACCGCCAGCTGGCGCAGGAGAATGCGCTGCCCCAAAACTATTACATTATGCTTTTAAAAAACAGCTTCATCCCATAGCTCTGTGTGAATTTTGGTGGGGGGAATCTCCGAAATCTGAAATTAGGGTACATAAAGAGTTTTATCCAGCGTGCAGAGGTAAATGCGAACCAATTCTAGGGCACATGTTAAAGGGATTGAATGTAGAGGAAAACCCAATGCTTACAAATCCAGGAATCAATAAAGAAATCTCAATTGTTTATGAAGATGACGATTTATTAGTGATAAATAAACCAGAAGAATTCTTATCAGTACCTGGGAAAAATATCGAAGACTCTGTCTATAGTCGAATAAAACTAAAATATCCAAATGCAACAGGTCCACTCATTGTACATCGTTTGGATATGTCGACATCTGGCCTTATGCTTATCGCAAAAAACAAGGAAGTACATAAACATCTTCAATACCAATTTTTGAAAAAAACAATTAAGAAAAGATACGAAGCTATTTTAGACGGAATAATAACTGAATCTAACGGAACAATAGAATTACCTTTACGAGTTGACTTGGATAATCGACCAATGCAATTAGTTTGTTACGAGCACGGGAAATCAGCGAAAACTGAATGGGAAATAGTAAGTCGCAAAAATGGATGTACAAAAGTATATTTTTATCCTATTACAGGTAGAACTCATCAATTAAGAGTACATGCTGCGCATCAATTAGGATTAAACACTCCAATTGTTGGAGATGATTTATATGGAAAAAAATCTGATCGACTTTTTTTACATGCAGGAAGAATAGAATTCAGACATCCTATCACCAAAGAAATTTTGACAATAGAACTGCCTGCCAACTTCTAAAAAGAAAAGAATGGTCACAAAAAAACCGGCACTAGGCCGGTTTAATAGAAATTTATTGAAACAAACTAGATTAATATCTGTATTCATCTGATTTGTATGGACCTTCTACAGTTACTCCAATGTAAGCAGCTTGTTCAGGAGTTAATTCATCTAATTCAACACCAATTTTAGCTAAATGCAAACGAGCTACCTTCTCATCTAAATGTTTAGGTAAAGTATAGACTTGGTTCTCATACTTATCAGAGTTCAACCATAATTCAAGTTGAGCTAATGTTTGATTCGTAAATGAATTTGACATTACGAAAGAAGGATGACCTGTTGCACAACCTAAGTTCACCAATCTACCTTCAGCTAATAATATAATATCTTTTCCATCAACATGGTACATATCAACTTGTGGCTTAATTTCAACCTTAGTTTGACCATAATTTTCGTTTAACCAAGCAACATTAATTTCATTATCAAAGTGACCGATATTACAAACGATTGCTTTATCTTTCATTTTTAAGAAATGATCTCCAACAATAATGTCTTTATTACCTGTAGTAGTAACCAAGATGTCACCTAAATGAACAACATTGTTTAACTTCTTAACTTCAAATCCATCCATTGCAGCTTGAAGCGCACAAATAGGGTCAATTTCAGTAACAATTACTCTTGCACCTGCACCTTTTAAAGAAGCAGCAGAACCTTTACCAACATCACCATAACCACAAACAATCGCAACTTTACCAGCCATCATTACATCTGTAGCTCTACGGATAGAATCAACTAAAGACTCTTTACATCCATATTTGTTATCAAATTTAGATTTAGTAACAGAATCATTGATATTGATTGCAGGAACTAATAATGTGCCATTTTTTACACGCTCGTGCAATCTGTGAACACCAGTAGTAGTCTCTTCAGATAAACCTTTGATTGTTGAAGCCAATTCAGGGAAACGGTCAAAAACCATATTAGTTAAATCACCACCATCATCTAAAATCATATTTAAAGGTTGGTTGTCTTTAAACGCAAATAATGTTTGTTCAATACACCAATCGAACTCTTGCTCATTCATTCCTTTCCATGCGAAAACAGGAATACCAGCAGCAGCTATAGCAGCAGCAGCATGATCTTGAGTTGAAAAAATATTACAAGAAGACCAAGAAACTTCAGCACCTAAATCAACTAACGTTTCAATAAGTACAGCAGTTTGAATTGTCATATGTAAACATCCAGCAATACGAGCTCCAGCAAGTGGTTTAGTAGCTCCGTATTCTGTTCTCAATGACATTAAACCTGGCATTTCAGCCTCAGCTAATGTAATTTCTTTTCTACCCCAATCAGCTAGAGTAAGATCTTTAACTTTGTAAGCTAATTTTTCTGTTGTGTTAACCATATTACTTTTTTATGTTATTACAAAAATACAAAAGACAAATATCTGTTCAAAATCTATTTTATACTAAAACAGAAATTATTAAAGAATGTTCATAATTTTTATACGAATTAAATGATTTTAATATACAGCTCACTTGAATTCAATAAAAAATTAAGTTATGAAAAAGTAATAGCTGAATGATTAAACTAAAAAAGGGTGCCTTAAAACCAGACACCCTTAACTATTATAAATTATAATTATTTTGAAAGTTCTTCTTTGGCCAAAGCAGAAATAAGTTTACCATCCGCTTTACCTGCTAACTTTTTAGTAAGTACACCCATTACCTTACCAATCTCTTGTGGTGAAGCAACACCTAATTCTGAAATAGTATTTTGAACTTCTAAACGCACTTCTTCTTCTGTCAACATCTTTGGCAAATAAGCTTCAATCACTTTTGCTTGATCAAGCTCCTCTTTCGCTAAATCCTCTCTATTTTGCTCCATATATAAAGTATATGTTTCCATACGTTGTTTATGAAGCTTCATAATAATTTTTAAAGCAGCTTCTTCAGTCACCTCTCCATTGCCAGAAGTTGATTCCAACAATAATTTAGACTTAATATCTCTTAGAGCAGCTAACTTTTCTTTTTCTTTCGCTAACATTGCAGATTTGATATCCGCATTTATTTTTTCAGTAAATGTCATATCAATCTACGTTATCGTGTAAGAATGAATTGTTACTTCTTAAATTCCCTCCATTACCAGATACACCATATCTTGAATTGGAATTTTCTGTACTTGGTTTACTAAAATCTAAACTTATGTTTCTACGTTTAAAAGCAGGTTCTGATTCCAATTGAGACAAACCATCTGCACTTTTCAAACGTTGATTATTTAAATGAAGACGCTCCAAACGTTCAGTATATAACTTTTGGTGTTCTTCAGCTGTTAAACCAGTTTTATTTGTAGATTGTTTATCTGTAACAGAAACATTATAAACTTCATCTGAACCTATTGTATGTACTATTTTAGTAGTGCCTTCAGGAGCAGATTGCGGTGTCTCCATTTTAGTTTCTGTAAACAAACCATTATCATCAACTTCATTGAAAACATTTGGATTAGTTGTTAAATCCCACTCAAGATTAACAGGAGCTTTTTCAACTACAGGTTCATTGGTCTTTGTTGGTTCAACAATAACCTGTACAGGAGCTGTTGGAGCAATATTTTGAGTTGTATTAGGTGTAGTTGGTTTTAAGTAAGGATCGTACTCATTACGAACTTCAACAATTGTTGTTTGTGTTGGTGATTCTAATGGTTTGTTAATTTCTCTTAATGGCTCCTCATTCAAAGGTTTTACAATCTTTTCAGGAGCCTTCTCAAAACCCGTGATAGGAGAAGTTTTAAATCCGGTTGCAATTAGAGTTACACACAATTTATCGCCTAAAGTTGGATCATAAGCATGTCCCCAAATTACATCTGCAGTTGAACCAGCTTCGTCTTGAATATAATCAGTAATCTCCGTGATTTCATTCATTTCTACTTCTTTATCACCATAAGTGATGTTCAACAATACGTATTTAGCTCCGTGGATATTGTTATCATTCAATAAAGGAGAACTCATTGCTTCTTGTACGCAACGAATAGCTCTATCTTCACCGTCAACAGCTGCAGAACCCATGATAGCAACACCTGAATCTTTCATCACGGTATTCACATCATTGAAATCTACGTTAACTGAACCAGTTACAGAAATTAATTCAGCAATTCCTTTAGCTGCAACTGCTAAAACATCATCTGCTTTAGAAAAAGCGTTACTGATAGTTAAATTCCCTGTTAATTCTCTTAATTTTTCATTGTTGATTACTAATAAAGTATCAACATTTTGACGCATTTGTTCTAATCCTTCTTCAGCTTGTTGACGTCTTTTACGTCCTTCAAAACCAAAAGGAACTGTTACAATACCAACTGTAAGTATTCCTAATTCACGAGCAATAGATGCAATCACTGGTGCTGCACCAGTACCTGTTCCACCACCCATACCAGCGGTTACGAAAACCATTTTAGTGTTTTTACTTAACACCTCTCTGATTTCGTCAATGTTTTCAATCGCTGCATTTTTCCCGATTTCAGGGATAGCTCCTGCACCATTACCTTCTGTTAAAGAAGTTCCTAACTGAATTTTAAACGGAACAGAAGATACGTCTAGAGCTTGTTTATCTGTATTGCAAACAACAAAATCAACGCCCTTAATACCTAAATCATACATATGATTTACAGCATTACTTCCACCACCACCAACACCAATTACTTTAATAATTGAAGAAATATTTGTAGGTAAATCAAATTCCATAGTAATTTCGTTTGACATTTTTATTATTTAAAACTTTTATTAATTATCATCTTCTGTTAAAAACATTTTCCCTCTTTGAATGATAGCTTCAAAGAAAGAACCTCTCTTAGCTCCTCCAGTTGTATCTTTAGGAGTCTCAGTTGTAATATTTTCAACTCGTGGGCTTTGAGCATTTTGAGCTTGTTGTTTATCCAATGCTTGAAAACCTTTTAAAACCAACCCAATACCTGTAGAATACATTGGACTTGTTAAATTTTCAATCGTATTTTCACTGCCTAAATGTTGAGTAGGATAACCAATTCTAGTATCCATTCCAGTAATGTATTCAAACAATTGTGGTAAATGCTTCATTTGTGCACCTCCACCAGTAACAACAATTCCAGCAATTAATTTTTTCTCGAAACCAGAATTTTTGATTTCAAAATATACTTGCTCAATGATTTCTTCCATCCTAGCTTGAATGATTCCAGCTAAATTCTTGAGAGAAATTTCTTTAGGATTTTTTCCCATAATTCCAGGAATACATACAACTTCGTTGTCCATACTCTCACTCTGGAGTGCAGATCCAAAACGTACCTTTAACTCTTCTGCTTGTTTCTTTAAAATGGTACAACCTTCTTTTATGTCTTCAGTAATGATGTTTCCACCAAATGGTATTACCGCAGTATGTCGAATGATTCCTTCATGAAAAATAGCGATATCTGTTGTACCACCACCAATATCAACTAACACGACACCAGCATCTTTTTCCTCGTCTGCCAAAACAGCATCCGCTGAAGCTAATGGCTCTAAAATAGTATCTTTCACCACTAAACCTGCTCGTTCAACACATCTGTTTATATTACGTGCTGCAGATACATGACCAGTAATTGTATGGAAATTAGCCTCCAATCGAACACCTGACATTCCAATAGGGTCTTTAATTCCCTGTTCATTATCCACAATAAACTCCTGTGGTAAAACATGAATGATTTCCTCTCCTGGCTCCATCGAAAGACGGTACATATCATCAATTAATCGGTCAATGTCTTTTTGAGAAATTTCATCTTCTATATTGATACGAGTCAACATCCCTCTATGTTGGTAACTTTTAATGTGTTGTCCAGCGATCCCAACATTCACAGAACGAATGATTAAATCACCAACAACCATTTCTTGCGCCTCTTTTACAGCAGCAACAATGGAAGTAATTGTTTTGTCAATATTTGTAACAACCCCACGTGAAACACCTAAGGAATCACTTTTTCCCATAGATAATATCTCAATTTTTCCATGCTCGTTGATTCTACCAACAAAACATGCAATTTTGGTTGTCCCAATATCTAAACCTACAATTACTTGACTCATAATTTTACTCCTTATTAATGTTTACTTCTTACTGCAAACCACTTGATTATCAAACTTTAAGTTAATACAATCATAGGCACTCCATCCTTCGTAAGGCAAACCATCACTGTAAAAGTCTGCTAATTTACGAAATTTCGTTCTAACTTCCGAATTTGAATACGCACTTCCGAAAATTATTTTATGATCCCCTACTCTTGGAATTAACACAAAATCTCCGTTCTTCTTTCTATGAATTTGACCAATCATAGCTAATAAAAACGGATTCTTACAAACATAATACGAAATCCTGTAAATATCGTCAATCTGATAGTTATTTATCAAATGTGGATTGTTAATTATTTCTGAGACGCATTTATCGTCTCTTTCATCATTAATTTCACCTGTAACAACCACAACTCTAGCCGTATACAAATAAGATGGTTGTATTTTATAACCTAATTCATCCAAATAAAAACTTTCCCCTTTTGTATTAAAAATGCGTGCAATTGGTTTTCTAATTTTCACATCAATATTCCAAGTTCCACCAATATTTACATAAACTTTTACATCCAATATTTCGGACATATTTTCAATGAATTTTTCGATTTTTTCAATTTGTAAAGCGCTAATTTGATTACTCTCAGGTAATAAATTTTGCTTTTTAATACGCTGGTACAACTCGCCTTCAGTCAAAAATGCAAATTCACCTTGAACATCAATCACTATTTCAGGTGTTCGTAACTTACTTTCTGATTGAAAATTGTTGGCTGATATTAAAATTACAATCACTCCGATTGCAACTACCAACATACCAACTATTTTAAAAATCGCCTTCATAATTCGTTATTTCTTGAAAGTAATATTTCTTTTATTGGCGTTACTAATCTATCTATATCACCCGCACCAACTGTCAAAACAACTCCTTTTTCAATGTTTGATACATACTCTAATACATTTTGTTTCTCGATTACCTGAATGGAAGAATTATTCATTAAAGAAGCTAATTTTTCGCTGGTAACATTTGGAATTGGTAATTCTCTAGCTGGGTAAATTGGAAGCAAGATAATAGTATCAGAAACAGCTAATTCATCTGCAAACTCCTCCATAAAATCATTTGTTCTAGAAAACAAATGTGGTTGAAATATTGTCGTAATTGGTAATTCAGGATACATCTTCTTTACGGAGTTTAAAAGTGCATGAATTTCAGTTGGATGATGCGCATAATCATCTATATACACTAAATTTTCCTTCCGAACATGTACATCAAACCTTCTTTTTACTCCTTTGAAAGACTCCAATGCCTCACGAATTACATTTTCATTGATTCCCAAAAAATCTGCAAGAGCTATACAAGCTAAAGCATTTTCTGCATTATGAATCCCTGGCAATCCCAAACCTACATTTTTCCAAGTATTACCTTCAAAATGAACATCAATCCATTGTTGACCATCACGGTAATGAATATTCGATGCAAAATAATCTGCTTCCTCTGTCACAGAATAGGTGCGAACAGGTGCTTTTGTTGTAAGATGAATTCCTTTTCGAATAACTAAACAACCCACAGGGTCAATTAATGAAGCATATTCTTCAAATCCTTTTTGAAAATTTTCTTTGTCTCCATAAATATCTAAATGATCTGGATCAGTAGTTGTAATGATTGATGCAAATGGAGACAATTTCAAAAAAGAGCGGTCAAACTCATCTGCTTCAATCACTGTATATACTGACGAAGCATCTGCCAAATAATTTGTTTCATAATTGGAAGAAATCCCTCCTAAAAACGCATTGCATTTCAACGATGATACCTGCATGATATGCGCAAGCATTGTGGATGTAGTTGTTTTACCATGCGTACCCGCCACACATAGACCTTTGGAAGATTGAGTAATCAATCCAAGAACTTCAGCGCGCTTCAATATTTTGTAACCATTTGATTGGAAAAATACAAACTCCTGCATTGAAGCGGGGACAGCTGGGGTATACACCACCAGCATTTGTTCTTTTAATGGAAGATCTTTAACAATAGCTTCACCTTGATCATTAAAATTTATTGTAATTCCTTCGTCCACTAAAGTTTGAGTTAACGGAGAAGGTGTTTTATCATAACCTCTAACGTTTATTCCTTGAGCATTGAAATACCTTGCAAGCGCTGACATTCCTATTCCACCTATACCAAGGAAATAAATACATTTAATAGTCGTTATATCTAGTTTATTCATTCCTAAGAAATATTTTCAATCGTATCAACAATAGCTTTTGTAGCATTTGGCTTTGCTAAAACTCTCAATGAATCACTTATTGATTGACATTTTTCTTGATCTTTTAACAAAGAAATTGTTGTCTCAAATAATAATTCTTTTGCGTCAGTATCTTTAACTAAGATCGCAGCTCCATTGGTTGAAAGCGCTTTTGCATTTTTAGTTTGATGATCTTCTGCTACATTGGGAGATGGAACTAACACACAGGGCTTGGCAACAATGCATAATTCAGAGACTGAAATAGCACCAGCTCTTGAAATAATTACATCTGCAACTGCATAAGCCAAGTCCATTCGTTGAATAAATTCATGTAAATAAATTTGATTAGAAATCAAACGTTCGGACTGCTCATTCAATTCAGAATAATAAAACTTTCCACACTGCCACAAAACTTGAACTCCTTCACTTGAAATAAGATCTATTGAATTTAAAACACTTTGATTCAAGGTTCTTGCTCCTAAACTTCCACCAATGACCAAAATTGTTGGCTTTAATGGATCTAGATTGAAAAAAGAAATTGCTTCCTCTTTTTTACCTTCGGTCATCACCATTTCAGAACGTACAGGATTACCAGTGAATTCGATTTTATATTCAGGAAAAAAGGTTTCTAAACCTTCGTACGCTACACAAACTTTCGATACAGATTTCGCCAATAATTGATTCGTTTTACCTGGGAAAGAATTCTGCTCTTGAATCAATGAAGGTATCTTTAAAAAACTTGCGATTTTTAAAGTTGGTCCACTTGCATATCCACCTACTCCTACAACAACTTGAGGATTAAATTTTTTAATGATAAAAAAAGCTTTTATTAAACTATAAAGTAATTTAAAAGGAAGTATAAAATTTGAAAAAGTCAATTTACGTTGAAACCCTCTAATAGGTAAACCTATTATCGAATATCCTGCAGCTGGAACTTTTTCCATTTCCATTTTTCCTTCTGCTCCTATAAACAAAATTTCAGCATGAGAATACCTAGATTTCACCTCATTTGCAATAGCAATTGCAGGAAAAATGTGTCCTCCTGTGCCTCCTCCTGATATTATTATTCTAGAAATGTCCATCTTAAAATATTTAAGCAAATGAATTTTCTACATT
>Ga0247722_10000694_pt1 | contig 19809 bp, 18 predicted proteins | sample MSEWelMarce3H_FC_FD_189094 | JGI IMG/M metagenome (GOLD analysis project Ga0247722, IMG submission 189094) | Subsurface sediment microbial communities from gas well in West Virginia, United States - MSEEL Well Study Marcellus 3H_FC | ecosystem: Environmental > Terrestrial > Deep subsurface >... | reverse complement strand
GGATAGCAGTCTTTTACGGGCGCAGTGGGGTTTTGCACCGGACGATAAAATCGTGTTGTATTCCGGCAATATCGGCCAAAAACAGGGGCTCGAAATCGTTTTGGATGCAGCGGCTGCGTTGGCAGATCAACCGCAGGTCAAGTTCATTATTATCGGCAATGGCGCTTACCGTGATACTTTAGCGGCCGAAGCGGTAAGCCGGGGTTTGCAAAATGTTGAATTTAAGCCGCTACAGGCCTGGGAGTTAGTTCCGCAAATTCTTGTGATGACGGACGTGCATTTAGTGGTGCAGAAAAAAGGCGTTGCCGATGCCGTGTTACCGTCAAAACTGACCAATATTCTGGCGGCGGGTGGCCATGCGTTGGTGACTGCCGAACAGGACACTGAGCTCGGCGAGCTTGTGCGGCGCGTCCCCGGCATTTATCACTGTGTCGAACCAGAAGACAGCAACGCTTTTATCAGCGGCCTGCGCCAGTGCTTAGCGCAAGACACCCAGAGCACCAATACCATCGCACGACAATATGCCGTCGACCATATCAATAGTGAGCAAGTGCTTGCACGCTTTGCCCAAGACCTTTCTGAATTAGTGAGTAAGGAATCAATACGATGACGCAAAAAGTTGCATTAATTACCGGTGTTACCGGTCAGGACGGTTCTTATTTGGCAGAGTTTCTGCTGGAAAAAGGCTATATCGTGCATGGCATTAAACGCCGGGCTTCTTCGTTTAATACCCAGCGGGTGGACCACATTTATCAGGACCCGCACATCGAAAACAAAAACTTTATTCTGCACTACGGTGATTTGACCGATTCGTCGAACTTAACCCGTATCCTGCAACAGGTGCAACCGGACGAAGTGTACAACTTAGGGGCACAGTCGCATGTCGCGGTGTCGTTTGAAAGCCCGGAGTACACCGCAGATGTCGATGCGATGGGGACTTTGCGTTTGCTCGAAGCCATTCGTCTGCTTGGCTTGGAAAAGAAAACCCGTTTTTATCAGGCGTCTACGTCAGAACTGTATGGTTTAGTGCAGGAAATCCCGCAAAAAGAAACCACGCCGTTTTATCCGCGTTCGCCTTATGCGGTGGCCAAAATGTATGCCTACTGGATCACAGTGAACTACCGCGAATCTTATGGCATGTACGCATGTAACGGCATTTTGTTTAACCACGAATCGCCACGCCGCGGTGAAACCTTCGTCACACGCAAAATCACCCGGGCTGTGGCCAACATTGCCTACGGTGTAGAACCATGTCTTTACCTGGGCAATATGGACGCGCTGCGCGACTGGGGCCATGCCAAAGACTATGTGCGGATGCAGTGGATGATGTTACAGCAAGACCACGCTGAAGATTTTGTCATCGCGACTGGGAAACAAATCTCGGTACGTGAATTTGTCCGGATGACTGCGCAGGAAGCCGGTATCACGCTGGCATTCAGCGGGGAAGGCGTCAACGAGATTGCCACTGTGACGGCGGTCGATGCAACGCTGGCGCCGAAAGTAAAAGTCGGTGATGTGATCGTCAAAGTTGACCCGCGTTATTTCCGCCCGGCGGAAGTGGAAACCCTGCTGGGTGATCCGACCAAAGCCAAACAAAAACTGGGCTGGGTGCCGGAAATAACCGTCGAGGAGATGTGCGCAGAAATGGTGGCACACGACTTGAACAAAGCCAAACAACACGCCTTGTTAAAACAACACGGCTATGACGTGAGCGTGTCGCTGGAATAACCAGCGTTATTCTGGCGTCGCTCTTCTGCTTTGCGGGGCTTTCTGTTTTAAGTGAGCCCGATGGAACTGAACATGACAGTAAAGAAAAAACGAATTTTTGTCGCCGGTCACAACGGCATGGTGGGGTCGGCCATTGTGCGCCAATTGCAGCAAAACCCGGCCAATGAACTGGTGCTGCGAAGCCGCTCCGAGCTGGACTTAACCTCGCAGGCGCAGGTCAGCGCTTTTTTTGCCGCAGAAAACATCGACCAGGTTTATCTGGCCGCGGCCAAGGTGGGCGGTATTATAGCCAATAACACTTACCCGGCGGATTTCATCTACGAAAACCTGATGATTGAGTGCAATATCATCCACAGCGCACATCAGGCGGGGGTGCAAAAGCTGCTGTTTCTTGGTTCTAGCTGCATTTACCCGAAGCTGGCGGAACAACCCATGGCAGAACACGCGCTTCTAACCGGTACCCTGGAGCCAACCAACGAGCCGTATGCCGTGGCGAAAATTGCCGGTATTAAACTGTGCGAAAGCTATAACCGCCAGTTTGGCCGCGACTACCGTTCCGTGATGCCTACCAATTTGTATGGCCCGAATGACAATTTCCACCCGCAAAACAGTCATGTGATCCCCGCATTGTTGCGGCGTTTTCACGAAGCGAAGCTCGCTGGTGCCGCGGAAGTGGTGGCCTGGGGCAGTGGAAAACCGATGCGCGAATTTCTATATGTGGATGACATGGCCGCTGCCAGTGTGTTTGTGATGAATCTGGAAGACAGTGTTTATCAGCAGCATACCGAGGCGATGCTCAGTCACATCAACGTCGGCACCGGCGTCGATTGTACGATCCGCGAGCTGGTGGAAACCGTGGCGAAAGTGGTGGGTTATCCCGGCCGTATTGTGTTTGATGCGACCAAGCCAGATGGCGCGCCGCGCAAACTGATGGACGTCAGCCGTCTGGCTGCGCTCGGCTGGAAAGCCGGGACTTCGTTGGAACAAGGGCTTGGCACTGCGTATCAGTGGTTTCTGGCTAACCAGGATTCATTCCGGGCCTGAAGGAGGCGCAGATGTTTTTATCCGATGCCGTATTCAGCACTGTGATCGACGCGACACCGCTTGTGTCGCTCGATTTGATTGTACGAAATAATCACGGCCAGATTTTACTCGGGGAGCGGATGAACCGGCCGGCACAAGGCTATTGGTTTGTGCCCGGTGGCCGCATCCGGAAAATGGAAGCGCTGGCCAGCGCCTTTGAGCGGCTGACCACTGAGGAACTCGGCATCCGCTTTGCGCTGGCAGATGCGGTGTTGTTGCGGCCTTTTGATCATTTCTACACTGATTCAGTGTTTGGCGAGACACCATCCACCCATTATGTGGCGATTGCCTACGAGCTGGCGGTTGCAGACAGGCTAAGTGATTTAACGGCGATACCCCAGCAACAACATGGCCGGTATCGCTGGTTTAGCGTTGCGGAACTGCTGGAAGATCCGTGGGTACACCCGCATACCAAAGCTTATCTGGCCTGAACGATGGCGGCCCATTGATGCAAACCTCAACGCTCACGCCGGCGCTCAGCCCGGCGGTCAGTCAGGCCATTCATCAATTGCGGGTACCGCTGATCCTCGCCGTGATGATGCTTCACACGTTGCCGTTACTACGATTTGAGCAATCGCCGCTGTGGCTGATGCTGGAACAAACGCTCCGCGTTGCCAGACCGCTGTTTTTCTTCTGTGCAGCCTATTTGCTGTTCAGGCATTGGCAATCCGGCTGGTCGGCGCACCGGCAGCTGGTGCAGCACCGGTTGGTGCGGCTGGGCCTACCGCTGCTGGTGTGGGGCTTGTTGCTGTTTCTAGCTTATCAAGTCTTGCTGAAGTTTGGCCCCGTGCACTGGGTGAATAATCCGGCCGGCGCTAGTGCAGGTTCTGCTGCTGAATTTGTCGCGTTGATTGTTGGGATAGACCGTAATCCCTTGGCCTATCAGTTTTGGTTTATCCGTGATTTATTGCTGCTGACGGTGCTGGCACCGCTGGTGTTTCTGCTTTGGCGCTTGCTGCGCCTGACGCTGGCTCTGGTGTTCGTGGCATTGTTTTTGTGTCAGCAATGGCCGTGGTTTCAGCCGGCTTTGGTGTCTACCGTCTTTTTTGTTTTAGGCGCTGTCGCTGCGCTGGAGGGAGCGAGCCTGAAACTGCCGGACCGGCTGTTCCAAGCGCTGCTATTGAGCTGGATTGGCCTGATCGGGCTTTTTACTTTTACCGCCGGGACAGATGTCGCACCGGATATGTTATGGGCCTGGCCTTTATCGATAGTCGCCGGCGCGCTGTGGGTCTGGAACCTGATGCTGCGACAGGCACAGCAGCCCGTAGTCGCAGGTACAGGCGTTCGCAGCGACACGGTGTTTTTTGTGTTTGCAGCCCATGAGCCCTTATTAACATTGTCGGGTAAGATTTGGCATCAGTTGGTGCCACAGCCTCCGCTGGATATCCTGTTGATCGGCCTACCATTTTTACTGTTTTATCTGTTGAGTACCTTTTATCGAGTGCTGGTTCAGCCCGTGCCTTTGCTGAATTTGTTGCTGGTAGGGCGCCGCTGATGGCCAGCTGGCAAGACCGTCGGTTGTGGGCACTCTTTGCCAACACTGCCTATGCCTTATCGTCATTTGTGCTGGGCTATCTGTTATTGCTGCAGGGCAATCATCAGCAGTATGGAGCTTTTGCTTTTTATCTATTACTGCAGGCTTTTGGTTATAGTCTGGTCAATGCGCTGTTTGGCGCGCCATTGCTGATCGCCAGTCGGGATGGCACCAATCAGCCTGCAGGTCTCAACCCGATGCTCCGGTTGGCCGGATTACTGGCGCTGTGCAGCGCCGCTTTACAGGCGTTTTTGCTGTGGCAGCAAGGGGTCAATTCAGAGGTGATTGCGATGCTGGCGGCTAGCGCTTTGTTCATGCAGCTGCGCTGGTTCTGCCGCTGCATCCAGCAAAATGACGCGCCGGAGCAGGTGATGCTGGCGGATCTCAGTTTTAGTCTGGTGGCCTTGGTGGGCGCGGCGGTCTTATGGCAGCTGGAGCTGGTGTCATTGTGGTCTTTTAGCTTGTTATTGCTAAGCGCGGCCGTCATCAGTCTACTGCCGGCGGGGCGTTTACTATGGGTGGTGTTGCGGGCGCAGCCGGATTGGCGTTTATGGTCAGACGGCTTTGCCATGCAGGGTAAGCCGGCGCTGGCTGGCGTTGTCACCGTCGAAATCACAGCCAATATCCACCAATATCTGATTGTCTTGGTGCAAGGCGCCGCGGCTCTCGCGCCTGTCGCTGCTGCCGGTTTGTTTTTGCGGCCGATGGCGCTGGTGCAAACTAGCCTCTCTCAAATTGAACGGCCACGACTGGCACGCGCAGTGGCAGCGACCGATTGGCGGGAGCTACAGCACGTTTGGCGGTCTTTTTTGGCGTGGAGTGTCCGGGCATTTCTGCTCAACCTGCTGGTGGTTTTGTTGCTGTTGTGGCTTGCTCCGGCCTGGCTATGGCCGGATGTGAGTAGCCTTGCGCATTTTATCGCTTGTGGCGGCTTTGTTGCGGCCGCTGCGCTATTACGCAGTCTGCGCGGCCCGGCCAGCACCTTGTTGCAGGCGATGGACCAATTCCGGTTCTTAGCCAGCGTGACCTGGCGTGCAAGCCTGCTGACAGTGCCTCTGGTGCTGATTGGCTTATATACTGGCGGCATCCTCGGCGCTTTGCTGGCAATGTTGCTCGGTGAGTGCGCTGTCGCGCTGCCGATCCTCCGGCGTTGCCGCCAGATGTTAGAGGCCGAGACTGGCCAGTGCAAAGAATAACGGCCGGACTTTACCGCTGGTTTTATGATAATGTTGATGCAATTCAAGGCGTTTGCCTGAAATTGGCCAGAACAAAGGGGCAGGTGTGAAAGGCACTCTGGTATACCGCTGCTTTTTAGTGCAGCAAGTGATCTCGCGCGAAGTCTGCAGCCGGCTGATGCGGCTGTACGCTTGGTTGTGGGGGCTTGAATTTCAGGGGCCTGCGCAGTTTTACGGTCTGGCGCGTTTTATCCGCCACCCGCAAGGCCGCATAGTCCTTGGGCGCGATTTGGTTTTTCGTTCAGCGCCAGCGTCCAATACCATTGGTCTCAACCGAGGGTGTTTTTTCAGCGCAACTAAAGGAGCGACGCTGCAAATAGGCGATGGTTGCGGCTTCAGCGGCACCGTGATTGCCGCACAGCAGCAAATCACGCTGGGGAATGGCGTGATGTGCGGAGCCAATGTGACCATTACCGATGCAGACCGGCATCCGCTCGATGCTTTGGCGCGGCTGCGCGGTGAGCCTGGCTCTTGTGCGCCCGTCGTGATTGGCGATCAGGTCTGGCTCGGCATGAATGTGGTGGTGCTTAAAGGCGTGACTATTGGCGCAGGGTCGGTGATTGCGGCGAATTCTGTGGTCGTCAGTGACATTCCGCCGGGCTGTCTGGCTGGTGGTCAACCTGCAACAGTGCTGAGGATGTTATGACGTGTCACATTGCAGTTCTCTTGACTTGTCATAATCGCAAAGCAAAGACGCTTGCTTGCCTTGCTTCGTTATTTACGCAGCAGGTCGCAGATTTGAAGCTGGATGTGTGGCTGGTCGACGATGGCTGCACTGATGGCACCGCGGACGCTGTGCGAACGCAATTCCCCGCTGTGCAGCTGATCACCGGCTCAGGCCATTTGTTCTGGAACGGCGGCATGCGCCTGTGCTGGCAACACGCCATGGCGAGCAATCCTGATTTTTATTTATGGCTTAATGATGATGTGACTCTGGTCCCCGATGCGGTGGTCCGTCTTGTGCGTTGTTATGATCAGCAACACAATGCCGAAGCGACGGTTGGCGCAGTGGTCGGCACTATGCAGGACCCGCAGGACCCGCAGACAGAGCGCCTCAGTTATGGTGGCCGATCCGCGCGTTATCCCTGGTTGCCGCTGGCGATTGGCGCTGTGATTGCCCCGCAACAGCAACCGATCAGCTGTGATTATGTCAATGGCAACTTGTGTTTAGTGCCGGCAGCCGCGGTGCAGCAGATAGGGATCCTGTCCGACCGTTTTACGCACAGCATGGGCGATTTTGACTACAGCATTCGGTTGCGCCGGGCAGGCCTTCGGTTATGGATTGCGCCGGGGCTCTATGGTGCCTGTGCGCTGAACCCGGTAAAAGGTTCGATCAGAGATGCCAATGTCCCAATGTCTGTCCGGATCGGCTGGATGAGTAAACCAACCAAATGCCCACCGCTTAACGAATGGCTGTATTTTATCCGTGCGTGTGGCGGACCTTTCTGGCCTTTGCTGTATATCAAAGCGGTGGCCGGGCGTTTATTGCCGAGATTATGGTTGCTGGTGAATCAGCGTAAGGCCTGATGGATGCGGTTTATCAGAGGAAGGCATTGATGCCACAACATGGATTAAGAAAGTTCCTGCACCGCTGCCGGATCCTGATGGATGTCATGGTCAGTGGGTTTCTACTGTTGTTATTGAGCATTTGGGGAACGCGCTATTTATTGGCCGGTGACCCGATCGTCGGCGACATTGAACAGCTGTTTGGGACCGATAAAGCCATGCATCTGTTATTGGGTTTTTTTCTTGCCGTTGTGTGTGGGCTGGTTATTGCGGATCTATCGCCGCAACAGGCTGACGCAAGCAAGCTGCTTTCTGCTGGTCGGGTTGGCTTATGCTGCTGATGAGTGGTTTCAGTCGACGCAGAGTTACAGGTCAGCATCGTTGCATGATTTTCAGATGTCGGTCACAGGACTAATGCTAGCAATGGTAGTCTGGTATTCGCTATTGGGGCTCATTGGTAAGTCCCGTGCCAATCAATCGACATAGTCTGTTTGTGAGGCTGTAAAATAACTAGACTCAATGATTCTTCAGCGAGCTTAGTTTAAATGTTCAATATCTAACCATGAATTTCAAGCTTGTCTGCCAGCATTTCGCTAGGGTGCCAACAGCACTTACGCTGCACAGGGTATGTATTGCATGTCTAATGGCTGATGTCATTGGTTCGGATGTGTCGATTGTTTGACCGAACCGGCACAAAAAATACCGCCCATATATCAGCAGCCGCACATCTATATATATAAAAAGAGCAATAAAAAAAGAGCTCATTAGAGCTCTTTTTTAAATCAACTGAATGTTTCAGCAGATTATGCTTTACGGCGACGTAACATCAGCCCTAGAGCAGCCAGACCGAACAGACCGAAAGTTGCTGGTGCTGACACAGACTTTAAGCTGACGTTATCCAGTAAAGCACCTTTACCGTTGCCGTTATCCATAGAGTTTGTACCGGTTGGATCACTCTTTGAGGTGAACAACAAGTTCCCTAAACCACCAAAACCGATAACCATGCTACTTGATGTTGCGACCAAGTTCTTTTTGTACTGAGTCCACGCTAAGTTGTTTTGATCTTTGAGGTTGTAGTCCACGCGAGGCATAACCATATTGTTCTGATTTAACGAATTTTTATTCGCTTCCCAATAAATGCCTAAACCGTTGTCGTCATTTTTGGTCGTCCGTGCGCGGTACCAAAACGATAGCTCATACGTTTGGCCAATCGACAAACCAGACAGCTGTTGGAAAATGCCTGTATTGCTATCACCTGGGTTAGCGTATGCGAAGTGTGCGTCTAACTCTAGATAACGATTTCCGTTTTGGGCGTTAAAACCATCGCCTAAAGTGCCGTTAAAGTGAGTTTCGATACCAGGTCCGTAAAATGTGCTCCAGCCAACTAATGATTCTGTCACAGCCCAGCTGTTACCAGCACCTAGGCTAGCGTAGTCATTAAAGGAATTTATTGTCGGACGAGTTGAGTCTTTGTAATTATCAAAAATGACCTTTGAGTCTGGAATGTCTTCAAAACTACCGTTAGTGATTAAGTTGGCGTTAGCCTGACTTGCTACCAACCCACCAGCTAATATCAATGTTTTAAAAATGCTCTTTTTCATTCTGGACACTCCCGTGACTGCTCCACAAACTGATTGCAAACATAATGCAAATGCTGTGCCACTGCTTTTAAGTTAATGATTTTCAATGTTTTCCATCGAAAATGGCACGAGCGAAATATTGAACTGTAAATATTGCTGACACAAGTTTATGTCTTAAAGTCCGCAACAGGACCAAAGTATGGCGACCATTTTACTCTCAATATAGGACAAAACAATATGTCCATATCTATTAATTATCCTATTTAATTTGGCCAATTAACTGCTCTAATGTACCCCAACGCCAGAACAGTGCGGGTTGTTGCCGTGATTTCTCTTGTGAGAGCCACACTTGCTGATTTTCATCTACGCATACAGCTTCAAGTTGCCCACCCGTTGCCACAGGTACTATCGCTTGAAGTTGAAACTGGCGATCTAAAACGGCTAAAAATGGTTCGAAATTGCCAGTTAACATCAAGGAAAATGGATTTTGACGAAAGTTTTGATAACCGGCGACCACAAAAAGATTATGTTGCGTTGAAAATGCCACATCGGTGATCAAACCGGGTAAATGACTGGTTTGACCAATTGGTTTGAGCTTGGATGCAGGTACATTTGTATCGACCTCATACACAGTACTCTGATTGCCTGCCCAATTTTTTGAAAACATCAGCAGTTGCTCGCCAGTACTCACCAATGCTTCTGCGTCTAAATTGTGTTCATAACTGGTCGGTACGTGTTTTGGTATTTCAGCATAATGCAGTTGAAATTTTTCTGTATTTAGTTGCCGTGTGTTGTAATTGGGCAATTCTGATTTGTACAGCTGCAGATGCTGGCGTTGCCCGCTATTGTTGCCGATGTCGGCAATCCACAATTGGCCTTGATGGAGGGTAATCGCTTCCCAGTCCTGATTGTTCTCGCTTACTTCGAACCGAGTAACGATATGCCCTTTTTTGTCCAACTGATACACAATAGAAGGATTACCAGAATCGTTGATTGTCAAAAATTGTTGTTGTGGAAGACAAGCTAGACCGGAAGTTTCGGCGATTTCTGTACTGAGAGGGAGAGCTATTGGTTCGGCAATAGTTTCGGACGAAAGCGCTGGTGGCGGCGCAGTGGCACAACCCTGCAACCAGGAAAAAATGAGCAAAACCGTTGGAACATTGTTTTTATATAACAGCATAAAAATCATAAACCACTGTGCAAAATAAGTTAGAGAATAACACAAGGTATAACCGCTTAGTTGTGAACTTATCTTATAAAAAACCTTAATAAGAGCTATCTAGTTTATGGCTAACAACGGTCATTTTTGATTGGCAAGGTGCCACTCGAAAGAGTAGAATCAGGTCAGCGCTAGATAGATATAATCTAATTTATGGAAGATCACGTGCCGAAGAAATCCAGTCATTTTGAGTCCGTCGGCAATGGGTTTGCCTTTTTGCACCGTTTTTTCGATATATCAATTTTTATCGGTGTTTTGGTAGGAATTTGCCAGCTCTATGGTGTGCCTTTTGATAAAAATTATCTAATTCTATTGCTGTTCCACATAGTCGGAACTTCTTATATTGCAGAAGCACTGCAGCTTTACCGTTCCTGGCGGATTAACCAATTCCGTAACATGCTTTGGCTGGTGTGTTTACTATTAGGTATTTGCTTTGCTGGGCTAATCAGCATGCTGTTTTTATTTAAAGTCAGTGAAACTTTTTCCCGTGTAGTCGTAGTCGGCTGGTATTTAGGTTCGGCATTTTTGATGTTGAGTTGGCGCCTAATATTTCGGATTATCCGAAAGGTGCAAGTACAAAACGGCGTTAACTTGCAACGGATGGCTATTGTCGGACTGACACCTCGTGGTATAGAGCTGTATGAAGAAATCAAAGCGCAACCTGAATTAGGCTTTGAATGTATTGGTTTTTTTGACGATCGCGAGGCTGATCGATTTCCTCCAGAATATCGAAACTTATTAAATGGTAGTATTAGCGACGCAGTTATGACAGCTCAATCGGGCGTCATCTCTCGTTTGTATATTACTTTACCACTACAAGCAGAAAGACGCATTCAACAGATTGTTCAACAGCTAGGCGATACCACGCTGAATGTCTATTTAGTGCCAGATTTTTTGTTGATGAGTATGATGCAAGGCCGCTTGAGCGCAATCGGCGACATTGACACCATTTCAGTGTTTGAATCACCACATTATGGTGCGCAAAATTATTTCAAAAGAACTTTCGATATTGTTTTTAGCCTTGTTGCTTTATTATTTTTAATGCCTTTAATGTTTATTATCGCTATTTCAATTAAATTAACCTCGGTCGGCCCGGCACTTTTTGTTCAAGAACGCTATGGGTTAGACGGTAAGAAAATCGGAGTATACAAATTCCGCAGTATGAAAGTTATGGAGAATTCTGCTACGGTAGTGCAGGCTAGTCGAAACGATTCTCGGGTGACGGGGGTAGGCCGGTTTTTGCGTCGCACGTCATTGGATGAGTTGCCACAATTTATTAATGTGTTACTTGGACAAATGTCTGTGGTTGGTCCCCGACCGCATGCAGTAGCCCACAATGAATTCTACCGTAGTCAAGTTTCTTTTTATATGTTGCGCCATACAGTTAAGCCGGGAATTACCGGCTGGGCACAAATCAACGGCTGGCGCGGCGAAACAGATACGTTAGAGAAAATGGAAAAACGAATCGAATATGATCTGTATTATATTCGTAACTGGTCATTGTGGTTTGATATAAAAATTATTGTAAAAACAGTCTTCAAAGGATTCAGTGGTCAACATGTTTATTAATCAAGGCGAATTTCAAGTCAATCGGTTGCAGCTGAGCTGTATAGCCTTGCTGTTAATTTCAAATTATGGTGTGGCGCAGGAACAAGAAGGCGTTATTCGCACTGAATCGGGTTTTGATTTTATTCCAGCGCTGCAAGTTGAGTTAAAACATGATAATAACGTGGTGCGTGACCAAGCAAAGTCCATTTCTAGCTGGATCTATACTGTAGCCCCTTCGCTGAAAGCAAATTTAGTCGATGGGCCAAATCGCTATAGTTTTGCTGGTGCGCTAAAAAACGCTTCTTATTTTGATAGCGACGCTGACAATTTTAACGACAGTTATTTAGACGGTGAGGCAAAGTTATCGCCAGCCAGCGCTCATAATATAACCATCAAAGCCAATAGTAGTTGGTTGCATGAAGACCGCGGCACTGGCGTTTCGGAAGGTCGTGGCAATTTACAAACTTCAGTTACCCGTTTCAACGCGAAAAACGTCAAAGCTGAGTACGAATATGGCAATCCGGGTTCCACTGGTAAGCTGCGTGCAAATACGCGCTATTACGATAAAGACTACAGTAATTTCCGAGACTTAACCAAATATCGTGACTTTGATCTACGGGAAGTTGGCGGCGGTTTTGTCTATCAGACGGCGGGAGCATTTAAGTTAGTTGCAGAGGTCACAACTGCAGATATCAATTTTAAGACAGAAGATTTATCGGGTTCGCGTGACAATACTGACTCTAATTATCGTTTGGGGTCGGAATGGGACATTTCTGCATTAACAACCGGCATTTTGAAACTCGGTTATCAAAATAAAGATTTTGTATTGCCAACTCGAGAAAAGTTTACCGGCTTCTCTTGGGAAGCAATTGTCCAGTGGCTACCGTTGACTTATTCCGGCTTTGATATCTCAACCGGCAGGCGCGCAAAAGACGTTGATGCACTAAATATTAATGCCGATTACATTGTTGAAACGACATATGCATTAGGCTGGAATCATCAGTGGTCTGAGCGACTTTCGACAAAACTCGCGTATGAATATCAAACTGACGAATACAATCGTGTCATTCTGCAAGGTAATGCTTTTGGCCGCGAAGATACGCGTAAAATTATTACTGCTGAAATTGAATCTAAGCCAGTGCGTTGGTTAACGTTTACTGGTTTCGTAAACTTAGAAGATCGGACGTCCACCCAAGGTGTTATTGTCTACGATCGAACGGTTGTTGGTCTGAATATCCAGATGACTCTGTAAGGTAGCATGATGCTCAAGAGATACGTAAGCCTATTGTTTTTAATGATTATAAGCCTGTCTTCGGTTGCACAGCAGGCACAGCCTCTAAGCGCTGACGGCGCTGACAATTACATTTTGGGGCCAGGCGATGCTATTCGAATCAAGGTTTTTGGAGAACCGGAACTTGACTTAGAGGTACAACTTACCGACAGTGGAACACTCAATTACCCATTTCTCGGCACTGTAAAAGTGACCGGAATGACCTTAAAACAAGTAGAACAGCGAATTTATAGTGGCCTCAAAGGGGACTATTTCGTTGAGCCTAATGTGTTTGTCGGTATGGTGCAATATAGACCTTTTTATATTCATGGTGAAGTGAAACAGCCCGGTGGTTATCCTTATCAGCCTGGGATGACTATTGACCAAGCTGTGGCATTAGCAGGCGGAATGACTGAACGGGCTTCAAAAGAGAAAATTTTTATCGCCCGCGAAATCGATAAAGCTAACAAAATTAAAGCAGATTTGAACAGTAAAATCCGTGCTGGTGATACTGTGACGATTGAACAGAGATTTTTCTGATGACTAGTGTGATAGACCATACACAGACTTCTGCCGAAGAAGTTATTGATTTACGCAAGTATTACAACGTGATTAGCCGAGCTAAATGGAGAATTTTAGCATTATCAGTGTTGGTTTCTGCATTAACAGTTTTTGTCGTTTTGAACATGCAACCCGTGTTCAGTGCAAAAGCGACCTTATTGATTGAAGCACAACAAGCCAAAGCTGTTAAAATCGAAGAAGTGTATGGCATCAATTCTGGTCAGCAAGAATATTACCTAACTCAATTTGAAATTTTAAAATCACGCAGTATCGCCGAGACGGTGATCGATAAGTTGCAGTTGGCTAAACATCCTGAGTTTATTGCTAAACCTGGTCTTCGCGAAAACATACAACAGTTACTACCATTTTTAGCAACAAATCCAGAGCAAACTTCACCCCAAGATCAACAGCTTCGTGACCGTGAGCGCCTAGTTGCAGCCTTCGTTGAGCGTTTGTCGATTGAACCAGTGCGTAAAACACAACTCGTAAACATTGTATATGAAGCCAATGACCCGCATTTGGCTGCAGATGTGGCGAATGCAATCGGCGAAGCTTATATAGATAGTCAATTGTCAGCCAAGATGGGGATCACCCAGAAAGCCAATGATTGGCTTGGTGGTCGTCTGGGCGAACTGCGCTTGCAGTTGGATGCATCAGAAAAAGCTCTGCAAGAGTTCCGCTTACGTGAAGGGTTAATTGATGTCGCCGGCGTACGTAGTTTAGGGAGTCAGGAGCTAGAGCGGTTGGGTCAGGAAGTGACACAGATGCGCAGTAAAAAAGCTCAGATTGATAGTTTCGTGCGTGCAGTCCGTCAGTTCGGGCCAAATAATATGAGCCGGTTGGAATCTTTACCTGAGATCACCGCGCACCCGGGCGTGCAACAAGTGAAAGCCGCAGTTATTTCCGCCGAACGGAAAGTGTCTGAGCTCAGCAAATTATATGGTCCAAAACACCCGAAGTTAATTTCCGCGCGTTCTGAGTTGTCGACCATCCAACAGAATTTACGTGAACAAATTGAGAAGTTAATTAATGGTATTGCCGAAGAAGCGAATACTGTTAGCCAAAACCTAGCTTCAATAGAAGCTGAAATGCAACGCTCAAAAGGTCAGTATCAGGATTTAAGCGGCAAAGAAGCTGAGTATCAGCGGTTGTCGCGCGAAGTTGAAACGAATCGTCAGTTATTTGAAACCTTCATGGCGCGGCAGAAAGAAACTGAAGTCACCGGAAACTTTAACTCTGCCGTGGCGCGCTTCACAGATCTTGCCGTGGCGCCAGTCGACCCAATTAAGCCGAATAAAAAATTAATTGTGATTTTGGCCTTTGTTGCCGCAATTGGCTTTGGTGTCATTGTGGCTTTTGTGATGGAATCACTGAACGACACCATAAAAACGACCCGCGAAGTTGAAAATGTGTTGCAGCAGCGGGCTTTGGGTGTTGTGCCCAAAGTGCTTGGCAAGAAGTCTGTTGCCGATAAAAATAGAACATTTTTTGACCCTGAAGCACGGGAGTTTTCAGAATCAGTGCGTTCAATTCGTACCAGCTTGTCTTTGCTTGGTTTGGAACGTCCGTTGCAAGTATTGTTGGTTACTTCTTCAATTCCGGAAGAAGGTAAGTCGACAGTATCGAGTAATCTTGCATTCGCATTTAAACAACTTGAGTCTGTGCTGCTAATAGACGCAGACATGCGTAAGCCAACGATTGCAAAGCGTTTTGGTTTACCATCGTTTCAACCGGGACTTGCTAACTATTTAAGTGGGACCGAGTCACTAGACGATTGTATTGTTACCGATGAGCAATCCGGCGTTGATTTATTACCTGCTGGTTCTATTCCGTTAAACCCATTGGAGTTGTTATCTGGCAGTGCTTTGCCTGATTTGATAACTTCGCTGCGTGGTCGTTATCAGAAAATCATTATCGATACACCGCCGGTACAAGCAGTGAGTGATGCACTGATCGTATCTACACATACCGATGCCTCGGTCATGGTCGTGCGGGCAGATCAGACGCGTTCCGGCCTCATCCAATTGTCGTTAGCGAAATTGGTCAATGCCCATGCCCGTGTAGTAGGTGTAGTGTTGAATGACCTTGATTTAAAACTCGCAGAGCGTTATTACGGTAGTTCGGGTTATTACCGCTACTACGCGGAAAATACGGACAAGGAATGATCGATTTACATTGTCATATATTACCCGGTTTAGATGACGGTGCTGCGAGCGTCGATGAAACCTTGGCATTATTGCAACTCGCAGTGGCTGATGGTATCGAGCGGATGGTCGCGACACCGCATATAAATCCCGGTTACTTTGACAATAATCCCTCAACAATCGCTACGGCACTGATGCAAGTTAGGCAGTTGATCGCGACTCATCAACTGCCGATTGCGGTCGCTGCTGCTGCCGAAGTTCGCTTGACCGACCAGATTATCCCAGCCATTGAAATGGATTTGATCCCATTCTTGGGAGATTGGCAAGGGCAAAAAGTGCTGTTATTGGAACTCCCGCACAGTCATGTGCCGGCAGGGACAGACAAGCTATTGAAATGGCTTGCCAGAAGGGACATTATCGCCATGATCGCTCATCCTGAGCGAAACCGCGAGATCCAAGCCAATTTTCAAACCTTAGCCCCGCTAAAGCGCGTCGGTTGCCTATTCCAATTGACCGGTAGTTCATTGCTGGGTGATTTAGGCGACCGTCATCAGCAATGTGCAGAATATATGGTTGCACAACGGCTATTTCACGTCGTTGCTAGTGATTGTCATAACGTACAGCGCCGGCCACCAAAGTTGAGCGCTGCGGTCCAAGCCCTGACGGCCTGCACAGACGAAGATTATGCGCTGACGTTAGCCGTCCACAATCCGCAGTTAATTGCAGGTCGTTTGACATTCGAAGGAATAGTATGAGCGGAATATTGTTGCGACGGATTACCATTGTCGGCTGCTTTGTTGCGTTAATGGCCTTCACTTGGTTTGCAATAAAGGCAGGGGTGGCGAGTTTGTATTATTTTCCTGCTTCCTACGCGGTTAACCAGTGGCAGCAGTCGACGACTAAGCCTGAATCGCAGCAACTACTGGATGCACAGAAACATATCAACAGCGCCTTAGCTTGGCAGCCAGAAAATCCACATTACCAATTGATGGCGGCGAAAATCGCAGAATGGGCTTGGTTCAGCGGCCAACTAACCACCGATGCTATCGCCAAAAATGAACAAATTTATCAGCATGCCATTGCGCTGCGGCCGGATTGGCCAGTGGCTTATTCTGACTATGGCTATTTTATGGCGATGATTCAGCTGCGTTTAGAAGATGTTTGGCGACAATTTGAATTGGCCGAGCGGCACGGTGCATATTTACCTGAGGTGCACGAAAAAATTTTAGTGGTGGCCTTTAGCAATTGGTCAGCGCTGTCAGTGCAGCAAAAAGCCGCAGTGTTCTCCCGCGTGGCGTCCGCCATCGGTGGGCCGTTGCAGGGCAATACCATTAAACTGGTGAAGCAATACCAAATGCAACGTCAGCAGTGTATTTATCTGCGAAAGAAACTGGCCGCAAGCGCTCATTGGACTGATGTGCAGCGCCAGCTATGCGAAGCGTCCTGACAGTTGCGTATATTACAAAAGAAACAGGGTTTGACAGGTTGCAGAGCTTTCGACAGACTCGTTCAAACATCAGTATATAAAGGATATTAGTATGTTTATTCCCGTCATAATGGCAGGTGGCTCAGGGACACGTTTATGGCCACTCTCACGCGGCAACTATCCAAAACAATTTTTGGCACTGACCGGTGATACCACCATGCTGCAACAAACCTTGTTGCGGCTAAAAGGCCTGGCACATCAGGCACCATTACTGATTTGCAATGAAGACCATCGCTTTATTGCTGCTGAGCAGGTACGTCAGTTGGGTGTATCCGGTGCGTCGATTTTGCTGGAGCCGGTTGGCCGCAATACAGCACCCGCCATCGCACTTGCGGCTTTACAGGCGATATCTAAGGATCCTGGAGCAGTATTGCTGGTCTTAGCAGCAGACCATGTCATTGAAGATGAAGCCGCATTCCGGGCGGCAGTGGAGCAAGCGGAGCCGCTGGCAGCATCTGGCAAATTGGTGACCTTTGGCATCGTGCCGACTGCACCCGAAACTGGCTACGGTTATATCCGCCGTGGCGTTAGTGCCGGTAGTGCGTACCAGGTTGATGCTTTTGTCGAGAAACCGAATTTAGTGACTGCAGAGCAGTACCTGGCCAGTGGTGAGTACTACTGGAACAGTGGCATGTTTATGTTCCGCGCTGATCGTTACTTAGCCTTGCTCGGGCAATATCAGCCTGCGATGTTGTCCGCCTGTCAGGCGGCAATGGCGGAAGTGAGCCCAGATTTAGATTTTATCCGCGTGAAAAAATCCGCCTTTGAAGCCTGTCCGGATAATTCAATCGACTACGCCATCATGGAGCCATTAAGCCGTGACGAGCCACAAAGCGTGGTGGTGGTGCCATTAGCGGCGGGTTGGAATGATGTCGGTGGTTTTGCCGCTTTATGGCAGGTGAGCGGTAAAAACAGCGACGGCAATTCGCATCAGGGCGATGTCTGGTCGCATAACAGTCAAAATTGCTACGTGCGTGCTGAACAGCAGCTGGTCGCAACGGTAGGCGTGCAGGATTTAGTCGTGATCAGTACCAAAGATGCGGTGTTGGTTGCGCACAAAGATCAGGCGCAGGATGTGAAACACATCGTCGCACAGCTCAAGGCCAGTCAACGGCCGGAAGTCACGTTCCACCGCGAGGTTTACCGGCCTTGGGGCAAATACGATTCAGTCGACAACGGCGAGCGCTTCCAGGTCAAACGTATTACGGTGAAGCCGGGCGCGAAGTTATCGGTACAAATGCACCATCACCGCGCAGAGCACTGGATTGTGGTGTCAGGCACGGCCAAAGTGACTATCGATGGCCAGGATCAATACCTGACGGAAAACCAGTCTGTGTATATCCCAATCACTGCGGTGCATGCGCTGGAAAACCCGGGCAAAGTCGAGTTAGAACTGATTGAAGTGCAGTCTGGGTCTTACCTCGGTGAAGATGACATTGTACGGTTTGAAGACCGTTATGGGCGGGCCTGAGATGTACCGGAAAATTAATTGTGTCAAAGCGTACGACATCCGCGGCAGGCTCGGCGATGAGTTGGATGAAGATGTCGCCTATCGGATTGGTCGCGCTTTTGGTCAGTATCAACAGGCGAAAACGGTGGTGGTTGGGGGCGATGTCCGCGCCACTTCAGAAAGCCTGAAATTAGCGCTGGCCAATGGCCTGATGGACGCCGGCGTCGACGTCATCGATATCGGTATGACCGGCACTGAAGAAGTGTATTTTGCGACTTTCCATTTAGGTGTGTGTGGCGGCATCGAAGTCACCGCCAGCCATAATCCGCTCGATTATAACGGCATGAAGCTGGTGCAACAGGGCGCAAAACCCATCAGCGGTGACAGCGGTTTGCATGAAATCAAGGCGATTGCAGAGCAGGGTGATTTTGTTGAAGTCGCAACACGGGGTCAGTATCGTCAGCAGTCCGTGCTGGCTGATTTTGTCACGCACTTACTGGGCTATATCCGTCCGGCACTGTTTCGGCCGATGAAAATCGTGGTGAATTCTGGCAATGGTGCTGCCGGTCATGTCATTGATGCGCTGGAAGCGCGTTGTGCTGATCTTGGCTTGCCGCTGCAGTTTATCAAAGTGCATCACGAGCCGGACGCAACTTTTCCAAATGGCATCCCCAATCCATTGTTACCGGAAAACCGTGCCGATACGTCTAAAGCCGTGCTGGCGCATCAGGCTGATTTTGGCGTGGCCTGGGATGGTGACTTTGACCGCTGCTTCCTGTTCGACGAGCAGGGCGAGTTTATCGAAGGCTATTACATTGTTGGTTTGCTGGCAGAGGCGTTTTTACAGCAGCATCAGGGCTCGCGGATCATTCATGACCCTCGCTTAACCTGGAACACCATCGATTTAGTCACGCAGGCCGGTGGTGAAGCCATTCAGTCCAAAACCGGTCATGCGTTTATCAAAGAGCGGATGCGGCTGGAAGATGCGGTGTATGGCGGCGAGATGAGTGCGCACCATTATTTCCGTGATTTTGCCTACTGTGACAGTGGCATGATCCCTTGGCTGCTGGTGGCCGAACTGATGTGTGTGAAGCAAAAGCCCTTGTCTGCTTTAGTTGCAGCGCGCATTGCGGCTTTTCCTTCCAGTGGTGAAATCAATTTCACTATTGCCGAGCCAAAAGCCAAATTGGCGCAAATTCTGGCGTTGTATCAGCCATCGGCCGACAAGCTCGATACCACAGACGGCATTAGTTTGGAGTTTGCCGACTGGCGCTTTAATCTGCGCAGTTCCAATACTGAACCGCTGGTGCGGCTCAATGTGGAAAGCCGCGGCGATATCGCGCTGATGCAGGCTAAAACAGCTGAGTTGTCGGCTTTGTTGCAACAGGGCTAAACCGGATGAGTGCTGCACCCGGCGACGATATTCGCCAAGACCCAGCTGTACAAAAGCTGCTGGAGCGGATGC
>Ga0247722_10000693_pt1 | contig 19809 bp, 21 predicted proteins | sample MSEWelMarce3H_FC_FD_189094 | JGI IMG/M metagenome (GOLD analysis project Ga0247722, IMG submission 189094) | Subsurface sediment microbial communities from gas well in West Virginia, United States - MSEEL Well Study Marcellus 3H_FC | ecosystem: Environmental > Terrestrial > Deep subsurface >... | reverse complement strand
GGAGTGAGAAAATAAATGCCAATTGGTCATCTACAGTTGCATTGCATTATACAAAAGGTAAAGGTTATTATGAAAATTTTATAGAGGATGCAACTTTTGCAGATTATGGAATTACCCCACTAGGTGCAGCAACCAAAACCGATTTAGTGCGTCAAAAATGGTTGGACAATGATTTTTACGGCACTACATTTTCTATTAATTATAAAAAAAACAATATCGATTTTATAGCTGGCGGCGCTTGGAACAGCTATGAAGGTGATCATTTTGGAAAAGTAATTTGGGCTCGTACAGCTTTTGGCAGCGAATTGGGCGATAGATATTATGATAATTTTGGAAATAAAACAGATGCCAATGTGTTTGCAAAAATAAACTATCAATTGTCCAAAAAATGGCTCATTTATGGTGATTTGCAATATAGAAATGTACATTACAAAGCCAACGGCGTGCAAACTTCAATGGTTGATGACACCTTTCGATTTTTTAACCCAAAAGCTGGGGTAAATTTTGATTTGGATAAAAAAAATGCCTTCTACTTTTCATTTGCAAAAGCACAGAGAGAACCCAACAGAACCGACTATGAAGGTGGCAATGTACGTCCCGAAAAATTAAATGATTTCGAATTAGGATGGCGCTATACATCTGCAAAAACACAGCTTAATACCAATTTGTATTATATGGCATATACCGATCAATTGATATTAACAGGAGGTTTGGATGATGTGGGCAACCCGATACGATCCAATAGTGAAAAAAGTTACCGCTTGGGTTTGGAAGTTGACGCAAATTTTGAAATTTCTAACAAAATAACGCTTCGTCCAAATTTTACAATAAGTCAAAATAAAAACATTGATTTATCAGCAAATAGTAATTTTATTGGCACCAAAGACATTGCCTATTCCCCTGGTTTTATCGCAAGCAACATGTTGATATATAAACCTTTTGGTGGGTTTCAGTTTTCTATATTATCAAAATTTGTGAGCGACCAATACCTTAATAACATAGAATTACCCGAGGCAAAACTGGCAGACTATTTTGTAAATGATTTGAATGTGTCTTATGAAATTACTCCTAAATCCATTTTTAAATCAATAACAATTTCAGGATTATTAAATAATTTATTAAACAAAAAATACGTTTCCAACGGGTACATGTGGGATATATATCCGTATTATTACCCACAAGCAGGAACCAATTTCTTTTTAGGGTTAACCCTAAAATTTTAAGGACTTAATTGTAAACTTTAATTATTGAACCGTTAATTTCTACTCGATAAGGTTTTAACGGATATTGTTTACCAACGGATTGCCCTGTAAACAAATTATATTGCTCACTTTGGCATTGGCAAACTCCGTTTATACCCGTTACGGTAAGGCGTGAACAACTTGCTATTGCCTGGTTTGGGCACGATCCGTCGTAGGCAACATAACTAGCGCCTGTGTTAAATATAATTACACCATTACTAGGCGCATTGGCCTGAAAAACCTTTAACCCATTACTTGGAAATTTCAGCGAATTATACAAAGGTAAATCAGTATTTATTTCCATAGAAAAATTATAATTAGGCAAATACGGATTGTTATTATTGAAATTATCACTGCCACAACCCCAAAAAAGCGGAATAAACAAAAGAAAGAACACGATTTTTTTCATCATACTATTTTTTTCAAAAAGTTTGGCCAAGTAAAAATTAATTTAATTAACTTTGTCTTCTAATAACAAAACAAAAGTAAGCATTAAATAAACAAAAATATATATCTTTGAAAAAAGAAATCCCATCACAATGGGATTTCTTCTATTTTAAGAAAACAACAAACATAAAAAATAATCATTTTTGTCAGACCTTCAAAACCATATTTTGAATTAATGTCAATTAAAATAAAAAAACTATGAGCAACGTATCGTATTATACAGCAGAAGGATTGAAAAAATTAAGAGAAGAGCTTGATCATTTAAAAAACGTGATGCGCCCAAAAGCATCACAAGATATTGCAGAAGCACGTGATAAAGGCGATTTGTCTGAAAATGCCGAATACGATGCCGCCAAAGAAGCACAAGGTATGTTAGAAATGCGCATTGCAAAACTAGAAGAAACACATGCCAATGCCCGTTTAATTGACGAAAGTCACTTGGACACGTCAAAAGTTTTGGTATTATCTAATGTGAAAATAAAAAATCAAGCCAACGGAATGGAGCTAAAATACACATTAGTTGCAGAAAGTGAAGCCGATTTAAAATCAGGCAAAATATCGGTAACATCTCCTATTGGTAAAGGACTTTTAGGTAAATCTGTTGGCGAAACCGCCGAAATTACCGTGCCAAACGGGACGCTGAAATTTGAAATCTTAGAAATATCAAGAGACTAAAACCCTTTACTATGCCAACCATTTTTACCAAAATTATTGAAGGAGAAATTCCATGCTACAAAATTGCAGAAACCGATCAGTTTTTAGCATTTCTTGATATTGAACCAAACGCCAAAGGACACACCTTGTGCATTCCAAAACAAGAAATCAACAAACTATTTGACATGGACAACGATTTGTACACCGGTTTGATGCAATTTTCACAAAAAGTGGCTGTAGCCCTTGAAAAAACCATCCCTTGTAAACGTGTAGGAATGGCAGCTATAGGTTTGGAAGTTCCGCACGTACACATTCATTTGATACCATTAAACGAAATGGACGAAATGCGTTTCCACAACAAAGTAAACCTCACAAAAGAAGAATTTGAAGCAACCGCAGCAGCCATCCGCCAAAATTTATAACCCCAAAAATTTGGCCCAAGCTTCTCGCTTGCACGCAATAACCAATATAAAAATCAAAAACCTTGCAAAAGAAAGGTTTAAAGAACTAACAAGCCCGGAAATCGGGGCTTTATTTTTATTACAATCCTAAATTTGAATTATCATTTGAAATTCATTAAGTTCAAGTTCAACTTTTTCACCTTTCAGAAATGGTGAGCAAATAAATTATTTAAGTGGAATATGAAAAAAAAATTTAGCGCTCTTTTTCTAAATCGGCAGCTACTTTTTCAAGTTCGGCATACCAATCTTCGCCAAATTTTCGGATAAGTGCTTCTTTTACAAATTTATAAATGGGTACTTGAAGCTCTTTACCTAGGGAGCATGCGTCGTCACAAATATCCCAACGGTCGTAATTAACAGCTGCAAACTCTGTAAAATCTTTAACACGAATTGGGTATAAATGGCACGAAACAGGTTTTTTCCAAGCAATTTGTCCTTCGTTATAGGCTTGTTCAATACCACAAAGTGCAGTTTTTCCGTCAAAAATCACATAAGCACAATCTTTGTTATCAATAAGTGGAGTTTCCAAATCTTGATCGGTACCTTTAACCCATGTTCCTAATTTTTCGATGGCCTCAATACCTTCTTTTCTTAAAAAAGGTTTCACTTTTGGATAAATTTCTTCCAAAATTTTAGTTTCCTCTTCGCTCAAGGGCGCGCCAGCATCACCATCCACACAACATGCACCATGGCAAGCAGACAAGTTGCACACAAAATTTTTTTGTAAAATATCTTCCGAAACGATTGTTTTTCCTAGTTGAAACATGATTTATTAACTTTTTGCAAATGTAAATGAAATCGGAGAATGAAATCAATAATTACTATTAAAATTAATTTTTAAAATAGTTATTTAACAACTTTTTTTAACAAAAAATTTACTATAATTGCGAATTATAAAAGCACAAATTAAATGGGGATTTTAACAAAACAAACGGGAGAAAAAAACATGGAGTACTACGCCGAAGTATTCAAATCATTGGCACATCCTACTCGTTTGGAAATATTAAAAATTCTTTTAAAAAATAAGACCTTTAATTGTGGCGAAATTGTTAACCTACTTCCCATTGCACAATCCACTGTTTCAAAACATTTATTAGTGCTAAAAAAAGCCGATATTATTACCATAAAACAAGTGGGAAAAAAATCAATGGTAACTATAAAAAAGAACTTTTTTGATGACGTTTCATTATTTATGATGAACCAATTTACAATCAAAGAAACGATTGAAGATTTTATTATTTCAGTTCAAATTACCAAAAAAATGAATCCAAATTTGATAAATCGCAAAAAAAATAAAGATCTAAAATCACAAAACCATTTCTTTACAAAGAAAAACCGCCAAGATAATTAACAAAATTCTACCTTTGCAAAAAAAACTATGTTTGGATTAGATTTTAGAGAAATAATTACCATATCAATGGTTCTTTTTGCGGTAATTGACATTGTAGGTACTGTGCCAATAGTAGTTGATTTACGCGCAAAAGTAGGTCATATTGAATCCGAAAAAGCATCAATTGCAGCGGGTTTAATCATGATTGTATTTTTGTTTGTTGGTGAAGAGCTTTTGAAATTAATAGGTATTGATGTTAGTTCTTTTGCCGTTGCGGGATCATTTGTGTTGTTTTTTTTAGCATTAGAAATGATTCTTGGTATTAGAATTTACAAAGATGATGACGAGGCTAGTTCAGCATCAATAATTCCGTTGGCATTTCCATTAATTGCAGGAGCTGGCACCATGACAACTTTGTTATCGTTGCGGTCGCAATACGCTGCCATAAATATTATTATTGCTATTTTACTAAATATTATTTTGGTTTATATTGTATTAAAATCATCTGCAAAAATTGAAAAACTATTAGGTAAAAATGGTCTTGGAGTAATAAGAAAAACCTTTGGAGTAGTACTTTTGGCAATAGCTGTTAAATTATTTGCTGCAAATGTTAAAGGTTTATTTGTATAACAAAGTATTTTGTATTTTTACTGACTAATTTAGTATCATGAAAATTTTCACAACCATTTTGATTTTTCTGGCCGTTGGATTAACCATTTTTAATTTAACGCTTTTGGACTACGAAAAACCCCTTGAAGGCAAAAGCGCAATTGCACTTATTGGTGTTGTTGCCTCGTTGTGTGCTGTTTTAATTTTAATTATTTTCAAGCTTTCAAAAAAAATAGAAGAAAAATTAAACAACTAAAAGTTACTTATGTTTGATGTTTTAATTATTGGAGGAGGTGTGTCGGGAGTTTCGTGCGCTTTAGTGCTAGGATCAGCAAAGAACAAACCATTTGTTCAAGAAAAAAACATTGGAATTATTGCACATCAAAAATCATCTGATTTACAAAATGCCCTATTTAATAACGCTTACGGTATTTTACCTGGTACTTTAGGGGTTGATTTATTAAATTCCTCCTTACAACAATTATCGGAAAGTTATCCTCATGTTTCGCAAATTTTAAACGAAAAAGTAATTGCAATTGAAGGTCATTTCCCTGAATTTAAGGTTATTACAAATAAAAACAGCTATCTAACCAAGAAAATTGTTGTCGCAATAGGTTTTTCAAACACATTTTCAATTGAAGGTTTAATGCATTATGTGGTGCCTCACCAAAAAACACTTCCCGAAAAACAGCGCATACAATTACTCAACAACGACCACAAAGTAGCTGAAGGTATTTATGTTGCAGGTACATTAGCCGGATGGCGAAGCCAATTAGCTATTGCAGCTGGCTCGGGGGCTGCTGTAGCAACTGATGTTTTAACAGTTTGGAATAATAACGTGGCGGCTCAAAGTCATGATTCAATAAAAAAATAAATTTCTCAAACCTTATTTATTGTTTTTTCAGGACTTCGTTAATCATTTTATCCTCATTTAAAAGGAGTTGAAAATAAGTTGCATCAGAATAAAGCTGTCGTGCAAATTCAGCAACTATGTACCTGTTAATGATGGTTTTACTTTTTAGATTAGTAATGTCAAATGTGATTTTTTTGAGGTATTTTTCAAACGCGGGCACAAAATTTTCATCTTTGAATTTAGTTTTAAAACCATTAAAATTCAATTTTTGAAGTTCGTTTCGTTTTGCATCAAGTTGTTCAAAAACAAAATTGCTTATTACACCCGATTGAAAAAATAGTTCCTCAATATTTTCTTCACCTTTAGCAACTTCAATAGGCACAAAAACATCAGGAATTATTCCGCCTCCGCCATATACAATTCGGCCTTTTTTGGTTTTATATTTGAGAGAATCTGTAATTGCAATCTTATTTTTATCAAACAATTCGCCGCTATCCCACCTTTGGTAACTTTCGTCATAATAGTCTTCACTAGCTCCTTTAGTGTAGGGTTTTTGTATTGACCTACCGCTTGGAGTATAGTATCTAGCAGTAGTAAGTCGCACTGCCGATCCGTCTTCAAAATTCATTTCTTGCTGAACTAATCCTTTTCCAAAAGATCGCCTTCCGAAAATAGTTCCTCGGTCATTGTCTTGAACGGCTCCTGCTAAAATTTCGCTTGCCGAAGCTGAATTTTCGTTAATTAAAATAGCTAATTTACCTGTTTCAAAATCGCCTTGTTTGGTAGCAAAATCTTTTTCTATTGCGCCTTTTTTGTTTTTTGTAAAAACAATTAACTCATTATCAGTAAGCAATTCGTCGGCAATTTCATTACAAACTTCCATTAATCCGCCACCATTTTCTCTTAAATCAATAACTAATGAAGTAATTCCTTTTAATTTCAATTTTGTTAATTCGGCACGAAATTCTATTGCAGTGTTTTCAGCAAATTTATTGATTTTTATATAACCCGTTTTTGGGTTTAAAAGCATACCAATATCTACACTTTTAATTGCGATTTCGGCTCTTTTTACCTTAATTTTTAAAATTTTCTGGGTAGTCTTTCTATAAATTGTCAAAGTCACTTCTGAGTCAATTTCGCCTTTTAAGTTGCTAAAAACTTTTTCGGTATCAATATTCTTACCAAAAAGTTTTGTTTTATTTGCATATAAAATTCGATCACCGCCTAAAATTCCAGCCTTTTTTGCTGGACCATTTTCAATTACTTTTACAACAGCAATTGAGTCTTTGAAGGAATAAAAATATACGCCAATTCCAACAAAATCACCTCTCATTTCTTCGGCAAAAAGCGCTTGATCTTCGGCAGAAGTATAGGTTGAATGGGGATCTAAACTTCCTAAAATGTTGGTTAACGTTAAGTCAACAATTGAGTCCGTTTTTACATCGTCAACATAGTCACTTTCAATAAATGCTATTAGTTTATTAAGTTTGGACTTGTAAATAGTTGATTCGGCAAACGAATTTGAGTTCCAAAATTTACCAATTACTATTCCGAATGTGACCAATAGTATTACAAATAAAGGAATGTATGTTTTTTCAATTTTTATCATTCTTTGTATTTAATCTAAATCTTCCATTATTTCAACTTCAACCCCTGCTTTTAACAAAAAATCAATTCCCGATGTATCTTTATATCCGTGTTGATACACCACTCGCTTAATACCCGATTGGTGAATTAGTTTGCTACACTCTTTGCATGGCGACATGGTGATGTACAGGGTAGCATTATGGCAGCTTTGGGTAGAATGTGCTACTTTCAAAATTGCATTTGCCTCAGCATGAAGCACATACCAATGAGTTAAGCCATCGTTATCCTCACAACAATTTTCAAAACCAGAAGGTGTGCCATTGTAACCGTCAGAAATAATCATTCGATCTCGAACAATAATTGCCCCTACTTGTTTTCGTTTGCAGTACGACAGTTTGCTCCACTCGGCAGCAATTCGTAAATAGGCTTTATCGTATTTTAATTGTTTTTTTAAATTCATATAGTATTTTATGGAATTAAAAGAATCTTACTTTCATAAATTATAAGCAAATATAACTACTCTTTAGTTCCTGAATTATTAAAAACAGAATTATTTTTTCCAAACAGGATTTTCAATAATAATTGGCAGTACAACCCCAATTACAAAAGCCGAAGCAGTAAGTGTAAAGTCGCGTTTACTGAATTTAAAAAGTGTTTGAACCACAAACGAAATTAACAAAACAGCTACTACAACACCAATTTGAGCCGCTTCAATACCCACTGCAAATTCAAATAAATTAGGCAATTTGTCAATTGCTTCCCCTGATAAAATGGATTTAAAATAATTTGAAAACCCTAACCCATGAATGATTCCGAAAAATAAAGTTGTAATTGAAATAAAATTCAGGTTTTCTTTCGGCATGGGCTTTCCGGCATGAATTAGGTTGTAAAAAGCGGTAAGTAAAATGGTAATTGGAATAACAAATTCAACCAAATCAGCATTAACTTTTACAAAATTGAATACCGAAAGAACTAAAGCCAACGAATGTCCGACTGTAAAAATAGTCACTAGCACCAAAATTCTTTTCCAATCTTTTGCCAAATAGGGAACAGTTAAGGCAATAAGAAACAAAACGTGGTCATACCCATTTATATCAAGTACATGGTGAAGTCCAATTGAAAAAAACACCCAAAAATCTTGCATAATGATGATTTTAATTTAAATTGCTGTGTAAACTTACAAATTATTTTTAAAATGATAGTTTTGTAATTTGATTTAATCTTGAAATAGATTTATATTTGCATAAAAAAATATACCTATTATGTCATTTTCAGAATTATTTGATAGCGAATTTAAAAGCAGAAATAAGAGTCATTTTTCAGCCATAGTTCGTGTTGCAATTGCCGATGGCGATTTAAGCAAAGAAGAGAAAGAATTTTTAGATAAATTAGCAGTTCGATTAGAAATTTCGGCAGCTGAATACGAAGAAATTTTAGAAAACCCTTCAAAATACCCAATTAACCCGCCGTATTTGCACTCACAACGTTTAGAGCGTTTGTACGATTTGGCTCGAATGGTTTATGCTGATCATGTTTTGGGACCAAAACAAAAAGAAGTAGTTGCAAAATTTGCTTTAGCATTAGGTTTTACTCCTGGCAACGTTACGTTTATTGTTGATAAAGCTTTGTCTTTATTGTTATTAAATGTAGATGCTGATACTTTTGTCTATGAAATGACCCACATGAATAAATAACAAAAAAAGGGCTCAATTTTAACATTGAGCCCTTTTTTTTATAATGAAGCTTGCATAAATTCTTCCGCTTTCAGTACCATATTATAGCTTCCGCAAAAAAACGGCACCCTTTGATGCAGTTCTGTTGGTTCAATTTCCATAATACGATTATACCCATCAGAAGCCTTTCCTCCGGCTTGTTCAGCGATAAATGCCATCGGATTACATTCGTACAGTAATCGCAATTTGCCTTTCGGCGATTTTGAACTGGTAGGATAAATATATATACCTCCTTTGATCATGTTTCTATGAATATCCGAAACTAAACTTCCAATGTACCTTGAGGTATAAGGACGGTCACCCTCTTCCAATTGGCAATATTTTAAATAATTTTTTACTCCTTGCGGAAAATGAACATAGTTTCCTTCATTAATAGAATAAATGGAGCCGTCTTTGCTAAATTTCATGTTGGGATGTGACAAATAAAAGGTGCCGATTGCTGGATTTAAAGTAAACCCATTTACCCCATGACCTGTTGTGTACACAAGCATGGTTGACGTTCCATAAATTACATATCCGGCCGCCACTTGATGAATGCCTTTTTGCAAAAAATCCTCCGACTGAACAGGAGTTCCAACAGGAGTAACCCGTCTGAAAACCGAAAAAATAGTACCCACTGAAACATTCACATCAATGTTAGACGAACCATCCAGCGGATCCATTAAAACCACATATTTGTTGTTATGGCTATTATCACTTCCGGCAACGGTAATAAAATCATCGTTTTCTTCAGAGGCAATTCCGCACACAATCTCTCTGTTTATTAAAGTTTGAATAAAAACTTCGTTAGCATACACATCTAGCTTTTGTTGGTCTTCACCTTGAATGTTTTGCTCGCCTGCTGCGCCAACAATATCAACCAATCCAGCTTTATTTACTTTGTAGTTAACGACTTTGGCTGCTAATCTGATGGAATTAATAATTCGAGATAATTCTCCTGTAGAATATTGAAAATCGTTTTGGTTTTCAATGATAAACTCTCCTAATGTGCTATTATTTGTATTCATTACGAAATCGTTGTAGTTAACGGTGCAAATATCGCATTTTTTACCAAAAAAGAAGCATAAAAAGTAACAAACTTCTTTTTATATTTGCAAAGTATCCTTTCTGATAAATTTAGATAAATGATTTACAGTAAAAAAAGGGTATGTTTTTTGTTAAACAGTATAAAAACCATAAAAATTAATCCATGAAAACAAAATCAATCGTATTAGGAATTACATTTATTACGCTAAGTATTTCATCCGCTACAGCGCAAATAAACCTTGGAGGAAAAGCATTAGGAGCACTTCAAAAAGGAGCTTCGGCACTAATGTTTAAAAATGAAGATGCTATTCAAATGGCAAAATTAGCCGTTGTAAAATTGGACTCGGCTAACACTGTAGCCCCAGCAAATAATGGTTATGCAGTTCGTTTAAACCGTCTTTTTGGAAAACATGCAACAGAGCAAGGTTTAAATCTTAACTACAAAGTTTATTTAACAAAAGACATTAACGCCTTTGCAGCAGCAGACGGAAGCGTGCGTGTTTTTTCGGGTTTAATGGATATAATGGACGACAATCAATTATTAGCAGTAATTGGGCACGAAATTGGTCACGTAGCAAATGAAGATACAAAAGATGCAATAAAAAATGCATATTTAAAAGAAATGTTAATTGATGGAGCTGGTTCACAATCAGACAAAATAGCAGCAATAACTGATAGTCAATACGGTAAAATTGGAAGTGCTTTGGTGGACAGCAATCACAGCCGAAAACAAGAAACTGATGCCGATGTTTTTTCGTATGATTTTATGAAAAGAAACGGTTACAATGTTAATGCAGTTGAATCGGCTTTTAATTTATTAGCTTCGCAAAGTGAAGGAGCCCAAGGCGATTTTTTATCTCGAATGATGAGCTCGCACCCTGACCCGAAAGATAGAGCCGAAAAAGCAAAAGCAAAAGCTATAAAAGAAGGTTTATATGTTGCTTATGTACCTTTAAAAATTAGCAATACAACTGTCGTAACTAAAAAACCAGTTAAAAAAGCACCCGCTAAAAAAACAACTAAAAAGAAATAAGATGATTGTAAGAAAGGCAACAAAAACTGATATGCCTCAAGTTTTGGCTTTAATTATGGAACTTGCCATTTTTGAAAAAGAACCTGAGGCAGTGGTAGTTACCGTAAATGACTTGGAAAGGGACGGTTTTGGGACCAATCCCTTATTTCATACATTTGTTGCTGAACTTGACAATGAAATAATTGGAATTGCTTTGTATTATTACAGATATTCCACTTGGAAAGGCAAAACAATCCATCTTGAGGATTTAATTGTAAAAGAAAATCAACGAGGCACTGGAGCTGGAACTGCTTTGTACACTGAAATAATAAAGCAAGGTCAGCGCGATAAAGTTCGCAGAATTGAGTGGAATGTATTAGATTGGAATACTCCTGCAGTAGCATTTTATGAAAAATCAGGGGCTAAAATATTGCAAGATTGGAAAGTAGTTCAAATAGATGAAAAAGGCATTGCATTTTACTTAGATAATAACAAATAATACTATTTTAATTATTAAAAAATGAAAGTATTCAAATTTGGAGGCGCATCCGTAAAAGATGCTGATGGATTAAAAAATGTTTTACAAGTTGTTAAAACTGCTGGAGAAGGTAATGTGTTACTGGTTATTTCTGCCATGGGAAAAACAACTAATGCCCTTGAAGAAGTAATCAAAAATTATTTTAACAAATCAGCCGAACTGCAAGCTTCAATACAAGAAGTGAAAAAATACCACAACCAAATTTTAATGGAATTATTTGAAGACGAATCAAATGATGCTTTTTTTGCAGTAAATAGCCTCTTTGCCGATTTAGAATATTTTATAAGAAGTAACAAATCGCCAAACTACAATTTTGTTTATGACCAAATAGTTAGCTTTGGCGAATTGATTTCTACCACCATTGTAAGCCATTATTTTAATGAAAATGGTATAAAAAATAACTGGCTTGATGTTAGAAATTTTATAAAAACCGACACCACTTACCGAGATGCTGTTGTAGATTGGGATTTGACTCAAAATCTTATCATAAAAGGAGTTGACAAAAAAGGAGTTGCAATTACGCAAGGTTTTTTGGGTTCCGATAGTAATAGTTTTACCACCACTTTAGGAAGAGAAGGATCTGACTATACCGCTGCCATTTTTGCCTATTGCCTTAGTGCTGAAAGTGTTACCATTTGGAAAGACGTTCCGGGAGTAATGAATGCCGACCCTAGATATTTTGAAAACGCCATTTTACTTAATCAAATTTCCTATCGCGAAGCTATAGAATTGGCATTTTATGGTGCAACAGTAATACATCCAAAAACGTTACAACCGTTACAAAAAAAGGAAATTCCATTGTTTGTAAAATCTTTCATAAACCCTTTGTTGCCAGGGACTAGCGTTTCGCGCGGAAAAACTTTGGAACCACAAACTTCATGTTTTATTGTTAAAAAAAATCAATTATTACTATCTCTTTCATCCATTGATTTTTCATTTATAATGGAAGAAAATATCAGCGAAATTTTTGGGCTTTTTCATCAATTTAAAATGAAAGTAAGTTTAATACAAAATTCAGCTATTAGTTTTTCTGTTTGTTTGGAGGATAAGTTTAACAATTTCAATGAGTTGAAACCCGTTTTGTCAAAAAAATTCAAATTAGAATTTAATGAAAATGTAACGCTTTACACCATCCGACATTTTGATGAAAATGCAGCAAAAACTGTTGAAAATGGTAAAGAGGTATTGTTAAAACAAATTTCAACTGAAACCCTTCAAATTGTTACCAAAGAATAACAAATCTTAAATAAACCATAAAAAGGAGAAAACTCAATTGGTTTCTTTGTTATTTTGCAACCTAAAATAGTCAAAATATGTTTCGTTGGATATTTCTTTTTGTAGTCATTTCAATTATTGAACTATATGCTTTTCAGGCTGTTAAAACCTTTACAAAAACACGTTGGGTTTTAGTGACTTATATAGTAATATCGGCACTTGCAATTGCGTTTATAACGTATCAAGCCACTAAATTTGATCGGTCGGTGGGTCAAACCCACATGACAATGATAACCCTTGGAATAGTATTATTAGTACTTACCCCCAAATTAATAATTACAATAATTTTATTTATTGAAGATATTTTTCGATCAATTGTTGCCATCAAAAATTACTTTTCAATTTACGATGAGTCACTACCCTCCTATTTTCCTGAGCGCCGAAAATTCATCAGCCAATTAGCATTGGGGTTAGCAGCAATTCCATTTAGCTCACTAATTTATGGGATGACACTCGGAAAATACAACTACAAAGTTATTAAACAAACGCTTTTTTTTCCTGATTTACCTGATGATTTTGATGGGTTTACCATTACTCAAATATCAGACGTTCATAGTGGCAGTTTTGACAATCCCGAAAAAATTCAATACGCCATTGATCTTGTTAATCAACAAAATTCTGATATGATTTTGTTTACTGGAGATATTGTAAATACCCACGCAAAAGAAATGCACCCGTGGATTGACCTTTTTAAATCAATTCAATCCCATCCTTTTGGAAAATATTCTGTTTTAGGAAATCATGATTATGGCGAATACATAACTTGGCCATCTCAGGCTGAAAAAGATGAAAATTTTGAAGGTATAAAAAATTTATATGGAGCTATTGATTTTAAATTATTATTGAATGAATCGGTAAAAATTAAAAAAGGCGAATCTGAAATTGCGATTGTAGGTGTTGAAAACTGGGGACATAATTTTAAAAAAGCGGGAGATATTAATTTGGCTTCTCAACATCTTACTAAAGACGATTTTAAAATTGTAATGAGTCACGACCCAAGTCACTGGGATCATGAATTAAAAGAACATGAAAAACATTTTCATTTAACCTTATCGGGACACACACATGGCATGCAATTTGGTATTGAAATACCTGGAATAATACAATGGAGTCCGGTTCAATATGTTTACAAACAATGGGCTGGATTGTACGAAAACAAAGGCAGATACGTTTATGTTAATAGAGGTTTTGGGTTTCATGCGTACCCAGGTAGAGTAGGAATTATGCCTGAAATTACAGTTATTGAATTAAAAAAAGGTAATTTTGTGGTATAATTAGTTAAAAATACTACATTTGTATTATAATATTTCTTTTTTACGATTAAAAAGAATTAAAATGTTTTGGTTTTATGTCAAAATTTGGTGAACTTATTAGTGCTCAAGTCCCTGTGTTGATTGACTTTTACACCGACTGGAACGAATCGTCAGTATCAATGGATCCTGTAATTAAACACGTAGCTGCTGCTCTTGGAGATAAAGCTAAAGTGATAAAAATTGACGTGGATAAAAATAAAGAGCTTGCAGACGCACTTAAAATAAAAGGACTTCCAACCTTGATGATTTATAAAAATGGTGAAATGGTGTGGCGACAATCAGGTGAGTTGGATGCAAATTCAATTATCACATTGGTTCAGGAGCAAATTTAGGTTATTTTTTCAAAAGAATAGCCTTTTTCAGTTAGATTTTTTAAAATGATAGGCAGTGCGTATTCTAAATTTGGAAACGCCTTCAAACTATCGTGCATAACAATGATGCTACCTGGCTTTACGTGATCTAAAACATTGGCAACGCAGGTTGCTTTACATGTGTTTTGGTCGTAATCTTTGGATATAATTCCCCACATAATTACTGAGTAACCTTTTTGGTTTATTTGTTTAGCTTGTGCCGACTTTATTTTACCGTAAGGTGGTCTAAAAAGTGTGGTTTTAATCTTGTTCTTTTCCAGTTCAGTTTGGCACAAATCAAGGTTGTAAAGATAATTTTCAGCACTTGTACTCCAGCCGTTTAAATGATTGAACGTGTGATTGCCTATTGCGTGATTGGACTTTACAATTTTAGCTACTACTTGGGGGTGTTTTTGTACATTATCTCCAATACAAAAAAAAGTGGCTTTTGCATTGTATTTTTCCAGTTCATTTAATACCCATTCTGTAACTTCAGGAATAGGGCCATCATCAAAAGTTAAATATACTTTTTTGGTAGCACTTGGAATTTCCCAAACTAACTTTGGATAAACTAATTTTAGTAAAAAGTGTATTGCTTTTATCATATAAAAAAGTGCCAATAAATTGCTTCATTGGCACTTGTTTTTGTGGTTATTCTTCTTCTCCACCAAATTGTTCAAACAATTTATTGAATGAGTTATAAGTGGTTTTGTTTTTCAAATAATAAGCGGTGTCCTTATTGTCTTTCATTACTTTTAACAAATTTTTGTAATGGTACAAATCGGTCATTATTTCTGATGTTAAAAATGCTTGTTCTGATGGTTTAAAGGTTTTGTAATACGAAATATTTTCTTGGTATTTCTTCATTATTTTATCTAAAATTTGGTGTGCTTTTTCTTTTTCGCCAACTTTATAATAGCCATCTACCAACGAATTTAGGGTTGAATAATAACCATAATATTCCAAAGGTGTTTTGTTAATTGCCAAATCAATTATTTTTTTGGCTTTGTCTTTTTTACCTTCGTCTATTAGTGCATACATCAATCGTGATAAATTATTTCGAGTTGATATACTGTTTCTTCTGGTTTCAGGATCGTGGTAAATTTTGGTGCTTTCGCCATTGCCCCAATCAAATTTCATCACAGTATTGTACATTTTATCTGTATCTATTTGACCCATGTCTGGATAATTTTCTTCTTTAAATGGAGTTTTTACAGGGACTAGTTTGTACACCATTCCGTCCAATTGCATGTAATCTTTCATCCATAAATAATCGTCGTCGCCAAAACTTCCTGGGCTAAAGTAAATTGGTCGTTTCCAATTATTATTAGCTAATACATCCAACATAATTAATCGGTTTTTGTACAATACATTCCCCGAAATATCAATATCAATATAAGGCACAATGGAATCGTTAAACTTTGGATTAACAATTTTGTTTTTAATGATTTGATTTTTATCAATAGGAATTCTTACTTTGTTAGTTGGTAAATAATGTAGCATTTTGCCACTTTCCATTTCAACAACGTTTGTTTCACTTTTTGCGAAAGCAATAAAACTTTTTAAATCCCAACGGTTTTCGGTTTGTTTGCTAAACAATATACCATCTCTGTTGTCACCCACATATTGACTGTGGTCAAAAGTAATATCTAGCCCATCAGAATTATAGGTTTTGTTTTTCATTTGATCAATGTACCAATCGGTCATCAATAAACTGGTACAGCACAGTTTTACATCGGTTCTATACCCTTCAATCTCTTGAGCGTACCAAAGCGGAAACGTGTCATTGTCACCAATGGTATAGAGTATTGCGTTTGGCTCGCACGAATCTAAATATTGCTTTGCCATTGCTATGGCAGTATATTTTCCTGATCGGTCATGGTCGTCCCAGTTTTGAAACGCCATTAAACCAGGAACAGCAATTAATGAAACAATTAAAACTAGTGGTCCTGCCATTTTTGGTGCAATTTTTTCTTTTACAATTTCGTAAATCGCATATACTCCAAATCCTATCCAAATAGCAAAAACGTAAAAAGAGCCTACTAAAGCATAGTCGCGTTCGCGGGGTTCAAACGGACGTTCGTTCAAATAAATTTTTAATGCCAAGCCTGTAAATAAAAACAGCGCCAACAACACATAAAAGCTTTTCAAATCACGTTGCGCATGGTACATTAGCCCAATTAGTCCAAGTATAAATGGTAAAAAATAATAAAAATTCCTTCCTTTATTATTTAATACATCTGATGGTAAATTATCTTGTGACCCCAAATGAAGCTCATCAATAAATTTGATGCCGCTCAACCAATTACCGTCTAAATTATCGTAATGCCCTTGCACATCATTTTGACGACCTACAAAATTCCACAGCAAATAACGCCCGTACATATAACCAAATTGGTATTCAACCATGAAGCTAATATTTTCAAAAAAAGTAGGTTTTTTTATGTCTAAATATTCGCCAAATTTTCTTAAAAAGGTAACGTAATCGTCATTGTCTATTTTCTTAGTAGCATACGCATTTCTAAATTCGGCAACAATTTCAATCAATTCTTTTTCGCCGGCATACTCTGGTTTTATTTCAAATTTTGGTAGTCCCGAAAAGTTGATGTACCCCTTTACATGCTCAGTACTCCACATTCTTGGTAGTAAAGCTTTGTGGGCATCATCGGTGTTTTGTTCAGCTTTTATATAATCGTTTACAATAACGTATTTTCCTGTTTTGTAATCTCTTTCGTAGTTGGGAGCTTTATCTAAATACGGATTATCTGGATCCAATCCTGCAAATTCATCTGTAAACTGAGGTCCGTAAAACAACGGATTTACCCCATATTGTTCTCGGTTATAATACGCCAAAACCTCGGCAGCATCACTTGGTTTGTTTTCATTAATAGGCGTGTTTGCATTGGCACGAATTGGCAACATCATCCAAGTAGAAAAACCAATTAATACAAACAAAGTACATAATAAAATAGTGTTATAAAACGGATGTCCTTTTTGCTTAGTGTATTTTAAACCATAGATAAAAAAGGCAACAATGGCAATTAACGCTAAAATACTACCTGAGTCAAATGGCAATCCAAGACTGTTCACCATAAAAATTTCGGTTTTCCCAAAAAAGGCCAACGTGTATGGAAGTAATAGTTTAAAAATAAATAACAAAACCGCCACAATAACCACATTGGCAATAATAAAACTTTTAATAGTAACCGTTTTGTAATTCTTAAAATAATATAAAAATCCAATAGATGGTATAGTTAACAATGCCATAAAATGCACCCCAAATGACAAACCGATTACTAAACTAATAAGCAGCAACCAACGGTTTCCTTTTGGGCTGTCCATGTCTTGTTCCCATCGCAGTCCAAGCCACAATAAAAGTGCAATTAACAATGTAGCCATTGCATACACCTCTGCCTCAACTGCATTGAACCAAAAACTATCCGAAAAAGTAAACGCCAAAGCACCAATAAAAGAAGCGCCCAAAATCATCAAACTGTTATTTTTGTCTGTTTCAGTATAAGACGCAACCAATTTTTTCAAAATCATTGTTGACGACCAAAACAAAAACAAAATGGTGAATGCACTGGAAAAAACCGACATCATGTTTACCATCAATGCAATATTTTCTTTACCTATGGCAAACATCGCAAAAAACGCTCCTAACATTTGGTACAATGGCGCACCAGGCGGGTGACCAACTTCCAACTTGGCAGATGTTGCTATGTACTCGCCACAATCCCAAAAACTCATGGTTGGCTCAACGGTTAATGTGTAAGTAACTAAGGCTACAGCAAATGCTAGCCATCCTAAAATGGTATTCCACTTATTATAGTTGAATGTTGACATAATTTTGGTATATATTTTTATTTAATGCAAAGAAACTATTTTTTTGTGTAAACAAGCATTGCTTAACTTATTTTTATAAAATTATTTACAATAAATTAGTATTAACCCAATGTTTTACACCACTTTAAGAAGAATTGAAAAATATTTTTTTTAATTTTTAAATAAAAAAGCAATAAAAGTTTGATTAAATTAAAATATGTTCTAAATTTGCACCCGCAATGAGAGATTGATTATTCAATTTTAATCGGCAACTTATTGGTCTATGGTGTAATGGTAACACAACTGTTTTTGGTGCAGTCTTTCAAGGTTCGAGTCCTTGTAGACCAACAAAATAATCCCAACTTAGGTTGGGATTTTTTGTTTTAACTAGTTTACACATTAGCGGCAGTACCGGAGCCTTTCTTAATTGAACCAAAAGGCACGGGCATTTTCCAAACCATTTTCCCGCTCCCGACACTTCGGGACGCTCCAATCTTTTTGTTTTTGAAAAAAAACAAAAAGGATTTCCGCTGCTCCCGAATCGTCGGGACGGGGGTAAACCTAAATCGTTTAGGCATTTTCCAAACGTTTGGACAAAACTAACTCATCAAACAACAACTCAATTTACCTAAACAAAAAAAACCTCCCAAAATTTGAGAGGCTTTCAGTATTCACAATAGTTTGGGGCAATTATATTTTAAAAGTAATCACAGGTTTAACCGAATGATTAACTAAATCTTCACTAATACTTCCGTTCAAAAAATGTGACAATCCCTTACGACCGTGCGTGCTCATACCAATCAAATCAGCATTGATGCTTTTGGCAAAATTTAAAATTCCACCCTCAATACTCGTGTCATTATATATATGAGTTACAACATTGTCAGCATTGAAATTGGCTAAAAAACCATTCATTATTTTTTCAGAAACAGCTGTTGGTTTAAAATTACTTGGAGTAGTAATGGTTACTAAGTGAAGTTTGGCTCCAAATTTATCGGCAACAGCCAACACTTTTTCAAAAGGTTTTTTAATTTCGTCCGAAAAATCAGAGGCAAAAACAAAATCATTAACCTGAAAATCGTTAGTTTCCTCTTTAATAATTAAAACCGGAATTTCAGAGTTTCTTACAACCTTTTCAGCATTTGAGCCAATAAACATTTCTTTAAACCCACTAGCACCATACGACCCCATAACAATCAAATCAACATCGTTTTTTTTGCTTATCTTTAAGATACCATCAAACGCCATTTCAAACTGAATAATTTCAGAAACAGGAACGTCTTGCAAATAATCAGCATCCATTAAATCTTCTAATTTATTGATTGCGGCATTTTTGAAAAACATGATTTCTGGAATAGACTTTCCGCTAACAACAGCATCACTACCCTGATGCGGAAGCTCAAGCATGTGAAGCAAAATAATTTCTCCATTGTTTTTTTTTGCAATTTGAGCAGCGACTTTTAACGCATTTTCAGCGCTTTTAGAAAAGTCGGTAGGAATTAAAATTTTTTTCATTTGATGAAATTTTATAAAATTAATTAGGTTTATATTTGTT
>Ga0247722_10000692_pt1 | contig 19830 bp, 25 predicted proteins | sample MSEWelMarce3H_FC_FD_189094 | JGI IMG/M metagenome (GOLD analysis project Ga0247722, IMG submission 189094) | Subsurface sediment microbial communities from gas well in West Virginia, United States - MSEEL Well Study Marcellus 3H_FC | ecosystem: Environmental > Terrestrial > Deep subsurface >... | reverse complement strand
CCGGCTTAATGAACTTTTAGACGATTCCCTTGGTTTCCCTGACTTAACCAGCATTATTAAGGTTGCCGATGCTTATCGGCGGTATTCGTCAAACTTGATTGACAGTATTAAGCAGTATCACGTTGTGCATTGTTCTCAATGCTTATCGTGTAGGCAACATGTACCGTCGAATCTGCGGAAGGTGCGTAGTATTCTATCTACTATACCCGGCGGGGTTGATTACGGTGCTGCGTTGTGCTATTTTGCCGACTTGAATGGCTTGCAGTATAAGGTCTTAGAAAAGCTTAAGGCGTGCTCGACTGAAATTCAGGCGATTGAGAATATGATCGGTATGGACAACATTAAGAAGGAGTTTGCACGGGTGATAAAATATCTGGCCACGTATGATGTTGGGAAGGGTAAGGAGCCTCTGATGCACATGGGTATTTACGGTCCGCCGGGGCATGGTAAAACCCAAATCGCCCGTCTCATCGGCAAGGCCTTCGCTAAGTCAGGGCTGCTTACTAAGCCGAATGTGTTTGTAACGGCTACTCGTGCGGATCTAATTGGCGCTTATTGTGGACACACTGCTAAAAACACAACTAAGCAGTTTGATGATGCGCGCGGAGGTGTGATTTTTATTGACGAGATTTATTCGCTTGGTAATCCGGAAAAGAAGGACGCGTTTACGAAAGAGTGTATCGACACGATTAACCAGTTGCTATCAGAGCGTACTGATACCCTATGCATTATCGCGGGTTACGAAGAGGACGCCGAGCAGAGTTTTTTCGCTTATAACAAGGGTTTGGCGCGGCGATTTCCCTTTAATTTCGTGATCAAGCCTTACACGGAGGAGGACCTGACGAGAATTTTTGGTAAGTTGGCGGGCGACGATGGGTGGGAGATCGCTCCGGGGGCAATTTTACCGTCGGATCTGAAGGATAAAAAGCTATTTGACAATGCCGGTGGCGATATGGAAAATATTCTCGTAAAGTCGATAATGGCGCATTACGAAAATAGTTTCTTGTCTACGGAGCCTCATCGGAAGCTCCTTACGCGCAAGGATGTGGAAATGGGTTTAGCGGCGTATAAGCTGAACAAGAAGGTTAAAAAGGATGCGCATACGGATCCTCCGCCTCCGGGTATGTACAGTTAAAGGGTTAAAGGTTTAAAGATTTAAAGGAAAGAGTAAAGATAAATGTAAAATTACTTTGGTTTTAAGGTCTTCCAGGTCACCATCGTTAATAATTGTATAATCCGCGTCTGTTAATCCGGTTTCTGATACATGATTTGAATTTAAATTTAGATGAAGGGGACGCGTCACGTTGATAAACGTAGCACTATGTTTGCGCAACATGGCTAATTCATTCTCAAATCTGACATCGGGTATAAGAATGACGGTATCGTCATCCGCGTCCGTTTCCAGTATGTCTTGCTCTACATTCCACGTCCAGATACCACCTGCTTCTCTTAAAATATCGGTCATCAAGTACTGTGGCACGGTCTCGCGGCAAACCTCTGTACCGAACTTTTGAAGTACTTCGCGCGGCGTCGTACTAAGATGTGATTTTATGGTGGCCTTACCGATGGGATGATTCAGGTCGTGGTCGGTTAACCGGAATATTACTTTACACGCGGCTTTTAGTCGATCCGCGAAGGATATTACTTTGACTTTATAGCCTTTCAAGGTAAGCATTTCTTCTGCTAAGCTAGCGCAGGTTGATTTACCATGTTCGGCTGGTCCTCCAAAACCGATGAGACGCATTTATACTTAAAAGCTTTAAATCTTTAAATCTTTAATGGGTGTTGGTTTCAATCATAAGTTTTATTAATACAAATAAGGTAAACGTATGTTGATGTTGAATATATTGTTAGGGTTATCCGTGATTTTTATGGTATTCATGTGCTTTAAGGTCCTCATTGAAATTAACAAAAACCGACGACAGACGGATCATGCACGATTACTGATAGACATGTTTGAAGTTGGAGTTGGACAACACGAGTTTGGTGAGTGGCCAGATAATTTGGATGCGCTCATGAATCCCAATCATCCCAATCAACACCACTTTGAAATTGTGGACAATAAGGGTGTGGATGTGCACGATCATACTGTGCAAGAATCATTAACGACCTCCTTTAACGCACTTAAATACTGGTACGATACCTGCATCGCTGATAAGGAAACAGCAACTGATATTAACAGCCTTAAATCTGCTATTTTTAAATCCGAGTCCTTAGATAAGATCGAAAAAGCCTACTCTACCGTGAGAAGCATAGAAAAACACAACTGTAAAATATCATCTATTGATACGGACGAATTAACCGTACTTAATATGGTATGGAAACGAATTAATGAGCCTGTAAATGCTTCCGTGAAAAACGAATTAATCGACAGCCTAATATGTCAGCTTGCCGATGCGTCCATCGATCTGGATTTGAGCCGTTGTGCTTCGGGTCGGGTGACCAGGATAATTCAGTCTCTGGAAGCCATTGATGCTGAGCATATTATTAATTTAACTTCCACGGAAGCAATCCGGCGGGAATTAGCGGACAAAGTACCATTGCTTATAGAGCAATTTATGGACAATGATAATATTGTGAGTCTGGTAGACGAGGAGTTGCGTAAGGACTACGTAGATACAAAGTTATTAACGGAACAAGTATACTGTAAAATCGTCAAGGACTATTTAGATGCGGTTAAAGATTATAAAAATTAAAGGATTGATTATCGTACATCCGCGTCACATACGGGGCATTTCGTAGAGAAGGTCGACAGCCAGTCGGAAATGCATTCTCGGTGAAATTTGTGACCGCATGTAAGTAGGCGAACCCATGTTCCGTCTTCTGTTTGACTACAGATAACGCAGGTAAGACCGGTGATAATGTTCGGATCGGTTATATTTACAAGCACTTCTGCAATCCGTTCTCTACTCGTTACTACAGTGTTGGGCTCTAGATATGAGGGATCAAAAGCGCCGGGATTCATCATGGCCTCAATGAGCAGACGATTTGCTTGCTGGCTTAATTCCAGAGAGATTTCGTCTGAACTTACCGCAACGCCGGTTATATCCGGCATGGGATAATTAAAAGCATTGTAGCTGGCTAGTAGATCATTGTGAGTATACGTATAGGCCTCGTTAGGGATTTTAAAAATAAGATGTATCGTACAGCGACCTTCCGCTAGTCCTAGCATATTCAGTGAATGGTCGAGGATTTCGGGATCTGTACCGATAATTTGTCCGTTACAGATTAAGTAAAGCACATCGCGGGGTTTGCGGCACACAATGTAAGGCAGAGTTCGGAACAGGGAGCGTACCTTCAAATTATCGGAAAGATTAATCCGATAATATGAATTGTAGTTAAAGATGACACAGGCCTTGATGATCATTGCTCTTTAACTTTTTTATTAACCTTAAACCTTCATTTTTCTTAAAGAATTAAAGAATGGACTAGCTTCACCCAACAGTAGAACAGCGATGGCAAATCCTAGCCCGTGTTCCAGTCCGTCTAACATCTTAGGCGCATGACTTACAATTATTGTCATAATGATAAAAATCGGAACGGATAGTTTAACTGGGTTCTTAGTTACTATCTTTAGCCTCATCGCGAGCAAAGTAATGATGAGCGCTAGCACGATGCTTTTGGCCAGTATGGGCAATTTTGTAATTAGCCAACCAATCAATGGTGACTCTTTAGATAAACTATCTACGTCCACAATGGTCATATAATTATGCGGCTACTTTTTTCTTTATGACTACGGATTTTCTTCCCTGTGCCAAGAGCTTTTGAACTTCCAGCGATTTAGGCGTTTCCTCCTCTGCTTTATCTGCAACTGCTTTAACTTTAACCTTAACCTCTTTATCTGCTGCTTTATCTTTAACTTTAACATTGATTTTAGCTTTAGTTCTCGGTTGATCCCCCAGTGAGGAATATTCCGTTGAACTTGAACTTGAACTTGAACTTACACTTACAATGTCGTGACTGACCCGGAGGCCAGTTACTCTGCGTGCTGGCGGTTGATCCTCCGGGAGGTGTGTACCTGAACCGCCGCATTTAAGCCCGCCACCGAAGGTTTTGTGTACTTTTAAGCTTAAGCTTAAGCTGGGATCCTCGCTGATTTTGCACAAAATCGCCGTTTTAATCTGTGCATCGAGTTCCTTGTTATTTTTGTTCAGTGCTTTAAACTGATTCCACTGATCATAGTAGGGACTAATCTTAATATATTTAGCAAGCTTGTCGATGATCAACAGTGATTTCTTTTTAGAGATCTCGTTCGCAACTACCTTGCCCATAACCGGTGTTGTTTCCGTATCTAACGAGAATAGATTATACGCATAGAGCAAATCAACCGCTTCTTCGATGGACCCGTTGACCAGTTTGATGAATACCATCTCAATAATGTGCTGAAGATCTGCGATATTGTACGTCTTATGGTTCGATAGCTTATGCATCTCCAGATAAATATTTTTCCGCAAGTTTTGTGCTTGTGAGTTTATCGATAACACGCTCGCCCATTTTGCATCCACTTGTGCGGTTTTACTGGTGATGTTCATATAGTAGTTTGGAATGTGTACGCATGTATAACTCTGCACTGGTTGCAAGCTCCAGTTCTGTGTGTTATACATGAGTTTTTCGATAACGTCCGACGTAATCAAGCTATTAACAACGGCTAGGGCAAGATTGATTTTATTCATGGCCGTTGCTTTCAAGACGGAGATCGATCGTAAATAATTTTGGTGAATAACCATGGGTGTTTTGCTTTTGTCGCCATTGTAAATTGCCTGGATTCTCACGGGATCCAGTCTTGCATTTATGAGTTCACGTATAGCGTCCGTAATGTATAAGTCTTGATCCTTGCGACACAATAGTCCAAAACACTTGTCTAGTTCCCGTTCACCGATCAATACTTTCCCGCAGTACATATCGATAAACTCTAAAATATTTAGTAGCCTCCGAAAGTCTCCCTGCGCGTACTCGATTATGGTTTTTTTTGCAGTGTCAGCTAGTTTCATGTTTTCGTGCTGAATTACACGGTCCGTTGCCTTCGCTAATGAAATACTATCGGCTACGGTAAATTCTATCGTAAAACAGTCTTTACGCAAATTGTTAATGGTATCTTTTTTAACGTTGCCGATATTACAGATACAGATAATGGGCACCTTACGCGTATGAGGATTGTCCGGTCCGAATTTACTCGACGGCGTGATAAAGGACAACAGAGCATCTACGCCTCCGCGATCTCCCTTAAACATACCGTCGACTTCGTCCATAATAACGCCATTGATCGGGATACTTCCGTTGCCTTTAAGGCGCCGCGAGGCCAGAAAGTTGCATGGCGTCTTAACCAGACCCGATAAATGCTCTTCGATCAGGGCTTTACTGCGAATGTCACTGGCGTTAAATTCCTTAACGTGATATCCATACTCCTTTAGTATAATATGGGCGAGGGTGGTCTTACCTAAGCCTGGTGGACCGATTAATAGTATGGCTAACTGAGGGGTGATGCCTGCCTGAAAGTCGTTAAACCATTGACGGATCTGTTCTTTTTTGCTGTTGGATATGACCAGATCATCTATTCGTTTAGGTCGGTATTTTTCAAACCAAATTTCGGACGTTAAAGGTAAAGCCGCCGAAGCCATTCTTGCCGTTATCGGCTACGTAGCTATCATTTTTTCTAAGCGCGTGTCAGTCTTAAAATTGATTGTTTAAAAAAAGATATAGAGGCACTTGCACCTTGAACCGCACGCATCATGTCTAACGACGCGACCAACGACACTGTCAACTACTTCAAGCAATACACGGAATTTGTTCCCCACGAGCGAGGCAATGCCTCGTTGTATGGGTTGAACAGTTGGGGCACTGATTCCACGATTATGTTTAAGGGCGAATCGGACGTCTGGCGGTTTTGCTATTATGTCAACAGTCCGAGTGACGATGTCGACGCTCCGCGTGATCTGGCGAAGTATGTAAACCGTAATGGCCAGAGCCGTACGATTCCTCGCGAGTACAATGAAGATATTACTCGCATGCAACCGGTTGTTTAAATTTTTTAAAAATAAAAAAAATAATTACATAAGTATAAATGGATTTTTCCCTTGTTCTTAACTTACTTCGCTATATTAGCGTTGCTTTGGGTGCGGTTTACGTAGGCTACACTCTTCAGCCCATTCCTAAGGTGCTTGACAATCTCTTTAAGACGTCCCAGGTGTTTAAGCTGGTCTGCGTTGTCGTTTTCTTATTAAACGTCATGGGCAAGTTAACCGTAAACGCTCTGCTCGTTGCTCTGGTTGCTGCGGTTGTCGTTCTGTCTCTGTTTGAGTACCTTCGTGTTTTTGATCAGGATGTTGTTGTTGAGAAGAAGCAGCTTTAAAAAAATTAAAATTAATTCGATAACCAAGCTGGGTATGACTTTTTGTCGACCGCGCCCAATGATGTGCTGTATCCGTTGCGATCAAGTTGTGTTACGTAATGTACGATTTCCAAAGTAAACGAGTGGTCTACTTTATTAAAATCTACAAGCGCGCCTTGTTCGTCCACCCATGTGATATCAAACGTTTCTACTTTATCTTTGGCATTCAAGAAAATCAGCGGGTTATCAACGAAGGTATTATAGCAAACCTCCCCTGGCTTACCAGATAGTAATATTTTAGCAAATATATCACTATCTTTGTATTCTATGACACCGTTGAACTGGTTCACATGATTAATACTCTTCAATCCTCGTATCGCCAGATACACATATTTAACGGAAATATCAGGAAATTTATAGGGTTTGAATGTGTTAAGAGTGCCGGAAGAATTGTCTACTTTGGCTATATTTCCCGTATCTCGGTCGAAAATATCATCACTGATATGTGAGGTTGAAAACACTTCATGGACGCCGAACGCGACCTTGTTTGTAAGCAACTGTGTGTATTTGTTTGAACCGTCTGAAGAAATTTCGTAAGGCCACGGAAAACCTAATAAGAACCACAAATCTCTGGCATACGCCGTAATTACACCGTGGCTTTTACCTAGGTTTTCCGTGGGATTGCCAGGATTTACAATATCAATCACACCCGTAAGTTCCGAGTAAAACTTTAAATGAAACGTCACCTCTTTTCTATTGCAGACTATATTAATAACTCCCGTAGAAGGATCCCATGTCACGTCAAACAAGTCTGCATATTTTTTTAATGTGCAGCGTTTACATTCCGCGTTAATCTGCTTTTTCATCTGCGGTATCAATGTATCCAGTGTGTAAACCCCAATATCCAATTTAATCAGTATAAAGTTAAACTGTGATTCTGCGGGATCCAGAGGTACATCGATAGGATCTACGCCAGTGCCAACATATTTTAACTGTATTGTAATGATGTTATTGCGTTCGTTAATATTGTTAACGGTATTAGGTATTTCCGAGCTAACCAGTCTGATAGATTTAACATGATCAACGATACGTGGCAAAGTAATTGAATAGCTATTCGGCAACTGGTCCTTGTAGACGATTTGTTTAATGGTCTGTTCCGTAAAACTGTCCGTGATACCGGTATAATAAAAGGGACGCCAAAAGTTAATAGGGTTAAAGGCGGAGCCTGACATAACAAACGCGTTTAGCAAGTTGGCCATAGCGGCATAATCAGCTCGACCATTGGTATTGTTAGCTGGATACGTTACAAGTGACAGTAGATCGGCGTTAATATCGACGACATTGACAGGGAATGATCGGGTATCGGCAAGCAATAGAAAGTCAACCACGCTACGCGAAAGCATTTCTTCACTAACGGTAATAACGGGTGCGCCGTTACGTGCTACATAGTCATCGTAGGTTAACACGGTGCGGTTTATTTGCTTTGCGAGATTGTATAGTTCCTCAAAGGAGGGGTAGTTCTCAGTGGTAACGTAATTTTTATAGTCGAACGGATCATCGAGATTGGATTCGGTCGTTAAGCTACGCTGGTTGCTGTTAATGGAAATTATAATTCGTTCCTCTTTTTCAAGAGTGTCGGGTAGGCTAAGGACCGGCGGTGGTATAGGCGGCTCTTCTCTATCTTTAAGTTTTAACTTATCGGGTTGGTCGGTTATGTATTGATTTACTTTATACCTCTTTGTTTCTTTGTTAATATCCGCTCCTGTATTGAATGTTAATGGTATAAATGAATTAGTTACCAATAGGTCGTCGTCCATCTTATAATAAATAAGTTTAAACTTTAAGCTTTAAGCTTTAAGCCTTAAGCACCAAAGTTTAAAGGCCTTAAGCCTTTAAATTTATTTTTCTTTCCCGTGCATTGTCCCTTCATCCTTTTTTACCATGGCCGCCACACGCCAGCCACGTCGCCCCATTTTTCTTGGGTACGTTTTGCGTATTTGGTATCGTCGTCATCCTCGTCCTCGGAATCAGAAATTTCGTCCCACCACCGAATATCCATGGGTTGTTTCTCCGCTGCCTCAAGGCCTTGTTTAGATTGTTTAGAAGGCTTTATCTTAGTTACGGGAGAAGGTATTGTGGCAGCTTTAGCTTTACGTGCGGCCCACGCACCGGCTGTCGGCTCTACGTAAATCCGACCTACGCCCAGCGGGGGAAAATCGGCTTCCGTGGATGCGGGAATGGTGGTCAACACTTCCATATTCGGACGCCAGCCATAGGGCATGCGTCGGACAATGGTTTTAGGAGGGGGCTTAGCAAAAGACATGGATGCTTTCTTATTTGCTTATTGCAAATGTCCGTATCAATTTTAAAGGAACGTCTTCGTATTATACACGGACTTCGTGCCGGCCGACGACATGTTCGTCGGTCTGTCCATCGGCAGTGGCTGCTGGGCATCGCGCTGGTAGGTTAGATATAACTGGGCATTCTGGATGACACGAGGAACCATGTCAACAAGGATAAGGTAGTTGAGCTCGGCTACTTGACGGTCAACTGGGCCGGTGTAATGGGCGTTCTCTAAAAAGATCGACTGCATGACGGTTAATAAAACCTCCTCTGACTGGGACTCGGGGCTGAGCTGGTACTTGCCTCCGCTTTCCTGGTTAACGCGTTTGCAGATTAACCACTTAAGGTGTTTAACATTTAAGTTGCTGAAAAACTTATCGCTAGTTTCACTGCGCTCTATGCGTTTGTTTAACACGTCCCGAAACCCGTTCGACATACCTTCGTTGGAGACGGTCTGGAAGTCACGATAGTTACCATTAAACAAATTACGGTTATCGCGCGCCTGCAACCAGTTATTTGTAAAGCCCGACGGATTCGCTGTTCCTATATCGTTGATGCTTGCGTAATTGTCCATTATAATTTAATAATTTATTTTTTTAAATTAATTTAACTTGTTTGACACGTGCCTGCAAGGTAATCTTTACCGGAGTGGCACTACGAACCGACCCTAGTGTCTGTAGGCACGGAACCCAATGTGTCGTTCGTTTGTCTGGGGTTTCTACCGTTGAAATCTGATTGCCATCCGGATCCACTGATTTACCGTAGACTTGGAGTTTACACTTAAAGGTCAACGCAGACTTGTCTCCGGTTAGATCCGTGTATGTATACAGACTGGCACCTCCGTCTTCAAACGCCTGGAGAGCCACAAGGCGGGCTTCTAGATAAAGTTGGTAAAGCGTGTTATTTGTCAGATTATTCACGGTGGCAAACGGATAAACACGTGCTCGATACATGATTTCCGACTTAATGTAGTTACCGATTCCACAAATAAGATGCTGATCTTCTAGGAGAACCTTGCAGATATTAGCGTTTGGTTTTTTGCGCCAAATTTCGACTACCTGTGCCTGAGTCAGCGGGACCGGATCTAGAATATCAGGTCCCAATGAGTTTAACTTTTTTTCCAGTTCAGCTGAGCTTAAAAACGTAATGTGCCCGAAATGCCGAGTAGAATGATAATAAAACTCGCCATTGGAATGTACAAATTTTACCACTAGGTGGCGATCTCCGTCATGATACGCGTCCCGAATGTTGCCCGTCATGCCATACGTGATGCCGATGGCATTTCCGTCGGCCAACGTAATATATGTAAATTTGCCCTTGCTATTAATGTCTACCACGGCGGACGGGGTAAATTTATCTAGATTTACGCAACGTTTCTGGAACGAGGGCTGAACTTCGATCGCGTGTAGCTCCGCTCCCTTACCCATGAGGTAGCGGATGTTGTTTGTCATGACTTTAACTTCTGGACCTTCTGGCATTTTTTGTTAAATTAGAATTAATCATTTTAATTTAAAGCTTAAATCTTTAAATCTTTAAATCTTAAAAAATAAAGGACGTACGCGACTTGGCGTACTTGTGCATGGGGGCAATATGGGTTCCCTTGTAACCGTTCGCCAATGGTGCGTTAAGAGCATTAAAAGCATGTGCTTGGGCGCGAGGAAGAACTAACGTCTGATCCATTAACTTAGGGATGATAGGAACATGGTTGTCTTTTGCCACCATACGGTAGTTAATGCCGACTTCGGCCTGTTGTAACCACCGGCGCTCGTCTTGCGGATTTAAATTTAAGGGCTGGAAGCGATTAATGCCAAGCTCGCGTGCGGTATACACGGGATTGCTAGTGCGGGTGTAATCGCGCTGAAAGCTTACATTAGGTAAATTGTAAAGACGCTCGTTGCATACGCTGCAGCCATTCTTTACACCACCGCCAGTCGGCATGCCGTCCGCCAGCAAACCGCACTGAGGGCACTTAGGATGGTAAAGCTGGTTGGGATCATCGGAATTTTTAATATCGATGCCTAATAAATCTGACTCAACATCAATCAACGGCCGCGTATGCGTAACACTTACGCCTACACGCCCATTAAAGCCGGGCTCGGCTAACCGACCAGGCATAACGCTGTTATTCCGTATGGGATTCATAGTATACATAAGAGGTCCAGTTGATTGCCGAAGTGCGGCTTCATATGCCTTGACATCGTATATCTGACGCTGAAACGTTCCTGCCATTTATACCTATGTAAAGTATTTATTTATTTACGTTGTTTATTTAAAAATGTTAACTAGCTATGATGTTATAGATGGAATCCCATAAGATCTGGATCGCTAATCTTAATGACTTACTAACAAATCACATATGTCAAGGGCTCATAAAAACATACACGGAAATTCACCGTTTATGCGGTGGTCATAAACTAAAATTGTCTATTCAGACCGCGATGGAGGGCATTGCCCACCTGTCTACGCACAAGCTGAACGCGGATTACAAAGTGCTGCTCGACTCTTTGATTCGGATAGGATACAATGAAACAAATCTAAATGATTTAGTAAATAACGCGTATTCTAGTTATGCATTGTCGGCTCTAAGAAGTGCGGGAATCAAGTGCGATAGGCTGGATACGGGTTTATTAAACGGACCGAAGAAAAGCGCCTTTATTCACGAGGTATACATTAATGTGGCCAGGCACATTTGGACACGCCCGGACGTATTAATCGAGCAAAACATTCCACAGCTTAAAATGTACGTTAGAGATTCGGTTGAACAAGCTGTGCGATCGGGCGTAAACCTTAACTTTATCATCGACGCTTTGGCCACGGGATCGACGGTGCCGGCACAAGTAGCTACACCGTCTTTGACGATAAAAGAAAGGCTGAGCAACTTAAATGGCGGGAAATCTATTTTGGATGACGATTCTGATGACGGTGTATCAGAAGATGAGGTTATCACAAAACCGAGCGTAAACCGATCTAGGAACGTTATACCGGATGCTCCGAGCATTTTAGGGGAGATGACGATTGAAAACGACGATTTAGCGCCCGATAACATGACGATTACGACTGATTCCGCTTTAACTTCAACCTTAAATTCAACCTTAAATTCAACCTTAACTTTAACCCGCAAGACCACCGATGCTTCCCTTCAAGTGAATAAGTCTAATCAATCCAGTGACGATATGATTATTAACGTTACTACCAGAGGTGTGCCCTTTGAGCTGTCTGAGAATTCGTCAAATTACACGGTAACCGATGAGGACGAAGATGAAGACGGTGAATATGATGAAGAGGACGACGATGAGGACAAAGATACGGATGAAGAGACGGAGGTCACTCTCCAAAGAGGTTCAGGTGCCGGTTCAGGGGCAGGGACAGGTTCAGGTTCAGGAGCAGGGGGCGAGGGGTCTGTTTATACGGTTTACTCGGACAAGACTGTTAAAAGCCTTAAAAGCACGAAAAGCCTTAAAACCGCTCCTCCTAGCCGCGATGTAAACATGCTTGACGACAGCGAATCGATCCCGTCTTTTTTTGTGGCCGGCAAGATAGACCCACAGAATATTCGGAGTGTAAAGGTAGATACACGCCCAACAAATGAAAAGAAAAATAAGACCACCCATGATTCTACGTCTGCTTATAGTGTCACGCTACTGTCTCACCGTGACATGCTGTCTAGCCGACTTAGCCGTTTAGGGTTATAGGGTTAAGGTTGCAATTTACGCGGCCAGCTGAGGCGCGCCAATAAAACGGTTAATACCAACCAGCGAAGCACCAATGCCGAAGCCAGCACCATGGCGAGCACCCATGCCAACCGTGGGGGCTAAGCGATCAAGAACCGCGAGCGTGGCCGCCGCCGTGAGAGCGATAACGGCAATCTCCTCAAGGTTCATCTTCTTGCGGGGGATGTAATAAGCAGCAACGGCAACGGCCAAGCCCTCAACCAGGTACTTAATAGCACGCTGAATAACATTTGACAAGTCAAGATCAAGATTGTACATTATATCCTTATAATGGAAAAAATATTTTCATTACTTTTCATTTACGTTCATTACTTAAAAACGAAATTCTATGTAATATTAATAATGTCGTCTATAGCTTCGCAGCCGGTCGTTGACCATCTTAAGCAGGATCCCATTCTTAATGGACAGCAGTATGCTGTAATCTCGTTTGTCAATCCCAAGGACAAGGTAGTCGAGAAGAACCTCTTCTATGCCAATAACTTTATGGTTCATGATATTAATCAGCAGATCACCGCTCAGGCCATGCAGATGGCTAAGAAGCTGTCGGTCGAGATGACCTCAAAGATCAGCTCGGTTCTTGATCAGCTTAAGAGCTCTGTCGATGAGGAGGACAAGCATATCTACCGCATCCTGAATGAGAAGTACCGTAGCATGTGCCTTGATGAGGATGAGTTCGTCGAGGAGTGCCGTCGCACATACACGCTTGATAGCGAGGAGATCCTGGACAAGTACAAGATTTACCTTTCGCAGAACCGCACTAAGCTGGATCTGACGTTCGACGAGGCCAATGGCGACGCCAACAGTCTTCGTGGTGTAAAGATTCGTGGTGCTTATGGTCGTTTCGAGGATGCACGCGATCGTGCTCAGTACCTTCGCGACAACGTCGAGTCGGGTATCCACGCGTATGTTGTTCAGATGGGTGTGTGGTTCCCGATTGACATGGATGCTGACGAGGTCCAGGATCAGGAGTACATGTTACCAAAGCTCAATGAGCTGATGGGTAAGTACCACGAGGGTATGGCCGCTCGCGATCGCTTTTACCAGGATCGCAAGCAGGAGCTGATGGAGAAGCCGGCGACTGGGTCGGGCAGTAAGCTGTCGGTAAAGGAGCGTCTTCAGAAGAAGCTCCAGGAGAAGCAGAATCAGAAGGTAGAGGAGGAGGTCGCTGCTTTTAAGAAGCAGGATTAAATTTAAATCTTTAAATCTTAGTCGCTGGATGAAAACCTAAATCTAGCGCGTCAAAAAACTTGCTCACGAGCATAACGGACTCTGGGCGATTAATGCGATCCTCAAGTGGATCTACGTCGCGAATGCAGATATGTAGAAATCCTTCGGTGCTCTCGACCACATCATCCAAATCTACTTCAATCGGTACAAAATACCGATTGTTGTAAATGTAGTAATCATAAGCACTCAGGTCGAGCGTCGGCAAACATTTTGTTAGCAGAAACCCTACCGTGGCTGCCGCCATGTTTTCTGTAACAATAAATTTAATATCATTTTTTTATGGGGCGCATTAAATGCAGTTTGTTATTTACGTCGCAAATTCCGATAATCGTCCCGTCTACAATAACGTTATGCTTTAAAATCTTCTTACGCTCGAGCTGCTGTTTTAGCTTATTGTATGTAGGTAACAGGGGGCGGACGGACGTTTTAAGTTTAACTTTAAATTCAATCGTGTCGTCCTTCTTGTCTTTGATTTGATGAAGCGGGCTTTTAAATTTCTTTCCATTGTAATCCGGTTCAAGACCTGCGCAAACGTTCTGAGCATGATGCGTAAGTTTATGTATGGGTAAACTAGGGGATTTCTTTATGCTGGTTAAAAATCCTCTCTTGCAGATGGGTACATCACGCAACATGGGCTCCTTACTAGCCATCTATATATTAGAAAATAAAATGATGTTCGAACGGTAATAAATGAAAGTTAGTCGTATGTATTATAGGAATAATTTTTTCCACATCGGACATCTTAAAACATTATATGATAACGATCGTCTTGCTAAAGACAACAACGGTATATGCTACGCAATCATAGATGACCGACTCGACAACAAGCGCTTAGCTAGCATACAAGAGGATTTTGATTATTTAGACCTAAAACATATCAAGATCGTCTCTGTCAAGGCGGAACACGCGAAAATCATTGCGTATACCTTTAATCTTATCAAAGAAGGGCACATTTATGTTTATCACTGCGATGAACGCATCACCCAGCCGGAAAAGGTCCTAAAAATTGTCACCAATCCTCGCATACATATACAACTACGCTTAAATTGCGGTCTGAACTCCGATGACCCTGCGATAGGGTATACGAACGAGGACGAAAATGGGCAATTATCTATTGTTCTCTTGTTCGACTATATTATCAAAGTGCTAGACGTATTACTCGGTGTTACCTGTATAACTAACCAACACGATGTATGCGATGTGAAAGATACGCACATTGCCCAGTTCTTCGACAAACTTGCGAACATCACGCATCACAAGCTGGACACTTACCATATTTATAACTTCCGCTATTCCAAACGGGGTTGGGAGGTCGACGAAACCAATCCTTATTTGCTAACTATCAAAGGTTTAAAAGCACGGCATGTACCGTTTAAAGTACTAAAGGCATTCTATCTACATGCTTCTCAAATGAAGAGCATTAAAATACAGTTCCTTGCCACACTGCTAAACAAGTACCTCTTTAAACACAGTGAAAATACGCTCGGCGTGCTGAAGCCGTTAAAAGTTAACGTATTAAACTGGACCGATAAGTTAACGGAGTATGTCTGCGGTCCAACGAACAATAATTTTTCACGGAACATTAAACACTACCCGTTGTCAGACGTTATGTACGTGGACACGTCTGATTACGGTTTAGAACACTCGAAAATAAATAAAGGGCGGTCGGTTTCCTTGCTCTATGGACCGGCGATAAAGTGCGTTGATATTAATCTTACGAATCATCAAAAGCCGGAGTTGTCCGTTAATGTAGATTTTACACCAGGTGCACATCATGCTGAAACTCGCCGAATCACATGGATTTCGTCGCCCTGGGACGAACAGCCTTGTCAAGTTAAATTTTATCTGTTTAACTGGTTTTATACGGGATTTAATAACTTGTTGACGCCGGATGTCGTCGATGGGTATATTGACAGCAGCGTATTTAATAATTTGGACCAGATATACCAAATCGAACACCTCGGGTATTTCTCTTATGATCGCAAGCTAACTGTGATGAACGGAATGCCGACCTTTATGAGGATATGTAAAATTTAATTATAGTAAGTGATAATATATGAATATTATATTAGATCTAGACGAAACGCTTGTATCGGTGACTACTAAGCCCGTACGTGTCTTTGATTTTAAATTTGCAATCCCCGATCAAATAACCTCGCAACCGGTTACATATTACGCGCGGAAAAGACCCAACCTGGATATTTTCCTTAAATACATCTTTAAAAACTTTAAATCGGTCGCCGTGTGGACGGCCGCTACCAATCATTATGCTCAAAAAGTGTTGCAAGGCATAATGACCTCTGAGCAGTTTAACTCGCTGGCGTTTGTTAAGTGCCGTGACGACCTTAAAGTAGATGCCACGGGGGCGTACAGTAAGCCCTTACATAGGGTATTTCAGAGCCATCCGGTAATTAAACAACATAACACGCTAATGATCGACGATAGACGGAGTGTATTGGTGGAAAATCTCGGCAACGCTATCATCGTGCCGGCCTGGAAAGGTGCGCCGACCGATGATCCTTCTTTGGCTCAGTTAATTATTATTCTTAACGGTATCTTGCAGTATCAGGCGGTTTTAGATTTCAAGGCACATAAGGAGGTTATGTATTTGAAAGATTTGATTTAGGTCCCTTCCTATTAAAGATTAAACGATAAGACGGTTAAATGGACGGGCAGCTACAAACCAAAGCAGGTTGCACATACATTATCTGTCACATGTTGCGGCCTGGGGGTATTTCATTCGTGACGGAACTGGAGCACAGACACTACCCGCCCGATGAGCCCATTAATGATCTGTTTACTATATTTAACGTAAGCTACCACGGAGGAATGCACTTTGTTATTGAGTTGCCGGCGGGGAAGCAAGCCTACGAACAAGCTATTGCCGTAGCAGCGGAATTTAATCTTAAATTGGTGCCAGGAAAGCCGTATAACGGCGGGGAGGAGTTTCCAGTGAAATGCTTACCGGATCACTGTTTCGTGCTGGAAACAGTAGACCATTCACAAGTCGGGGATATCATGCAAGAAGCTAATCGGTTACTTGAAAAATTTGGTAATTAACAAAAATGGATTGTCATTTATTATAAATAATGAATGGTAAGCTATTATCGACTGGGGCGTTTGATCCATCTGGAATTATCCTAAAACCGCCTAACCCATCAAATCCTCATTTTAGCGAAATCTGGTATTTACATACGGATAACGGGAAAACCACGGCCGTAAAACCGGTCTTTAAAACGCCCCGATTGCCGGTTAAATTCAGCGCGAAAAGGTTTTCTGAACAATCGGCATACGGGTACTGTCTCAACATGGGCAACAAGGACATAGACCCGGAGATAGGAGAGTTTTACGATTTTGTTAAGCAGATGGATAAAGCGCTCATCAGCGCATTTACTGCAGGCAGGAGAACATGGCCGGTGAACCCAACGACCTGTTTAAAATATCGAACCGCAATGAAAAGAAAAACCAGTCAAGATGACTTCTATTTCCAAGTGAAACTTATTCACGCGGAAAAAGGAGCAAGTACGGTTACGGTGATTTATAGCAATAAAGGAACCAAAATCACGCCAGAAGACATTCTCTACGGCAAATACGCCGACCAGTTTATTAGCCCGGCGTACCTGTATTATGATGCTGACGGAATCCATCCAATATGGCAAGCACATCAAATTGTTATTAGTTCCGTTGAAAAAGTGTTTCTAGAACACTGCATTCTCGATCATATGGGATCCAGTGCAATTCCGGTTCCGCCTCCTATGCCGTCTTTCTTACCGGGGCAACAAGCGCAACCGCTTCAACTTCAAGCTCAGCTTCCACATCAGCTTCAACTTCAACCTCAGCCTCCTCAGCTTCAACTTCAACATCAGCTTCAACATCAGCTTCAACCTCAACCTCAACCTCAGCCCCTTAAACGTTTATTTATTAATCCAATGGAGCTTAACACGGTAATCAGCGGGCTGAAAAAGATTCCCGCTAAAGATGAAGATTCGGACTCAGATTAATGTGTCTCTCCATCCATCATCTACGTCATAAAATCCATTCAGCGTTATCTCGTCTTTTTCCTTCTTTGCGTCATACTTGCGTTTTAAGATAAAAGCCAAAAAAGATGAACCCTATTACAGGCAAGATTACCATAAAAATTAAACGTTTAAAAGTTAACCCTGTAAAAAATTCCACCGGATTGTCACTCGAGCCCATGTGCTCGATAATATTGTTCTTTAAGATTATATCATTCAGTAGCGTCGTCATCTCTTTACTTCTTATCGGAAAAATTCCTTTAACTTTTAACCCCACTCCTCTTTAAAGGCGGCTTAATGAGGCAACGTGGCCTTGTAGTTCTTCCAGTAAGCGTCATGACCGTTAGGATCTACGTGGTAATACGGATGACCACAACCAGCCTTAGCCGCAAAATGCTTTAAACTTAAAGCATGGAGCTGCTCGGCGTTGCGCTGAAAAAACAGACGCTGTTGGTGGCTGTTTGATAAGCCGTTCTGCTTCATAATTTGAAGATGCACATAGCAGCTGGGACGATAATCAGTTACATGACGGGCATCAGACATCTTTGGCGGACATTCATTGTTAACGTTGTTCATCTATATCGTTAACAAAGAATTTTTTCTTTAAAGCTTAGGAACAATATTAATCTTTTTGCTTAGGTGGGCGACCTAACTTAGGCTTAGGCTTAATAAGCGGCACAATCTTGGGCTTCGTCTCTGGCTCCGATGCTAACTCTAACTCTAACCCTAAGCCTAACGGAGCCGGCTTTTCAGTCTCCGGCTTTACGATTTGTAATTCAGCATCCATCCTGCTCATATCATTTTGAATCTTAAGCTCCGTTATCGGCGACAACGACTTTTCAGTCGGCTCAAGAGCCTTGGGCTTAGCCTTAACCTTAATCTTAAACGATGGGGTCTCCTTAGCAGGTGTATCCTCTTTAATCGGCGTCTCCTCTTTAGCCTTAACAAGATGCGACAGTTCCTCTTGAATGTGCTGGATTAACTCAGATTTGGAAGCTCCGTCTGACTCCGCGTCATCGTAATCGCGGAAAATAATCTCCTCGTCATGACTCTCATACACGGGACCGGTATGCCCGGTCTGTTGCTGTGAAGGAATTATAAATTCGTCTAACTTGGCCCTCTTGGTGTCCTGTATGCGTATTAACTGTTGAATGTACGCATTGTGTTCATCGTCTGATGCATCTTCGTCATCATCCTCGTGCTCCTCATCCCACTCCTGATCGTGCTGAGCCGCATCGCACGTTTCATCCGACATGTTTGACGTGATATCTGGTCTAAGGTGGACCAGTGCTTTTGGGTTATCGTCGCTTAGTTTAAGTCCGTGACGGACCTGTTCCGTTATTTTGGAGTGCTGGTTTTTCAACTCCTCGATATGATTCGACTGCCTCCATGTATAGATACCTAACACGATTAGTAAGGCTACGATAGCGATAATTAACCATACTTTAGGATCGGTTAATAGGGAAAAAAAGTCCATTGTTAATAGTGTTATTATAAATAAATCCTTAAACTCAACGTATAGAGAATATTAATAAAGGCTGCCACATAAATAAATCTTTAAATCTTTTAATATAATGTCTAGCACCGTTTTTAATACACCCGACGGCAAATGCTCTGCTACCGTTCATATTTTAAACGACGTTGTAACGGTTGTCGGTAAATACCGGTCATCCGCCAGCGCTCTAAAGTTTGTTGCCGCCGCCCCTGCTGACTGCCGCGAAAGCTACATGGGTTCCGGTTTACCCTTTCCCTCACCTGATGTCGCGTACCAAAGCAATAACACGGGCGTGGTGCCCGTAGTTAACGGTCGGTTTCAATTCGCGCTCCGTCAACCAAACTCTTATTATGTGGAGTGCGGGACGCAGCTTATCAAGCCGCACGTTCACGTATATATAGGAAATGACTATTTTCTTATACCCTTAGGAAATGGCATACCTTTAAGATCGCTGTCAAGTTTACCTGGAATGCCCAATCGTAGCTCTCCATCGCACAAATAAGAAGAAAATTTAAAAAATTAAAATCTTTAAAGGGTTATAATGCTTAGTCTTAATCTTTCCAGCCTTGTCAAATACGCTTTAGAGGGCCTCGCCGTCGCCGTTGCTGCCTTCTACATTCCCCGCAAGAACATGAACTTAAAGGATATCGCCCTTATCGCGCTCACTGCCGCCGCCACGTTCGCTGTCCT
>Ga0247722_10000691_pt1 | contig 19833 bp, 11 predicted proteins | sample MSEWelMarce3H_FC_FD_189094 | JGI IMG/M metagenome (GOLD analysis project Ga0247722, IMG submission 189094) | Subsurface sediment microbial communities from gas well in West Virginia, United States - MSEEL Well Study Marcellus 3H_FC | ecosystem: Environmental > Terrestrial > Deep subsurface >... | reverse complement strand
TACACCCCATAATTTGCCATATCATAAAAATGTTGGCTTTTGAATAATTTATCTAAAACAGGTGCTATTTCCCAATTATTAGCTACAAAATATTGTGCTAAAGGAACAATAACATTGGCTTCAACATTTGCATCAATGTCATAATACACAAAATAGCGATACAATCTGCGGCAAATATATTCGGATACAACTTGTGATTTTGAAAAAATCATATCAATGAACGCATCTAATTCTGCACTTCCATTATTTGAAATGATAGTGTTGTTAAAAAACGCAGAAAATGTTTTGTTTGAAGTGTCGTGTTGTGTTGCTACAAAAGAGGTTGTTGTAGGGTGTGAATTAAGATTTTGAACCCGCCAACCGGTAAGCACTTTTGCAGCAGTAATTACATCAGCTTCAGTAAATTGACTCAAAGGGTCTTTTCCTAAAGTAAAAAGCTCCATGATTTCTCGAGCAAAATTTTCATCTGGCGCACTGCTTGTATTGGCTTGATTGTTCAAATAATACATCATTGCGGGCTGAGTAGCAACATTGCGAATTAAGGTTTTAAAATTTCCTAATGCATTATTCCTAAAATTTTGAATGTATTCATGGGATATTCGTGCCGAATTAGACCCGCAATAAATATTTTGAGAAACTCTAACGGTATTAAAATCTATCGGAATAAAATGATACCAAAACCAGGTCATTTTTTCTCTTATATTGAGTTGTTGGTTTAATCCTTGTCCTAAATTCCAGGCAGAAAGACCCGTAATTCGATAAACATTTGTCGTATTTCCAACCGAATTTGAATTGAATGCATGTTGGGTCCAATCGCTTCCGTAAGGAACATTTCCTTCATCGGCAAAAACATTTTGATAATAATTAACGGGTGGAGTTGGAATTGTATTTGGAATGGTTAAAAGCGAATTGACACTTGAATTTAATCCGGCTTGTTCTAAACCATTTACATCTGAAAATTTACATCCAAATTGTGTTCTTCGTAACAAATGCAAAACAGTTGCTTTGTTCCACAATCCAGTATAGGGCGATAAACCACTTGTAATGTTTCCTATTCTATTTAATGAAGTAGTAGTAGCATCAGTTTGGTAACTTCTTGATTTATAGTTTCTTCTTTTATATTTTTCAAAAAGAGGGTCTTTATTTTCTTCTCTTCGAAGGAATATTTTTTTAAATAAGTTTCTTCTCGAATATTTTTTTTCCATATCCTATGCTAATTAGGTTTGTTTGACTATTAAATCATGAAAAGGATTAATATCTTGTAAAATTACTAATTTAATTTATAACTACTGTTAATTTTGACTAGTTCCTAAAAAGTTATAAAAAGATTGTGGATTTTTACCAATAATTTAATTTTTAAAACCCAGTAAGCGTTAAAATGCTAACAGGGTTTTTGTTTGTTTTCGGGAGCTAGTTTAGGGTATGCTGAAAAACTAGTGTCTCAATTAATATAAAGTGATTACAAATTATTTGAAACATTGAAGCGCATGGTTTTTGAGTATATTAGTGAAAATTTCATTTCCTTATTTGAAAAAAAGTTGAGCAAATTAAAAATCACTTTGCCACATATTAATTGATTTTCAAGGATTTATTGTAATTAATTGGATAAAATCTCTACTAATATGTGAAATCTGTTACAAAAAAAAGGCGCAAAGTTTAATTTTATTTTTTTTGTCTAATATTGAATAAAAATACTAATTTAGCATTATCTAATAGAAAAAGATTCAAAATGAAACTAACTATTCCGCTAGCATTAGCCATAACAATCACTGCAAGTATGCACGCACAAAAAAAATCTCAAAAAACAACGTATCCCTCAACTCAAAAAATTGAACACATTGATACTTATTTTGATACAAAAATAAACGACCCTTACCGCTGGCTAGAAAACGACAAATCCGTTGAAACAGCCAATTGGGTTGCCCAACAAAACAAGACAACCTATGCTTATTTGGATAAAATACCCTACCGAACAGCTATAAAAGAACGCCTTGAAAAATTGTGGAATTACGAAAAAATAAGCGCCCCTTTCAAAGAAGGAAATTTCACTTATTTTTATAAAAATAATGGCTTACAAAACCAATCCGTATTATACAGAAAAGACGCTTCTGGAGTCGAAGAGGTTTTTTTAGACCCCAACCTTTTATCAAAATATGGCACAACTTCACTAGGCGATGTTAGTTTTTCAAAAGATGGTTCTTTGGTTGCTTTTGCAATATCAGAAGGTGGAAGCGATTGGCGTAAAGTTGTAGTTTGGAACGCAATAACCAAAGAAGTAATTGGCGAAACACTCGTGGATGTAAAATTTAGTGGTATTGCTTGGTACAAAAATGAAGGTTTTTACTACTCAAGTTATGACAAACCAAAAGGCAGCGAATTATCTGCAATAACTGACCAACATAAATTGTATTTCCATCAATTAGGAACCTCACAACAGGAAGATAAAGTGCTATTTGGGTCAGATTCCAAAAGACGCTACGTTAATGGATCAATTACCAACGACGAAAATTATTTAATCATTTCTGCCGCCAATTCAACTACTGGAAACGAGATTTATTACAAGGATTTATCCTTAAACAATTCCAAAATAATGGCACTAATTTCAAATTTTGAAAGCAGCAACACTATTATTGAAAACATTGGAACTACATTTTATTTGGAAACCAATTACAAAGCGCCCAATAATCGAGTTGTAACTTTCGATTTATCACAACCAACACCAGAAAATTGGATTGATATCATTCCTGAAAAAGAAAATGTGTTGAATGCAACAACTGGAGCTGGATACATTTTTGCTAATTATATAAAAGATGCCCTTTCCTACATAAAACAATACGATATTGAAGGCAAACTAATACGGGATGTTCAGCTTCCTGGAATTGGTACGGTTGGCGCTTTTGGAGGAAAAAAATCTGAAAAAATTCTCTATTATTCGTTTACCAATTACATCACGCCAGGTGCAACTTATTCATTTGATACTGAAAGCGGTATATCATCATTGTACAAAAAACCAACTATTGATTTTACTAGCGAAAACTATGAGTCAAAACAAGTTTTTTACAGCTCAAAAGACGGCACCAAAATTCCGATGATAATTACCTACAAAAAAGGAATACAACTCAACGGAAAAAACCCTACCATCCTTTACGGATATGGAGGTTTCAACATTAGTTTAACACCCTCTTTTAGTGTAGCCAATGCCGTTTGGTTAGAAAACAATGGGGTATATGCCGTAGCCAATTTAAGAGGTGGTGGCGAATATGGTAAAAAATGGCACGATGCAGGAACTCAAAAAAACAAGCAAAATGTTTTTGACGATTTTATTGCTGCAGCTGAATTTTTAATAAACCAAAAATACACATCGTCTAATTATTTAGCCATAAAAGGTGGGTCAAACGGGGGTTTGTTGGTTGGAGCTGTCATGACGCAACGACCCACTTTAATACAAGTTGCTTTGCCTGCAGTTGGCGTTTTAGACATGCTTCGTTATCATACCTTTACCGCTGGCGCAGGATGGGCGTATGATTATGGAACCGCACAAGATTCCAAAGAAATGTTTGCCTATTTAAAAGGATATTCCCCAGTTCATAATTTGAAAGAAAACATACAATATCCGGCAACCTTAGTAACAACTGGCGACCATGATGACCGTGTGGTGCCAGCACACAGTTTTAAATTTGCGGCAACGCTTCAAGAAAAACAAACCGGAAACAACCCAGTTTTAATAAGAATTGATGTCAATGCAGGTCACGGAGCTGGAAAATCTCTTGCAGCAACTATTCAGGAAAATGCCGATATTCAATCATTTACTTTATTTAACATGGGGATTTTAAAAATAAATTTTTAAAAAGGAATATTGTTACATAAAAAAATTAAATTACCCTTTTCACATTTTTTTGACACAGATTTCATGGATTTTAAACGTGATACACCGTGAAATCGGTGTCAATTTTTTTTATCACTACAGCTATAGCTCAAAGGCGGGAAATTTTGCCGTCGGGTTCCAAATCTGTGCTATTGTTAAGTTTTTTAGTAATCTTTTAGCTTAGGTTTTCTAAAAAATGAATAAAATTATCATCGTGAGAAAGTTTTAGTTTTTTTCTAACCTTGTATCTTGATGTTTCAACACCACGAATAGAAATATTTAATAAAGGCGCTATTTCTTTGTTAGTTAAATCCATTTTAATAAAAGCACAGAGACGAAGTTCCCGCTTGGATAATGAATCATCTATTTTTTTTAGTTTTTCAAAAAAATCATGATTTATTTTTTCAAAATTTACATCAAAAATCTCCATATATTCTTCCCCTATTCTATGCAGGTTTAATTTCTGAAAAATTTCTGTTAACTTCCTTCTGGAATCGTCACTTTTTAAAAGACCACGTAATTGTTTTAAATCAATTAATAACTCACTAAATATGTTTTTTTTCTGGCTCAATAAAAGTGTGTAATTTGCTAATTCTTTACTTTTATCAATAATGTCCACTTCTAAATTGAACTTATCTTTACTAATAACTTCTTTGTCGTGTTTTAATTTTAATTTTTCAAGTTCAAGTTCTAATAGTTGTTGCGATTTTTTTATTTCATTTATTGATTTTATTCGTTCATAAGCAATCTTCTTTTTGACATAAGTTACAATAAAGTTTATACAGAAAAGGAAAACTACTAAATATAATAAATAAGCTAAATTAGTTTGATACCACTTTGGGAGAATTGTAAATTTAAACTTGGTTTCTTTGCCTACAATACCGGCTAAATTTCTGCTTTTTACAACAAAAGTATAATCACCTGGTCTAAGATGAGTATATTCTTTAAAAGCATTTTTTTGCCAAGCAGACCAGTTTTCATCAATGTTTTCTAACTTATAACTATAATTAGTTTCGGAACTAGACATCATTTGTGGGGAAGAAAATTCAAATCGTAGTATATCAGTTTGGTTTGGTAAATTTATAGCTGTTTTATTAGAATTAATTTCTACAAATTCTAATTTTTGATTTCTAGTATAATTAATTTGATTAATTATTGTGTAGTATAGTTGCTTGTTATTAGTAACTTCTAAATTATATTGATAAATTCCAGAGTTTGTTCCAAAAAGAACATTAGTATCGGTTAAAGGATAAATACATTCCATTCCTCTATTGAAACTGCCTTTTAAATTAAGAAATAAATCTTTACTTAATGTATTGCTATTTTTAAGGAAATAACCTGCTTCATCATCTTGCACAAACCAAGTTTTATCGTTATATTGAAGTAACTTTCTCGTATTTTTAGAAGTATCGAATAATTTGTTTAAGGGGTTAAATAATTCAAATTTATTTATTTCATTATTATAAAAATAAATCCCTGTATTAGAGGTAAAAACTATTTTATTATTCCATTTAAACACGTTGATGTTGTAGGGCGACTTGAGTCCGTTTTTATTTGTAAAATGAGCCACAACATCTACTCTAGAGTAATCATTATTAATGTGAATTTTATAAACTCCCTTGTAACCATGGCAAATCCAATACGTATTTGGTTCATTATCTGCTACGATATCTCTGGTTGACTCCTCAAATCCTTTTATTTTATGCAAAATTTTCCATTGATTATTTCGCTTTTCAATAAGATAAAACCCATTATAGTTTGACCCTAAATACAATCCGTTTCTGTTTTCTATTTTCGTAATTTTCCAAAAGCCGTTTTCGTTGCCAATCTTTTCAATAGTACCATTAACTAATTTATAGAGCCCTGTATCATGAGATATAATAATATCGTTATCCAATTTTTGAATTGCCCAGGATTGCCCTTGTAAATCTTCAATTTTTTTAAACTTAAAAGGGAGATGGTTGTTTGCAAAATAAACCCCATTATTTGTTGCCGTGTAAATAATATTATCTTTAATCAATATGTCATAAACACTTGCTTGATCAAAAATGGAAACAAAAGGAGATTTATAATCTAAAAAATTCAATCCGTTGTTTTGTAATACCCAAATATTATTATTTTTAGTTTGATAAATAAAATGAATATTTGCATTTGATAAAGCAGAAAAGGAAGGGGCATCATGTTGTATTTGACCTGATTTTGAAATTTTAATTATTTTTTTACCTCTTGTAGCTAGTAAATAATCTTTGTTATTGTCTAATATTCCAAATGTGATTTCGTCTTTTTTGGTGTTAGCAAAAAGGTTTGCCGTTTTTAGTACTGTTTTAGAATTAATATTTCCAGAATATACATTTCCAGATTTTGAAACTAGTTGTATTGTATTTGGATTATCGCTTGGAAGTATGGAAGCAATTTCTTCGTTTAAAACCGATTGATCTTGAAATAACAGTTCCAGTTTCAATGATTCAGGATTAAGCTTGTAGATTCCAAAGCCAGAATCCTGTACAAAATAAGCATCATTTACTTGTGCTGAATAGAGGAACGATTTATTTGCGGGCAATTCTGTTACTATATCCTTATTAATAACTATAAGTTCCGAAAAGGACCGAAAAATAATTAGATTATTAAATTGATGTACTTGCCAGAGGTTTTCAAAATTTTTATTTTCTAAGTGAAAATAAGTCAATAACGATGTATAAAAATAATTTCCGTATTTATTTTTTTGTAACGTGCCCAATTCGTTATAACCACCCACAAATATTTTTCCTTCTTTGGTTTTAACGATACTTCTTATGGAGGAGTTATTAGGTAAAAACACTTTTTTCCAATGTTCACCATCAAAAACTAATGCGCCATCATTATTTCCAAATAGTAATGTTCCATCGTCATTTTCACACATGGTCCAAAACTGTGGGTCCGCTTTAAAATCATTTCTGTTAAAATGAACAATTTTAGGGGTTTCAAATTTATCCGATTGTACATCGCTTATTATTTTAGTTTGACTTACACCAATTGAGATGCAAAACAACCAAATAAAAAATACCTTTTTATACATAATTATAAGCTGTTTAACCTTGTTGCTAATTTTATAAATTTATAATTTCATCAAATGTAAATAATTATTAATTATTTATTGATTTATTTTAAATTAATATACTTTAAATCATACAATTAAAAAAATAAAAGTATAAAACACGTAGTTGTAATGTAATAAAACGTAATACAAGCGTACAAAATTTACAACGATTTCGCTAAACAAAAGTTAATATTGTGTACGTAAAAAATTCATTTATTACCATAAAATGTAAATGAATTACATATTAACTAAAATTTAAATTATTATTTATGAAAACAAAATTACATTATTTGATTTTTGCTCTAATTTTAGGATTAGGCGTAAACGCACAAATTGCTGGGCCAGTTTCAATAACAGGAACAGGAACTGGTGGTTGGAATCAGCCAGGAGGTTTGTCATTAACTTCAACTGATGGAGGAACTGTTTGGACAGCGTCCAACTTTGAAATTGTAGGAGATGGAAATATGAAATTTTCAGAAGCCGGAACATGGGAAACAACCGGAGGTTACGTAGGAGCAAATGTAGCTCCATTTGGATTTCCTGGCGGAACAGTTGTAGTTGCTGGCGGAAATAACATTGTTGGAACTTTAGGTTTTTGGAATGTAACTTACAACGCAGTTACTAAAGTCTATTTATTTACTGCAGGAGTAAATCCGAATCCAGTTATTAAAATTACTGGTGGAGGTTTGGCAGCTCAAGTTCAAATGAATACTTCAAATGGAACAGCCTATTCTAAAAAGGGTGTGTTTTTTCCTGGCGGATCGGCTAGTTTTAATCAAACATCACCAACAACTGCACAATGGGGTGGCGCTTTTCCTGATGGACCAGCGGTTACTGGAGGCACAATAACTGTTCCCACTGGAGCTTTTAATACTTATTTTGTAATGCCAGGAACGGGACCAGCAGAATATATTTTTGAGCCAGTTGTTGTAAGTATGATTGGAAATTTTGTTGGTTCAGGTTGGAATGCTGATATTGATTTAGTAACTACGGATAATATAAATTATACTAAATCAAATTGGACTGCAGCGATATTTGTGCCTACTCCCCCTGCTGCTCCTTGGACAGATCCAGAAATGCACTTAAAATTTAGAGACAATCACGATTGGACTACACAATATGGTACCGCTGGTGCTGTTAATGGTTCAAACAATTTAGCATTAACAGGAACTTCATTGAATGGTATTGCTGGTGGCGGTGGTGATATTTTCATTCCATGGGGAACCTACAATGTTAATTTTAACAGAAGTACAGGAACATGGACTTTTACTAGCACTTTAGGAAACGCTACTTTCTCAAACACTACTTTTAAAGTATATCCAAATCCAACAACCAACAATTGGAATTTTTCTTCAGACAAAAATCAAATTGATTCTATTCAAATAATTGATCTTCTTGGAAAAGTTGTATTTACTAAAAATGTGAATTCAAACGAAGCAATTGTTGACGCATCTAATTTAAACAATGGCATCTATTTTGCTAAAATTAATACCGCTTCAGGATCTGAAACTGTTAAATTAATAAAAAAATAATAGTAAACATAAATCCCTTACCTAATTATTTTGTAAGGGATTTTTTTATTTAATCCTTATAAATATTTAATCTTATTTAGAAATTAAATTTTAGATAAATAGTATCCTATTTTGAACATTAATTACTAATCAATGTCCAAATTAGTTTAAATAATTTTCTAAAACATAAGTGCTAAAGACTAATATTAAAATAATTCCAACTATGAATTTTAAAAACTATTTTACCCTACTATTCCTATTTATTGTAAGCATAATAACTGCTCAATCAATAGAAATTACTGGAAGAGTAACCGATTTAAAATCGAAACTACCAATTGCCGGAGTAAATGTTATTATTAAAAGCACTAAAAAAGGCACTGTAACTGATTTAGATGGTAACTATTCTATAAAAACAAATCCATCCAATGCTTTAATTTTTTCAAATGTTGGTTACGCAACACAAGAGATAAAAGTAACTAAAACACAAAATTTAAATATTGCCCTAATTGAAGAGTCCAACAAGCTTGAAGAAGTAGTTGTAAATATTGGATATGGAACACAAAAGAAAAAAAACTTAACCAATGCAGTTTCTACAGTAAAGGCAGATTCTTTTGATGATAGACCAATATACAGTGTTGGGCAAGCCATACAAGGAAATGCTGCTGGTGTTAACGTAATTCAACCATCGGGCAAACCAGGTGTGGGATTGAATATTAATATTAGAGGTTTAAACTCCATCCAATCAGGTGTTAATCCATTATATGTTATTGATGGCGTGCAAACCTATTCTACCGAAGGAATTAATACTGACGACGTGGTGGATATTCAAATATTAAAAGATGCTACGGCAACGGCTATTTATGGTGTAAATGGAAGTTCGGGAGTGGTAATCATTACTACAAAAAGAGGTAAAGCAAATAAAAACACGTTTAATTTTTCTACTTACTATGGTTCTTCCAAAATTGTAAAAAATATCAATGTACTAAATTTAGATCAGTACAAGACCTTAATGGCTGAAGTGAGTTCGGCATATCTTAACCAAGCAAATCAAACGATTTATAATGGGATAAATACCAATTGGAGGGATTTGGTTTTTACAAATGGTATTGATAAAAATGTTGATTTTTCCTATTCGGGAGGGTCTGAAAAAATCAAAACTTACGCATCCTTAGGGTATCAAGATGTAAAAGGAATAGTAAGTCCTTCTCTGTTTTCAAGATTATCTGGGAGATTGAATTTAGATGTTGACGCAACCCCTTGGTTAAAGGCGCACGTTAATATGAATTTAATTCATACCAAATTTTATAACACCAGCGATAATAATAATGCCAATCAAGGTGGAGTAATTTTAAGCACATTAACAACCCCCTCTTTTTTACCGGTTTATGCTGAAGAATTACAAGGAAGGGTATTAAATACAGCCAACGGATTATATTATTCGCCTTATGATAATACTTTTTCTACTCCAGGAGGATTTCAAAACGGGCAGTTTTCTTTAAACCCATCCGCCTCTTTAGAAAATCCAGTATCTTTTCAAAGTCGTGTTGAAACCACAAATACCTTTCGTTATTTATCTAATTTAGGTTTAGATATAACATTACTTAAAAATTTAGTTTGGAAAACGTCTTCCAACGTGGATATGTCAAGAAGTGTTTGGGATTATTTTATCGATAGTTATCGATCTAATGCTGGTCGTAATTCGGCAACAGATCCAACTTTAAATGGTGTTGGAAAACAACATACAACAACTTATTATACATGGAATTTTGAAAATACTTTAAACTATTCTTTAAAATATGGAAACCATGATATGACCTTCTTGGCAGGAAATAGTGTTCAGAAATTCAGATACCATCTAAATCAAATTGAAGGTACTGGTTTTGCAACTGATTTAAGAGAATTAGATTTAAGCCAAATGATGAATCCCATTGCACAAAACACGTATGAAATTATTAGAGATAAAAATTATGTGTCTTACTTTGGTAGGGCTACCTATAATTATAAAGGAAAATATATTGTAAATGGTGTTTTTAGATCCAGTGGCGCTTCTCAACTGGCACCAGGTCATAAATGGGGTTATTTTCCTGGAATTTCTGGCGCTTGGATAATTTCAAACGAAGAAATTTTTAAAGACAAAAAAACCATTTCTGAAATAAAAGTAAGAGGTGGTTGGGGTAAAAGTGGTAATATTTCTGGATTAAATGAATATGCATGGTATTCTTTGATGCCAGTAGGTTCTAATTCTACCAATCCATCAAATTATGAAAATACAGATTTAACATGGGAAACAACAACCGACATGAATTTAGGTTTGGATTTAGGATTTTTTAATAATCGTGTGAAATTAACTGTAGATGCCTTTGTTAGAAAAACAAATAATTTAGTTAGATCATTTCAACCAGGAGGTAACGGCCCTTATTTAACTTATAATAAAGGAGAATTAGAAAACAAAGGAATAGAACTAGTTTTAAATACAACAAACTTAAAAGGAAATTTCAACTGGAACACTAATTTTAATATTACCTTTTTAAAAAATAAGGTAGTACAAATGGGATATAATCCTGTTGATTATTCCGGTTATGAAAGTGTAAATAGAATAGAGCTTGGACAACCTTTAGGAAATTTCTATGGCTATGTAGTAGATAGAGTAAATCCAGCTACCGGAAGATTGGAATATAAAGATGTTAATGGGGATGGCGCCATCACTCCTAGTGATAGAACTATTATTGGTAATGCTTTGCCCGATTATACTTTTGGTTTAACCAATACTTTTTCTTACAAAGGATTTTCTTTAGATGTATTGGTTACTTCAAGTCAAGGAAATGATATTTTTAATGCCACTAGAATAGATTTAGAAGGAATGCAAGGGCCTAAAAATCAATCAACAGCCGTACTTGACAGATGGACTACCGTTGGTCAAATTACCAACATTCCTAGAGCTGGAGTGGATAATTTTGCTACAATACCAGCTACTGCCAATTCTACTCGTTGGATTGAAGATGGGTCTTACATACGAATTAAAGCAGCAACTTTAGGATATAACTTCAAAAAAACAATATTTGGTCTAAGTTCTTTAAGAATGTATGCTACGGGACAAAATTTAGTTACATGGACAAAATATTCAGGATTTGATCCCGAGGTAAGTTCCTCTAATTATAATTCAGGAACGGGACAGGGTATTGATTATGGTACTTATCCGCAAGTGAGAACTTTTATTTTAGGATTAAAAGCAGGATTTTAAAAAAATAATACTATGAAAAACAAACAAATTTTAAGAAAAACATTTGCAATAATTGCAATTTCAATATTGCTGACCTCTTGTTCGGATGTATTAAATACAGAACCAATTACAGATGTTGTTGCACAATCACAAGAGTCTGGAAGTGTAATAAAAGATGCCGTTGAAGCAGAGGCCGCAATAAATTCTGTTTATGCCATTTTTGGTGATGAATATTTTCAATTTGATTATTTTTATTTAGGAGATGGTGGATCAGACGTTGCTTATGCTGGCGCAGATGTTCAAGAGTTTTTTCAAATTGATGAATATCGAATAAATTCAACAAATTATGTTGTGGCTAGAGATTGGGGTCATTTAGTAGATTTCGAAAAAAGATGCAATAAAATTTTAAATTTTGTAAACGATGTACAAGATCCAGCTTTAACTCAAACTAGAAAAGATGAAATGATTGGTCAAGCATCATTATTTAGAGCTTTTACAAGATTTCAAGGCGTACAAATTTGGGGCGATTATCCAGTTGTGAATAAATATATTTCTTCCATAAATGCTGCTAATTTTGATCAATTATATCCAGATTTATATCCTACAAGAAAACCAATTTCAGAAGTATATGATGCCATTATTGCAGATTGTTTAGTTGCATTAGCTAAAGCACCTGCAGCATCAGCATCACCATCAAGTAAATATATCCCAACTAAAGGCGCCGCAAATGCTTTACTAGCTAAAGTGTATGCCTCTAAACCAAATCCAGATTGGGGAAAAGTAATTCAATATTCGGATGCTGTAATAAATGGAGGTTATTCGTTAATGACAAATTTTGATTTCTTATTTGACAATGTTCATGAAGGCAATGCCGAATCTATTTGGGAAGTAAATGGACAAGGTGCTGGATCAATAGTCAATTCTTGGTGTACAAACGTATTTGTTGGTAACAATTGGAAAAAATTCAACACACCATCCCATACATTTAGTAACGCATTAGACACAAAGAGAAGACTAAGTTCTATAAAAAAATTACCAACAACTTTTGCAGATCCGTATTGGACTACTTATACGCAATTTCCGAACCCTTGGAAAATGAGAGCTACTGATGGAACCCAAAATTTTTATATTTTCCGATTGGCAGATATTATTTTATTAAAAGCAGAGGCTTTAGCACATACTGGTGATTTGGCGGGAGCTATGACTTTGGTTAATCAAATAAGAACTAGAGTTAACCTTGCTAATGTTGCCCCAGCCACTTCTCAAGATGATGCGATCAATAAAATTCTTAAAGAACGTTTTCTAGAGTTAGCATTTGAAGGGCAAAGATGGTTTGATTTAAAGCGAGAAGGCAAATCTATTGAGATATTGTCGCAACAAACTTATCCTGTTTATAACTCTACCACCCAAATTACAACAGAAACACCTATGCCTTATGTAGGCAATTTAACAACCAATGATTTAGTATGGCCAATTCCACAAACCGTTCTAGACAACAACCCTAATTTAATCCAAAATCCAGGGTATTAATCTAAAGTTATTGTTTTTTTTTGTTAGGTTCCTTCCATTTTTGCTTCTATTTTATTTAAGTAGAAGCATCAATGGATAATTTTAAATAAGATGATTAAATTTTTAAAAATAATTGTATTAGTAGTAATTCTTTTGAAGGGTTCCCTTTTTTATTGTCAAAACACCAAACTAATTACTTACAATATTAGACTTGACACAGAAATTGATGGTGAAAATGATTGGACACATCGCAAAGCGTTTTTCGCTTCGCAAATTCAGTTTTATGAACCCGATATTTTTGGCGTACAAGAAGCAAAACCCAACCAAGTAATTGATATAAACACGTTACTTCCAAAATATGATAATGTTGGAATTGGACGTGAGGGAGAAGGAAAAGGAGAATCCTGTACTATTTATTACAAAAAAGACCGATTTACTGTTTTAGAATCTAGCACTTTTTGGTTATCTGAAACGCCTGATGAAATTTCTAAAGGATGGGACGCTGCTTGTAATAGAGTTTGCACCTATTGTTTGTTTAAAGATGAAAAAGAAAAAACGATTTTTTGGGTATTCAATACCCATTTAGACCATGTTGGAGAAGAAGCTAGAACTAAAGGAATTGAGCTTATTCTATCAAGAATAGCATCCTTAAATTCAAAAAAATACCCTGTTTTCTTTATGGGTGATTTCAATTCGGAACCAGAAACAGATAGAATTAGTCAACTTAAAAAAATAATGAATGATAGTCGAGAAATATCAAAAGAAACTCCTTTTGGACCCTCAGGCACTTTCAACAATTTTAAACACAATATAGCGGTAACTAAATTAATTGATTATGTTTTTGTTTCAAAAAATAATAAATTTGAAGTTTTAAAATATGCCGTTTTAAGCGATTCCAAAGATTTAAAATATCCTTCGGATCATCTTCCTGTTTATGTTGAAGTTAATTTAAATAACTAATTATGAATATTTTAAATAAAATCATGAAAATCTTTCTACTTATAACATTAACTTCGCTATTTTCTAAATGTTCTTATCCAAACGACCCGCCAACTACTAATAGTGAAAAACCCTTAGTTAGTATTGCAAGTATTCCTGTTATTGAAGGTGCCGATTTGGTTTTTACAATAACGTTAAGTGGCGTAAGTGATTCTGCTACAACAATTAATTTTGTAACAACACCAAACACCGCAACTCCTGTTGACTATACAACAACAATAACTACTAAAACAATACCTGCTGGGCAAACTTCAATTCAAGTAAATGTCCCTACAAATAATGATTCTGATGCAGAAACAAGCGAAACTTTTAATTTAACGGGGACACTAACTACAAACAACACCTCAAATACAGCTCCGATAGTTGCAATTGGAACTATTTTAGATAATGGTAGTGTGGCAAGTCAAATGGATATTTGGTTGACTAAAGGAGACCAATCAATCTTGCTTCAAAAGCAAAATTCAATTCAATTATTTGGAACTACCGCCAACTCTTTTCAAACCATTGAAGTAAACGAAAACCAAACTTTCCAAACCATAGACGGTTTTGGATACACATTAACTGGAGGAAGTGTAGATGTTATAAACTCGCTTAATCCAACTAAAAAACAAGAATTATTACAAGAACTTTTTGGTAATTCTGCAAGTTCAATTTCAATTAGCTATTTAAGGGTTAGTATGGGTGCATCCGACTTGAATTCTTCTGTCTTTTCTTATAACGACTTACCTCAAGGGCAAACAGATAGTGCACAATCTAATTTTAGTCTTACACCAGATGCCGCTTTAATTTTAATGCTTAAAGAGATACTATTAATTAATCCTAGCATAAAAATAATGGCTGTTCCATGGTCAGCACCTAAATGGATGAAAGAAAGTTACACTTCTGTTGGAAGTAGTTTGTTTACAGCGTATTATAATTCTTACGCAACCTATTTTGTAAAATACATTCAAGGAATGCAGGCACAAGGAATAACCATTGACGCCATTTGTCCCCAGAATGAGCCATTAAATCCTTATAATAATCCAAGCATGACAATGTCCGCTATTCAACAAACTGGTTTTGTAAAAAAATTAGGATTAGCTTTTCAGACCGCAAACTTAAATACCAAAATTGTTACTTACGACCACAATTGTGACGTACCTAGTTATCCAATTAGTATATTAAATGATGCTGTTGCTTATCCTTATGTTGATGGATCCGCATTTCATTTATATGGAGGTGACATTAGCGCTCTTTCTACTGTTCATAACGCATTTCCTAATAAAAAAATATATTTTACAGAACAATGGACCTCTTCTGTTGGTGATTTTGGAACTGATTTAAAATGGCATGTAAAAAATGTAATTATAGGTTCCATGAGAAATTGGAGTGTTAATGCATTAGAATGGAATTTAGCAAATGATAGTTCTTTTGGACCCCACACCACTGGCGGATGCACCCAATGTAAAGGAGCAATTACTATTAATAACAGTGCTAATTTTACAAAAAATGTAGCCTATTATAATATTGCCCATGCTTCTAAATTTGTTCCTAAGGGATCTATCCGCATTGCTTCCAACTTGATTGGGAATTTAAGCAATGTAGCATTCAAAACCCCTTTAGGTAAAAAAGTTCTTATTGTAGAAAATGATGGGAATACAAACGAAACATTTAACATAAAAATAAATGGTCAATGGATCACAACTTCACTTGACGCAGGTGCAGTTGGTTCTTACATTTGGTAAAATTATATAAAATCACAATGAATAAAACACTCTTATTATCATTATTATTTCTTTCAATATCTGTTTTTTCTCAAAAGAAAAGTAAATCAAAATATTTAGATTATTCTACCAAAAATAAATCGGTTGAAGTATATACTTCAGCTGATAGCACAGAATTTCGTTTGTCGAAAACAAATGCCGATTTAAAGTTTGTAGAAATGAAACAACCTCTAGAAACTCAAATTTGCGTTTTTGTAAATCCAAATAAAAAATTCCAAACCTATATAGGAATTGGTGGCGCAATAACAGATGCCAGTGCCGAAGTTTTTGCGGAATTGCCAATTGAAAAACAAAACGAATTTATTTCTGCTTACTTTAGCAAAGATAAAGGAATTGGCTATTCTATACTAAGAACCAACATGAGTAGTTGCGATTTTAGTTCGGATATGTATGATTATGTTACTGAAGGAGATAAAAGTTTGAATTCATTTACTATTGAACACGATCAAAAATTCCGTATTCCTATGATTAAAAAAGCAATGGAAACAATCGGTAAAAATGCCAAACTATACATCAGTCCGTGGTCGCCACCGGCTTTTATGAAAGACAACAACAGTAAACTTCAAGGCGGAAAACTATTGCCCGATTATAATCAATCGTGGGCAAATTACTATGTAAAATACATTAATGCATTACAAAAAGCTGAAATTCCGGTTTGGGGATTAACCATCCAAAATGAACCAATGGCAAAACAACGTTGGGAATCGTGTATTTTTTCTGCAGAAGAAGAAAGAGATTTTCTTAAAAATTATCTTGGTCCTACTTTAGCAAATGCAGGGCTTGGAGATAAAAAAATAACTATTTGGGATCACAATCGCGATTTAATATCTCAAAGGGTTAGCACAATTTTGTCTGATGCAGAAGCCAATAAATATGTGTGGGGAATTGGATTTCATTGGTATGAAAACTGGAGTGGTGGCGAAATGATGTATGAAAATGTTGGAAAAGTTAATGAGATGTTTCCATCTAAAAATCTATTATTTACAGAAGGGTGCGTTGAAAAATTCGATGCCAATAAATACCAACTTTGGAAAAATGGAGAGCGTTACGGAAAATCCATGATTAATGACTTTAATAACGGAACGGTAGGTTGGACAGACTGGAATATCCTGCTAAATCAAAATGGCGGACCAAACCATGTTAACAATTTCTGCTTCGCACCTATTCATGGAGATTTAGTAACAGGGAACTTAATTTACACACCTTCCTATTATTTCATCGGACATTTTTCAAAATTTATAAGTGACGGAGCCAAAAGAATTAGCAGTGTTGCCAGCAGAAGTCAATTATTAACTACATCCTTTCAAAATCCAGACGGAAAAGTAGTAACCATAGTAATGAATCAAAGTAATATAAAAATAACCTATTATCTTTGCATTGGAATAATGGCAACCGAAATAACAATTTTGCCTCACGCAATTCAAACGTTAATGTATTAAATGGTTCTCCCACAATTTGTGTGGGTTTGTATTAAAATTTAAAAAATATTATTTTTAAAAAATTAAGAAATTATGCTCAATAATGCCTTATACCAAACACTTATATAAAATAGCCCAATATACTAGTTCCTTTTCTCCAATATTTCACAAAAAAACAATTACGTAGCCCAGCTATGAAATGATTTTTTTATAAAATCTTGAAAAAAAATAACATCGCATCTTTAGACTGTTTTATATAAGTGTTTGGTATTAATTAGATTAATATCTTAATGGTATTGATTTTTCATGCCCGTTTTTTATTAACCCACACATTTGGCGGTATAACCAGTAACACCATAAAAAAGCACTGATTACAATCCATTAAACTTACATTAATTAAATTTTAAAAATTAATCAATTTGAATTACTTTTACAAAATAGAATTTAAAAAATGAACAGAACATTAGTAATTGGAGATATTCATGGCGGATTAAAGGCAATTCATCAACTATTTGAACGTGCTAAAGTTACCCAAAATGACACCTTGATTTTTTTGGGCGATTATGTTGACGGATGGAGTCAATCCGTTGAAGTAATTGACTTTTTAATAAAAATTTCAAAACAACAAAAAACGATATTGCTTCGAGGCAATCATGATCAATTAGTCCTTGATTGGTTACAAGGTAACACTGAAAATTTTGATGAATCCATTTGGTTCAAACACGGTGGCGAGGCAACATCAAAGGCTTATTCATTGGTTTCTGACAAAAAAAAGCAACAACACATTGCCTTTTTAAAATCGTTGCAAGATTATTATTTAGATACAAATAACCGCCTATTTGTTCATGCAGGTTTTAGCAACATGACAGGTGTAAAAAACGAATATTTTACTGAAACATTTTACTGGGATAGAACCCTTTGGGAAATGGCATTATCATTGGATTTGAACCTACCAAAAACCCACCCATTTTACCCAAAAAGACTTTTGTTGTATCATGAGGTTTACATTGGGCACACTCCCGTTACAAAAATTGGACAAACAATACCCGTTAACATAGCTTGTGTATGGAACATTGATACAGGTGCAGCATTTAAAGGCGTGCTAACAATAATGGATGTTGACACCAAAAAATATTGGCAAAGCGATCCTCTACCCGAAATTTATCCTACAGAAAAAGGCAGAAATTAAGCAAGAGGTAGTATATTTGTATAAAATTTTAAAATAGTTTACCATGAAAAAATTAGTTGTTTTCGCCTTGTTTTTAATTTCTACACTTGGAAACGCACAAGCCTTTAAGGGCAAAGGAGATGTAAAGGCTCAAGTTGGCTTTAGCTTTCAAAAAGGAGGCACTTCTTTAGTTTTATCAAACGATTACGGGATAGGTGAAAACGTATCCATTGGAATTGTAGGGTCGTACATGTTGAGTGCTGATCAAATTGAATTAACAAAACCTAAGTTTGAAGACAAAATTGATTTAAAAGTTCGATTTAATGCCAACATAGGAAACGTAATTAAACTAGACAAAAATTTTGACCTTTATCCAGGTTTAAGTTTAGGTTTAAAAAACCTTGGCGGTCATGTTGGAGCAAGGTATTTTTTTACAGATGGTTTCGGGCTTTTTACTGAAATAGGATTTCCTATTGCAAAATACAATACCGAAGTTGTGGGTTACAAATTGTACAACAATCAGTTTGTTTTTAGCGCAGGAGCTTCGTTTAATTTATAAAAAATTACTAATGAGCATTGTAACAGAAAAAAGATTAAAAGACAGAAGTGGGTCAGTATGTGAAATAAGCGGAAGTAACGAGGACTTAGTAGTTTACTTGGTTGCGCCAAAAACAGAAGCTACACCCGAAAACTGTATTTTGATTACCAAATCATTAAAAGATCAAATAGAAAATCCTGAAACCACAGTTGCTAACGATTGGCGAGGTTTAAGCGATAGCATGTGGAATGAAAATCTACCTGTTCAAATTGTATCTTGGAGAATGCACGCCCGATTAAAAAATATGGATATGTTAGAAATGATGTATCTTGATGAAGACGCTTTAGAATGGGCAAAAGCAACTGGCGAAGACGAAGAAGATGAAGGTAAAATAGTTCATAAAGATTCAAACGGAAATGTTTTGCTTGACGGAGATTCTGTGGTTTTAATAAAAGACCTTGATGTAAAAGGCGCAACTTTTACCGCAAAACGTGGAGCTGCCGTGCACAACATCAAACTCGTTTGGGACGACGCCAACCTCATTGAAGGCAGAGTAGAAAACCAAAACATTTATATTTTAACACAATACGTGAAGAAAACGAAGTAATAATTTATGAAGTAACTTGCAAGTACAATTTTCAGGATTTTTCTGTTTCAATTTAAAAAGAACATCAAAAATTAAAATTTTAAAATTCAGTTTTTATATATTTGTTATCATTAATGTCCGATAAAAATTAAAATCGGACTTTTTTATTTTTTATTTAAC
>Ga0247722_10000690_pt1 | contig 19846 bp, 13 predicted proteins | sample MSEWelMarce3H_FC_FD_189094 | JGI IMG/M metagenome (GOLD analysis project Ga0247722, IMG submission 189094) | Subsurface sediment microbial communities from gas well in West Virginia, United States - MSEEL Well Study Marcellus 3H_FC | ecosystem: Environmental > Terrestrial > Deep subsurface >... | reverse complement strand
CCTGTACCCACATCTAAAATTTTTGTTTTAGGTTTGAAAGTAATAATTTTTGCAATTCCAAGCGAATGTAAAACATGTCTTGTATATAATTCATCAATATCTTTTCTAGAAATTACATTTATTTTGGCATTCCAATCTTGATAAACATTTTGTAATTTTCGAAATTGTTCAATTTGAATATCCGTTAAATTCGGGAATTGGTTTAAAATTTCTTGCATTCGTTAAATTTTCTACAAAAATACAATTTTTATTTAATAAATATGATGCATATCATAAATTCAAAAAAAATTATCGTTATCTTTGCTAAAATTTGAACAACAATCTATGAGTACACAAGCACCCGTTTTTTCAAAAAACGACAATTTGAAATTTTTTAGAACTTTAAATAAACGCGTAAACGACTATTTCAAAGAAAATAATCTAGACAAAACCGGAAACTGGAAATTACATGTAAAAACAATAGTAATGTTTGCTTTATTTCTGACTCCTTATTTCATTTTATTAGCGATGGAGATGCCATTTTGGGTATATCTTTTGCTGAATGTAGTAATCGGAATCGGGATGGCAGGAGTAGGAATGAATGTGATGCACGACGGCAATCACGGCGCTTATTCTAACAAATCATGGATCAATAAATTAATGGGCGGAAGCATCTATATTTTAGCTGGAAATGTCTATAATTGGCAAGTGCAACACAATGTTTTACACCATACTTACACCAATATTTTAGGTCATGATGAAGATTTAGAAGCAGGTAGAATTCTTCGGTTTTCTAAAACAGCAAAATGGTACAGTTTTCACCGTTTTCAACATTATTATTCGGTGTTTCTTTATGGTTTATTGACGTTCAACTGGGCAATAACAACCGACTTTCTTCAAATGAAACGGTATTTAAAACGGAATTTATCGTATGGTGAATTTAAAAAACCTGCAATAAGATGGACCACTTTAATCGTAACGAAAGCTATTTATTTTTCAATTTGGTTAATTTTACCAATGGTTTTAGGAATCACTTGGTGGAAAGTACTTTTAGGCTTTGTAGTTATGCATTATACCGCGGGATTAATCTTAAGTGTAGTGTTCCAATTGGCTCATGTTGTGGAAGATACCGTAAATCCAATACCAGATGAAAATGGAGAAATTGAAAATACGTGGGCAATTCATCAATTGTTTACAACGGCTAATTTTGCACCAAAAAACTGGATTGTAAATTACTATACAGGAGGCTTAAATCATCAAATCGAACATCATATTTTTCCAAATATTAGCCATGTACATTATAAAAAAATTGCAGAAATTGTAAAACAAACAGCTGCTGAGTGCGATTTACCATATCATGAATTTAAAAGTACACGTGCGGCAATTGCGTCTCATTTTAAACATTTAAGAGAATTAGGAAGAAAACCGCAAATGGCATAATGATTTTTTTCCATTTAAAATTTATAGAAATTCATTTTTAAAGTATTAATAAACACACAACTATGAACCCTTTATCGGATAAAATTAACAATTTATCAACATCTCAAACGTTGGCAATGGCTGCCTTAGCAAGAGAATTAAAAGCACAAGGAAAAGATATTATCAGTTTAAGTCTTGGCGAACCAGATTTCAATACGCCTGATTTTATTAAAGAAGCCGCAAAAAAAGCAATTGATGAAAATTACAGTACTTATACGCCTGTTGAAGGCTATTTGGAACTTAAAGAAGCCATCTGCAAAAAGTTCAAAAGAGATAATGATTTGGAATACAAACCTTCACAAATTGTTGTTTCTACAGGTGCTAAACAATCCCTTTATAATATTGCACAAGTGATGTTAAATGATGGCGATGAAGTAATTCTTCCTGCTCCTTATTGGGTTTCCTACTATGAAATAATCAAACTTTCTGGCGGCGTGCCTGTTGAAGTGCCAACCTCTGTTGAAAGCGATTTCAAAATGACACCCGAACAATTGGAAGCCGCAATCACCCCAAAAACAAAAATGATGTGGTTCAGCTCGCCTTGCAATCCTAGTGGATCGGTATATAACAGAGAAGAATTGACAGCCTTAGCAAAAGTTTTAGAAAAATATCCAAATGTTTATATCGTTTCAGATGAAATTTACGAACATATCAATTTTTCGGGCACGTTTTGTAGCATCGGTTCGATTCCAGGAATGTTAGAAAGAACGATTACCGTAAATGGTGTGGCTAAAGCATTCGCAATGACCGGCTGGAGAATTGGCTACATCGGAGCTCCTGAATTTATAGCAAAAGCTTGTACAAAAATTCAAGGACAAGTAACTTCTGGAGCAAACTCCATTGCACAAAGAGCTACAATTACAGCAGTTGAAGCGGATCCAAGTGTTTTAAATGAAATGGTAACCGCATTCAAAAACAGAAGAGATTTAGTTGTAGGTTTGGTGAAAGCTATTCCTGGATTCAAATTGAATGTGCCTGAAGGTGCTTTTTATGTATTCCCAGATATTTCCTATTATTTTGGTAAAACAATTAAAGGAACGCTAATCAATAATGCCACTGATTTTTCCATGTTTTTATTAGCCGAAGCCAATGTTGCCACCGTAACTGGTGATGCTTTCGGTAATCCAAATTGCATCCGATTCTCTTACGCAACAAGCGAAAACTTGCTAACGGAAGCCATGAAACGAATTAAAGAAGCGGTTTCTTAAACCCAAATTATGTGTTAGACTTCGTCATGAAATCTAAAAATACAATAAAAATAAGTGCTCACGGACTTTTTAAAATTTTAGAATATATTAATATTTTAACATTTTAAAAAGGAGACATCGCAGATTGATGAACTCCAAAAAAAAATATAAAAAAGTGAATAAAGTGCTTATTTTTGAAGTAGTTTTAGATTGTAATAGATTTCTAACGCTTAATTTGGGTTAAACCCAAAATTTTAAAATACACCTCAAAAAAGAAGGCGTCTATAATAAATGCCATTACTTCTTTTTTGAGGTTTTTTTATGTCTTTTTATGCTTCAGGAACTCCAAATAAAAAAAACATTTGAAATTAGAAATTTTCATTTATTTATCAGACCTTTGCAGCTCGAAATACCAAACAAAAACAGAAAAGAGGTTCACAAAAAAGAAGTTGTATTTATAAAAAAAATACGCTTTTGAAACGAAACAATTTGCAAAACAAAAAAGAAATAGTAGCAAAAATACATGAAAAAGAAAATTGAAATTCTAGCACCCGCAAAAGATTTAATTCAAGGAATGGCAGCCATAAATAGTGGTGCAGATGCGGTTTATATTGGAGCTCCACAATTTGGAGCAAGATCAAACGCAACCAATTCTGTAGAAGATATTGCCGCTTTAGTACAATATGCACACCTTTATCATGTTCAGGTTTTTGTGGTGATTAACACCATTCTATACGACAACGAACTCGAAACCTGTCGCCAATTGATTTGGAAATTATACGAAATTGGTGTTGATGCGTTGATTATTCAAGATATGGCAATCATGGAAATGGAATTGCCCCCAATCGTGTTGCATGCCAGCACACAAGCTAACAATCGAGATGCCGATAAAATTAAATTTCTAGCCGATGCAGGGATAAAAAGAGTCGTTCTTGCACGTGAATTGAACCTTCACCAAATCAAAGAAATCAGTACGGCAACACCTGTTGAACTTGAATTTTTTGTAACAGGAGCTTTGTGTGTTTCTTTCAGTGGCAATTGCTATATGAGTGTGGCAAATGGCGAACGCTCCGCAAATAGAGGTTCGTGTGCACAAAACTGCCGTTTACCTTATAATTTAATTGATGGAAATGGAGATACTTTAATCAAAAACAGTCATTTACTTTCCATTAAAGATTTTGATGTTTCCAACCAAATCCCGAATTTAATTGAAGCAGGAATTACTTCTTTTAAAATTGAAGGGCGATTGAAAGATATTGTCTATGTTAAAAATAATGTAGCCTATTTACGTCAAAAATTAGATACTTTTTTAAACGAAAACCCCGAAAAATATACAAAAGCGTCTTCAGGAACTTGCGTTTTCAATTTTGATGCTGCCTTAAATCGGACATTCAACAGAGGTTATACCGATTATTTCGTGAATGAACGCCATCAAGCAATTGGTTCTTGGGAAAGCCCAAAATCGAAAGGGCAATATATCGGTAAATTAATCAAAACGGAAGGGAATTCGTATCATATCGAAAACGGAGATTTACTAAATAACGGTGATGGACTTTGCTTTATCAACCTGCAAAACGAAGCGGAAGGCATTTATGTGAACAAGGTTGTAAACGGAATTGTCTATCCAAATGTGTTAAAGGAAATTAAAGAAGGCACGTTTATTTATAGAAACAACGATGCCGGTTTCATCAAAATTGTGGAACGTGAGGATAGTGCTGTTCGAAAAATTGCCGTGAATTTAACCCTTCAGGAAGTGGAAAACGGGTTTGAATTGATGGCAACAGATGAAGATGGTTCTGTGAGCAAAGTGGTTTTGGAACACCCAAAAGAACGTACCAAAAACAACGAATCTATTGCAGAAAATTTCAAAATCAATCTTGCGAAAACTGGATTTACACCGTACTCGGTTGCTGAAATTACCATTCATTTTACGGAAAATTGGTTTTTACCCATTTCTAAAATCAACGAAATGCGTCGCAGCGTTTTGGAGCAATTAAGCGAAATTCGTTTGAAAAACTATGTTAGAAAAGAGCATAAATTAGAAAAAACGTCGCATCCTTATCCCGAAACAAAATTGGATTTCATGTATAATGTTGCCAACAAAACGGCACGAAAATTTTATGAACGTCATGGCGTTACGGAAATAGAAAAAGCCTTCGAATTGCAGTGGGATCCTGGAAAATCTAGGGTAATGACCACTAAATATTGTATCAAATATGAGTTAGAAAAATGCCCAAAATACCATCGAAACACCATGGAAACCAAACTAAAAGAACCATTAGTTCTGAAGCAAGGCGAGCTGGAATATAAACTAAAATTCAATTGCAAACCCTGTGAAATGGAAATATGGGAAAAAGATGCCGAATTTGAAATTGAAGATGAAGATTAATTTGGGCGTTCCCTTTCAGGTCGGGCTGTCCGTTACAATCTTTTTGGTTATTTTTTCAGTTCATTAATTATCTTAAATAGCACATTTTCGTATAAATCAACTCAAAAACCAAAAAGGATTTCCACTCCCATCCCTAACGCAAACCCAGTTTCAGTTGAAATATTATAGAATTTTCGTAATTTAAGACTTATTTAATAACAAATAGTTCTTTAATTTTTAAGTATTTAGGGTCTGCTGAAAAAGGAATACACTCATAAACGGAACTATTTTATTTTTTAAAAAGCCACGGATTCCACGGATTCCACAGATTAGCACGGATTTTAGCCAATTTATTTCAGAAAATCCGTGAAAATCCTTTAATCCGTGGCAAAATAATTTTAAATTTGTTCAATAATTTCGAAAATAAGTGCATGAAATTTTTATCAAAATGCTCATAAACCTTGCATTACAATGGTTGAAAAAATTTGTGACTTCCCTATCTTTATTGGGTTTGTAGTTTTTCAGCAAGCGCTAAATAAGTGTTTCCAGGAGTGGATTTACGTTTTTTTTTAAAGTATGCAGCATTTTAATTTCAAATAGAGGTGTGAAATTGTCCAAAGTTTCGAAATTATTTTTTTGAAAAAAATTTTAGAAAGAAAAGTGGCATTGCTGGGCTACGGAATTCATTTTCTTGAATAATTTCAGCAAAAAAGGACAAGTAGATTGTGTTACTATATAGGTGTATTTGGTAAAAAAATAGTAAAATGCACTAAAATTTAATTTTTAAACCCAAAATATAAAAAAATATTCTACTTTTGCCATTCAAAAAATACCAAGATGGCAAAAAATTTAGTAATCGTAGAGTCACCAGCAAAAGCTAAAACTATAGAAAAATTTTTAGGCAAGGACTATCAAGTTGAATCCAGTTACGGGCATATTGCAGATTTACCATCGCGGGAAATAGGCGTTGATGTGGAGAATGGATTTAAGCCTAGATATGAAGTTTCCGCTGATAAAAAAGCTTTGGTTACCAAACTGAAATCATTAGCAAAGGCTGCCGATATGGTTTGGTTAGCTTCCGATGAGGACCGCGAGGGAGAGGCTATTTCATGGCATTTAGCGGAAGAATTAAAACTGAAACCAGAAAAGACGAAACGAATTGTTTTTCATGAAATTACGAAAACAGCAATACTAAAAGCCATTGACAACCCAAGAGGTATTGATTATAATTTGGTAAATGCCCAACAAGCACGTCGTGTTTTGGATCGATTAGTGGGCTATGAATTGTCACCCGTTCTTTGGAAAAAAGTGAAAGGAGGCCTTTCCGCCGGAAGAGTACAATCCGTTTCAGTACGCTTAATTGTGGAACGTGAACGAGAAATTGAACACTTTAAATCCGAAGGTTCGTATGCAATAACAGCTGAATTCACGAATGAAGCTGGCAAATCGTTTAAAGCTAAATTGCCAAAAAACTTTGCCACACAAAAAGAAGCAGAAGCATTTTTAAATCAAAATAGTGGCGCAAATTTCAAAGTTGCCGATTTAGAAACCAAACCAACAAAAAAATCACCAGCAGCTCCTTTTACAACTTCAACGTTGCAACAAGAAGCCGCTCGGAAATTATATCTTCCCGTAGGAATCACCATGCAATTAGCACAGCGCTTATATGAAGCTGGATTGATAACCTACATGAGAACCGATAGCGTAAATTTATCGCAAGACGCAATGGCAGCCGCACAAGCTGAGATTACGAAAAGTTATGGTGCCAATTTCTCAAAACCAAGAAGTTTTAACACCAAATCTAAAGGAGCACAAGAAGCCCACGAAGCCATTCGTCCAACAGATATGGCACTGCATTCCGTAGCAATCGATAGGGATCAAGCCCGATTGTATGATTTGATTTGGAAACGAACTATCGCCTCGCAAATGAGTGATGCACAATTGGAGCGAACCAATGTGAAAATAGTAGCTGACAAACACAAAGAAACGTTTACAGCAACCGGAGAAGTAATCAAATTTGAAGGATTTCTAAAAGTGTATTTAGAAGGAAATGACGACGACGATGACGAACAAGAAGGGATGTTGCCAGCACTAAAAATCAATGAAAAACTAGCAAATAATTATATCAAAGCAACCGAACGTTTTTCAAGACCGCCAAGTCGCTACACTGAAGCGTCGTTAGTTAAAAAATTAGAAGAATTAGGAATTGGTCGCCCTTCCACTTATGCACCCACTATTTCTACAATTATTGCAAGAACCTATATTGAGAAAGGAAGTTTTGAAGGTCAAGAACGAAAATATACGCAAATCGTGCTTCAAAATAATGAAATCAAAGGGCAAATATTAACTGAAAATGTTGGTTCAGACAAAGGAAAATTAGTGCCAACAGATATTGGAATAATCGTAAATGATTTTCTAGTTAAAAATTTTGATACGATTTTAGATTATAATTTCACAGCCAAAGTGGAACAAGATTTTGATGAAATTGCAGAAGGAAAAGTAGATTGGGCAAAAATGATGAATGATTTTTATTCCCATTTTCACCCGAAAGTAATTGATGTTGAGCAAAACGCTGAACGCGAAAGTGGCGAACGAATTTTAGGAAACCACCCCGAGTCAGGCAAACCTGTTTCCGTTCGTTTAGGTCGTTACGGAGCGATGGCACAAATTGGGAACAGTGAAGATGAAAATAAAATTTTTGCAAGTTTGCGTGCCGACCAAAATATTGGCACCGTAACCTTAGAAGAAGTATTGGATTTATTCTTGCTTCCAAAACAATTAGGTACTTATAAAGGAGAAGAAATAGAAGTAAACAATGGAAGATTTGGCCCTTATGTGAAATTTGGAACACAATTTATTTCCCTTCCAAAAGGACTAGACCCATTAGATGTAACCCTAGAAAAAGCACAAGAAATTATTAACGAAAAAGTGCAAGCAGATGCACCAATCGGAACGTATAACGACATGCCGGTTCAAAAAGGAGTGGGAAGATTTGGTCCTTTTTTAAAATGGAATGGAATTTTTATTAATGTAAATAAAAAATATAATTTCGATCATTTATCAGAAGCTGATATCAAAGAATTAATCGAAGATAAAATACAAAAAGACATTGATAAAGTAGTGCATCATTGGGAAGCAGAAGGGATTAAAGTTGAAAAAGCCCGCTGGGGAAGATCTGTAATTACGAAAGGAAAAATTAAAATTGAACTTAATAAAGATATTGATGCAAGCCAATTAACTTTAGCCCAAGTTCAAGAAATGATTGAAAAGAAAGCACCAGCCAAAAAAGCACCTGCTAAGAAAGCACCTGCCAAAAAAGCACCTGCTAAAAAGAAATAACTAAATATAAAAAGATAATGGTTTTTGATTTTTTACAACCAATTTCGACAGCATTAGAAGCTTATATTTCCGGTTTATCCAATCAATCATTAGGAAAAAAAGTGGCATTTCATACGCAAACCGATTTTCCAGTACTTGATAATTGTCGATTAGCAATCATCACCGTAAATGAAAATAGAGGTGCTGAAGCGGCAAACGAGCCTTTTTCATTTGATCATTTTAGAAGAACGTTTTATGGTTTATATCCAGGAAATTGGCAAGTGGCATTAGCTGATTTAGGGACAATTGAAGCAGGAGAAAATATAGAAGATACTTATTTTGTGGTTAAGAATTTAATGGCAACATTAATAAAGAAAAGAATAATTCCAATAGTAATAGGAGGGAGTAAAGACCTTACTTATCCCATGTATAGGAGTTATGATTTATTGGAACAAATGGTGAATATTGTTTCGATTGACACCCAATTTAATATTGAAAATGAATTTAAAACAATTGCTAACTCCTATTTAACAAAAATAATTGTTGAGGAACCAAATAATTTATTCAATTTTGCAAATATCGGGTATCAAACCTATTATAATCCGCAAGAAGAGATAGATTTACTTGAGAAATTGTATTTTGAGGCGTATCGATTAGGGCAGGTTGCAAATGATATCACCATAGCAGAACCCGTTTTAAGAGATGCCGATCTGGTGAGTTTTGATTTAAATACGGTACAATCCTCTTTTTCAGGAATTAATGATCCCTTTCAACCAAATGGATTTACAGGCAAAGAAGTTTGTGCATTGGCTAGATATGCAGGTATTAGTGATAAAGTAACCTCTTTTGGTGTTTTTAGTGCCTCACAAAACAACAATATGCTGCTTTCGCAAATGATTTGGTATTTTATAGAAGGTTTTAGTTTTCGATCAAATGAATATCCATTTGCTTCAAAAGAAAATTATTTAAAATATATTGTTCCAATAGAGGAGGAAGAGTTGGTTTTTTTTAAGAGCAATAAAACGGAAAGATGGTGGATTGAAATCCCTTTTTTATCAAATTTGAACAATAAATTAAAAAGAAATACGTTATTACCTTGTACAAATGATGATTATTTAGCCGCTTGTGAGCAAGAAATCCCCGAAAGATGGTGGAAAGCACAAAGAAGAAATTCATTGTAAAGTGCTGATTTTACAAGGTTTTTAAGAAATCTTTAGCTGAAATAAAAAGTTAATTATATTTTTTTTAAACTTTATTAAAAAAAAATTGTTTTTTTAAAATTTTATGAATAGGTTTACGCCTTTAAAAAATGAGTTTACATTTAACCCAAATTTATATGAAGAAGTTCATTGCAGTTACCGCAATTTTATCCTTGTTTATCAGCTGTGGTAAAGGAGATAAAGGAGAATTAGTAGGAGTAAAAGGTAAAAAATGGCATCCTGAGAAACCTTATGGGATGACATTAGTACCAGGAGGCGCCTTTATTATGGGTAAATCAGATGATGATTTAGCTAATATTCAAGATGCTCCAACAAAAACAGTTACCGTACGTTCATTTTATATGGACGAAACAGAAATTACAAATAGCGAATACCGTTCTTTTGTGGAATGGGTAAAAGATTCAACAATCAAAACAAGATTGGCTATTTTAGCAGATGAGCAAGGGCAAAAACCAGGTTCAAATGGAATTGGCGAATATGCTTTTGCAGACGTTGATCCAGAAAAAATGACGCCTTATGATAAATATATGTATGAAAACTATTATAGTTTAGGTACTGATGAAGATATTTATGCAGGCAGAAAATTAAACAGAAAAATCAAACTAAAAAAGAAAACATCGGAATACCCAGATGAGTACTATGTTGAGGTAATGGATTCAATGTACCTACCAGAATCTGAATCTTATAATGGTTTGAAAACAATTGATGCTAGAAAATTAAAATTCAAGTACAATCAAGTGGATTTAAACAAAGCAGTAAAGAAAAAAGGAAGAAAAGATTTCTTCGAAAAATCTCCTGCAATTGAAATTTATCCAGACACAACGGTTTGGATTAAAGATTTCTCGTATTCATATAATGAACCAATGCACAATGATTATTTTTGGCACCAAGCTTATGGCGATTATCCTGTTGTTGGGGTAACTTGGAAACAAGCCAAAGCATTTTGTGCTTGGAGAACCATGAAAAAAAATAATTATATCAAAACTAAAAAAGGAAGAGATCAGGTGAATTCATTCCGTTTGCCAACAGAGGCAGAATGGGAATATGCTGCTAGAGGAGGTCTTTCAGGAGCAACATACCCTTGGGGTGGACCTTATGCTAAAAATGACAGAGGTTGTTTTATGGCGAATTTCAAACCAAATCGTGGCGATTATGCAGCTGATGGTGCTTTATATACTGTAGAAGCAAAATCGTTTGAACCAAATGATTTTAACCTTTATAATATGGCAGGAAACGTTGCAGAATGGACGGAGTCTTCTTATTTTGCTGAAGCTTATGAGTTCGTTTCTACTATGAATCCACACGTTGCAGACAAAACGAATCAAAGAAAAGTGGTTCGCGGTGGTTCTTGGAAAGATGTTGGCTATATGCTACAAGTTTCTACTCGTGATTTTGAATATGCAGATTCTGCTAGAAGTTATATTGGCTTCAGAACCGTTCAAGATTATATGGGAACAAACATCACAGGAAATCAAATTAAATAGTATTTTAACCAATTTTTTTATATATTAACTTAACTAACTTAAATTTTTAAATTATGGGAATTTTATCACCAAAAGTAATGAACTTCACCTATGGTATGGGTGCAGCAGTAGTAATCGTAGGAGCTTTATTCAAATTAATGCACTGGCCATTTGCAAGTGAAATGTTGATTATAGGATTAAGTACAGAGGCTTTAATTTTCGGTTTATCAGCATTTGATACTCCAGAAAAAGATCTTGATTGGTCATTAGTATATCCGGAATTAGCTGGTGGCGAAGCTAAACCAAAAGCAATTAAAGGAGAAAATCCTGCTGAAGCTCAAGGATTGTTATCACAAAAATTGGATACAATGTTAAAAGAAGCTAAAATTGATGGTGAACTTATGGCAAGTTTAGGAAACAGCATCAAAAACTTCGAAGGAGCTGCAAAATCAATTTCACCTACAGTTGATGCTATTGCTTCTCAAAAGAAATATGCTGAAGAAATGACTACAGCTGCTTCACAAATGGAGGCTTTAAATGGTTTGTATAAAGTACAATTAGACAGTGCTGATAGAAACGCACAAGCAAACAAAGAAATTGCTGACAATGCTGCTAAATTAAAAGAGCAAATGCAATCAATGACTTCAAATATTGCATCTTTAAATGCAGTTTATGGAGGAATGCTTTCTGCAATGAACAATAGAGGATAATTAGTTTATCAAAATTAAATAAGTATTAATTAAAACTAATTCCAAAAAATAATGGCAGGAGGAAAATTAACCCCTAGACAGAAGATGGTAAACCTAATGTACTTGGTTTTCATCGCAATGTTGGCATTAAATATGTCAAAAGAAGTATTATCAGCATTCGGACTTATGGACGAAAAGTTTGCTGGAATTAATACATCTCAAACAGATCAGAATAAAAAGTTATCAAATTTGTTACAACAAAAAGCAGGTGAAAGTCCAGGTTTTGTTGATGCATACGAAAAATCGAAACAAGTAACACAATTATCAGATGATTTTTTCAGTTTTATTGAAAAAGTTAAAAAGGACGATATTTTAGTTGATTTTCCATTGGAAAATAATGTATTGCCTTATGAATCAATGGATAAAAGTAATATTGATGAAAAGTGGTTTTCAGGTGATAATTATTCAGCAAGAGGTAAAGAAATTGTTGCTAAAATTGATGCATTCAAAAATAATATGAAATCAGTTTTTGGTAAGGATGTTAAATACCAACCTTTGTTAACAAAACTTGATAAATTGTTCGATACATCAAAAGTTAAAGACAGAGAAGGTATTGAGAAAGCTTATTTGGATTATCATTATAAAGGTTTTCCTGCAATTGCATCAGTTGCAAAATTAACAGCAATGCAGAATGATGTTAAATCTTTAGAAAATGAATGTTATAATATTTTCTTAGGTGCTTCATATAAAGAAGCTGCTTCTATGAAAAATTTTCAAGCAATTGTTGTTTTAGATAAAAACGCCTATTTTCAAGGTGAACAAGTTACAGGTAAAGTTGTTTTAGGACGTTATGATGCTAATACAAAACCAACATCTTTTAAAGGTCCTGGTAAAATTGAAAACGGACAAGCTGTTATTTCGATGACTGCTGGTAGTATTGGAGAGCAAACGATTTCAGGTGAATTTGGTTTCTTAGAAGATGGAAAAGAAATTCCATTAAAATTTGATGGTAAATACGTAGTTGTACCAAGACCAAATCAAGCTATTATCTCTGCAGATAAAATGAATGTAGTGTATCGTGGTGTTCCTAACCCTATTTCAATTTCAGTTCCTGGTATTGCTTCTAATAAAGTTAATGCACAAGCACCTGGAATGTCTAGAGTTGGTGATGGTAAGTTTATGTTAAATCCACAAGCGGGTAGCGAAGTGAAAATTAATGTTTCTGCTACTATGCCTGATGGGAAATCAATGGCAAGTGCACAAGTTTTCCGTATTAAAGGGTTACCTGCACCAACTGGAAAAGTCGGTGGTACTGAGAAAAATAAAGGGCCTAAATCTAACTTAGAAGTTTGTTCTGTAACTGCAATAATGGAAGATTTCGATTTTCCTGTTACTGTAAATGTAACCCAATTTAACATCAAAGTACCTGGACAACCTACTATAGTAGTTTCTGGTAGTAAAATGGACTCAAGAGCTAGAGCAGCAATTGCTAAAGCTAATAAAGGTGATGTAGTAATCATCTCTGAAATTAAAGCTAGTTTCGTAGGTATTGATCAAGTTGCGAAAAGAGTTTCGCCTTGTACTTACGAAATACAATAAAACTAATTATTTTGTGTTTATCACCTAAACCAAATTAAAATGAATAAAATGAATTGGAGAAATAGTATTACAATAATAGCATTAAGTTTAAGTGCATCTTTTACTTTTGCTCAATCAAATCTTTTAAACGCTAAAACACCAGATCAAATCGGTAAAAAAACGGAAGCGGAATTAAGTGCTGATAATGATAAACCACTTCCTTATGGTTATGTGCATGATAGAGATATCTTGATGGGTAAAAGAATGTGGGAAATCATCGATTTAGATGAAAGAGTAAATTTTCCATTATACTTTCCTGTTGATGGTAATGTAATGTCTTCTCCTGATAGAAGACCATTATATAATGTTCTTGTTTCAGCTATTAAAGAAGGGAAAATCACGGAAGTGTATGATTCTAGTTATTTTACAACCAAAAAAACGATGAAAGATATCGAAGCTTCATTATTCAAAATCGACACATCAGATGTCGGTAGAGAACAAATGAATGAAGATATTAATGCGTACCGAAATGGAACTAAAAAGATTTCTGAAGAATATATCAAAAAAACAGAAATTCAAGCTTATGATGTTGATGCTTATAAAGTAGTTGGATATTGGTATTTTGACAAACGTCAAGGGGAATTAAAATATCGTTTGATTGGTATTTGTCCTGTAGTACCTGATGTTTATACTATGGATAATGCTGAAAAAGATATGATTGAATTGTTTTGGGTTTATTTCCCAGCGTCTAGAGATGTTTTGCATTCAGCAAATGCATTCAATAATAGAAATTCTGCTTTACCTTTTTCTTTTGATCATTTATTAAATGCACGCCGTTTCAGTAGTATGATTTATTTAGAAGAAAATGTTTATGGTGACAGACAAATTAAAGATTATATGAAAGATAATGCACAAATGCAACTTCTTGAATCGGAACGTGTAAAAGAAAAAATTCGCGACTTTGAACAAGATATGTGGAATTATTAATAGTATTTCTCCAATTTAATAGAAAAAACTCTTATCTAAATGGTAAGAGTTTTTTAATTTTATAGTTTATGTTAGATTTCTTAATTGTTGGAAATGGTTTGGCCGGAATTGCTTTTGCGGAACTTGCTTTGCAAAATAATAATTCTGTTTTAGTATTTGATAACAACTCTCAACCTTCTTCAAAAATTGCGGGTGGTCTTTATAATCCTGTTATCTTGAAACGATTTAGTGAAGTATGGAACGCTAAAGAACAATTGGATTTTGCATCTATTTTTTATCAACAAATTCAGAATAAATGCAATGTTGTTTTTGATTTTAAAATTCCTATTCTTCGTAAATTTCATTCAATTGAAGAACAGAATAATTGGTTTCATGCCGCTGATAAACCTAATTTGAGCCCTTTTTTAGATACTAATTTGGTACCTTCAATTTATCAGAATATTGCTGCTCCTTTTCACTTTGGAAAAGTAAATCAAACGGGTTATCTTGATGTTGCGGCTTTAATCGAAGTTTATACCTCTTATTTGAAGTCGATTCAGTCTTTCGAAGCGACAACTTTTGATTACGATGCGATTCAATTTTTTGTAGATCATTTAGTTTATAAGCAATTTTCCGTTAAAAATATTATCTTTGCAGAAGGATTCGGTTTGCACCAAAATCCCTTTTTTAATGTGCTTCCCCTTGACGGTACAAAAGGAGAATTGTTGCTTATTCATGCTCCCGATTTGAAATTGGACACGATTATTAATGCGAGTATTTTTATTTTACCTTTAGGAAATGATGTATATAAGGTTGGTGCAACTTACGATTGGAATGATAAAACAAATTCTCCAACAGCTATTGGCAAACAGGAGCTTGTTGAAAAATTGAAAGAAGTCGTTTCATGTGATTTTGAAATAAGGAAACATTTTGCAGGTGTTCGTCCAACTGTAAAAGATCGCAGACCTTTAGTAGGAACGCATCCGGAACATTCGCGATTACACATTCTGAATGGTCTTGGAACGCGCGGCGTGATGCTTGCCCCTTATTTAGCGGATCAACTTTATCAAAATATTAGTAATCAAATTCCGCTTCACAAAGAAATTAACTGTGATAGATATTATAAAAAAAACCGAAAATAAATTTCCGGTTTTGAATTTTCTTTATCTTAATGTTGCTGTTTTTTCTCCTTTGTGTTTTTCCCATTCAGCATCATAATTAACAAAAAAGTTAATCCAGATATTTCGTGATAGTCGCATAATAATGGGCATGAAAACAACTAAAGTAGCAATAATACAAATAAAGTTAGTGATTAAACTTTTTTCACCAACAAAAAAATAACAGATAATAAATGATGCAACTCCAAATGCAATTCCAAGTGCATAACTTACATACATTGCCCCATAAAAAAACGAGGGTTCCATTTTATATTTCATGCCACAATGACTGCAATTGTCGTGCATTTTATAAACATTTAAAACATTGTATGGGTTCTTATCGAAATACATACTCTCCTCTTGGCAAGTGGGACAACTTCCTGTTAAAATACTATTTAATTTGGATCCTTTTTTTAACATTTGCAAAATATTTTTAACAAAGATACAAAAACTAACTTTTATATATGTAACAATTGTAACAATTATGCTAAATATACACAATTTATCGGTTTCATTCGGTGGAACATTTCTTTTTGAAGAAGTAACTTTTAGACTTGGTTCTGGTGATCGAGTAGGCCTAGTAGGGAAAAATGGAGCTGGAAAATCAACGATGCTAAAAATTTTGGCTAGGGATTTTGCTCCCGATTCCGGACAAATTGCAACGGAAAAAGAAGTAAAAATTGGTTTTTTACGTCAAGATATTGATTTTGTGAAGGGTCGAACGGTTTTGCAAGAAGCTTACATGGCTTTCGAAGATATCAAACGTGCTGAATTTCGTATTGAAGAAATTAATCACCAATTAATTACTCGAACCGATTATGAATCACAAGAGTATTCGGATTTAATTGAAGAATTAAGTGATGTTACGCATCATTACGAAGTGTTAGGTGGTTATAATTATGTGGGTGATACCGAAAAAATTCTTCTTGGATTAGGATTTAAACGGGAAGACTTTGAAAACCAAACAGATACATTTTCAGGTGGTTGGCGAATGCGAATTGAACTTGCTAAATTATTACTGCAATCGAATGATATTTTACTGTTAGATGAACCAACAAATCATCTTGATATTGAGAGTATTATATGGCTTGAAGGTTTCTTGAGAAATTTCCCAGGAGTTGTGGTTATTGTTTCTCACGACAAAATGTTTTTGGACAACGTTACCAATAGAACCATCGAAATTTCACTCGGAAAAGCATATGATTTTAATAAACCCTATTCGGAATACTTAATTTTACGTCAGGAAATTCGTGAAAAACAATTGGCAACGCAGAAAAACCAAGCCAAAAAAATTGAAGAAACGGAAAAACTTATTGAAAAATTTCGTGCTAAAGCCTCAAAAGCTTCTATGGCACAATCGCTTATCAAAAAACTCGATAAGGTGGAACGAATTGAAGTTGATGAAGATGATAATTCTGTCATGAATATCTCATTTCCGCTTTCGCAAACGCCTGGTAGAGTAGTAGTTGAAGCAGAAAATGTTACAAAAGCTTATGGAGAAAAAGTAATTTTAAAAGATATTTCATTGCTTGTGGAACGAGGAAGTAAAGTAGCATTTGTTGGACAAAATGGACAAGGAAAATCTACTTTTATGAAGGCAATTGTGAATGAATTTGAGTATCAAGGAAGTATAAAGTTAGGGCATAATGTTCAATTAGGGTATTTTGCTCAAAATCAAGCGGAATATTTAGATGGTGAAAAAACACTTTTGGACACGATGACCGAATCCGCAACTGATTCCAATCGTTCAAAAGTTAGGGATATGCTCGGGGCATTTTTATTTCGAGGTGATGATGTTGAAAAAAAGGTGAAAGTGCTTTCTGGAGGAGAACGTAATCGTTTGGCATTGTGTAAGTTACTTCTACAACCTATCAATGTTTTGGTAATGGACGAACCTACAAACCACTTGGATATTAAATCTAAAAATGTTTTAAAAGCAGCTTTAAATCAATTTGAGGGAACGCTTCTTTTAGTGTCGCATGATCGTGATTTCTTACAAGGAATGTCAAATTTAGTATATGAATTTAAAGATCAAAAAATCAGAGAATATTTAGGCGATATTAATTTTTTCTTGGAGCAAAAAAACGCAATGAATATGAGGGAAATTGAAAAAAAAGATACCGTTGCGACTACTAATTCTTCTAAAGTTGTAAAAAATGTTTCTTATGAAGATCAAAAAAAGGCAAAATCGTTACAAAATAAATTGAGCAAAATTGAAAGCCAAATTCAGCAATTAGAAAAAGCAATTCAGCTTGATGACAAGGCTTTAGCGTCTAATTACGATAAACATATAGAAGACGCTAGTTTTTTTGCTGCTTACGAAAAAAAGAAAAAAGAACTCGACACCTTATTAACGGATTGGGAATTCGTGCAAACCGAAATTGAAAATCTAAATAGTTAATATGACAAGAATCAAATCAATTTGAAATGAAAAAAATAATGCTTCTTTTGGTTATCATCTCATGTTCTAAACCACTTTTTTCACAAGATTGTAATTGTGAAAAAGAACTTGATTTTGTGATAAATTATTATGAGAAAAATCTACCTGCATTTGCTGATAATGTTAATTATTCTAATAAAAAGAAGTACGAAAATTTCAAAGATAATCATTCGAGTATTTATATGAATGACACTGACGTTGATGAAAATAACGAAAAATCTGTTGCAGAATTTCTAAATTCAGAAACGTATAAATCTAGAGCATTTCATCCGATAAAAGAAGCTGATTTAAAACAATTTGAACAACATGATATTAGAGGAATTTACCAAAATAGTGATGCAACAATTACAATTGCTGTTATTCCAAATAAAAGGAAAAAAAAGGCCTATTTAGGTGTTGTAATTGATTCAAAATCAAAACTTTGGAAAAAAGGACATGTGAAAATGGAAATAAATAGAACTATAAATGATGGTTTTGAAGCGTTTTATTATTCCAATAAGCATTCTTTGCGATACTATACAAATTATTCTTTTCAAAATGGAATATTAGGTGATTTTTGGTTTAAGAAATCTTTAAAAAATAAGATTAATTATGCCCATAATTTTGCTAATAAAATAGAATATAGAACAATTAATGATTCTATTTCGTATTTACGAATGGCATCTTTTAGTTCTGAATTTAATGCAAAAATTGATTCGCTTTACAAAAAAGTAGCTCCTGAAATTTTGAAAAGACCTTATTTAATTATAGACGTTAGAAATAATGGAGGCGGTAGCGATGGAAATGCCTATCCGCTATTGAAATATATGTACACAAAACCATTTTTTGATGATAAAGTTGAATTATTTGTTACAAAAGACAATATAAAAATGTGGGAAAAATGGCATGAAGAACAATCAAAAGACAGCATTAATTATAGCAAACAAGATTTAGAAGAAACATTGGCTGAAATTAATAGAATGAAAAACGCTAAAGAAGGTACATTTATCCCAAGAGCAACTTCGGAACAGACCTTAATAAAATTAGATACTGTTGAAAAATACCCAAAAAAAATTGCAATTCTATCCAATAAATGGTGTGCAAGCTCTTGCGAATCTTTACTTTTTTTAGCAAAAGAAAGTGACAAGAGCATAATTCTGGGTGAAAATTCAGGTGGATATGTAGGTTATGGTGAGGTGGGCGAAATAAACACACCTTGTTATAATTTTAATTTAACTTGCACCATGACGCGCTACGATAAACAACGTGAATTTGAAGTAATCGGGATCAGTCCAAATTATAAATTGACTAATGAAAAAAATTGGATCGAACAAACCATTGATTTATTAGAAAAAAAATAGCTTATTTCTTATTTCAAATTTGACAAATCATATCCTGGAAGTACCTCAATCGGAAGTTCATTTTTGCGAAATATTCGTGCAGACAAATCTCCTTTCAAAATAATTTTCTCGTTTTTAACTTCTAACCAACTTCCTTCTCGAAGTCCAATAACAGGTTGCGGATTGTAATGATGAAACTCATTTATTCGAGTTTCTCGTGTTTCACCTTGATGTTTGTCATTCGGAATCGGGTCTAAATAATGCGGATTGATATTAAATGAAACCAAAGATAAAGTCCGAAAACTTGGCGGATATACAATCGGCATATCATTTGTAGTCCCCATGGTTAGCCCACAAATATTGCTCCCCGCACTTGTACCTAAATAAGGTGTACCTGATTTTACAACTTGTTCTAAAACAAGCATAATGTTATTTTTATATAGTTCACTTACCAATAAAAACGTATTTCCGCCGCCTACAAAAATCCCTTTCGCTTGTTTCAAACCTTCTTCGGGATTTTCAAATTCATGAAGCCCTTTAACAGAAATGTTTAATTCCTTAAAAAAAACCTGAACTTTTTGGGTATAAGAATCATGCGAAATCCCATCAGGTCTTGCATAAGGAACAAATACAATCTCTTCAAAGTTTTTGAATAATTCGAAAAGTTGTGGTTTTAGATAACT
>Ga0247722_10000689_pt1 | contig 19857 bp, 14 predicted proteins | sample MSEWelMarce3H_FC_FD_189094 | JGI IMG/M metagenome (GOLD analysis project Ga0247722, IMG submission 189094) | Subsurface sediment microbial communities from gas well in West Virginia, United States - MSEEL Well Study Marcellus 3H_FC | ecosystem: Environmental > Terrestrial > Deep subsurface >... | reverse complement strand
CTTCTATACTAACTTTGTTATATTTTTCGTCTTTTTTTATCTTTAATTTAGAATTAATCATGTTGTGATATTCATCTTCGTAAGCAATTTTATCAATAAATTTATTTGAAAGTGCTAATTCAGGCGTTCTTGCACTTAAAGAAGCCACCATTTCATCAATTTTAGCACTGTCAATTTTTCTACTTTTAGAAATATCAGTAACCATAGTTTTCCAAATAGATTCCAACAAAACTTGAATTTGCTCTCTGTTTTCAGGACTCATTTCTTGATTTAGGAAGGGTTCAACAGCACTTTTATATTTACCATGACGTAAAATTTCAAATTTAATACCCGATTTATCTTGGAAATTTTTAAGAAATAAAACCTCCGAAGATAACCCTTTTAATTCCAATTCTCCAATAGGATTCAAATACATCACTTCAGCAACTGAATTCAAATAATAAGCACTTTGAGAATAATAATTAGCATACGAATACACAAATTTACCTGATTTCTTAAAATCTTCCAATTTGTTTCGCACCGCTTTCATTTGGGCTAATCCTAAATTAGCTTCGTTATTTAAAATAGAAATACCAGCAATTTTATCATCAGATTTAGCAGCGTCAATTGCATTTAAAATATCCGTAAGACCATTATGTTTGGCTTCAAAATAATTAAACTCTTTATAATTTGTTTTACCAGCATAATCTAACGAAACATTAGACAAATCCAATTCAATTACCGTTTTTTCTTTGATTTCAACCGTATCTTCATCACTTCCTGCAAGTGCCATAATTATTACGATACCAAAGAAAAAAAGCATACAAAAAACAAATAAACCCACTATTGTGGCCAATACATTACCTAAAAATTTCATTTTTAAAAGTGTTATAAATTAATAATTAGTAGCAAAAATTAAAAAAATGTTACATGTTCATAAATAATTAAAAAAAACAAAAGACTTTTCTATAATTATTTGTTATTTTGCAATTATGAAACAACATCAAGTAATCATAGGATTAGGCAGCAATCAAGGCGATAGATTTTTACATATAAAATCATGTATAGAATTGATAAACAATGAAGTAGAAAGAGTAATTTCGGTTTCTAACATTTATGAAACGCCTTCATGGGGTTTTGAAAGTGCCTCATTTTACAACGTAGTTTTGGAAATATCAACCAGCAAAAAACCTTTAAAACTATTAGAACAGCTTTTAAAAATTGAAACAAAACTTGGGCGAAAAAGAACAGAATCAACTGGTTATCAAGCCAGAAGTATTGATATTGACATTATTGCTTATGGTGAAAAAGTCATAATGACCGAAGATTTACAAATTCCGCATCCCTTAATGCAGGATAGAAAATTTGTATTGCAACCGATGTTAGATTTGAATTTGGATTGGAAACATCCTATTTTAAGAAAAACCGTAGCAAAATTATTAAAAGAAACAACCGATAAAAGTGAAATCACCCCTCTTTTAGATCTAAATTTTTCAAAATTACATTTAGATATACCCCTTTATAATTATATTGTTATTGAAGGCAATATTGGAGCTGGAAAAACAACTTTAGTTTCAAAATTAGCACAAGAATTTAATAGAAAAATGGTTTTAGAACGCTTTTCTGACAATCCTTTTTTACCAAAATTTTACAATGACCAAAATCGATATGCATTATCATTAGAATTATCATTTTTAGCAGATAGACATCAACAATTAACAACAGATTTAAGACACTATAATTTAAAAAAAGAAGGAATTATTGCTGATTATCATATCGTTAAATCATTGTTATTTGCCAAAATTACACTTCAGGAAGAAGAATTTCAGTTGTATAAAAAATTATTTCATATTGCCAATAATGACCTTCCAAAGCCTGATTTATATATTTATTTGTATCAAAATAGCGAACGATTATTGGAAAACATTAAAAAAAGAGGTCGAAATTATGAACAAGATATAAAATCCGACTATCTTGAAGCAATAAACAAGAGTTATTTGGAATATATTATACAACAATCCGATATAAAAACAATATTAATAAACGTTTCAGATTTGGATTTTGTAGAAAATCAAGAAGATTATTATAAAATTTTAAACGAAATAAACTCAAAATTATAATTTATTCATTAAAAGCTGCTATTTTTTGATAGAAATCCCAAATTACAATTCCAGCACTAACGGAAATATTCAAGGAATGTTTACTACCTAATTGCGGAATTTCTATAACACCGTCCGATAAATTTATAGCTTCTTGGGAAACACCTTTCACTTCGTTTCCAAAAATAAGGGCGTATTTATGATTTATTTGAGGATGAAATTGATCTAAATAAATGGCATTTTCAGTTTGTTCAACAGAAAAAACGGAAACCTTTTCAGCTTTTAATTGATGAATCACATCAAGAATAGTTGCAGCATATTCCCACTCCACGGTTTCGGTGGCTCCAAGTGCTGTTTTGTGAATTTCTTTGTTAGGAGGTGTAGCGGTAATGCCACATAAATAAATTTTTTCAATCAAAAAAGCATCTGCAGAACGAAAAACAGAGCCAATATTATGCAAACTTCGAATATCATCTAAAATAATGATTATTGGAGTTTTAGTAGCAGCCTTAAATTCTATATTATTTTTCCTGTTTAATTCGGAATTTTCAAGTTTTCTCATTACATTTTTATTTGAAAAGCAAAGGTATAAAATTTGATACGATTTTTCATAAATTAAAATAAATTCATTTAAATGAATAAAATCATAAATTATTTTTTACCAATAAAATCATAAATAACTTTCAATGACGAATTGAAATAATCTTTAATAATCTCTTCAGGTTTCGGCGGTGGATTAAAATTTCCTTTTTCATCAAAATTTTTCATAAAAGGATCTAAATCAGGATTAAAATCAGGTTTTTGCCAATCATAAAATAAAGTGGCCCCAAATTGAGGTGTTTTCAAAACCAAAGCAAGAGAAAATCCGACAAGAAATCCAGCAAGATGACCTTCCCATGAAATTCCTTGTTTAACGTTTGGAAACATATACCAAAAACTACTTCCATAAAGCAAAACGACAAGAAAAGAAAGGGCAACCAAGCGATAATATTTGGTAAAAATTCCTTTAAAAAAAATAAAACTCACCAAGACATAAATTAATCCACTTGCCCCGATATGATAACTCGGTCTGCCCAATAACCAAGTACCTAAACCCGAAAAAAGCAAACCCAAAACAAGCACAATAGCGGTTTGATTTCTATAAAAATAGCGAAGTAAAGGTAAAAGAACAAACAAAGCCAATGAATTATTGCAAAGATGAGCCAAATCCCCATGCAAAAAAGGGCTAAAGAAAATTCCTTTTATTCCAAAAGAAGTTCGAGGATAAATACCAAAATGAGATAAATCCGTTTGAGAATAACTTTCATAACCGAAAATAGTCCATATAAAAAGGACAAAAAACAAGGGCAAATACAAGACCGAATAACTAAATCGGAAAGGGTTTTCTAAATGTGGATCCATAACCATAGAAACGCAAAAATAAAGCCAAAAAAAGAAACGTCAAAAAAAGTATTGATTTGACATAAATTTGTAATTTTACAGCATGAAAGCACCGTTAGCCGAACGCATTCGTCCGAATAATTTATCGGACTATATTAGTCAGACACATCTCATTGGGCCTGAAGGCTCCCTTACGCATCAAATAACCAAAGGATTTTTACCTAGTTTACTACTTTGGGGACCACCAGGAACGGGGAAAACTACCTTAGCACAAATTATTGCACAAGAAAGCAAACGCCCTTATTATCAACTAAGTGCGATTCATTCTGGCGTGAAAGACGTACGCGAAGTTATCGAAAAAGCCAAGCAAAGCAATGGTTTATTTACTGCAAAAAATCCAATTTTATTTATTGATGAAATTCATAGATTTAGTAAATCCCAGCAGGATTCTTTATTGGCTGCAGTCGAAAAAGGGTGGGTAACCTTGATAGGAGCAACAACTGAAAATCCGAGTTTTGAAGTTATTCCGGCGTTATTGTCAAGATGTCAGGTGTATATTTTGAATCCTTTTTCAAAAGAAGATTTAATAAAATTGCTTGAACGTGCCATAAAAACAGACGACTATTTAAAGCAAAAAAATATTCTTTTAACAGAAACGGAAGCACTTTTAAGGCTTTCAGGTGGTGATGGGAGAAAATTATTAAATTTATTTGAGTTAGTTGTTAATGCAAGCGAGCATGATGAAATTGAAATAACGAATAAATTAGTTTTACAATTAGCCCAAAAAAACACCGTTCTTTATGATAAAACAGGCGAACAACATTATGATATCGTTTCTGCGTTCATAAAATCCATTCGAGGAAGCGATCCAAATGCTGCTGTTTATTGGTTAGCCCGAATGATTGAAGGAGGAGAAGATGTAAAATTCATTGCACGAAGATTAGTAATTTCTGCAAGTGAAGACATCGGAAATGCGAATCCCACGGCTTTGATTATGGCAAACAACACTTTTCAGGCAGTAACAACAATTGGCTATCCCGAAAGTCGAATATTATTAAGTCAATGCACTATTTATCTAGCTACGTCACCAAAAAGTAATGCAAGTTATCTTGCTATTGGAAAAGCCCAACAAATAGTGAAACAAACGGGTGATTTACCAATTCCAATACATTTACGGAATGCCCCAACAAAACTTATGAAAGAATTAGGTTACGGTCAAGACTACCAATATGCCCATGATTTTCCAAATAATTTTGTCGAACAAGAATTTCTTCCAGAAGCAATTTCCGAAACAAAATTTTATGAACCAGGTGAAAACGCCAGAGAAAAAGAACTTCGTCAATTTTTAAAAAATAGATGGAAAAACAAATATGGTTATTAAAATAAGTTTCTAAAAATTGTAAATTGGGAATATTTTTAGTACTAATTTACGTCATTTTGTCATAAATATATTAAAATTAATGTCATTTTGTCTTGATGTTCAATTAGGTATATTAATTGTTGTTTCAATAGTAACAAATACAACTACTTTATGAATACAAATAAATTGACCATTAAATCACAAGAAGCGTTGCAACAAGCGCAGCAAATTGTACAAATAAATGAACAACAGCAAATTGAAAACGAACATCTTTTCAAAGGAATTTTGGAAGTAGATGAGCATATTGTTCCGTTTATTTTAAAGAAATTAGATCTGAACATTCCACTTTTCAATCAACTTTTGGATAGTCAAATCAAGAGTTTTCCGAAGGTAAAAGGAGCATCAATTGTACTTTCAAGAACAGCTGCAAACACACTTAACGATGCTGAAATTATAGCAAAAAATCGAAATGATGAATTTGTGGCATTGGAACATTTAATTTTGGCTATTTTTAAATCAAAAAGCACCGTAGCACAACTATTAAAAGATCAAGGTGTTACTGAAAAAACACTAGAAGCAGCTATAAATGAAATTAGAAAAGGCGAAAGAGTAACCTCGGCATCAGCTGAAGAAACCTATAATTCCTTATCCAAATATGCGAAAAATCTAAACGATTTAGCCAGAAAAGGAAAACTAGATCCAGTTATTGGAAGAGATGAAGAAATAAGAAGAGTTTTACAAATATTAACAAGGCGTACCAAAAACAATCCCATGTTAGTGGGTGAACCAGGCGTTGGAAAAACAGCAATCGCTGAAGGATTAGCACACCGAATTATTGATGGCGATGTGCCAGAAAACCTGAAGGATAAAATTATTTTTTCGTTGGATATGGGTGCATTAATTGCTGGTGCAAAATATAAAGGCGAATTTGAAGAACGCTTAAAAGCAGTCGTAAAAGAAGTAACTGCTGCTGAAGGAGAAATTGTACTTTTTATAGATGAAATCCACACACTTGTTGGTGCAGGCGGTGGCGAAGGTGCAATGGATGCAGCAAATATATTAAAACCAGCACTTGCACGAGGCGAATTACGAGCAATTGGAGCAACAACACTAGATGAATATCAAAAATATTTTGAGAAAGACAAAGCATTAGAACGACGTTTTCAAAAAATAATGGTTGAAGAGCCTGATACCGAAAACGCCATTTCAATTTTAAGAGGAATCAAAGAAAAATATGAAACCCACCATAAAGTTCGGATTAAAGATGATGCCATTATTGCCGCTGTAGAATTATCACAACGCTATATAACCAATCGGTTTTTACCAGACAAAGCCATTGATTTAATGGACGAAGCAGCATCAAAATTAAGAATGGAAATTAATTCTAAACCAGAAGAATTAGACGTTCTTGATCGAAAAGTAATGCAATTAGAAATTGAAATTGAAGCCATAAAAAGAGAAAAAGATGAATCAAAAGTCAAATTACTTAGTTTGGATTTAGCCAATTTGAAAGAAGACCGAAATGAACTATTTACGCTTTGGAAAACCGAAAAAGAAGCTGTAGAAACCATTCAAAACACAAAACAAGAAATTGAAGATTTTAAACAAGAAGCCGAAAGAGCCGAAAGAGAAGGTGATTATGGAAAAGTTGCTGAAATTCGATATGGAAAAATCAAAAACGCACAAGAAACTTTAGAACAACTTCAAGCGGCATTAGCTACAAATCAAACAGGTAAATCGTTGATAAAAGAAGAAGTAACTAGAGAAGACATTGCAGAAGTTGTTGCCAAATGGACTGGAATTCCAGTTATGAAAATGCTACAAGGCGAGCGAGAAAAACTACTAAAATTAGAAACTGAATTACACCAAAGAGTTGTTGGTCAAGAAGAAGCAATAGAAGCCGTGAGTGATGCCGTTCGAAGAAGCAGAGCAGGACTTCAAGATATGAAAAAACCAATAGGAACTTTTTTATTTCTTGGAACAACAGGCGTAGGAAAAACCGAATTAGCAAAAGCCCTTGCTGCCTATCTTTTTGATGACGAAAATGCGTTATCAAGAATTGACATGAGCGAATATCAAGAGCGTCATAGTGTTAGCCGATTAGTGGGAGCACCTCCAGGATATGTAGGGTATGATGAAGGCGGCCAATTAACAGAAGCCGTCCGCAGAAAACCCTATTCTGTGATTCTTTTAGACGAAATTGAGAAAGCACATCCAGATACTTTCAATATTTTGCTTCAAGTTTTAGATGAAGGACGATTAACAGATAATAAAGGACGATTGGCGGATTTCAAAAATACGATAATCATTATGACTTCAAACATGGGAAGTCAGATTATACAAGACAAATTTGACAATCTAAAAGGTTCCATTGAAGCTACCATAGAAATTGCAAAAATTGAAGTATTAAATGAATTAAAACAAATTGTTCGTCCAGAATTTATTAATAGAATTGATGAAATTGTGATGTTCACGCCTTTAACCAAAGCAGATATTAGTAAAATAGTAGCATTACAACTAAAAGGAGTAATCAAAATGTTGGCTGCCCAGCAAATAACACTCGATGCTACCCAAGAAGCCATTGATTATTTAGCCCTTAAAGGATATGACACGCAATACGGAGCAAGACCCGTTAAAAGAGTTATTCAAAAAGAAGTTTTAAACCAATTATCAAAAGAAATTTTGGCTGGAAAAATCACGGTAGAAAGTATCATCTTGCTAGATAGTTTTGATGGGAAATTGGTTTTCCGAAATGCTGCAAATCAACAATAAAAACAATTAGATTGATTATCAGATGGTTAAAATAAAAAATCGGGAGTACTAAATGGTGTTGGTACTTCCGATTTTTAATTTTAGAAGAATAGTTCTGAACTGAAACCGGGTGTGCATTAGGGATGGGAGCGGCATCCTTTTTGGTTAGATGTTCTTAGATCCAAGTTTTTAGTTTTTTAGACTAAATTTCAACTGAAAAACATAACCAAAAAGATATAGCGGACAGCCCGACCTGAAAGGAAATGCCCAAAAAAAAATTAAACAAACTAACTAATTTTGAATTAAATTTTGGGCAAAAAAACTTATTTCACAACCTGTTTTCTTGAAGCAAAAGGATGTCCTGAAAGTGCTTGATGATTTTCAAGACCAATTATATGAACCTCACCTTCAGTATTTTGAGACAGATAATCCCTTTTAAAATGTTCTAAATTTTCCATAACAGAATGATCGACTAATTTAGTGTTTTTCAAATCGATTGTAATTTTAAAACCCGGTGGAATTTCTTCTAATTTACGTTTAATTCCTAAATAATTTGAAAAAATAGCGGCTTTATTAATTTCAACTAAATAATTATTTCCTTCAAAAGAAACAACAGTTGGTGCTTTAAAAAAAGAAGAAATTGGCGTTCCATTATAAACATGAATAATCATTTTTAGGAGCATTCCGGCAGCAATTCCCAATAATAAATCTTCAAAAAGAGTGACCAAAACCGTTACTACAAAAATCATCAATTGTTCTTTTCCTATTTGAAAAGTATGTATAAATTCTTTAGGATGCGCTAATTTAACACCTACACTTATTAACATCGCTGCAAGAGCTGCATTAGGAATCATTTCCAATAAAGGAGCGGCAAGCAAAACAAAAAGCAAGATAAAAAAACCATGAAAGAAATTTGCCCAACGCGTTTTTGCTCCATTTGTTACGTTAGCGGAACTTCTTGCTACTTCCGAAATCATCGGTAAACCACCTAGAAAAGCTGCTAAAGTATTACCAATTCCTACTGCAATTAAATCTTTATTTGTGTCGGATTTTCGTTTAAAAGGATCTAATAAATCAATAGCTTTCACCGTTAGCAGCGATTCCAAAGTACCTACTAAAGCAAACATAATCACGTATTTCACAAACAATCCCATTTGATTTATACCAGAAAAATCTGCATTAAAATGTATATTTTCAACTAAGTTGCCAATTTTCACAAGAGCATACGGCGGTTCCGTGTGAGCAAAATCCATGAATAATTCGCAAGGAATAGCGAAAAGAAGCACCACTAAAGGAGCAGGAATCAATTTAATATTTTTATTTTTAATATAAGGCCATCCAAGCATTATTAGCAAACTAATCACCCCAATAATGGAAGCTTTAGCATCAAGATTGACAATAAATTTAGGTATATTTAGGAGTAATTCAACAGGATTTAGGCCTTTAGCTAGGCTAGGATTATCATTTAACAAAACAGGAATTTGTTTGGCAATAATAATAATTCCGATAGCGGCAAGCATGCCATGAATAGCCGAAAGCGGGAAAAAATCGGCTAATTTTCCGAGTTTTAAAATTCCGAAAAGGATTTGAATAATTCCAGCAACCACCATGGCACCAAGTGCTAATTTCCAGCCTAATTCATTATTTCCTTGACCAAATTCGGCAACAGCACCAGCCACAATAACAATTAAACCAGCAGCAGGTCCTTTAATGGTTAATCTTGAACCCATAAAAAATGACACCACCAAACCACCGATAATTGCTGAAATCAAACCCATAATTGGTGGAAATTCAGAAGCTTTCGCAATACCCAAACTTAGCGGAAGTGCTAATAAAAACACGATAAAACCCGAAATTGCATCGGATTTGAAATTCTCTTTTAAGCCTGCAAAACCATCAGCTGGACTATTAGATTTTATATTTGAATTCATTTTTTTAAAATTTAAGAAGATTTATAAGGTAACTCATGATACGTTTTCACATGAGGACCAAGAAATAAGCGAGCATAAAGTCGAATGCCTGCAATACCAGAAACGATGAAACTTGAAGCGATTAAAAAAGCTAGAACTACTTGATTACTAGCGATGTGACTAAAAACTAAATCCTCACCAATGAAGGTAGAAGTTATTGGAAAACCAGTAATCCCGAGCGTTGCGATCAGAAATGCAAAAGCCAATTTTGGATGTTCATAAACATGACCTAAATATTGGGAAATAACAATTCGCATTTCCGCCATTTTTAGTTGCCATAAAATAATATAACCAAAAATTCCTGCAGCCACAACTCCAATTAAATAAAACGTAATTTCATTGAAACTAACCTTTTCATTAAAAACAATGGCAAGTGCGATACAAAAATGGTTGAATACTAACAATATCCATGCTAAAAAAGGGTTTCTCCGTTCAGAAAAAGCTTTAAAAACAAAAACCAAACCAATAAAAGCATAAAATTCAGGAAGAATAGAAAGCAATTCTTTAGGTAAAATTATTTTATATTTATAAGCAAAAAACCCAAGAAAAAAAAGAGGTAAAAAGATACTATAAATTCTTTTTAAATTTAAGAAATCGAGTTTTTTTCCAATAGTTTTTAGCGGATTCCAAAGGATTATATTTAGAAAATTTTCCAGATAAAATTCTTTGATTGCTAAAATGTAGAGCGTATTTTCTATTTTTTTAGAAGCGAAAAGTGGTTTTTTTGGTGATTTCTGTTGAAAATTATAAAATTGTTCTCGAATTAAATAACTTACCACAGAAGGAGAAACTAGCAATTGATACGTTCTTAAGAATGCATTTCCTGCAAAGTGAATTAAAGCTAATGTTTCAAAACCCAATGCAATTTCAATGAAAATAATTCCAATTTGCGAAATTGAACTATAAGCAACTTGACTTTTTACGGAAGATTGTACTTTTGCCATTAATGAAGCTAAAATACTGGTAATTAAACCCATAACCCCAATTGCAACCCGAACAACATATTGATGTTCCCAAAAAGGGAATGTTCGAAGCATTAAAAATACACCTAAATGAACTGACAAAGAGCCGTAGAAAATGGCACTAGAAGGCGTTGGTCCTTCCATAGCACGAGGCAACCAAGAAGAAAATGGAATTTGAGCAGATTTAGCCGCCGCAGCACAAGCCAAACAAAGTGCAATAAAAACCCCAATATAAGAATGATTTTGAAGATGTTCATGAACCAAATCATAATTATTTAATTTCATAAATGTAATATTTTCATGAAATAAATGATGACTTGCCCACATGGTTAATAACAAACCCACATCACCAATTCTATAAATAGAAAAAACTTTAAAAGCGTTCTTAATTGGAAGATAACGTTCTCTATAGAAAGCAATTAGCAAAAAAGAAGATAGACCAATAATTTCCCAACCAATAAATAAAGTTTCGAAATTACCAGCTAAAATAGCTAAATTATATCCAAAATAGAAAAACAAAACCGTATTAAAAAAACGTTTATATCCTTTTTCGCGGTGTAAATAAAAACGGCTATATTTGGTTATCAATAAAGTTAAAGCCGATCCAATAAATAAATAAACAGCACCAATTGTATCAAAATAAAAATCAATAAAAAACTCATAATGTTCTGTTTTTAAAATTGATAATTCTTTTAAATTCAGGTCATTAGCACCATTAACAATCCAAAAGATGATAAAAGCAAATAATCCAAAAAATTGAATACTTAAAGTGAAAAATGCAATTGAAGAAATTAATTTTTCTTTATTTTCGGGAATAAAAATACTGAATAGAAATCCTAAAAAAGGAATAACTATGAAATAATGAAGTAAATTTTCCATGATATTAAACGTTTTTTAGAATTCCGATTGGTAAATTTTCTTTTGTTTTTTCAGCTAATTGCAATTCATTTTCTACAAAAATTGCCTTTTGAATAGGTTCATAAGGTAGAAAAACGCCATTTTCAAAAACAAAAAGTTCTTTTGTTTCAGGATGTAAAACCACCAAACGCAACCATTCATTTCGATACCATTCAAAAGTAGCAGGATTTTTAGAAATAGCTGCATAAACAACTTCCGGGAAATGTTCCACAACGGCCAATAATCGTATAGGATCATGAACCTCAATCATTTGACTTGGCAAACCTGTTCGTAAATCACCATCAATTCCGTTTGCAACACCAATTAACCCCATCACATTATGCGGTAATTTTGAACCCGCACCTAACTTTTGATTATCTACCCTAGAAAAATAATATTCCAGATTAATACCACCAGCAACAGGTGCAACTTGTCCTAAAATTATTGCAAGATAATCCCCATTCAAATCCACTTCATAATTATAAGAATTTAAAAAGGAGCGTCTATCAAGAAATAATTGTTTAGAAAATTCACGTCTGCCCACAATACATAACGCATTCGTTGCATGGTTAAGTTCAGGTCGAGGTTCAAATAAAGAAACCGAACGTTTTTTTACTTTTTCATGGATTTTTGCTAAAGAAACTTTTGAATTTACGGTGTCAAAACGTCTTGAACGCTCTTTGGCATTATTTGCTAAAGCCATTTCAAAAGTAATTTCGTTTTGATGATGAAGATATAAATTTTCTTGCGTTAAGATTCCTTCATCATAAAAAACAATTTCATCTCTTGTAGTATCATGAAGTGCTGGTAAAAACTGTGTTATTTCAGGAATTACAATTCCTCTTTCTTTCAAAATTTTGCGAACTTCAAGATGATTTGCAGCAAAAGAAAACACTTTTGCATTTACCGAACTTGGGCGACCACAACAAGCACCGCAATCATAACCCGCATAATGCGTGTTGTTTACACTCGTTGCACCATGACCAACCACATAAACAATTGGTGCAAAATCATGAACCAAACCAATACTTTTAAGCAAGCCTTCCACCCTATTCGCCATTTCTTCAATGGAAAAACCAAGTTGTAAATCATCAACTAAAGTATCACTCGTGCGTTCAATTTGTAGAATTGATTTTTTATTCAAATGTTTAAAAGAAGATGTTGTTGCAGGCGACATTGACGGTCTAAAAATATTCAAAAACAACTTAAAAGCAGCTGAAAAACCTAATGTTTGGCTAATTATCCAACCGAAAAACAAAGAATGAGATTGCTTATGATAATGCATATCTTTAGCTTGTTTTTTCTTTCTTGGCTCTTCTTTTATTAAGTATTTTGGCGTTACAGGAGCGGGACATAATTTTGTATGAAATTTTCCATTTATTGGTTGAAAATAAAACTCAAAATTAAAAAAAGCTGCTGTTCCGAATGTTACTGCATTTTTATCTATATGTTCAATATGTCTTCTAAAGGAGCATTCACGGTCATCCATACAGAAGAAACCTTGAAAACTTGGAACTTCGATTTTTTCAACAGTTGATGTAGCTTTAGAATTACTTAGAACTTGATCATAGAAACTCCATTCAAATGCTTGTTGCCATAATTGATAAACTTCAAAAAGTTCGTTTTGAGTGCTTTTGCCGAATAAATTATAATCATTTGCACGAACTTTTAAACCTAAAGGCGACCAATTGGAATTAAATTTTTGATCTAAAGTATCAATTTCTAACAGCAATTCAAACTTAACCAATTCTTCAAAAGTAATTGGTTTTGCGTCTAAAAGCGATGAAGGATTGTGTTCTAAAGTAGCCACCATCCCACTCCACCCTGGATGAGAAAACTGTTGGTCAAATAAATAATATTCAAATAAGGCTTCATTTCCAACCAGAATCTGCAATAATTCCGTAATAGACGCATTGGAAAACAATAACTCTTTAGCACGTTTTGAAGTAAAAATTCCAAAAGCACTATTTTTTTCTAAAGCGATGATTGCAGCTAAGAAACCTTCTTTATTTTCGGGAAATGTCCAAAGTGCAATTCCTTGATCTAAATAACTACATAAAACTCGAAATAACAAACTATGTGTTGATTTTTCGAGGTTAATAGCATATTCTTTTTTCCAATTTGCTCTTAAATCTCCGACTTTTCCATGCACAGATTCATCAAAAATTTCATAAATTAATTTCTGCTTCCAAAGTGCTAAATTAGCAGCCGCTTTTTCTTTAGTAATAACAAAATCCAGAATATTTTCATTAATTTCCTTATTAAAATATTTAGTTCTGAATGCCTCTAGTGAAAGATAGGTTTTATAACCAAAAAGTGTTGACGCATTAATAAGAGCATTATGAAAAGACTCATGTTGAAAAGCATGCAGCGTATTATGGTGCACAAAATCTTTCAACGGATTTTGTGCCGGTAAATAATGAACCAGATTATGAAGAACTGCATGTTCATCAAAACCTGTATGTGTTTGAATCATGAATAAGTGATTTTGAATTAATACACTGATTTTTAAACCAATAGGGATTTGGTTTAGTAAAATAGAAAATTGTATATTTCATTATTTTAAATAACAAAATATAAATAAAACAATAACTATTTTACAAAAATAAGGTATTAAGCCAAATGGAATTTCCAACTACAGAACAAATCGTAGAGTGGAATTTTTTTAGAATTTAAAAACTTTGAAACTTCTTCAATTTGATTTTCTTCTTTTTGACTTACGAAATCATTAAGATAAGCTAAATCATCTTGAAGGCTAAATTCAAGTTCTTTCTCGGTTTCTATTTCATTAAAAATCAGATTGTTTTCTTCTAAAGTTGATGAAGTAACTTGCTGATTTTCAGTTTCATTTGTTTCTAAAATTGAATTCAGAACAAATTTTGTTGTTGTTTCTTTTTGTTGTGCATAACCTGAATTTCCTACAGTTAGTACAATAAAAAAAGAAAACAATAAACATTTTAAATTAAATAAAGATCGTTTTTTCACTTTTTATATTAAAATAGAGGTTGCAAATTTAAAACATTTTTTAATACGAAAAACATTTTTACAAAAAAAAAATAAAAAAAAATCTTGATACACGATTTAGTATCAAGATTTTAAAGATTTTCGTTAGTTCAAACGTTCATATAAGCAACAACCATGAAGCTTTTCATAAGTTTCATCATTGGTTTTAATTAATTCGGTATCATGTCCAGCAGCAGCTATTGCTTGAGCAATTTCTAAAATCGTGCATTTATTTTCATCAAAAATAAGGTGAATATCAGCATGATCCGCATGCCATTCAGCACTTTTTACACCTTTTACCGAAAAAGCAGCTTTCTCAATTCGCTTTTCACACATTTCACAATTTCCTGCGACTTTAAGTTCCGCTTTTTTGTTTTTATTTTTTTCATCTTGTGCCATCATTCCTATTGAAAAAAGAAATGTAAGCAATACTAAAACTATTTTTTTCATAATATTTAATTTATTTAATTTTAAATCGTAATCCAGCATAATACATTGCTCCAAAAGTAGGCCCATAAATCATAGTACTATCAAAATAAGTGCCAAAAGGATTTTCATTCTGAATGATACCCTTGTTTTGTTTGAAATTTCCAATATTTTCTCCACCAAAATACATTTCAAAAGTACTCGAAAAAGTTCGTGTTATTTGAGAATTCAAGATCGTATAGGAAGGTGCAAAATCGTCTAATTGAAATTCAGTAGGATTCATTTTTGTGTTGGGAAATCGCTGTTTTCCTTGCCAATTATAAGTAAAGTCGAATTTCCATTGTTTTCCTTTTTCAGTAATATGAGTTTCATAAGCCAAATTAGCAAAAAAACGATTCTTGGGTAATAATGCTTTTTGCAATTGCCCCGTTTTGAATTGGGTTTGAACATCATAATATTTATAAGAGGTTTTCAAATTCAAATGCCGCATCAACTCCAAATTAAATTCAACTTGAAACGAATTTGCAAAACTATTCCCTTTTAAATTATAAAATACGACCTGCTGTGGATTATAATCGAGATCAACAACGGCTTGATTCACAAAATCAGTTTTATAAAAATCCAAAACAAATTCAGTGTTTTTTCCTAAAAAAATAAACTTTTGAATAAAACTAAATCCATAATTCCAAGCTGTTTCTGCATTCAAACCATACAATTTTCCATCACCATTTTCGATACTAAAATTTCTATTTGAAGCAAAAAGTTGTTGATTTTCAGCAAAGATATTTGCAGCTCGTTTCCCTCTTCCTGCCGAGGCTCTAAAAACGGCATTTTCCCAAGGATTATATCGCAAATGCAAACGCGGTGTAACAAAAACGCCCAAACGATTATGAGTATCAACTCGGCCGCCAGCAACCAAACTGAAATTATCTAAATTATCATACGTATATTCAAAAAAACCTCCTAATGAAGTATCAATTCTGGAAAAATCTTGATTAAAATTCAATACAACTTGTTCATTATAAGCATCATAAGTAAAATTCAAACCCGTTGTAAATTTATTCTTTGTATTCGAAATAATCGAATTAAAGAGCAAATTGGAATAATAACTTTTTTGATGAATACGATATTCTTTCAACCCAAAATAGGAATTTTGTTGATGCGATTGAAAAGAATTTTGAAAACCAAAACTTTGATACGGCATTTCCGGAAAAACATAACCAATTTTATTTGAAATTTCAAATTTTTCCGTATTAATTTCACTTCCCCATGCATTTGATGTTAACCTATCTTTTTCTGGATTAAAGTGTAAAGTTCCTGCTTGTTTGTCATCTTGCATATATCTCATATTCAAGAAACTAACAATTCCTTTCTCGGCATTATTATACTGCCAACGGTTCAGAATATTCACTTGTTTTCCAATCGGATTATCCAAAAAATGATCATGATTCATGTCGTTTTTTACATTTCTTGTATTGCCATGAACGAACAAACTTGAACTCAATTTTTCCGAATATTTAGTATTAAAATGAGTGTTAATTTCATAGCGTTCGTCTTGAGAGGCATAAACATTTAGAAAAAAAGGAATATCTTTATTTGGCTTTAAAAGTTCATAATTTATTTGTCCTGAAATACTTTCATAACCATTAATCACACTGCCTGCACCTTTCGTAATTTGGATACTTTCCACCCAAGTTCCTGGCACAAAAGACAAGCCAAATGCCTGTGAAGCGCCCCGAATAGACGGAATATTTTCTTCCGCAATTAACAAATACGGACTCGTTAATCCCAACATTTTTATTTGTCTATTTCCAGTAACAGCGTCTGAAAAATTAACATCAATTGAAGGGTTTGTACTAAAACTTTCCGACAAATTACAACAAGCGGCTTTTAAAAGTTCTTTTTGCCCCATAACTTGCACATTTTCAACTTTATATAAAGAATGTTCCGTACTTTTTTTAGTCTTTGTAACCGTTACTTCTTGTAAAATGACACTTGGTTTTAAAGTAATGCTCATTTTGGAGGTTGTAACCTCTATTTTTTGGGTTTCAAATCCGATGTAACTAACTAAAATTGAAGTATTTCCTGGTTTTTTTTCTAATACAAAATTCCCAGAAGCATCTGAAATCGTTCCAATTGTGGTAGCTGCCCAAACTACATTTGCTCCTGCTAAGGGCTGGTGATTTTCGTCTGTAATTATACCCGTAATTATTTGATTTTCAATATCTTGAGCAGCAACAATTTGGAAAATAACTAACAGCAAAAAAACAAAATAAAATTTCATAATTTTACATTTAAAGGTGGTGCATTCGATTCACAATAAAAAGCAGTTTCTGAAACGCTTTTTTTTATGGTATTCTTAAAAGGTAAATTAGCGTAATTAGTATTAGAAAAAAAGCAAAAATCAAAGTCAAAATAGTGACTTTTTAGCACAAAATCTGTTGATTTCTTTTCGATTTTGAGTTCTTTATTTGAACAACAATCATTGTGAGATGAAGCTTTTTCACAACATGAACCCTTTTTTTCGGCACATGGTTCAAAAGTTGAATTCAAGAACGAAATTCCAACGAATTCTTCCTGACAATAGTGCAAAGAAATTTGCAACCCTAAATTCGAAAGCAAAATTAAGGAAGCAAGCAAAAAGCCTATTATTTTTTTAAAATTCATTTGACAAAGATACTAATTTTATTTAAATCTTTACTTTATTTCCAAAATTTGACCTAAAAAAGGGATTTTACATTCATAATTATAACGCTCTTTTATTTTTAATCGCAAATCATCAGCAGCTTGATTTTCACCATGAATTAGAAAAACTTTCTGTGGCGGTTGTTCTAAATCTGAAAGCCATTCAACTAATCCGTTCTGATCTGCATGTGCCGATAAATTTTCGAGTAGCATAATATTAGCATGAACTGGATAATATTTTCCATGAATTTTTATTTCATTTGCTCCTTCTAACAATTTTCTACCCCGAGTCCCTTCTGCTTGATAGCCAACCAACAAAATGGTATTTTCTGCTTTAGTAATGGTTTGTTCTAAATAGGAAAGCACTCTTCCACCCGTTAGCATTCCGCTTGCAGCAATTACTACTTTTGGATTTTTTGAATAAACAATACTCATACTTTCTTGATAATCAGAAACTAAAGTAAAAATTTTCTGCATTTCGATACCTTCTTCAACTGATAATTTATGCCAAAGCCGATTGGATTGAAAAACATCTAAAACACTGATTCCCATTGGAGTATCAATAATAAAAGGAATATCTGGAATTCTATTTTCTTTTTTTAATTGCCAAATCAAATACATCATAGTTTGTACACGTTCAACCGCAAAACTTGGAATTATTACACTTCCGCCCTTCAAAAAAGTAGTTGTGATTATCGTTTCTAATTCTACTAAGGAATTACTTGAAGGGTGATTTCGATTTCCGTAAGTACTTTCTAAAAAAACATAATCAGCCTTTTTGGGTTTAGTCGGTGGAAACATCAACACATCATTATTTTGACCAATATCACCAGAAAAAACCAATAATTTACCAGCAATTTGTAAAACAACAGAACAAGCACCAAGGATGTGACCCGCATAAAAAAAACGAAACGAAATTAAGGTATCTAACTGAATTTCAATATCTTTTTCAACAACTCTAAATTTAGGAATAACTGCATCTACATCATCAGAAGTATATAAAGGAGTCGCAGGAAAATGCACAGAAAATTGTTCCTCGTTTGCTTTTCTAGCGTCTTCTTCTTGAATTTTGGCACTATCATATAAAATTAATCGAGAAATTTCTTTAGTAGGTCTTGTGCAAAATATTTTACCGATAAAACCATCAGCTACTAATTTAGGTAACCAACCACAATGATCTAAGTGTCCATGAGTAAGAATCACATAATCAATCGTTTCTGGCGAAATTGCGAGTGGTTCTCTGTTTAATTCACGAAGATTTTTTACGCCTTGAAACAGACCACAATCAATCAAAATTCGGATATTTTCATGCTCAATTACTGTTTTTGAACCAGTTACCGTACCAGCTCCTCCAAGAAAATAGAGTTTCATATTATTAAATTTTTAGTAGTTGATTAGCTTCTTTCAAAATATTTTTTATGCGATTATGACTGATTTCTAATGCATGCAAATGTGATGGATTTACTATTAAATCTTTTACAGTTATACAATCTAAAATCAATAATTTATCTTTTTCAAATTGGGAAAGTGTTGTTAAACAAGTTATTGGATAAATTCCAAACAGATCAACAAAATCCTTAATTCCATTATTTGGTGGATAATCCCAACTCAGCATTTGTATTCCCGAACATGTTCCAAATTGAATAGCATCAGTTGTAAATCGGTTATTGGAAACTAAAATACATTGCGAAATTATTTCATTTGGTAAAAATAAAAGATGTTTTTTAGACTTTAAATCATTAAAACGTGATAAAATATACATCGGAATCTTAACATCACTTTTAACATCTTGACCTGAATGAAATTTACATTCAACCATTGAAATTCGGTCTTGTTTTTTTAATAACACATCAATTTCATGGGAAACACAATTGCCATTTAATGTCAAATTCGTCTTGGTTTCAAACTGTTGTTCTTGAAAAACTTTTGCAATAAACTTTTCAAAGAAAAAACCGGCAGGTCCTAACTTTAATATTCCCGTTCGCAAATTGTATCTTGCAGCATGAACATTTGAACTATTTTTCTTTAATAATTGAAAAGCAAGTTTATAAATTTGTTTTGATGGAATACCTTCATATAATTTGGTTTCAATGATAGCTAATATTGAAGAAATTACGGCTGAACTTGCACCCGATTTCTCTAACGAATTAATCAATTTTTGCTTGTCATAATGAACTAATTCTCCTGAATATTTTGTAACTTTCATAAACTTGCTTTTTCAGATTATAAAGTTACGAAAAAAAGAAACACTCAGCTCTTTTCAGTAAATTTTTGTTGATAATAAAATGCTGGAATAAATAAAACCACAAATAGCGGCTGAATCAGAAACCTTCTGATATAAAAAA
>Ga0247722_10000688_pt1 | contig 19895 bp, 21 predicted proteins | sample MSEWelMarce3H_FC_FD_189094 | JGI IMG/M metagenome (GOLD analysis project Ga0247722, IMG submission 189094) | Subsurface sediment microbial communities from gas well in West Virginia, United States - MSEEL Well Study Marcellus 3H_FC | ecosystem: Environmental > Terrestrial > Deep subsurface >... | reverse complement strand
CAAAAAAAGTAAATAAAATTTTGTTTATTTTAAATTAATTAGTAAATTTGCGGGACTTAAATAAAAGTTTAAGTGATGGATTTAAAAAATATTTAAGCATTAAAAGTTGCAGAAACTTGCGGGAATATGCTAGTTGTTCGAAACTTTCGAGCGACGAAAACTGAAATTCTTAAACTAAAAGAAATTACACGAAAAAATGAATGAAAAATATACTTTAACTGGAGGAGCAAGAATTGGAATGGCAAATGCTAGTTTTCCATTCGCTGATTTGTATGTTGACAAACAAATATTAAAAATAAATGCTTCAATTGTTGGAAATTTAGTATTTCAGCCAAAAGACATAATTTCTATAAAACCACATAAATCATTTCCAATTATTGGAAACGGTATAAAAATTAATCATAGAATTGAAAATTATAATTCAGAAGTTATATTTTGGACTCTTAAAAATCCAAATAGTGTAATTGCAGAAATTGAAAAAACAGGATTTTTACAAAACATAAACAGCGAAATAAGCCAGAATGATTTAGAAATTATAAAAAGACAAAATGAAGGTGGATTTCCAATTAAAAAATCTGTTGCAATATTTTTTATAGTTACGTGGAATTTACTTTTTCTTTCTGATATTATTCCTTTTATTTTGAGTAATAAAACCGAAGGTTCACCGATTGGAATTGGAATGAATATAGTAATTGGATTTATATTTGTGAGTTCAATTTTAGCAATTGTTTCGGAAAGATTTCGGAAAATAATATTAAAAGAAAATAGAAATTTTGACGATATTAAGAAATTTGCATATTTCATAGCGTTAATAAGCGGAATAATGTTTGTAGCATTTTCAATAGGAAATTTAAATTAATAAAAAAACACAGAAAAGCTGTTTCTAGCAAGGGCTATGCATGGGATTTATTTAAAAAATACAGTGAAAATCTTTTTTCATGCAAAACAACTTTCGTTTTCATATATTCTTTATATTTGTTGTTGTCAGTGAGCAAATTATACCACTATCAGAAACAGCAAAACGTTGGTAGAAACATTATGAGAATTAAAACTTAAAAAAAACAAAAAAATTATGAACAAAATTTTTACAATTATAAGCATTTTAACTATTCCATTATTATATGGACAAGAAAGTAAAAAATATACTTATGAAGAAATTAATATTAAATTAGACTCAATAATGAATGAAGCTAATTTACTTTATAAATATGAAAAGTCTGCATGGATTTCAACAGATTTAGCCCATGAAAATAGTAATATTAGAAAAAAAATTGGAGGTTTTTTAACTTATAAAGCAAACGATACAATAAAAACAATCATTTTTAATAAAGAACGAAATAAATGTATTGCAGAATATGTCTTTATCGATGATTTTAAAAAACCAAATAAAGAAATATTTGTCGAAAGAAACTTTACACGAACTGAACAAAATTTACAAAAAACAAAAGAAATAATTTTTGAACAACTTTCAGATGAAAAATTTGAAGTTGGAGTTCCAGAAGGGTTCAATCTAAATCCTATTCTAATTCCTGAAAATGAAAAATACAAACTATATTTAATTACAGGAACAAGTCAATCAAATATAATTCCGTTTGGAAATGATTATTTATTTCAAACTGACGAAAACGGAAAAATTGAATCATGGAAAAAATTTCATTCAAGACTTATTCCTACTTATACCACAGCACCAAATGGCGAAAAAATTACTGAAACTACCCATAGTCATTTAAGAACAAATCCATTTATTTCTGCAACTGATATTTGTACCTTTAAACTATATGGTAAATTATATGACTTAAATGAATTTTCAATTTATTCGTCAGTATTAGGAATTTATCTAAAATATAATATAACCAAAGATAAAGTAGAAATAATAGAAAAATAAAAAATACTTCTTCCAATCGAGTAGACGGTCTATCTATTTTCTAGCAGGAGAGCGTCTCAAATGTCCACATTCATGAAATCCTAAAAAAACAATTTTAAATGGAGTATACCATAGGGTTCCGATAGTAATTGGGATGTTACGAATTCAGAGATTCAAAAAAGGAAGTATTTTATTTAAACATCATATAAATAGTAATACTTATTGAAAATTTTAGCCAACCTAAAATTTAATTAAAAAGTTGTATTTTATTCAAAAAGTTGTATTTTTGGGGTTTGGTAAAGCTATTGATTTGTGTCTTGAAAATACAGAGAATCGAAAAGTATTTTGTAATATTTCATATTTCGTGCTTCTAATACAGTTTTATACTAATTTCAAGCTTTGATGTATCAAATGTAGTTATTTGCTCAAGAAAGGTCGCATAGCTAAGGAGTAAAACTTCGGGCAAAATAAAAATAAAATAAAAAACGCTTTAACAAATATATACTAAATAAAATTGTATCTTTGAATTATGGCAATAAAAAGAATAAAATCAAATAGAAATAGTATCATCGTAAAAAAATTACGAGATCAAAAGCTTCGTGCAGGATTTCCTTTTATGATAAATGATAACGAACTAGCATCAAATCAATGCTATCTAGAATTTCCTAATGGAGTGATTAAATTAATCTCAGTTAACTTATCTACAAGGGATATCAATGTTATAAAAGAGCTTAATGCTTCTGATGCAAACAACTTAAGAAAACGGCTTAATTTCTCTTTTTAAGATATGCCTGTATTAATAATTATCACTGGTTCAAATGGTGCAGGAAAGTCTTCAATTGGACCAGATTATGTACCAAATAAACTAAGAGATTCTATATTTGATGGTGATAAATTGTTCATGGAAATAAAAAAACGAGATTTGGGTAAGTGGTGTAAGATCTCAAAAAGAATGTAGAAATCGTGCATTCGAAATTGTCGTTGAAACCTTTGAGAAATTAGTTGAAGAGTCAATCTTAAATAATATATTGATTTTGTGTACGAAGGGCATTTTACAAACGAAGCAACTTGGGATGTTCCAAAAAAATTCAAAGAAGCTGGATATAAAATTCATCTGATATTTTTTGGACTGACAGATACCACATTATCTGAAACTCGAGTTATTGGACGAACTTACGAAGGAGGTCATTATGTTGATCCTTTAACCGTACAATCAAATTTTTATGGTAATCTTGAAAAAGTAGATAAATATTATTCCCTTTTTGATAGTGTAAGAATATTTGATACTTCAGGTGTTGAACATATTAAATTAGCAAAATTGAAAAATGGAGTTCCCTATTCTGCAATTTCTTCAAATGATTTACCAGATTGGTTTACTGAAAATTTAAAAAAAATCACTAAAAAAGTGAAAGATGCAGAAGGAAATGACATAGACTAATCAATTAGACCGCCCTGCTAGTATATTTCCGGCAGAATCTCAAATGTCCACATTCATGAAATCCTATAAAAACATTATTAAATGGTGTATACCATAGGGTTCCGATAGTAATCGGGATGTTACGAATTCAGAGATTCAAAAAAGGAAGTATTTTATTTAAACAGCTTATAAATAGTAATACTTATGGAAAATTTTAGCCAACCTAAAATTTAATTAAAAAGTTGTATTTTATTCAAAAAGTTGTATTTTTGGGGTTTGGTAAAGCTTTCGAGGTTTTCCATACGGATGCAAGGCAAAAACACTACAAGCAATTTGTGAATTAGGCTCAATTTGAAATTGGTTTTGTATTTGGAAGTTTTGGCAAATCCGAATAATGGGCTTAATTTAGTCCCAAACTGCTTGAAACACAAAACGATTGTAACATGAACAACAAATCACTAAAATTGATAATATCATGAAAAGATTATTTTTTGTAGTATTTTTTATAGTATTTATTGCTCCATCAATATTTTCACAAGCTAAATATGACTTTGCAATTTATCATGATGGAGATATTGGTGCATGGGAAGATGGCATCATAGCATTCGAACAATTTTTGAACTGGAAAGGAGTTTCTCATAATAGAGTAACAGCCCAAGATATAAATACAATTGCTTTAAAAAATTTCTACAAAGCAATCTATTTTCCAGGCGGAGATGCCGACAATTATAATGCTGATATTAATGCCAGAGGTATTCAAAATATTCAAAATTTAATTTCAAATGGTGGTTCATACGTAGGTATGTGTGCAGGTGCTGAATTTGCTTGTGACAAATTAGTTTGGCAAGGTTCTACAATTGATTATCCGCTAAACTTATTTCAAGGTAAGGCAGTTGGTCCTATCGATGAAATTGCGGTTTGGCCAGATTATTCAATGACAACACTAAGCATGAATCTTGAAGATAAAATCAACTTATTTGAACCTGAAAAGGAAGACGTTTTATACTGGGGTGGTACTGTTTTTAATGCTTATTCTGGGACAAATGTTGACATAGTTGCCACTTATGACCGTTTTTTCGATAGTCCGGCAATTATAAAATTCACTTATGGAAAAGGCAGAGTATTACTTATAGGTCCACATCCTGAAATTGAAGAAGATAGTAACAGAGATAAAGTAAATGAAGTGGAAGAGCTTGATGATAATGGTACTGATTGGAATTTTTTGTGGACTGCAACTGATTGGCTTTTAGGAGCTAAATTGTCAAAACCAAATAAATAAATCAATTCGCCACAAATCGATAAATCGGATATTGTAGTTTAAAAGAATAGATGAAATAGCAAACCAAACTAAAAATAAGTAATATATCAATTTATAATCAAAATGGCAAAAAAGTTTCAATAGTAAAAACAAATAGAAAATACAATTTACTTAGGGCTTGCTGAAAAACTATAAACCTAATAAAGATAGAGAAGTCACATTTTTTTTCAAACATTGTAGTGCAAGGTTTATGAGCATTTTGATGAAAATTGCATGCATTTATTTTCGAAATTGTTGAAAAAACATAAAATTATTTTGCCACGGATTAAAGGATTTTCACGGATTTTCTGAAATAAGTAGGGTAAAATCCGTGCTAATCTGTGACCCGAGCGTTAGCGAATAGACGAAGTAAATCCGTGGCTTTTTAAAAAATAAAATAGTTCCGTTTATGAGGGTATTCCTTTTTCAGCAGACCCTACTTATCAGGTTTACCGAAAGGATTATTGCTAATAGAATTTGAAACGTATTATATAAAACATTTGCAAAAAATTAATATAAATATACAAAATAATTGAGTCCTATTGCTAACGTACAACAACCTGAAATACAATACATTATAGCGAATTTTTAACTTCTGTATAAATATGGTATTTTTTTGCGAATTAGAAGCCTCACTCTAGATATATTGACTTTTTCCAAGGTTCGCTATGAATGTTCACTTTGGATCGGAAATACCTGTTTACTTTGGGGTGGAATACGCAGTTGGGCTAAAGAAACGCTATTTCAAAATACATGAACTGAAAAACAGTCCCAAAAATGCCCAGACATCACTTTTTACCCCCGATGGGAGCGGTATCCTTTTTGGTTATTGGTGGTTTATTACGAATTTTTGTTTTCAAAAGATACAACTTCAACTGTAAATCGTAACCAAAAAGATATAGCGGACAGCGGGAACATGGAAACCAAAAATGCCTTCTGATTCGGTTCAAAAAAACAAAGCTATTCTACAAAATGCAATTCAATATATAGAAAATATTTTAGGCGATTACGCCGCTTCCGAGAATTTCGTCTTCATGGTGCCAAGCCACAAATTGCCCTTCCGTGATGGCGGATTGCGGGTTTTCGAAGACTACATACATGCCTGTTTCGAATTGATGCAAGGTGGCTTTTTGGAGCGGCTGACGGTAGCGAATTCGGGCTAAAACTTCTAATTTTTCTCCATTTTTCAGTGCTTTATCTTCACGAATCCAATGAATTTCTTTGTTGGCAATGAACAAAGCACGCTTGAACAATCCCGGGTGTTGGTTGCCTTGTCCGGTGTAAATAATGTTTTTTTCCACATCGGTTTCAATGATGAAAAGCGGTTCTTTTGTGCCGCCCACATTGAGTCCTTTGCGTTGTCCTTTGGTGAAATAATGTGCCCCTTGATGTTTTCCAACCACTTTTCCGGGAACTTTTAGATAGTCAATTCGTTTCGCTTCATATTGAAAAGTGGCTTCTTCAGAGTCAAAATCAGGCTTTTCTTGTGAATAAATTGCTGCATCTTCGGGGATTTCAACAATAATTCCTTCTTTGGGTTGTAGTTTTTGTTGTAAAAATTCAGGTAAACGCACTTTACCGATAAAACAAAGACCTTGTGAATCTTTTTTATCAGCGGTGATTAAATTCAATTTTGAGGCGATTTCACGAACTTCAGGTTTTGTGAGTTCGCCGATGGGAAACAAAGCTTTAGATAACTGATTTTGAGATAGTTGGCATAAAAAATAAGATTGATCTTTGTTTATATCTTTGCCTGCAAGAAGTTGAAAAGTGGTTGAGCCGTTGTTTTCAACAATTCCTTTTCTGCAATAATGACCAGTGGCTACAAAATCGGCGCCAAGCGAAAGTGCAATTTTCATAAAAACATCAAATTTTATTTCGCGATTGCACAAAACATCGGGGTTTGGAGTTCGTCCGTTTTCATATTCATGGAACATATAATCGACTATTTTCTCTTTATATTGTTCGGATAAATCGACAGTTTGAAAAGGAATTCCTAATTTTTCAGCCACTAACAAAGCGTCATTGCTATCTTCGAGCCACGGACATTCGTTGGAAATCGTAACCGAATCGTCGTGCCAATTTTTCATAAAAAGCCCGATTACTTCATAACCTGCTTCCTTTAACAAATAAGCTGCAACACTTGAATCTACACCGCCCGAAAGTCCAACTACCACTCGTTTCATCTTATTTTTCTTTTGTTATTTCTTTTTTTGCTTGTTCCATTGTCTTCGATACTTTTTCAGTGTATCGTTGTTCGTATTTTATCAATTCTTTGCTAAATTTTGCGGCTGGCACTTCTTTGATGACTTTATTGGCTTCAAAAAACTTCCAATTGCCTGTTTTGCTTCCGTTTTTATAAGTTCCTTCATATAATTTAAAGCCATTTCCGTCGTAATAAGTGGCACTTCCTTGTAATTGACCGTTTTTATAGTTTAAATCTTCAATTAATTTTCCTTTTTCGGAATAGATTTTAGAACTTCCCTCTTTTACATTGTTTTTATAGGAAACTTCTTCAGCTATTGTACCGTCTTTATAAAAAACTTTTCGAACGCCATCTAATTTTCCCGCTTTATAATTTTCGAGAGTCATAACTAGTTTAGATTCAAAATGATAGTATTTCCAGATGCCTTCATGGATTTTGTTGAGTAATTTACCTTCGCTTACTATATTTTTCTTTTGGTCGTAGAAAATAGCATAGCAAGAACCATCGTTTTTAGAGAAATCTCTTGTTGCAATTAGTGTTCCAGCTTTTGTATCATCAAAATATTTGAAAATACCCGTTTCTTTTCCGTGTTCAAAAACACCTTCATAACGTGGTCGATTTGATTCTTTGTGTGTGCCTTTCCAAAGGCCGTGACGATTACCATTCTCATCAAGTTGATTCGACTTTTCTTGAGCAAAAACACTATAGGAAAGCAATAAAATTAGAAGATATTTTTTCATGGTTTGTCGCATATTTTATAGACTGATAAATTTGGTGTAAAGGTATCAAAAAATTTGCCAAAAAAAACCCTGTCTTAAAAAAACAGGGTTTTTATTATGCAATAGTTTGAAATAAGTAGCTTTTAAAAAAACTATTTTTTCTTTTGTTGTGCTTTTTGAGCCTCTGCTTGTTCCATCATTTCACGCATTTTACGTTGAAACTTAGATTCGGTTTTCGGTTTGGCTTTATTATCTTGAATTTGAGCAAGAATTTTATCTTCTTTCACGATATAATTTTTTATCACTAACATAATTCCGATGGTAATTAAATTAGAAACAAAATAGTACAAACTCAAACCAGAAGCATAATTATTGAAGAAAAACAACATCATAATTGGAGAAATATAAATCATAATTTTCATGATTTTTCCCATGTCTGGCATGCCTTCTTGTGGCGGTGTGCTCATGGCTTGGTCTCCCGTGGTCATTTTCATGTAGAAGAAAATAGCGATTGAGGCTAAGATTGGGAACAAACTAACGTGATTTCCATAAAAAGGAATGTAAAAAGGCAATTGAATTACAGCATCAAAAGAAGATAAATCATCCGCCCAAAGGAATGATTTTTGTCTTAAATCGAACATAGAAGGAAAAAACTGAAACAGGGCGTAGAAAATTGGCATTTGCATTAAAGCGGGCAAACAACCAGCCATTGGATTAACGCCTGCTTTAGAATACAATTTCATTGTTTCTTGTTGTTTTTTCATTGGATTATCTTTGAATTTTTCACTTAATTCAAGGATTTCTGGACGCAAGACTTTCATTTTTGCTTGAGACAAATAGGATTTATAAGTAACCGGAGACATTACGATTCGCACTAAAATAGTGAAAATAATAATTGCAATTCCGTAACCAATTCCTAAAGAGGAAATAAACCCGAAAACAGGAATAAAAACATAGCGGTTAATCCAGCCAAAAATACCCCAACCCAAAGGAATTACTTCATCAAGATTGCGATCATATTTGTTTAATATTTCATATTTTGAAGGGCCATAATACCAATTCATATTGTAATTTAAGGCACCATTTTTGAATTCTAAAGGCATTTGAGCCACGAATTTTTTGGTAAAAATAGTATCCACTTTTTCGTCATCTACTAAATTATCGGATATAAATTTTGCTGTTTTAAACTTCGTATCGGTTAATAAAATGGAAGTAAATAAATGTTGTTTGAAAGCGATATACGAAACATCAACTGCTTCATCATCTGTATCTCTTCCTGCATTCAAATAGTCGTCTTTTCCGTCTTCATATTCAAAAACGAGTTCCGAATAGCGGTTTTCATAAGAAACACTTTTTTCGTTTCTATAGGTTTGCATTTGCCATTCAAAATCCAATGGTTTTGAAGTATTTACAATTTTTTCAAGTCCTTGCGTTTTGATAGCAAAGTCTAACATGTATTCGTTTGGTTTTAATACATATCGGTATTCTAAAAATTGGTTTGGCCCCGCTTTTAATTGCAACGTAAGCACTTGATTTTCACCTTCTTTTGTAACTTTAGGTTCAAAAAACAAATCTTTAGTATGCAGCACTTTATTATCTAAAGTTGCAAGCGTAATGTTTAAAGAGGCATTATTATTTTTAATTAATTGCACTGCTTTTTGGGAATTAGATTCAAATTGATCAAAGCCTAAAACCGTTGCTTCAGTAATATAACCACCTTTATTAGCTATTTTTAGAGAAAGTACTTCATTTTTTAATTCCGTTACGCCTCCATTTGCAGAAGGTAAAGTTGCAGAATAGCCAAAAGTACCCAATTTTTCTTGAGCCGCAGCTGTATTAACAGAATCCACCACAGGAGCAGCAACTACTGTTGAAGTAATTTTCTTTTCTTGTTTTGCTTTGTTTTCTGCTTGTTCTTTTTTCGCTTTTTCTTGTAATTCTTCTTTAGTTGGTGTGTTTGAGTACAACATCCAAATTAAAATTCCTGAAATTAATACAAATCCGATTATCGAATTTAGATCCAATTTTTTTTGTTCCATCTATTTTTTTGTTTCTGACTTCGGTATTTTGCCGAAAATTATTTATTTTTATGTTTCACTGCTGCGGCCACGAAACTCACAAAAAGTGGGTGCGGATTCGCCACGGTACTTTTATATTCTGGATGATATTGAACGCCAATAAAAAACGGATGTTCTGGAATTTCGATAATTTCCACTAAATTGGTATCCGGATTTACCCCAGTTGCTTTTAAACCTGCATTTTCTAAATCATTCAAATATAACCCATTAAACTCATAGCGATGACGATGTCTTTCAAGAATTTCCGTTTTTCCATAAATTTTATAGGCTAATGAATTTTCTTTAATACTGCATTTCCAAGCACCTAAACGCATGGTACCACCTTTGTTGCTAATATTTTTTTGTTCTTCCATCAAGTTGATGACAGGATGCGAAGTACTTTCGTTCATTTCAGTGGAATTGGCATCTTTCAAATTCAAAACCGTTCTAGCATATTCAATTACAGCCATTTGCATACCCAAACAAATCCCTAAAAAAGGTATTTTATGTTCTCTTGCATATTTCACAGTTTCAATTTTCCCTTCAATTCCTCTTCCTCCAAAACCAGGAGCAACTAGAATTCCATCTAAATTTTTGAGTTGATTTTCAGCTGAATTAGTGTCTAGGTATTCCGAGTGAATCGAAATCACATTAACCTTGGTTTCGTTTGCAGCCCCAGCATGAATAAAAGCTTCAAGAATGGATTTATAGGAATCTTGTAATTCCACATATTTCCCAACTAGACCAATATTAATGGTATGCTTTGGATTTTTCAAACGGAATAAAAAGTCGTTCCAATTTTTTAAATCGGGGACATTTTTTTCAGGTAAATCCAATTTTTTTAGGGCAACTCGGTCAAGACCTTCTTCAAGCATTAAATTGGGCACTTCATAAATTGTTGAAGCATCAATAGATTGAATAACCGCTTCCCTTTTCACATTGCAAAACAAGGCTAATTTTTGTCTTAAATCTTGTGAAAGTTGGTGTTCCGTTCGGCATACTAAAATATCGGCTTTGATACCGCTTTCCATTAGTGTTTTAACAGAATGTTGGGTTGGTTTTGTTTTTAATTCGCCTGCTGCAGCAAGATAAGGCACTAAGGTTAAATGAATTACGATTCCGTTATTTTCACCTAATTCCTAAATCAATTGACGTACTGATTCTATATAAGGTAACGATTCAATGTCTCCAACCGTACCACCAATTTCAGTGATTACGATATCAAAATTACCCGATTTCCCAAGCAATTGCATGCGTTCTTTGATTTCATTGGTAATATGTGGCACCACTTGGACCGTTTTACCAAGAAATTCACCTCTACGTTCTTTTTCAATTACAGAAAGATATACTCTACCCGTAGTTACATTATTTGCCTGCGAAGTTGGAACATTCAAAAAACGTTCATAATGACCTAAATCTAAATCTGTTTCCGCTCCGTCATCGGTTACATAACATTCGCCGTGTTCATAAGGGTTTAGCGTTCCTGGATCTACATTAATATACGGGTCAAATTTTTGGATAGTTGTACGGTAACCTCTGGCTTGCAATAATTTAGCTAACGAAGCGGCAATAATTCCTTTCCCTAAAGAAGAAGTAACACCTCCGGTAACGAAAATATATTTAGTTTGATTCATTGTGATTTTTTGTGTTGTTGTGTTATTTTATTGTTTAAAATCTAAAAAAAACGCATTATTTATCAAATTAAAAACGGGCAAAGATAGTATAATTTAGTGAAACAGCCAATAAGAACGTTTAAAAAATAGCATAAATTTAAAAAAAAGATAAGACTTAATTTTTTGGGAAATTTCTTCTAATGTTTCGAATTAATTCTTCCAAACCATTTAATTTTAATTCGTGCACTAATTTTAATTGTTCACCTAATTGCCCTTTTGGGAAGCCTTTATTGGCATACCAAACCACATAATATTCGGGAAGGTCAATTAAATAATAGCCTTCATATTTTCCGAAGGGCATTTTTGTGTGTGCTAGTTTCACGAGTTGTTCTTGGTTTGTCATTCTAAAACATTGTTAATAAACCAATTAGGTGTGTTTTTTTCGTCTAAAATTGTTAGTTCTTTACCTTTAGAAATTTCTGCAAAGAGTTTAGCTGAATTTCCTGAATTATCCCAAATATAAGCTCTATCGGTGAGTTTTATGGTTTCTTTCAGTAATTGAATACTTCTATAATATCTATTGATAATTTTGGATTCCTCAACTGGATGTCCGTTTTGTAAAACCCTGTTATTGACTCTATTTATGTTAATAAGTGGATCTTTTGTGGCTGAAAAATACAAATAAATTCTGTATTTTTTGGATTTGGCATATTTAAGAAAATCAATTTTAGAGCGATGACTCATTACGGTTTCAAAAGTAAACGATTGTTCTTGATCGATCAAAGAATATCTAATAAAATCAGCAATATCAGCGGCTATATAGGAATCAATTTTACAAGACACATGTAGCGTATTGTTTTTGATTTTAAAACACTTCCACAAATCGGGTTCATTTCGTTTAATTGGAGCAAATTGGCTTTGCTTAAAAAAAGTTTGAATTTGATCTTCTTCAATATTTATTTGGAAACTATCAAAAAGAAGTGCATTTGTTTCTTTTAAATTTTTCTCAATATCATCAGCATTTACATAAACCCCGAAAGGGATTTCGCTTGCTAGTTTTTTAAGAATTGTTGTTTTCCCTGAACCATTTGGACCGGCAAAAACCCGCAATCTTTTGCTTGACATTATTTCAAAATATATTTATTCTTTAATGGGAAAGTCGATTTTTCTAAATCTTTAATTTTTATTTTTTCGCCATTAATTTCTTGGTACAAAACATTATCTTCTTCATAAATCATGGCTAGATTTGATTTTTTTGCTTTCTCATAAGCCGTAAAAGTTGCTACTAAAGCTGCCCCAGCTAAGGCACCGAGTGTAATTCCATTGCTTCGGTTTTTTGACATAATTTGTCCTAAAGTTGCACCAATAAAACCTCCAGCAAGTAATTTTTTAATAATTTTTTTATCTTCAGACATGAGTTCTAGTTATTAATGAATCTGCCAATTAAATGTTATATCTTTTTTAATATCAGGATGTAAACTATATAAAACAGGGCATGTCATCGCGGTCCGTTCTAAAATAGTTTGTACTTTTTCATCCGGTGCAATAGCAAATTGAAACACGATTTGAATTTCAATTATGCGTCTTGGTTCGGTTCCCATAATTTTAGTAACAGTAGCCGTTGAGCCACTGAAATCTACACCTAAATCAGTTGCTTTAATTCCCATTACCGTAAACATACAACTTGCTAAACCGTTTGCAATTGTATCTGTAGGTGAAAACGCTTCACCTTTGCCGTTATTATCAATGGGTGCGTCGGAAATAATTTCAGAGCCAGATTGCAAATGTATAGAAGATGTTCGTAAATTTCCTAAATAAGTAACTTTAGATATAGCCATTATTTTATTTTTTTAATCGTTAAATCCGTATCATAATAAAGTAAAAAACATCCATTATTTTGGATTAAATCATTTGAATTTGAATAATCAAAACTGTTTTCAATATATTCCGTTTTGTGTTTGGCTGCCGAAGCTGAAAATCCTTCTTGTTGACATATTCTCAAAAGCGTATCAAAAGTAATATCAAAACCTTTAATAGCAGCTGCATTTGGATACATATTATTTTCTTTTTTGAATTTTTTTGCAAATACTAATTCTTCTGGTGTTGTAATTACCTTATTTGCAGATGGATACAACATTTTCAAAGATGCTAAATTTTTAATTGGGATTTCTTCAAAATTTAAAGCATCAAATACTTCAAAAACCACTAATTGAATATCAAATTCTTTTTGATAATTTTTTAAAGTGTTGGTAATACTCAAAATTGTTCCGGATTTTTCAATATCTAAAATTACAAAATTAGGTTTACCTTTCACTAATTGCGATTTCAAATTAGCAAAATCCACCGCTCCTTTGTCTGTAAAAGTAGCCCATTTTGTTTCGGGATAATTGTTTGTAATGTACTCTTTTGAAGCTATTTTTTTGGGACTAATAATTGCAAGAACATTTCCGTTTTTTTCTTCAAAATAATTGAACAAACGCTGTTTCAAGGTTTCTTCGGAAGGGATTGCATAATACAAATTAGGTGTTTCTAAACCTCTTTCTTTTGAGAGTGGTGAAATCACTGGAATATTATTTTTTGCAAGAATTTGAGCTGTTAAATCTACATGTGTGCTTTGAAAAGGCCCAATTACAGCATCAACTTTTGAAAAATCATTTTTATCAATTATCGAAGAAACGTTAGTAGATAATTTAGTGCTTTCCACGTCATAAATTTTAACTTTTACGGGCAATCCTAATACTCTTGCGGAATCAATTGCCATTAATGCACCCGCATAAAAATCTAACGTCAAATTTAAAAACTTATTTGATTTTAGATGATTTTGTTTTGATTTTAAAGAGTCATTTTCAATTTTTGCAATATTTAAAGGTAGCAATAAAACCAATTCTTTACTAGATGATTTATCAACCGTTTCAATCAAATTTGAAATTTTAGTTTGATTGGATTGGTATTTTTTTTTTGCTTTTTTTTCAGGAATTTTCAATAACATTCCCTCTTTTAAGCCACTGCCAATTTCTGGGTTTAAAAAATACAATTCTTCTTCAGAAATATTAAATTTATTACACAAACTAAACAAAGTTTCTTTTGCTTGCACTTCATAAAATCCATTAATTAGAACAGGTTGATTTTGAGGTGTTGCCGTTTTTATTACTAAATTTTCACCTTCTTTAAGACCGCTTTTAATTTTTGGATTCAATTGTTCCAATGTTTCAACTGAAATATCATATTGAGTAGCAATTCCGAATTTAGTTTCTTTGGGTAAAACAAGATGCGTATAAGAATAAACTGTTGATTTAGGTGCTGCTTCAACCGGAACAACATCAACTTTTTTAGGTGTCTTATTCTCCACAGGTTTTGACGGAGTTGATGGAGTTGGTTTTATGCTTAAATCAGCTTTTTTTGGAGATTCACCTGGCTTAGAAATGGTAATTTCTTGACCCACTTTTAAACCATTTTTCAATGCCTCTTTATTCCATTTTTCAATATCTGAAACGCTAACATTATACATTTTGGAGATACTAAACAACGTTTCTTTATCTTGAACTTTATGGGATTTGGCAACAACATTTGAACCTTTTTTTGGAATTAGCAAAATAGTGTTTTCCTGAATTCCATTTACAGCCTCTGGATTCAATTTATAAATAGCCGCAGGAGTAACTTGATATTTTCTTGCTATTTGAAATACCGTTTCCCCTTTTTCAATTCGATGTTGCAAATACGTTTCTTGTTTGGCAAAACAAAAAAGAGTTCCAAAACAAAGTAAATATGTAAAAAATAGTTTTCTTAGATTCATTATTTAGGAATTTAATTTTTAATAATTAACTCTTGACCTAGTTGCAAAGCTCTTGACTTCAAAATAGGATTTAGATTTTTAATAGAATCAACTGTTACATTATACAATTTTGACAAACTATATAAAGTTTCTTTAGGTTGCACAATATGTGTGATTTTTTCAATCAAAATTGTACTATCTTCAGCCCTATTTTCAGTTGAAATTTCAGTTGAAGTCGCCGTTTCTTTTACTTCGATTTGAGGTTCTTCAACTGCTATTTTTGACAATTTTAATTGTTGTCCTAAAACAATTGTATTATTTTTTATTTCTGGATTTAAGGCTAATAATTCATCTAAACTGATATTATTCTTCTTTGCAATAGAAAATAAAGTTTCCTTTTTTTCAACTTTGTGAAACAACTTTTGCGTCAATTCCGTTTCAGAACTTGATGAAATTTCAATACCATCATTTACTGCAACAGCAGTGTTTTTTTCTTCTGAAACATATACTTTTTCTATACCTCCTTTTTTGCTTTCTTCTTTTATTTCAGAAACATATACTTTTTCAATACCACCTTTTTGGTTTTCATTTTTGACATATTTAGAAACAGGAATTTTAAGAACCATACCTTCAGAAACACCATCAACAGCTTCTTTATTTAATTTATAAATAGCTTTAGGATCCACTAAATATTTTTTATAAATTAGTGCAATCGTTTCTCCTTTTTGTACGGTATGATAAGTAAATTCCTCTTCCGCTTCATCATCTGCTGATTTCTCTGTTACTGATTCTGAATTACCTGATTGAATACTATCTTTCTCTTGACAAAAGGAACTAAAAAAGTTGAAAATAAATACAAATAGCGCAATCTTTTTCATGTTTTTTACATTAAATATTAAACAATAGTCACTTTTTGTTTAAAAAATTTTGTTTTGAAATTGTTTTTAGATTTATTTTATAATTTATTCCCACTCAATTGTTGCTGGTGGTTTTGAGCTGATATCATACACAACTCTATTCACACCTCTTACTTTATTAATAATTTCATTTGATATTTTCATCAAAAATTCATAAGGTAAATGAACCCAATCAGCAGTCATTCCGTCTGTTGATTCCACAGCACGTAAAGCAACCACTTTTTCATAAGTACGTTCATCACCCATTACCCCTACACTATTGACTGGCAACAAGATAGCACCTGCTTGCCAAACTTTATCGTATAAACCATGTTCTTTTAACCCATTAATAAAAATAGCGTCCACTTCCTGCAAAATCGCAACTTTTTCTGGAGTGATATCACCTAAAATTCGAATGGCAAGTCCAGGTCCAGGGAAAGGGTGTCTTCCCAATAATTCAGGATCAATACCTAATGTTTTTCCTACTCTTCGAACTTCATCTTTAAACAACATTCGGAGCGGTTCAACAACTTGTAATTTCATAAAATCGGGTAATCCACCGACATTATGATGTGATTTTATAGTTGCAGAAGGGCCGCCAGTTGCAGAAACAGACTCAATTACATCGGGATAAATAGTTCCTTGTCCCAACCATTTTACATCAGTCAAGGCATTTGCTTCTTGATCAAAAATTTCAATAAACGCTTTACCAATGGCTTTTCGTTTAGCTTCAGGATCATCTAAACCTGCTAATGCCTTCAAAAAATGTTCCGAAGCATCAACACCTTTTACATTTAATCCCATACCTTGGTATTGGTCTAATACATTTTGAAATTCATTTTTTCGTAATAAACCATTATTTACAAAGATACAAAATAAATTTTTACCAATTGCTTTATTTAACAAAACAGCTGCTACAGTAGAATCTACACCGCCTGAAAGTCCTAAAACCACTTTGTCATTTCCGATTTTTTGCTGTAAATCTGTAATTACTTCCTCAATAAAAGCGGAAGGCGTAAATGTTTGAGGTACTTTTGCTATTTTCACCAAAAAGTTTTCCAACATTTTTGCTCCATCAGTGGAATGATATACTTCTGGATGAAATTGAATGGCATAAGTAGTTTCGCCTTCAATTCGATAAGCTGCATTTTCTACATCTTTAGTACTCGCAATTTTAATTCCATTTGTAGGTAATTTTTTAATTGAATCAGAATGTGACATCCAAACTTGACTATCGAGAGCCACATTTTCCAAAAACAATTCATCTTCTTTTATATACGATAAATTGGCTCTTCCGTATTCTCTGGTATTGGAAGCTGCAACTTCTCCACCAGAAAAATGAGCTAAATATTGTGCCCCATAACATACTGCTAAAACAGGTAGTTTTCCTCTAATTTCTGATAAATCAGGATGTAAAGCAGCTTCTGAACGAACAGAAAATGGACTTCCACCTAAAATCACAGCTTTATAAGACGATAAATCAGCTGGAATTTTATCAAATGGAAAAATTTCGCAAAAAATATTCAATTCCCGAACTCTTCTTGCTATTAATTGGGTATATTGTGATCCAAAATCTAATATTAATACGTTTTGTTGCATGGTTGTGTGTTTCTATTTATTTTTATATACAATTCCTTTATTTTTTGGGTTGTTTAAATCCAGATAAAACAATGTAACTGTTTCATTTTTATTAATTTTCCCGTCTTTGTTTACATCTTCTTTTGCATCGATATACAAAAAATCATTTGTTTCATCAAAAAAAGCACCTATAACCGAATAATTTAATGGCACTATCGCCTCTTTATTAATTCCATTTTCATCAAAAAAATAGAACCTTCTTAAATCCTTAATATTCAAATAGTTGTCCTTATTTGTATCTTGATCATAAACTGAAACCATATAATAATTTCGCTTTATGGGTTTATTTTTTAAACTATCCAATTCTTTTGTAGGAAAATATAAAGTTTTTATCAAAACTGATTTTTCGAACAAATTTTTTCCTTCATTTTTTTGTTGATCAAAATGAAAAATGTTCACTAAATTGTAACCATAAAGTGCCTCAAAACCAGGTATAATAGATTTCCAAGAATTCCCTTTTGTTTTTAAATCGTCGTTATAGTTATAGTAAAATGCATTTGAACCTGTAAAGTGTAGTTTTTGCTTTTCATTATAGTTTACTAAAAATATTGGAATAACTTTTACGTTTGGATTTGCTGTTGCTAGTAAATCAACTGATTTTGTTTTCCTGTTTTTATCCGATTCGTTTACACCATTTGAATTTACAGAATCCACTTCACTTGTTGAGCTTTCAGAAATCCTGAATCCTTTTTCTTTTACTTCTTTTTCATTGCAATGCACTAATAAAACCCCTAAAAAAAGAAGAAACACAATACTGTTTTTTTTCATATATGTTAAATTTTATTTTTTAGCTGTAATATAAAATATAGCCTTCTTTATCATTGGTGTTTGCTTGCACAAATTTGTTGTTAATAACGATTTCATAAATCTTAATAATTAAACGTTCCATATTCCGAAGAAATAGTTAGTTTTTTTTCTGTTGCAGCTTCTACCCTACCGATAATTTGTGCCTCGATTTGAAATGATTTTGAAATCGAGATAATATCATTTGCAATGGCTTCTGGCACATACAATTCCATACGATGTCCACAATTAAAAACTTGATACATTTCTTTCCAATCGGTTTTTGACTGTTCTTGAATTAATTGAAATAACGGGGGCACAGGAAACAAATTGTCTTTTATAATATGTAAATTCTCTATAAAATGTAATATTTTTGTTTGAGCACCGCCACTACAATGCACCATTCCATGAATTTCCGAAGGTGTATAGTTGGAAAGTATTTTTTTAATCACAGGAGCATACGTTCTTGTAGGAGAAAGTACTAATTTCCCTGCATCTATTGGACTATTTTGAATAGCATCAGTTAGTTGAATTTGTCCTGAATAAACCAACTCTTTTGGAACAGCTGCATCATAACTTTCAGGATATTTTTCTGCCAAATAATTAGCAAAAACATCATGTCGTGCTGATGTTAATCCATTACTTCCCATGCCACCATTGTAACTATTTTCGTATGTAGATTGACCAAATGAAGCTAAACCAACAATCACATCTCCTGCCTGAATTCTGGAATTATCAATCACGTCAGCACGTTTCATTCTTGCTGTTACGGTTGAATCAACGATAATGGTACGCACTAAATCCCCAACATCGGCTGTTTCTCCTCCTGTGGAATGTATCGTAACACCATGATTTTTAAGCTCTTGTATAATTTCTTCTGTTCCATTGATAATTTCTGAAATTACTTCCCCTGGAATTAAATTTTTATTTCTCCCAATAGTGGAGGATAGTAAAATAGAATCCGTAGCCCCTACACATAACAAATCATCAATATTCATGATTAAAGCATCTTGAGCAATTCCTTTCCAAACTGAAATATCGCCCGTTTCTTTCCAATATAGGTACGCTAAAGAAGATTTTGTTCCTGCTCCATCGGCATGCATAATCAAACAATAAGCGTCATCATTTGTTAAATAATCCGGAATAATTTTACAAAATGCTTGCGGATAAAGCCCTTTATCAATGTTTTTTATTGCTTGATGCACATCTTCTTTAGAGGCTGAAACACCTCTTAAATTATAACGCTGACTAGTTTCTATACTCATGAAATTGTATTGTTGTTGTTTGATGCAAAGATACTACATTAATTTCTAATTATAAAATTTGTGATTTGAAAAATTATTAAATTTTAATCTTATAAATTCCATTTGAATATGTAACTTCATTCGTACTACTTTGAAGCGAATTAATTTGATAAACCACATAACATTCTTCTTGTTTTGCAACAACGCCATAAGTGCCTTCAATTTCTACGACTTGTGATGTTGTAGGATTATTTAAAGTAATTTGAAATAAAAACTGTTCTTGATTTAAAGTTTGTGGAAAAATTTGAATCCAATTGCTTGCTCCAATAAAGCGAAAAGGAGTTTCTTTGTCGTTACTATCTAAAATACGAATTTGAGTACCACTAAAA
>Ga0247722_10000687_pt1 | contig 19912 bp, 21 predicted proteins | sample MSEWelMarce3H_FC_FD_189094 | JGI IMG/M metagenome (GOLD analysis project Ga0247722, IMG submission 189094) | Subsurface sediment microbial communities from gas well in West Virginia, United States - MSEEL Well Study Marcellus 3H_FC | ecosystem: Environmental > Terrestrial > Deep subsurface >... | reverse complement strand
CGCCAACTGTTTTTAAAGCACTGATACTCACCGCAGGTAACTTCACTGCCACATTATTGGCACCGCTCGGTGCAACACCATTAATCGTGCATGATTGAGCTGTAACCTGGCCCTCAATCGTAATCGTGCCATCCACCGCAAATGCAGCCAAAGGTGAAGACAATGCCATTACCAAGGCCAATTTAGAAAGGTTTTGCATTTTAATATCCTTATTAAAAATTCACTAAATAATCATTAATCCCAGACCAACAATTAAAGTTAATTGCAATCGGATATGTGAATAATATCGAAGCATTCTTGCCACTAGTCAAAAGTGACAAAAAAAGCTCAGTAAGGATATTTTTACTATGAGAATGGCAATACGCCCTTTGGCGGCACAACAAAGTAAAGCATGGCTGTGGTGCAATTGTGCTGCATACGAACATCCCATCGCAGCTGCTTTTAATATTGAAAACAACCCAAACCGATTAAGGCCGAGCTGGTTCAGCGCTTGAGAAAAGTACGGGGGTTATTTCAGGCTCGCAATATATCTGCGGGTTTTCGCAGCATTGCTACGAAGGCAACGGATCAGCGCGCAAAGATGAGTCGAGATCTGGCGGACAATTGCATGGGTAAAACAGGACTTAACAGTAGCTAGACTGCCAATTTACGTTTGAAAAGACTAGAGGCGATCAGATTGAAGTGTCGAATTTGTTAGCGCGAGAGCTCGATGGGCCTCAGCCCAATCAAGCGCGCTGTGGCGATCTACCACACAGCCTAGGTCGGCAATCGCCGATTGGCATCGTGCTTTGGCGACGGATTAGTTGACTTAAATATCAATCGACTAGGCAATGATTATGACAATGCCAAATCCAGCAAAGCATGAGACCGTGCCGTAATTGATGCAACAACAGATCAATGGCGCATTACTTCATACGCCAATAAATGGCATGGATTGCAGCCGCTAGCTACAACCCAATTTTTCGAAGGGGATACAGTTATTACACCGATCGGGACTGAGCTACAAAACTAGACGAATACGAATACGAATCCAATCCACTACAAATACGGCTTAGTTATAGACTACCGAAAATTGCACAGCCGACTTAACCAACCCCGGAGTTGCATCAGCACCATAAGAATAATAACCTGCAAAAAAATCTAATGTGGCAGTGTTATTTACGATGATTGCAGACGTTTTATTCGTAACTATCTGATTCACCCAAATATTGCCACCATTAAAATTTTTAAGTTGTACAACCACCCTTTTTGCCCCAGTAGGAGTGTGCTCAACTAGATTTTTAAGTAGGCCACGACTATCGACGAACGCATAATCGTTTTCAAAGTTTAACGAAGCCACTTTGCCATCTGTACAACCCGCTTCACCAGGCTTACCCAGTACAATTTTGAATGGGGTTACTCCAGCGATCAAGTTAAATTTATTCACACTTGAAACACTCACCGCTGGCAAGGTCACAGCAATAGTATTGTTACCAGAAGGATCAGCCCCATTAATCGAACAAGTGGTAGACGTTACCATACCATCAATGTTAATAGCGCCATCTGAAGCAAATACCGCCAAAGGAGAAGCCAAAGCGATTACCAAGGCCGATTTAGCAAGATTTATCATACTTAGAACCCCATCAATAAAGCAGAAAAGCAGAAAAGCAGAAAAGCAGAAAAGCAGAAAAAAACAATTGTGCTAGGCATTACAGTTAATACTGCAATGCCCTAGCGTTAAAAAACCAGCTTAGTTATATGACAATGAATACATCACGCTGGTCGAAACCGCACCGGCAGATACTGTGCCCGTGGCACGGTAACCCACTGAATGCTCAAGAGTCGCTGTATTACCGCTAATCGTGGCTTTGGTATTGTTAGTCGCGGCCTCACCAATTTTGATACCGGTTCCATCATCATTAAATAGCTGTACTACAACATTTTTAGCCGGTCCAGTAAGCGCTTTATTCTCTAGATAACCATCCGCAGTTACATTTGGGCCGTGCTCAAAAGCGATTGAAGCCACTTTGCCGTCAGCACAACCTGTTTCACCGGCACCACCCACCTTAATTCGCAACGGGGTCAAGCCAGCAGTAGCGCCAACTGTTTTTAAAGCACTGATACTCACCGCAGGCAACTTCACTGCCACATTATTGGCACCGCTCGGTGCAACACCATTAATCGTGCATGATTGAGCTGTAACCAAACCATCAACCGTAATCGTGCCATCCACCGCAAATGCAGCCAAAGGTGAAGACAATGCCATTACCAAGGCCAATTTAGAAAGGTTTTGCATTTTAATATCCTTATTAAAAATTCACTAAATAATCATTAATCCCCTAGCAACAATCAGAGTTAGCTGCGATGAGATGAGCGAACAATATCAGAGCATTCTTGCCACCCGTCAAAAGAGACAAAAAAAACTCATCAATGATATTTTTACTATAAGAATGGCAATACGCTGTTTATTGGCGGCACAAACTCACGCCATACACAGCTCGACAGCCCTAGGAAGACCTAGGAAGACCTACAGTTTTTACACTGCGGAAAACCCAACCATCAATTGTATTCTACGGTGTATTGCACACTGGACTTAACGACCCCTGGGCAAACAACAGCCGTTGCACGATAAGCAGCGAAATAGTCTAAAACAGCAACATTATTCGTGATAACTGCCTGGGTCTTGCGTTGGGAACTCAAGTCAAGAACGTTCAAATCTGAACCATCTTTATTAAATAGCGCCACCACAACATTTTGCTGCCCCGAAAACTCTGCTGCTTCATTGAACAAGAAATCCATCTTTAGTCACGGTTGGGCCAGGCTCAAAATGCAAGTTGGCAATCCTGCCATTGGGACAACCAGCTTCACTATCGCCACCTAAAACAACTTTAAAAGGGGTCATACCCGCTTTTGCACCCGCTGAACGTAGCGCCCTTGAGGTCACCACCGGCAAACGAACCAGCAGATCATTCGCCCCATTGACCGCCTGCCCATTGATCGAACAGGATTCATTTATTACAAGCCCATCTACAGAAACCACCCCATCAGCCGCCATCACTACCAAAGGCGACAAGAAAGCAAGCAACGCTATCATCCATGTATTGATATGCATGACTCTAGAACCCCAGAAATCCATTTAGATGTGTAACTAAAATTAAACCCGACGAATAACTACCAAGCATTGACTCCATATGACAGCAAGCTTACTGCAAGAAGTCAAAGCCACACCAAACTGCACATTAATATTTTATTTCTAATTTTTTTATACGCGAATGGGCTTTGTTAGGCTTTGTTGCACAAATCAGCAATAGGGTAAGTCACCCCAAACCCCAGACGGATTTATCCCACGCGCACCGTCGTCGGCGTGCCCAGTTGTGTGACTGATCGCCGCTAAGATGTAATTCCGCGCTCTCGCTCCGGCCGTATTTTCTTTCCGAAATTGTGCATTTTTCCGTGTAGGAATAATCGCCGCTGCACCTCTTGCCGCAATGGCATTGTGGCATTCTTTGGTGTCGTAAGCGCTATCACAGTAAATCGCCGCAATCTGCTCAGACTCGGGAATCTGATTCATCAATTCCGGCAAAATGGGCGCATCACCTGTTTTGTTATCGGCGCCCTCGATGGCACAAACTTCAAGGGTTTCGGCATCAATGCCGAGGTGAATTTTGCACCTTTGCCGACGATATTCAGCGCCATGTTTTTTGGTTTTCCATTCACCTTCACCGAGCATTTTGATGCCTGTTCTATCGACGAGTAAATGCAGTCCAGCCTGGCTTTGACGGACAGGAATCGTGACTTTCAGTGTTTTTTGTCGACGAGAGATCGTGCTCGAAACAGGAGCGTTCTAATCTAAGTTGGCGAGCTGAAGCAGGCTTTCAACCATGCAGGTTGCTTGGCGTAATGCGAAACCGAATAGACATTTGATGGTGAGGCAGCACTGAATGGCGGCGTCGCTAAAAGTGGGGTTTCGTCCGCGCTTGCCAGTGGGTTCAGCAGCCCATTTCAGCGTTGGGTCGAGCCAAATCATTAATGCGCCACGCGATTTCAAAGCTGCGTGATAACTTGGCCAGTTGGTGGTTTTGTATTTGTTGGGGGCTGGTTTGCTCATGTCGCCATTCTACCAGCGGCACTACGCCGCTGATTTGTGCAACAAAGCCTATATTTAGTTTAACTGGCCGATTTGAATTCGCTCGGCCAGCTACACTGTTATTTAGCCTGCGATGTGTTTCGATTTCCTCGCTTGAGTAAAGTCAGCAACTCCTCCACTCTGGTCGGTGTGCCGAGCAGCTCAAGATAATGCTCTAATGCAAAACCATGTTGCTGCAGCCAGCCATGGTCGTAATAAGAATGCGCATAACGCTCGCCACTATCGCACAGGATACTCACAATACTGCCTTGCTCACCACGCTGTTGCATTTCTTGCGCAAGCGCCAATACGCCCAGCCAATTACAGCCTGTGGAGGCGCCAACACGGCGGCCGAGTTGATTGGAAAGCCAGTGCGTGGCAGCAATACTCAGTACATCAGGCACTTTGAACATCGTATCGATGACACGCGGCATAAATGAGGGTTCAACGCGTGGTCGGCCAATACCCTCGATTTTCGAGCCGCATTGCAGCATTAAATCCGCATCGCCCGTCGTGAAAGCATCAAAAAATACTGAGTTTTCAGGGTCGACGCAGGCTATCTGCGTGTCGTGGCGACGATAGCGCACAAAACGGCCCAAAGTTGCCGTGGTGCCGCCGGTGCCAGCGCTGGCGACGATCCAGCGTGGAATTGGATGACGTTCAAGGCTCATTTGCGCGAAGATAGATTCGGCGATGTTATTGTTGGCGCGCCAATCTGTTGCGCGTTCGGCATAGGTAAATTGATCGAGAAAATGCCCCTGAGTTTCTACTGCCAAACGTTGTGATTCGGCAATCATTTGGGTCGCGCTTTCGACCAAGTGACATTGCCCGCCATAAAAGTTGATTGCGGCGATTTTTTCAGGGCTAGTGCTGGCGGGCATCACCGCAATAAACGGCAGCTTGAGTAGGCGTGCAAAATAGGCTTCCGACACTGCCGTCGAACCACTAGATGCCTCAATCACCGTACTGCCTTCGTGTAACCAACCATTGGATAGTGCATACAAAAACAAGGAGCGCGCCAAACGATGCTTCAAGCTGCCGGTTGGGTGGCTGGATTCGTCTTTCAGGTAAAAATCAATTTGCGGAAATTCTGGCAAATGGATCGGAATTAAGTGCGTATCGGCTGAGCGATTGAAATCGGCTTCGATGGTGCGGATTGCGTTTTGTAGCCAAAGCCGTGAGTTTTGCATGCCGTTTTCCTTTCTATTAAATTAATTATCCTAGAGAGTCCGACGGTGCTAGGCTATTCAGGAAACTACGCAGACGTATTTATTACCTTTTGCTATAAGTGGACTGCCCCGGGTGAAATACCAAATTCGAAAAATGCGCAAAGCAGTTATTAAATATTTTCCAAAAAACACATACGTATCAGCCCCTTTTGCCGGCTGCGCTTTGTGGATTCGATGACCAACAGGCTGCATTAACACACGTGAACTTTTTAAATTTTCGCGTAAAGAAGGTATTGGAATCGCTCCCGGCCACCTCTTTACCTCTGATAGCCGCTATGAAAATTGCTTTCGAATGAATGCTGGCTTTGGTTGGGATAAAGAGGTAGAGAAGGCAATATATTTCTTATCATTGGCAATAATTAGTAATCCAAAACACGGCTTTTAGACAGTTCACATTTTGCGTTACCGCAGAGAAACGTCGGCTTTGGCCGAGCTGCGGGCATTCACACATGCAGAATAGTGACCACAAAGTACTACTTTGCGGTCACTCTTTATTGAGTTGATTGCAAAACACTAAAAAGCTCTAGATTTTCCTTCGCACAGCAACCACCAACTCGTCTTCTGTCGGATTGTAGTAGCGCATCGACATTTGCAGCGTTTTCCAGCCCATGACCTTCGCTAACGTCGGAGCCTCCATACGGGGCGCCATCCGAGATGCGGCTTCGTGGCGCAAATCATGAAAGCGCAACCCTTTGATTTTGGCCTTCTTACATGCAAGGCGGAACGCTTTGCTTAAGCCCCGACTGTCATAAAACGAATTAATCCGCTCGTTGAGGCTTGTTGGTTCAGGTAGCGCCCAAAGCACTTCTTCCGCTTCTTTGGTCAATGGGACGATACGCTTGCAGCTGTTTTTTGTGATACCGAGGCGGATGACTGCTTTATCAAAGTCAACTTGGTGCCACCTCAAGCCAACGATTTCACCGGCGCGCATGCCAGTTTCAATCGCCAAACGAATGGCAACGAGCAAACCCATATTGTCACTCAGGCAGGTTTTGGCCGCAGCAATAAGCCGCTCTTCTTCGTCCCCCATTAAGCGCCGCTCACGACCTTCTGCTGGTTTTGGCTTGCGAATGCCTGCTAGTGGATTTTCGATGGGGATGCTCCACTCTTTTTTGGCGACCGTGAACAGATTGGAGACCAGCGCCAGCTCTAGCCGCACCGTACTTGAGCTTACTTCTACTAAGCGGCTATCACGATATTGACTGAAATCCACACTGCGCAATTGTGACAAGGGGCGCAGAGCCAGCGGATGCGCCATCCAGCGGCGTATCGTGGATAGCTCGGATTTCGCACTCTTTTTTGTGAGGGTGATTTCGTTTGCGTAACGCGTTAACGCTTGACCCAATGTGGTCCGCTCTGCCTCGCGGCGATCCACATAGGCGCCTTGATTCATCTCGGACTCTACGCGCTTAGCCCAATTTTCGGCTTCGGCCTTGGTTTCAAATGTGCGGGATAAACGAGGAAAGCCTTTGATGCAGATGCTGGCTTGATATTGGCGAGAGCCACGATGTTGAATTGTTGCCATGATTCCTATTCCTTTAATCGAGAATAGGTATAGCCGCGATACCGCCATAATTTGCTAAGAATGTGGAAATTCACTCCAACTACAGCAAAATTACAGCAATAAATCGTTTTAAATGCGAAAGGGTCCAGCAATTGCTTGCTAGACCCTTGATTTTCTTGGTGCCGACGGCAGGAATCGAACTCGCGACCCCCTGATTACAAGTCAGGTGCTCTACCAACTGAGCTACATCGGCATAACTTCACAATAACTAGTTATTTCAAAATTCTTCATCTGCCAAAAAAAACGTGAACATTGCACAATTTCGTCGGTCGGCGAATAGCTCGACGTCAACTATACAAGCTCCCTGTAAGCAGCAAAATACGACGTGGATACTATACCATTTAAAAAACGAACGCAAATCTGTTTGCACTTAATCTGTAATATTTCTGACATCAAACCATTATGGCGCTTGCTTTATTCAATGCTATAGCCATAGTTGCGTGATCAGCTTCAACATACCCCGCCGTCACCTCAATGCTTGAATGACCCAAAATTTCTTGAGCGACCCGAATGTTTGAAACATTATTCACCAGTACTGTGGCCAGTGTATGCCTATACCGATGAGAGCTAATTGGGGCCTCAATTGAGGCAGAAATCCGACGAAAAAAACTTTTAACCGCTGCCCGCGTCATCTTTTTTCTAAGAATATTTTTACTGTTATGGTCATGCACATTAAAAACTTGTCTGTCGTAGCCAAACAAGCCCACTGACTTCACATGCCACAATAGCACCAGCAAGGACGGCTTCAATTGCTCTGGAATTGGAACATACCACTCTCTGTGATTCTTACTCGTCTCAGACTCCAGCCTAATTTGCATCATTTCAAAATCAATATCATCCCAAATAATTCCTACCAACTGCCCTAACCTCATACCTGTCATGGATAACGTCATAACAGTCGCTCGCCAGAAATACTGCGGATAAAAACGAGAAACTTCACCCTCATCTGACTTTTCTTCTTCTGCATCTAAACGATGCAAAACTCGTTGCCTCGCATGAACAGGAATTGTTTTTTTACTTCTCTTCCCTATTCGGATCGACTTAAACCCCTCGCATGGCGACTCCTGAATTACTCCTACCCGTACTGCAAATCCCATTAAAACTGAAAAATGCCGGTAATACGTATTCCATGAAATCGGCTTGCATCTTAAGAGAACCGCGTCACGCCACGCAATCAAGTGCTTCCGAGCAATCTTATCTACATCAATATGGCCAACGTCTTTTGAGAACAAATGAGCAACCAAAACATAGTTATCACGGGTTGCGGGGCGCAAATACTTTTCTTCTAAGTACATTTGAACTAAATCAGACAAATTTATCGACACTTAAGTACCCCTAAAATCCACAGACTTACAGCACTAAACAGCTAGAGAAAATTGTTAGTATTTCTAAGGCTGCTAAAAAATTAATCGAAACCACACAATGACTGAATCTCTTATCCTGCCAGCATCAGAACAACTTGAACTGATTAGTTTGGCAAAACGCCTGCTCGGTGATCAGTTGCGCTCAATCGCGCCACTTCTAGAAGACCCAGACGTTTTAGAAATCATGATCAACGGGCATAACAACATATTCGTTGAAAAAAATGGGCGTATTGAAAAATCCAACCTTGTTCTTCCCGAAGGTTCATTGATCGCGGCTATTAAACTTATCGCTAAACAGAATCGAAAAGAGGTCAGAGAAAATGGCAGGATCAGTGAACATTTAATTTTGGATGCGGAACTACCAGGTTTGCGCATCGCGGCGGCCTTGCCGCCAATTTCATATTTTGGTCCCGTCATGGCGATCAGAAAGCACGGGCGTCATGTTAGAACCCTTGATGATTATGTCAATGACGGATCATTTAACCCTTTCTACGAAGATACCGGCGAAATACTGACTGCTAGGCCAGCAGATCATTTAGTTTCACAAGGTGGAATACACCTAAAAAATTCGTTGGAATGGATGAGGGACACTCATCAGAATATTGTAATTTCAGGCGCAACATCTAGCGGTAAAACAACTTTTCTAAATGCATATCTACAGGGGCTCTCCCCTTATGAGCGCATTCTAACTATCGAAGACACTAAAGAACTCCAAATCAAAGTCCCTAACTGGGTCGCCCTAGTTAGTAATCAAGCACTTGGTGTCGATACTCACTTACTCCTTAGATTGTGTTTACGCATGCGACCTGATCGCATTGTTGTTGGAGAGGTCCGCGGTGCAGAAGCTTGCGACTTGATGGACGCTTTAAGCACAGGCCATTCAGGCGGAGCCGTTTCATTGCATTCGGAGAATGCGCACTCAGCCCTTTCTCGGTTAGAAAATATGATGCGCAAAAGCCCAGATATGCGAAATACGCCTATTGAAGTAATTCGAGAGCAAATAGCACAAACAATTAACTTTGTTGTACACGCCTCCAGGCGAGGAGGAAAAAGAGCCCCTGAAGAGGTAATTGAAATACTTGGTTGTGAACACGGTAAATACATTACTAAAACTCTATTTAAAAAACAAAGGATCTCTACATGAAAAAGCAATCCCTAGCATTAATGTGGTCTGCACTATTCTTAATTCATTCAAATGCAGATGCGGCTGATACATTTACCGGCCTATGCAAAGTTATGACTGATACAAGTCCAAAAATTATTGGGTTAGTTGCATTTATTATGATTGTTGTTTTTGGCTTAGGCCTTGCACTAGCCAGCAAAATGGATGGATTCATTGGCAGAGCAATTCAAATCGTATTAGGTGTTGGGATTGCGGCATCAGCAGCATCCTTTGTAACAAGCATTTTGGGCATTAGCATTCCATGTGGCGGAAGTGGGTCTGGAATTGTTGTTAATGCAATTGATTATTTAAACACATTAATGGCAATTGCATAAATGCGAGAAAATGAACTCCCTGAATTTATGGATGTGCCAAGAACAATATATGGAGTTCACTGGATTTTGTTTGCTATTAATATGCTCACCGCAGGCTTAATGGTTATTGGTTTTGAGCTGTATGCTTTTATATTATGTAGCTTAATCGCTCATTATATATTGAAATCTATTACTGAAAAAGATTCACATTTGGTGGCCAGCTATTATGGCTATTTTTATCAGGCTGACTGCTATGAGCCGTGGCCTAATAATGACAATATTCGTCCTGACGGATTTGGAAATAAGGTGTTAATGTGAAACGTGCCTCATGGGGTAAACTCATTCCGTGGTTAATGATGGTACGTAACGATGTTGTTATGTGCAAAGATGGTTCATTGCTCGTTTGCTACGAAATAAAAGGGCAAGATATTGGCGGACTCACGGAAAGTGGTGAAGATGACTTATCGTCAATTAGCGATGCTGCATTTTCAGAGTTCAAAAATATGCCCATTACCATTTGGACGCATTTAAAAAGAAGGTATTTAAAAGGGATTTCAACAACAAGTTTTAGCAATCCAATTGCAAAAATGTTAGAAACTGAATTTAATACGGTCTTTGAAAATCTACATCCAAGGTTTTCAAATCGACAATATTTATCCGTATTAATTTCTCCATCTGATCAAAGCTTCCTTAATCGAATTAAAAATGCGGTTGGAAAAGATGAGCCTATCGCGGCCATTTTAACAGAAATGAAATCTATTTTTAACCCTGGAGAAACGCTTAAACAAGAAGTTTCTCACATTACTGAATCAGTTCGAAAAATTGATGGGATGTTACGTAGTTTTGAACAAACATTAGAGCGCTCTACAGGTTTAAGACGCTTGCATGATAAGGAGCTCATCAACTATTTGGGCGGAACTATTTCTGCCAATGATTCGAACCAAATTAATTGGGCAATGGATGTTGTCGCGGGTGAATTGCTGGACACAGCATTACCAAACTCAACTCTGCAGGTTGCATCTGAACATTTGGTTAATAGTAATGCTATGGATACAAAGTACATCACAGGTTTGACTGTTATTAAGGCGGTTAAATCAACTCCATCAAAGTTAAACTGCTTATTAGGGATTAATGGAGAACTGGACTCCATTCAAATCTTTAGAATAATACCTCAATCAAAAGCAACAATGATTTCTAAACGTGCTCAGCAATTCTACAGTCTGTCGAGTATTAATATAGGTGAGTATTTCAGGCTGGCAATGAAAGGGAAAAAAGGCAACTCTGACGACGTGCAACGAAATGCGCACAAAATGTCTTTAGTAGAAAAATGTAAAACTATTGAATCAAAAATTGACGCTGGACATTTATACGGCTGGTACTCATCAATTATTTTATGCAACGGCCCCACTCTTTTAGAGTCAAAAAGGGTGGCTACAGAAGTTCAAGAAAAATTAAAAAACTCATCTATTAATTCTATTTCAGAACAATTGCATTTGCTTTCTGGATACTCATCGTCCATCCCCGGCCAATGGCGTCAAGTGCAACGCTGGCTTTATCGCCCTATTTCAGCATTCTCGGACTTTGCTCCATTCAAAACAGTCAATCCTGGCTCTGCTAAAAATGACTATTTTTCCGAAAGCATGAGCAAGCATTGCCCTGCCCTTGTAGAGCTACCGACCGAATATGGAATCCCATACAGGTTCAATTTTCATCTCGCAGATTTAGGCAATGCGATGGTGATTGGTCCATCTCGCACAGGTAAATCAACGCTACTTAATTTTTTACTGTCTCAATTTGCAAAATACCATGGCCGTTTAATTATCTTTGATAAATCCTATAGCTGCTGGATCCCTACAATCCTACAGGGAGGCAAGCATATTGACTTTCAACCGGGCAGCCAAAACCACTTAAATCCTTTGCTTATGCTGGATGATCCTGATGCCTGGCCATTCCTATCCAGCTGGATAGAAAAGCTCATTTGTGCACGAGGCTACTCGCTTCAAGCTGATGATGAAATGGAAATCAACTCGTCAATGCGTCATTTAAAGGGATCAGGTAAAGACTCTTGGCGTCTACACGCTCTATGGCATTTTCTCCCATATCATTTACAAGCTGAGCTGGCCCCTTGGGTTGGAGATGGGCCATTAGCCTATGTATTTGATCATATGGATGATTCATTTGAGTTTGCCAACATTACCTGCATGGAAATGGGCGAACTCCTTAAAGATGAAAGATCACGTAAGCCAGTAATGAGCTATGTATTTTATCGAATTGAGCGAGATATAAAATCCACTCGAAGAAGCGTTATTTACCCGACAACAATCTATGTTGAAGAAGGTCATTACTTACTTTCTAATCCTGAATTCACTGCGGAATTTGACGTTTGGCTACGCGATATTGCCAAGAAATTAGGACATGTCATTATCACAACCCAATCACTCGGCGAGTTGGCGAAATCAGCTGCATTTGAAGGAATTATAGATAATATTCCTACAAGAATATTCTTACCAAATCAAAATATTGAATCCCATTTGAATCTATACAAAGGGGTATTCTTACTGAATGACAAGCAAATCGAAATGATTAAGTCTGCTATTCCTAAACGAGAATATATTGTAATTCAAGGTGATATTACACGGAAAATATTGCTGCCATTACCTCCTCGCGTTTTGGCTTGCTGCCGCTCTGATTTAAAAGCAATTAGTATATTTAATAAACACTGGAATAACGGTAAGCCAACCAATGAAAATTGGCAAGAGCGTTATATTGATGAAGTTTCTCATGTGAGCATTGAAGAAGAGGAAAGTGAATATGCATAAATATATTATTACTTTTTTACTGGCATCAAGCATCAGCAATGCCTGCTTCGCTTATGCTTATGCGCTGGAATTCACACAGTGGCTAAACAATTTCGAGCTAGTGACGACAAACATATCTCAAGCAGAATTAGTTGCCGTTCAAGCAAAAGAATACGCACTTCAATTAGAGCAACAAATTGAACGAATAAAAAATATGGCGAATGTGCCAAGAGATGTGATCCAGAAGCAATTACAACCCTATATTAGAACCGCCGAAAAAATCAGGGAATTGCGTGATCATATTCAATCTTTCAAACACTCTGTTGAAGATGTAAGAACCGTGTATACCCGGCGTATTGAAGAAATGAAAAACTTGAATTTAAATCCTGAGGAATATATGCGAGCTGAAATAAATCTTGCAAAGGTCCGGGGTGGAGAATACAAAAAATCTCTTGATGAAGACATGATCTCTTTAGGCCGTGTAGCGGAAGAAGCCCAAGGTCTACAAGAGTCACGTTCTCAAATAGAAGGAATTGATGGGAACTTAAAAGGGTTTAAAGTTCTGGCACAACAAAGTCATATGCTGGCATCCATTATGATGGACGTAAAATCTAGTGTGATTAAAGCTAATTCCTTGAGCAATGAAAAGGCAATCAATGAAATAAGCAATGAAGAACGTGACAACATGATGAGAGAACTAAGAATAAAGAAAAATAATGAAGAGCGTGAAAGAATAAAAAAATCTTTCAAATTGTAACATGACCAATTCTTGGAGTTAGTCATGATTAAAAAATTCATCATTCGTCACTTTAAAATAAGCAATTCTGAGTTCGAAGAAATAAAAATATTAGCAAATATTAAAGATAAAAATGAAAGATCATTGGCTCTATCAGCGCATGAAGTAAAAAGTAAAAACTTTAAGCTCGCTTATGTTTTTTACTCCATATTCACAAGACATAAAAACCTTGTTGTTTTTGGAACGATGATTATTGCCCTGCAACTATATATTTTTATAAAAAGAGTGTTTTTATGACAACGGGTGCAATGGATTACGCGGCAATACTTAAGCAATTAAGCATTGTCATTATCAGTGAATCAGAAAAATTCTCTACTGTTTTTATTTTAAATGGGCAAGAATTTTTGGCCATCCTTTTATTTGCCGTGATCGTATTTAATGCACTTGAAATTGCATTGGGTGGTGGGATGGATGCATTTGTTGAGCTGATCGTCACTGTAATACAAGCATGCGTTGTTTTATCACTCATTATGAATTACCAGTCCGCTGTAATTGATAGTATCACTTCCATATTTAACGGCCTGCAACTTGCCGCTACCGGGGGACAAAGTGGCGATGCGGCAATGGAATCAATTGTTAATTTATTAACATCAACATCAGGGAAACTATATGTGCAGCTACTTGATAATACTAAAAACAGTCTTCTTTCATGGAAGTCAGTCATTCCAGGTGTTGCTGCTGCTCACATGCAGGAAGGACTTGTTGGATTATTGTTTATAACCATAGCGTCGGTATTACTTATGCTCTCCGCAATTGTTGTGATGTGGTATTGGACATTAGGAACGTTCTTGCTAGGAATTTCACTTGCATTCGGCCCTTTAATGATCCCATCAATTATTCATGAACGTGTCAGTTTTATTTTTGATGGATGGTTTAAATACACTATTGGAGCAGGATTTCTAAAATTAGTTGCTATTGTTGTTATTACAATAACAGCTAATGTATTAATTTCAATGCAAGCTCATTTGGAAATAAACATTACAAATGGTGATGCATTACCAATTCAAGCATCCATGACCGCGGTATTGCTAGCACTTACGGTTTTATTCCTTTGCTTGCAAATACCCGACATTGCATCCGGCTTATTAAGCGGTGCAACAAAAGGAGCAAAAGGCTCTCTTCCAGGCGCAGGCCTGGCAAAAAACGTATTAAAGAGCGTAAAGCTTTAATTTTGTAAACATTACTAATAGCTCAATCCAAGGAGACTCAAATGAACTTGAACGTAAACTTAAATCCAGAATTAGGCACTGAAGATGCTCCTCTTTCAGCAGAAAACCAGCTGATCGATGAATCTAATGTGAGCCCGGTAAGCATAGCTGCAGATGCCACCACACCTGAAAACAATGCCGCTACGGCGATGAGCCGAGCGCAGCTGAAGGAAGTAAGGGCGCTCGAGCGCCGAAGACTGGGGAAGGTAAGAGCAGAACGACTTGCGGAAACAAACACGACTATTCGTGAAAATTGGTTAAGCCGAATCAAAGGCGCTGTTGGCCGCATGCAAAGAGATTTGCCCAGTCAGCCTCTCCAACATTTATTCAACCAAACATTCTACGTAAATTCCAAAAATGTTTTTTTTCATTGGAACATATGGCCCGGCTATTTTACCAGCAAAAGATATCGAACTAGTCGTATCCATCATCAATGGCTGGATTGATGAGTTTGAAATTGAAATTACCAACTTACACGCCCCTATCAAAAAGCTCCTCGAAACTCTTCGTAGCAAGCAGGTAGACAGCGTATCAAAAGCCGACCGGCTAATTGAAGTTTCGTATCCAAGCGAAGATCCAGAAGAAGTGATCATCACCAGCCCGATGGCCACAGCTTACCTTCGGTTGTTATGGCGAATCGAAGAGTATCTTTTTGATTTAAATGTCTTAATGTTGAATCGTTTTAAAACTCAAAAAGAGTACAACCAGTCATTTTATAAAACAAAAATAAAATTAAGAAAATTATCCATTGATATTCGGAAGCAAGCAATAAGCGTACAGCAGAAGTACACTGCTCAGCAAAAACATAATAAAGAGCTATTAGACATTGCTGCGGATCTTGATCCGCAAAAAAATGCCGAACCAGATTTAGAATTAAGCGAAGCCTAATTTAAACGAAAGTGATTGTTCATAACTTATTGAACAATCACTTCAATCTTTAAAAAAATCCTGTTAATAACATAAAGTGTTAGCGACCATGAACCTAAAAAATATTGTAGAAATATTTAAATATAATTATTCTTATATTAAGGCCTGCAGTATTTTAGGCATCCTAACCCTCCCCTATGGCTTATTTATCGGCCTCAACCTAAGCCATCTCACCGTATGGTTAGGTTATGTATTAATATTTTCAGTTGGAGGGTTAATACTCAACAACGCAATAAAAAAACGAATTTCTAACTTAAGAAAACGTATTGAAACTAGCTCCCCTATTTCATGGGACGTAGCCCTCAACAACGTGAAAATTGGTGAAATTAGTGATGAAAAATATGCCTATATTTGTTTAAAAACCTCAACTGACAAAAAAACATATATTGCTCAATTTTTAAATGCTCTTTGGGTTTGGTTATTAAAAATTAACGATTTTATTTTTACTATACCTGTCGCTATTTTTTGGATGTTATTCATATTCGCTATATTTGAACCGGATACTTTGCTAAACATATTCTCCAATTTTAGCAAGGAATCTTTAGCATTCCAACCTTATAGTCATTTTGTGAATCTGTGCTATAGCTGGTTAGTTTTATATATGACTTTTACTGGCATAACCATATTTCTTGGTCATCAGCCAAGAGGCTTCATTAATCATTTTGCGAACCAAAAAAATAAATTAATTCGGGAATACTTAGGCATTGCAGCAGAAGGAACTCTGATATTAAGGAGTTTTAGCTATACCGAAACTAATGCTGATTCTCAATCAGGCGTTTATTCTGAAATTCGGTTTAGTCTTTAGAAAATTAATACCGATTTACTTATTGTTTGAAACTTCACGTCATCAGTGGCTAAATTGCAGCCAATTATATTGGCTGCTCAACGCTCCTTAGTTTTGTTATAGCGACCAAACTCATTATGCTAAATATCAACCAAGAACAAGCTATTCATGCATCAGGTAATTTGGCGGTTTTTGCATGCCCTGGGTCAGGAAAAACACGAACGCTAATTGAAAAGGCAGCGCACTTAATTAGCCCAGATCATGATGATCGCATTCTAATCGTCACTTTCACAAAAAAGGCAGCTGGCGAAATCAAAGAGCGGATTATTAAAAAAATTGGCCCTCTTTCATCACGCATATCTGTTGGCACGTTTCACTCCGTATGCAAACAACAACTTGAGAAAGGGCTGAGTAAAAAGTTTAATTTGGTTACGGGCAGTAAATTAATTGCATTAGTTAAAAGGGCAATGAAACAAGTCGATTTTGAAGGTAAGGCCGATGATGCTCTGCAAAAAATTGATGCCGCTAAATGCAGCATTACTGCCCCAACGGATGCTGCCATAAATGATTTGTTTGAAGCTTACCAAGAGTTGCTGCGACGTGATGGCAAGCATGATATGCACGACCTCATTTTAGATGCCGTGGCTGAAATGAAAGCAGGCCGACTCCGGCCATTTGGGCATAAATGGATTTTTGTTGACGAATTTCAGGACACTGATCACGTTCAATTCGAATGGTTAAAATTGCATAGAAACCCTAGCCGCTCTATCACGGTTGTCGGGGATGATGACCAGTGCATCTACGGCTGGCGTAATGCTCTAGGGTTTCAAGGTATGGAGCGCTTCGTTAATGAGTTTCAAGCGGAAGTTGTCACACTTGGTATAAATTATCGGTCTTATAGAGAGATAGTATTCCCATCTGCTTGCCTCATTAATCTTAACCAGGACAGGATGCTAAAGGCTCTTGACCCGGCAAGGGGAAGAGGCGGGCGTATTGCATGCAATCGATTTTCGACAGATCAAGATGAGGCTGAGGCTTTTGCAAATGCAGCCACCCAAGCCCCTTCTGAATGGGCCGTCTTGGCCCGAACAAATATGGCGCTTGATGTTATTGAGTTAGAGCTTACTGCCCGCCAGATCCCTTATACACGCCACGGAGGGAGCGGCGTTTGGTCCAAGCTTGCAACGCAAGTTTTACTAGATCTATTGCAAAGTATTTCACGGCAATCTAACGGTGGATATGACTCCCTTCTTCACTGGATGGGGGTTCCTGAACATGAACTATCTCAACTGCATCAGCATGGGCAGATTAGCTACGTTGGTGCCAGCTATCCAGATGGAGATGCCATAAGTGCCTCAACGAAGAAGACAATAAATAATCTGGCCATTAAGTTTCTTGATTGGCAAAATCTGGCCAAAAACAAGCGGGAAGAATTACTGCTTATTGGGGTATCTGAATTTCTAATACCTGCAGCCAGCACTTGGGATAAAGAAATACTCACTCGAGCAATCTCGGTGCTACAGCGCTTGAAAGGTTCAATATCACAGCGGATCTCACTCGTTCAGCGAAAACAAGAAGAAGATATCGAAGGGGTCGGACTTTTCACAATGCATGCAAGCAAGGGGTTAGAATTTACCAATGTCTGGATCATTCGAGCAGAAGAAGAAGTTATCCCTAGCGAAAGATCTCCAGAAAGCGAAGAGAGACGACTCATGTACGTCGCAATGACACGAGCTCAGAATAGGCTTGTTATTTCTGCAACATCACTAAATAAGCCTAGTCGGTTTATTTCAGAAGCAGGCCTTTCCATGCCCAAAGTCGGCTCCCCAATTAATCTCTAACTATCAATACCACCCGGATACCGTAGAGCTAATTTCTAATTACTAATTACTAAAAACCAGCTCTGGTAGCAGAATAATACACCTACCTAAGCTGGTTTTTATATCTGTATCGATTGTCTTTCACCTGCCATCTCTTTTTCCTTGGCTAAATAACTCAATTCCTAAATAAAATATAACACGTCTTATCCATATACGACATTTTCATTAAACAACTTGCAGATGAAATTCCAGAAACATTTAAATTTTTCGTAGAATAGTCTCTCGCATGTAGCACATCCGTTTTTCAATGCATAACTATCGGCACAACGCTCTACCTTATAAAATACTACGTCATTACTACGTATATCAATGATCACTAAAGAAGGTATTCCTATTAACTACTACGTAAAGTTTACGTAGTAGTTAATAGGGAGTGCCTTAAGCTTCTACGTTTGCAATGATAAACTCCGATATAAAATACTGGACACTTTGCAAATCCTATTGAATAATCAAGATTCATCAGCTTTTATCGTAATGACACGCGAACTGAACGTGAGCTAAAACGCAGTACCATTAGCCCTTTTAGGCTTAACCCATTCGTATTCAAACGAAATTGATGTACTCCACACAAGCTTTACCTTAAAAAAGGACGCCGCATAGCGTCCTTTTTTATTATCAAATCTTAAGATATTTTGGTTTATTTCTTGCAGGAATATTGCAAGGCAAATCAGATATTCAATTTTTATTAATTAACCCCATAAAAATCATGAAATGGTGACGCCAAGTGGCGTCAATTTTTTGTGCATTTTATGCAGCCTTTCATTCAGGAAACAACATTTTTCACCCAAGCGGGCCCCCCCGCTTGGTGGGGCTCCGCTCACCACGGAGCTTTTAAAATGCGCAGTCATAATCAAACCAATGCCTATGCCAGTACCATGCGTAAAAATGGCCATGGTCAGGCGGCTACACAATTTCTTGCCTCAGAGCACAAACGACATTTACAAAACTCGCTTGTCTCCGGCGTCGCTTACAAAACCTACATTGATGTCCCATATGTAGATAAAGAGCAAGCAAAAGCATTTGGTGCTGAAGCAGAAAAAATTGGAGCGCAATGGCGCTGGTTTATCCCTGCTTGGAAGCCATTAAAAAACTTTATTAAATGGATGAAACCTGAAGCCGTCGAGTCATTTTCGCGGAATGGCATTTCAATCTAAATCACATGAGCCTCCTTCATTTTATGAATGGAGGCTCATTTATCTTTAGGAGTACTCAAATGCTTGAAGCAATCGAAACAAAACTAACAGAGCACCGTGGGGCTCCGCGTGTTTGGCTGCAAGGCGGCCGACTTTTACTCTCTGGATTTACACCGGGCACGCAATTCAACGCTCAACTTTTTCCAGAGGAGCATCGCATCACACTCACCCCCGCAAAGGTTGGGACAAATACGGTTTCTAAAAAAAAATCCACTCGGGAAGGTGAACCAGACACCCCGATCATCGATCTCAATAACTCAAAGTTGCTATCCATTTTTAAAGGTGTCGAACGACTGCGAATTATTTTGTCAAAAGGCGTTATTCATATCCTGATGCTTGCAACGGATAAGCGAATTGAAGACCGTAAAAGCCGCCTCATCCAGTCCATCAGTAGCGGGCAAATCAAAACGGGGTCTTTATCTCACGGTGGCGGAGTATTAGATCTAAGTTTACATGATGGTTTTTCAACTGCAGGGCTCAATACCTCCTTAATGTTTGCCAACGAAATTAGAAAAGAATTACTTGAACAAGCACAGGCATTTAATCCCTGCTGGAATAACCAAACCATTCCCCTGGCAATGCCAATGC
>Ga0247722_10000686_pt1 | contig 19922 bp, 20 predicted proteins | sample MSEWelMarce3H_FC_FD_189094 | JGI IMG/M metagenome (GOLD analysis project Ga0247722, IMG submission 189094) | Subsurface sediment microbial communities from gas well in West Virginia, United States - MSEEL Well Study Marcellus 3H_FC | ecosystem: Environmental > Terrestrial > Deep subsurface >... | reverse complement strand
AAACATGATGGTGCTGGTTGCCATCGTGGCCTTTGGATTGTCCATGGACTATGAGGTATTCCTTCTTTCTCGCATCAAAGAAGAACATGATGCTGGCAGAACTAATACAGAGTCAGTTGCAATCGGACTCCAAAAATCTGCCAGAATCATTACAGCTGCAGCATTCATTTTGGCCATTGTCTTTGCCGCATTTGTGACAAGTGGAGTGACTGCAATTAAGTTACTGGGATTCGGTGTGGCATTTGCAATCTTGCTAGATGCAACTTTGATTAGAGCTCTTCTAGTCCCTGCGCTCATGCGGCTCTTTGGTGAACGCAACTGGTGGGCCCCAAAGGCACTTAAGCGATTCCAAATTAATCATTAGTTGCTGATCTGGAGGTTAAGCCTCTAGTTTTCAGGAGAAGTGTCTCTCTATATGCTGAATTGTTACACTTAATAAGTGATCTCAAGGAAAGTACTAATTAATTGGCTGCAGATAGTCATTGCGATTGTCTTTATTTACTCACTCCTCTTGGTATTTGCTGGAGCCACTGCAGGTGAACTTTTCTCATTGTTTGGATTTGGTCCTAACGAATCTATTAATACTCAGGAGTTCCGAGATTACTTATTACTTCCATACATGGTCCTTGGCGCGGTGATGGCTGGGTGGTCATTCCTGATGCTTCAAGTTGTCAGAGGACCGCTGAGAGATGGCATTCCCTGGGCTAGAACTTTCATCATACGTTCACTTGTGCTGTGGTTTGTTTTGGACACAGGAATGTCGCTAGTTCTTGGTTATCCAACTCACGCAATTTTCAATATCCCGTTTGCTGTTGCACTTGGCTTACCGCTCTATTGGCTCGGCAAGAAGAAGTTAAAATAATTTAATTGCGTTTCCATTCACTTCTAGTGAGGCTCTTGTTAAAGTGCCGCTGTGAATTTGGAAACACTCAAAGTTAAAGCGCTTGACGGTTATCCCCTTTCAGGCCGCAGGTATTCTGGGCAAGTAGTTAAAGGGAGAATCGTCCTTGCAGGCGCTACTGGCGTTCCGCAAGGTTTCTACCGTTTCTTCGCTGAAGCCGCAGTTAGCCGAGGTTTCGAAGTTATCACCTTCGACTATAGAGGTATAGGTGAATCTGCCCCAAAAAGTCTCCGCGCTTTTGAAATGAACTATCTCGATTGGGCACAACTCGATCTTGCTGGAGTATTGGGTGCTTTAGGAAGTGACAAAGGTATTCACCTTGTTGGACATTCATTTGGTGGCCAAACATTGGGCGTGCTTCCGGACCTCACAAGTGTCATATCACTGCACACTTTTGCAACAGGTGCAGGATGGCACGGTTGGATGCCAAAAGGTGAACAGATTAGAGTAAAAATTTTGTGGAATATTGTGGGACCTATAGTCACTAGAACTAAGGGTTATCTCGCCTGGAAGAAACTTGGCTTAGGCGAAGATCTTCCTATCGGGGTTTATCGACAGTGGAAACACTGGTGTAAGTTTCCGAATTATTGGTTCGATGACCCAAAGTTGAACCATCAAATGCGAGATTCTTTTGCCAGAGTGCGAGTGCCCGTTACTGCCTTAAATGCAATTGATGACCGTTGGGCAACCCCGCGATCACGTGACGCATTTATGAATCACTACGTCAATGCAGACTTTAGGCTAATTGATATAGATCCAGATGAGTTCAATTTAAGGGCGATTGGGCATATGGGATACTTCCGGCGAGGCAGTGACGAGCTATGGAATCTAGTATTCGAGGATTTAGAGAAGCTAAACGCATAGAAGCCTTCTTTTTAAACTAAATCCTTGGTTAAATTTTTGATGTGTCTAAGACTTCGGGCATTAAACTTGAGTGCATGCAGATAGAAATCAGTACTGAAATGTCACTGACCGAAGAGCTAGCCACATTGCTTCAAGCTCATTGGCTTTTTTGCACCTCCACCACACCGATTGAACATGTTTACGCACTCGATGCTTCAAGGTTGTTTACTCCAGAGATCACGGTTTTTGGTGCACGCGTTCATGGCGAGTTAGTGGGCGTAGGAGCGTTAAGAATTCTAGATATTGGGCATGCGGAACTGAAGTCCATGCATACCTTGGCTAAATCAAGAGGACTGGGCATTGGTAAAGTGATGGTTAGTCACATTGAAGGATTTGCTAAGGGTCGAGGTATTAAGCGAATTAGTCTTGAAACGGGAAAGAATGATGCTTTCAAACCAGCACGTGAACTCTACAAGTCACTGGGGTATCAAGATTGCGATGCGTTTGGTGACTATGTTCTAAGTGAAGACAATATGTGCATGACCAAACTAATCTGAACAAGAAGAGTCGCTCTATAAGCCGAAGAGACTTAAAGGTTCTTATCCGCCCAAATACACACAGCGTCGTAGTGATATTTACCTAGACCTTGGGCAACCTCTTCATAACTGTCCCTGTAAGGCGATGGCAAGATATAAGTCATTGCAAGAGATTTGTAGGCTTCTTTATTTGGAGTCCAAAACTGAAGAATAAATTCATAATGTTGCTTAACAAGTTCTTGAACACTCTCATCGGAGGCATGAACACCTTCAGCCATCTTGGCGGCAAACTCTGAAGTCAATTCACCGAATACCTGAGTGAATTTTTGCTCTTCCTCTTTTGAGTAGTTGTTCTGGTATTGCTCAGAGTGGATGCCAAATTTCATAGCTGAAGTATAAAGAAGAGTCGCCCTATAAACCCGAACAAAGACTCTTATGTTTCAAAGCCATAATCTCGAAGCACTTCACAGACTTGAACTGAGTATTCCTCGTAAAAGGAATCTCGACCCAACTGTTGGGCCATTTTGTGCTCATCTAAGTTCTTCCACTGCGAAATTGCCTCTAAAGAAGTGAAATACGAAACAGTTACCCCGTCACGACTTATTGCGTCTCGAAAACCGAAATGATGTTCATAGCCATCTATTGTTTTTACTAAGTTCTCCATTTTTTCAGACCACTCGGAATACAACTGCCCATCATCTAATTTGCGTGTTGACCGAAAGATAACCACGTAGGACATAGGTACATTCTGCCCACGTTTTTGCCCACATGCCCACAAATTTGCCCACATAAAATTATAAATTCTTGTTAGGTTATGCAGAGAGTTGTAAAAGAAAAGTGACCATCTCCGCACGGGAAATGGTCACTAATCAGTAATTTAAAGAAGAGTCGCCCTATAAGCCGGATCCTGTTCTCTTGCGAGAGATCATCATCCATCTAGATCTGTAATTACTTACAGATTCAAGCAACCTACCCGTTAACTCGAGCGAGCAGCTCTCAAACGCTAACAATCTGGTCTTGCTCCAGGTGGGGTTTACCTAGCCATATACGTTGCCGTAAATGCTGGTGGTCTCTTACACCACCGTTTCATCCTTACCGTTATTACTAACGGCGGTTTATTTTCTGTGGCACTAATCCCGCGGATTTCTCCGGATGGCCGTTAGCCATCACCTTGCTCTTTGGAGTCCGGACTTTCCTCGGTATTACAAGTAATAACGCGATGATCCAGACGACTCTTCAGTGAAGTAATAATACTCAAGTACCATGCTCACCATGTCAAAAATAAAATTGCCTTCTGATCGGCTTTGGCCTCGTGCCAGCGCATTATTTAAGCCAAATTTAAAGAAAGCAGATATTGCCTTGGTTGGTGTGCCGGCGCATAAGAGTTCAATCTCCCCCACATCTGCTCACTTAACCCCAAAGGCGATTCGAGAGGCATTAGCTAAATACTCAACATATGCTGGAAGTAAAGATATTGATTTACGAGGATTAAATTTCACAGATCTTGGCGATATCACAAGCCCAGATGGTGCAGAAGGAAAGAAGCGAGTAAATAAGAAGTTAGCTGGTGTTTTAAATAATTACCAAACCTTGGTGGCACTTGGCGGAGATAATTCAATTACTTTCTCAGTTGCATCAGCATTATTTCCAGATCTTTCTAAAGTAGGACTCATAACATTAGATGCCCACCATGATTTGCGAGATGGCATGTCTAATGGCTCACCAGTTTGGCGATTAATACAGGCCGGTCTTCCTGGAAATAACATTGTGCAGATTGGTATCTCAGATTTTGCAAATAGCCGTGAATACACCCAGCGTGCTAAAGCAGAAGGTATTTACGTAATCACTCGTGATCAGTTGCGCCGGCAGTCCATGAAGGATGCAATGAAAGAAGCGTTAGCTGTTTTAAATCGCAGAGTAGATGAAATATATGTCGATCTTGATGTTGATGTTTGTGATCGCTCAGTTGTTCCAGCATGTCCAGCATCTGTGCCTGGTGGGATATCTGCTGATGAATTACGGCAAGCAGCTTTCTATGCAGGAGCAAATAGCAAAGTACGCGCAGTTGATATTACCGAAATTGATGTCAAAAAAGACTCGACAGATCAACGAACAATTAGATTGGCAGCGCTTTTAGTGCTTGAGTTTGCTGCTGGGGTTGCATCTCGCTAGTTTAAGTTAGCAACAACCTTCTTAGCAGCACTTACTGCAATACCATCTCGAATGATCGAGCTGGCTGCTTCCATCTCTGGTGATAAGAAGCGATCGGCTCCAATTGGACCCACAACTTTGCGAAGTTCTGCAATTACCGCAGCTGTTGCTGCTGCCGGCTTTAATCCTTTGCGAAGTTCAATTGCCCGAGCAGCTGTTAGTAATTCAATTCCTAGAATATGAGTTAAATTATCAACTACTTTGCGTAATTTGCGAGCTGCAGACCAACCCATTGAAACATGATCCTCCTGCATCGCACTACTTGGGATTGAATCAACACTTGCCGGAGTAGCTAATCTTTTATTCTCACTAACTAATGCAGCTTGTGTGTATTGGGCAATCATCAATCCAGAATCAACGCCAGCATTAAATGCTAAAAATGCAGGAAGGCCTATAGATCTTGCAGGATCTAACATGCGATCTGTTCTGCGCTCTGCTATTGATCCAAGATCTGTTGCAGCAATTGCAAGGAAATCTAAAACATATGCAACAGGTGCGCCATGAAAATTACCATTTGATTCAATCCGGCCATCGGCTTGCACAACTGGATTATCAATTGCACTATCTAATTCACGGCCGGCAATAGTTTGCGCGTAATCAACTGTGTCACGTACGGCGCCGGCAACTTGTGGAGCGCAGCGAATTGAGTAGGCATCCTGCACGCGGGTATCACCCTCAAAGTGGGAGGCGACAATTTCAGATCCCTTAAGGAGAGCGAATAAGTTAGCTGCAGACACAGCTTGGCCTATTTGCTTGCGAAGTGGTGCATGCAGATCAGGTGCAAAAACTCTGTCAGTACCAAGTAAACCTTCGATACTCATTGCAGTTGTGATATCTGCTGCTGTGCAAAGATTTTGCAGATCAGCAATTGCCATAATTAACATACCAAGCATGCCATCGGTGCCATTAATTAATGCAAGACCTTCTTTTGCCTGTAGTTCAATCGGTGTAATTCCAGCTTTTTTTCATCGCGATAGCAGAATCAACAATATCTCCCGCAGCATCATGAACTTTGCCTTCACCCATCATGGCGAGTGCGCAATGAGAAAGCGGTGCTAAATCTCCACTGCAACCGAGAGAACCAAACTCTGGAACTACTGGAGTTAAGCCTGCATTTAGAAAATCAGCGTAAGTTTTTGCTAATTCATATCGCACACCCGTACGCCCTGATGTCATCGTGCGAAGGCGCAGGAAAATAAGTGCTCTAACAACCTCGCGCTCAACGGGTGCACCAACTCCTGCGGCATGGGATCTAATCAAAGATTTTTGTAGTTGAACTCTGTCTGCTGGCTCAATGAATTTATCAGCTAGCGCGCCAAATCCAGTTGAAACACCATAAATTGCCTTACCGCCTTTGGTGTAGTCATCGATGTATTTACGGGAGGCATCAATTGCTTTCTTGGCTTCATCACTAATTTCAACTTTGGCGCCATACCTTGCAACATCAATAACATCTTCAAAACTTACGCCGGTTGTATTTAAAACAACCGTTTTAGATTTTTGCGCCATGTTGCCATACCTCATCTATTAAGTTAACTCCTGGCCGATAAGCCAGATGAATATATGAACTTTCCTTGAGTATTACAAAATCTGCATTAGCCCCAACAGATAAATGGCCAACATCGCTTCTGCGCAGAGCTTGTGCTCCACCTTTTGTGGCAGACCACAATGCTTGTTCTGGGCTCATATGCATCTCTCGAACAGCCAGTGCAATCATTAAGGACATGTTGGTTGTGTAAGAGCTGCCTGGATTGCAATCTGCAGCAATTGCCACAGTAATACCAGCATCAAGTAACTTTCTAGCATCAGGGTATGCAGATCTGGTTGAAAATTCTGCCCCCGGCAACAAGGTTGCAACAGTCTTTGAATTAGCTAACTTTTCAATATCACTATTATTAAAGTGCGACACGTGATCAACGGAGGCGGCATCTAATTCAACACCTAAGGCAATGCCATCACCTTGTTCTAATTGGTTTGCATGCAATCTAGGAAGTAGGCCTTGAGCAATACCAGCTTTTAAAACTTTGTGCGCTTGTTCAGTTGTAAAGGCGCCGCGATCACAGAAAACATCGATCCACTTAGCATGTGCTTTTGCTTCGGTAAGCATCACACCACATACTAAATCTACGTAATCATCAGATTTACCTTTGTACTCATTTGGCACAACGTGGGCCCCTAAGAAGGTAGTTTCTTCAGTTAATTGCTTTGCAACAGCTAATGAGCGAGCTTCATCCTTAACCGTTAGGCCATATCCTGATTTGATTTCAATTGTTGTGGTTCCGCTGTGCAGGCCTTCATGTTGCAAACGCTGGGCATTACTTAATAAATCAGCATCACTAGCTTTGCGGGTTAAATCCACTGTGTAGTTGATTCCACCGGCTTCATACTTTTGGCCATTCATGCGAGCTGCAAACTCTTTGCTTCTATCACCGGCAAAAATTAAGTGATTATGTGAGTCTACAAAACCTGGAATAACGCACTTACCAGATGCGTCAATTGACTTATCCGCACTCGGGGCACTCTCAGAAGCGCCAACCCATTTAACCTTGCCATGCTCGATTAAAAGCGCCGCATTTTCAATTAAACCAAGAGGTGTTCCATCAATCTCTGAATTATTGGTTACAAGCAGGCCAATATTTTTAATCAGAGTTTGGGACATTATTAATTACTTTGTATTACTCAGTATCAAGCATTGGGATATGCACATGTTTCTCGCGTGCTGTCTTATCTGCAATCTCATAACCTGAATCAACATGGCGAATAACGCCCATACCTGGATCATTTGTTAATACTCGTGCTAATTTTTGTGCTGCAAGTGGTGTGCCATCGGCAACTGATACTTGGCCAGCGTGAATTGATCGGCCCATACCAACGCCGCCGCCATGATGAATTGAAACCCAAGATGCACCAGATGCCACATTCACCATTGCATTAAGTAATGGCCAATCTGCAATTGCATCAGATCCATCCAACATTGCTTCAGTTTCACGGTAAGGAGATGCAACAGATCCACAATCTAAATGATCACGGCCAATAACAATCGGTGCTTTAACCTCACCCTTTGCAACTAAATCATTAAAGGCAAGTCCGGCTTTATCTCGCTCGCCATAACCTAACCAACAGATGCGTGCAGGTAATCCTTGGAAGGCAACTTTTTCTTGCGCCATTGTGATCCAGCGATGTAGTGCTTCATTTTCTGGAAACAGATCAAGGACTGCTTTATCGGTTCGATATATATCTTTTGGATCACCAGATAATGCTGCCCAGCGAAATGGACCTTTACCTTCACAAAATAATGGGCGAATGTAGGCAGGCACAAAACCAGGAAAGGAGAATGCACGTTTGAATCCACCTTGGCGTGCTTCATCACGAATTGAATTACCGTAATCAAATACTTCAGCGCCTTTATCCATAAAGCCAACCATCGCCTCAACATGCTTTGCCATCGCCTCTTGGCTGCGCTTGGTGAAATCGGCTGGATTATCTTTTGCCAGCATCTCTGCATCTTCATATGCAACGCCGATAGGAATATATGAAAGTGGATCATGGGCGGATGTTTGATCAGTAACAATATCGAATGCAACATCCATGCTTAGTAGCTTTGGAAATACCTCAGCAGCATTGCCAACTAGTCCAACTGATAAAGGTGTTCCCGCACTCTTTGCCTTTAGGCAGCGTGTGATTGCATCATCAATATTGTCTGCAATCTCATCTAAGTATCTAGTTTTAATACGTTTTTCTAATCTAGTTTTATCAATATCTACTACTAAACAAACGCCACCATTCATCGTTACTGCAAGTGGTTGAGCGCCACCCATGCCGCCACAGCCACCAGTTAAAGTTAAGGTGCCTTGTAATGTGCCGTTAAATCTTTTGTTGGCAACAGCTGCAAATGTTTCATAAGTTCCTTGCAAAATTCCTTGTGTGCCGATGTAGATCCAAGAACCAGCAGTCATCTGGCCATACATCGTTAAGCCAAGTTGCTCTAGGCGACGAAACTCAGGCCAGTTAGCCCAGTCTCCTACTAGGTTTGAGTTAGCGATTAATACCCGTGGTGCCCATTCATGTGTTTGAAATACACCAACTGGTTTTCCAGATTGCACCAGCATGGTTTCATCATTTTTTAAATTTGTAAGGGTTTTAACTATGGCATCAAATGATTGCCAATTACGTGCTGCTTTTCCGGTGCCACCATAAACAACTAAATTCTCTGGATGCTCTGCTACTGCTGGATCTAAGTTGTTATGCAGCATGCGAAGTGCTGCTTCTTGTCCCCATCCTTTAGCGGTTAATTTATTTCCAGTTGCTGCATGCAGGACTCGAGAGGCGTCGGTAATCATGCGTGAAGGTTACTCCCTAACTACATTCGGCTGTCTAGTACATCATTTAATATTGAATCTGCATGCGAGTTTTCCTCGCGTGGAATCCACTGGTAAGAAACCAATTTAGGGTCATGGGCAGCAATGGCAATCTTTACTAGCTTTAACATGTCCGGGTGCTTGACCTTCCACCGGCCAGACATCTGCTCAACTACCAACTTTGAATCCATTTTAACCAAAATTGTTGCAGTTGGATCAATTTCATTGACAGCTTTTAGCCCTGCAATTAATCCGCTGTATTCGGCCACATTATTAGATGCAACTCCAATTGCTGCGCCAACTTCTTTAATAACCTTGTCATTTTCATAAACCACAGTTCCATATGCTGCCGGACCTGGATTTCCACGAGAGCCACCATCCGCTGTGACTAAGAAGTGTCTGGCCATTTAGATCCTTACCAAAATTCTGCGGCACTCCTCGCATCGCAGTAATTCATCTGCGGCTAAGCCTTTAATTCGATCCATCTCAACTGCGTTAATTGAGAGGTTGCAACCATTGCACTTACTTCCAACTAGGCTCGCAGCTCCAACGCCATTACTTGAAGCTCTGATTTTTTCATAAAGATCTACGAGTGCTTTCTCAATACTTGGCACTAACTCTGATCTACTTTTTTGCTTAGCCAAAATTACTAAGTTTATTTCGGTAGTTGCAGCGGTTAATCGTTGATTGATCTCACTCTTTAGTGTTTCAAGGGAAGCTAAATCTGTTGTTAAAAGCTGCAGCCTCTCATTTACCGCTTCGCTTCTGATCATTATTTCAAGTTCTATCTCTTCTAGGGCAATCTGGCGCTTCTTTAGAGTTTCAATCTCATGTTGAGTTTGCTCAAGCTCTTTAGGCGATGCTGTTCCGGCATTTAATCTTGCTTCATCCTTCTTGATCCGATCAGTAACAGTTTCAACATCAACCTCACCCCGGCGCAGCTCTAATGCAATCTGATCTGCCTCAGCCTTAACTGTTGTTAACTCTTCAGTGGCAGTAATTATTCGCTTATCAATGTGGATTAACTGCTCCACCTCTGGCAGTGACTTTAATTTGGTATTTGCCTGCATGATTTCACTATCAATAAATTGCAGTTGCAGGATTTGGTTTTGCTGCTCAACGGAGGCTTGCATGCAAAGCACCCCCCGTGGATTATGAGAATTTACTGTTTATGTAATTTTTACCTTAGCGCTCATATTAGTCAATGGAATGGAGAATTTCTAGTTACTGAACAAAATTAGGTCAGATATAGGGGGAAACTGTTGTATTGGGTAAATAACTAATTTACGATCTATTCATGTTAAAGAGAAGGATTGCATTCTTAGCAATAATTTCTCTCATTTTATCTCTACCCCTAATTCCAGCAAATGCAGCTGTTAAAGCCGGTGCATCTTGCTCTAAGGCTGGAATTACCTCTGTTGCATCTGGTAAGAAATTTACATGTATTAAATCTGGGAAAAAATTTGTTTGGGATAAGGGAAAGCAAGCATCCAGTGCTGGAGGAGCTGATGATAAATTACTTTATGCTGGAATTAACAATCCACTTCCCACAAAAGGTTGGTTAACTTCATTTCCTTTACCAACTAAGGAAGACGCTTTGCGTAGCTATACGATGTATATCCCTTCTACTTGGAAGTCAGATGTTGTAAGCCCACTCCTAATTGCTTTACATGGGTTATCTGGCTGGGATCTTCAACTTATGGATAACACCGCATTTAACAATCTTGCAGAAGCTAATAACTTTATAGTTGTTTATCCAAACGGAACTGGCGAAAAATTAGGCGATAGAGGCATAAGGAGTTGGAACGGTGGGCAAGTTGGCTGGTGCACAAGTGGTAACTGCCCGCCTTCTCAAATCAGCAAAATTGATGATGTCGGTTATATAAGTAAATTAATTGATGATGTTAGTAGCCGATATCCGATTGATCCAAAGCGGATATATTTAACCGGCCATTCAAATGGTTCACAGTTGGCTCAAAGATCAGTTTGTGAATTATCAAATAAGATCACCGCAATAGCAGTTGTGGCCGGGCACCTGGCATTAGATACTTGCAACCTAGATTCACCTGTATCGGTACTGCAAATATATGGAACCGAAGACACTTTGAATCCAGAAAATGGCGGAACTGCAAAAATTTCATTTGGCATATATTCCTTTGAATACAACTCGAAGGGCGTTATGAAATCTGTTCAAATGTTGGCTCTAGCAAATGGTTGCTTAGCGAATTATTCTCAAAATAATAATCTTTCAAATAAAGACCTAACAATTTATACATGGTCTGGCTGCAAAAACGGAGTTGTTGTTTCTTCAATCAGAATATCGGGAGCATCACATGCTTGGATGGGGCGCCCGGCACAATCAGCTGATTCAATTAAATTATCAGGTGAGCCGTATATGAAAATTGATGCGAGTAAAGTTATATGGTCATTCCTGGCAAATAAAGTTAAGAATTAATCAAAGCAGTCAGATTAGAGCCGTTGCCCCTTGTAATAACTAATTTCACAATTTACTCTGTATAGATGAATAAGAGACTAATTGCATTCTTATCTATATTTTCGCTCTGTTTATCACTTCCCCTAACTCCAGTAAGCGCCGCTACTAAAGCAGGTGCTAAGTGTAATAAAGCAGGAATTACCACTGTTGCATCTGGCAAGACATATACATGTGTTAAATCTGGAAAGAAATTGGTTTGGAATAAAGGGGTTGTAAAATCAGCAAAATCGATCAGTGCAGCCCCTACAAGTTTTAGTAATCTCTATGAAAATCGTGATGGCATTGCTTATGCTGCCTGGAAATCAACAGCTGAATCTATCGCTGCTGGAAAATCAAATGTAGTTAATCTTAAAATCTATATTGGTCCTAACACCACTGCGCCAAAGTATAAGACTCCAGAAATTGCAATAGGTTTAGTCTCACAAGCTTTTTCCAAATACAAAACACCTGAAAATGTGCATGTAATCCAGTATTCTGTCGATGACATAAAGTGGGCAGAGGATAAAGTTAAATCGATAGTCGATACGGCTGCCTACGATGAATTAAACCGAAATGAAAATGGTCGCTTAGTAGATAGCAATTGTGGAAAAACCAATTGTTATGGTGCAAAGCAAGTTTCAACAAACTCTGGAATAGCTTTTATTTTACAGGGGGTTCCCACGGGAAGTAACAATGATCCAATGGCTAAAGCTAGATGGGAATTGGGTCAATTAGAAGGACATGAATTCACACATGCAATGCAACGGGCAACAATTTCTGGGCAGCCAACCAAAGAATGGCCAACCTCTTGGATTATGGAGGGATCAGCTGAATTGGCCCAGAATCTAGTTATGTCATACAAATCTTATGATGAATACATGAAGTGGCGTAAATTAGATTCATCAGATCTTTATGGAAAAAATACAAAAATTACGTCCTCGTTTATGACCACTTATTTAGATTTAAAATCAAATGCTGATTATTGGCGTTCTGTCGACTCTTACTATGCATATAACTTGGGCAGTCGCGTTATGGAAATATTTGTTGCACTCAAGGGACCTGGTGTGATGCTAGATCTATTCAGAGAGAGCGCACTCCAGGGCTTTGAACCTGGTTTTCAATCTATCTTTGGTATTACCTGGGCTGAAGCTTCACCAATAATTAATAAAACCATTGTCGAGCTTTTTCAGAGTGGTGAATAAGTCTTAAACGTGGGCGGTGAGGGTTTCGAACCCCCGACATCCTCGGTGTAAACGAGGCGCTCTACCACTGAGCTAACCACCCGAACTTACGTTGGGAGGGGAATAGTACTAGTTGTTAAGTATTACTCCCAATCCCCGCATAAATTTATAGCGCCGCTAATGCCTCTTTATAAGCAACAACATTGCGTGCTTCACCTATTGTGTTAACTACCTGCCACTTTAGATTTCCATCTTTACCAACAATAAATGTGCCACGGGTTGCGCAACCACGAGATTCTTCAAAAACACCGTATGACTTAGCAACGGCGCCATGTGGCCAGAAATCTGAGAGAACTTGAAACTTGTATCCCTCTTGCTCAGCAAATACCTTGTTGGCATACATTGGATCACATGAGATGGCAACTAGCTCTACATTCTCATTTTGAAATGATGAAAGATCATCGCGAAGTGCGCAAAGCTCACCAGTGCAAATACCACTAAATGCAAATGGATAAAAAAGCACAACTACATTCTTCTTGCCTTTAAATGAAGATAATGAAATCTTCTCCCCATGCTGATTTACTAACTCAAAATCAGGTGCAGCCGATCCTATTGCGAGCGCCATTTATATCTCCCTTTACTTGTTTTTCTTTTTGATATTACTTCCAGCATGTCGTGCTACTAATCTAGTTGCAGTCCAATCCGCAGATGCTGCAAATGATGTTGTCTGAGACATTCCCGCAGTTGGAGCTGCATCTTGAATATCACTTGCATCCAAATGGCCGGGCCGACCTGCTTTTGGCGTGAATAACCAAATTGCGCCATCTTGGGTTAAGTATGTAAGGGCATCTACTAATTCATCTACTAGATCACCATCATCTTCACGCCACCAAAGAATTACTGCATCAACTACCTCTTGGGCCTCGGATGTTAAGAACTCATTTCCGGTTTTAGAATTTATTGATTTGCGCAGGGCTAAATCGCAATCTGCTTCATCAAAGCCAACTTCAAGAATTAGTTGGTCCTTGGTAATGCCCAATCTTTCAACTGTGGCCGTTGCTCCTTGTGGCGAGTTCATTGGGAGTAGTCCACCCAACCTTGGCGCTAGATGCAAATTATTAAGGCAGATCACTGCCTGCTTGCCTACTCAAATATGACGAAACGCCCCTGAAAGTAAGAGAATAGGCCTGTGAGTGAGAAATTTGAGGGTCCAGATCATTTGATCGATCAACTAGTTGATACCGATCCCCAAGAAAGCGCCGAGTGGCAACAATCCTTTGATGCTGTTTTAAAGAATGCTGGACCAGTTCGTGCTCGTTACTTAATGCTTTCACTTATTCAACGTGCCAATGAAAAGAATGTTGGCGTTGGTGGACTGCGCACAACTGATTACATCAACTCAATCCCACCAGCTTTAGAGCCAGAGTTTCCTGGAGATGAATCAATTGAACGCCGAATCCGTGCATTTATTCGTTGGAATGCAGCGATTATGGTTCATCGCGCACAACGTCCAGGTGTTGGAGTTGGCGGACATATTTCAACGTATGCATCTTCTGCATCTTTATATGAGGTTGGCTTTAACCACTTCTTCCGTGGGGCAGAACATGCAGGCGGCGGAGATCAAATATTTTTCCAAGGACATGCATCTCCTGGAATGTATGCACGTGCATTTATGGAAGGACGCCTGACCGAAAAACAAATGGATGGTTTCCGCCAAGAGTTATCTCATGATGGTGGCGGCTTATCTTCATACCCACATCCACGTTTAATGCCAGATTTCTGGCAATTCCCAACAGTTTCAATGGGACTTGGTCCAATAAATGCGATTTATCAAGCACGCTTTAATCGTTACTTAAATGCTCGTGGCTTTAAAGATACAAGTGATCAAAATGTTTGGGCTTTTTTAGGCGATGGTGAGATGGATGAGCCAGAAACAATTAGTGGAATCTCACTAGCGGCTCGTGAAGGATTAGATAACTTAACCTTTGTAGTTAACTGTAATTTGCAAAGATTAGATGGTCCAGTTCGTGGAAATGGCAAAATCATTCAAGAGCTAGAGTCTATTTTTGGTGGCGCAGGTTGGAATGTAATTAAAGTTGTATGGGGCCGAGAGTGGGATCCGCTTCTTGCTGCCGATCGCGAAGGCGCACTTGTTAATTTGATGAACCAAACACCAGATGGAGATTTTCAAACTTTCAAATCAGAAAATGGCGCATTTGTTCGTGAAAACTTCTTTGGCCGCGATCCTCGCACTGCCGCAATGGTCTCTAGTTGGTCAGATGATCAAATCTGGAATTTAAAGCGCGGTGGCCATGATTACCGCAAGCTCTACGCCGCATATAAAGCAGCCTCTGAACACAATGGCAGACCAACTGTAATTTTGGCAAAGACAATTAAGGGTTGGACACTCGGTTCTCACTTTGAGGCACGCAATAGCACCCACCAAATGAAGAAGATGACAATTGAGGATCTAATTGGCTTCCGTGATCGCCTAGATATTCCTGTTAAAGATGAATCTATTGATGCAAAGCTTCCGCCTTACTATCACCCAGGAAAAGATTCACCTGAATATCAATACATGATGGATCGTCGCCGTGAACTTGGTGGCTTTATTCCATCACGTCGTAAAGTTTCAAAACCGCTGCCACAACCAAAGGATTCAACTTATGAATCAGTAAAGCGCGGATCAGGTCAGCAAGAGATTGCAACAACAATGGCATTTGTGCGCTTATTAAAGGATTTAATTAAAGATCCAGATATTGGCAAGCGCTTTGTGCCGATCATTCCCGATGAAGCCCGCACCTTTGGTATGGATTCATTGTTTCCAACCTTAAAGATTTACTCACCACATGGGCAGACCTACACATCAGTTGATCGTGAATTAATGCTCTCTTATAAAGAGTCTAAAGATGGTGTAATTCTGCACGAAGGCATTAATGAGGCGGGCTCAGTTGCCTCATTTACTGCAGTTGGTAGCTCTTACTCAACACATGATGAACCAATGATTCCAATTTATATTTTCTACTCAATGTTTGGCTTCCAACGAACTGGTGATTCATTTTGGGCAGCCTCTGATCAATTAGTACGTGGCTTTGTTTTGGGCGCTACCGCCGGTCGGACAACATTAAATGGTGAAGGTTTGCAACATGAGGATGGCCACTCATTACTACTTGTATCAACTAATCCAGCAGTTGTTGCATATGACCCAGCATTTGGTTACGAATTAGGCCATATTGTTAAAGATGGATTGCGTCGTATGTATGGACAAGACAGTGAGAATGTTTACTACTACCTAACTGTTTATAACGAGCCATATGTGCAGCCAGAGGAGCCTAAAAAGTTAGATGTGGATGGCTTACTAAAAGGCATTTATCTATTTAAAAAAGCACCTAAATGGCGCAGCAAGCGCGTGCAGATATTGGCATCTGGTGTTTCAGTTAACTGGGCGCTAAAGGCGCAAGAACTCCTTAATAAGGATTTTAAGATTGCTGCAGATGTTTGGTCTGTGACCTCTTGGAATGAGCTTCGCCGCGATGGTTTAAATGTAGATCGCCATAACCTATTAAATCCTGGCAAAAAGATTCAAGCATTTGTGACTAAACAATTAAAGGGCCGCCGCGGTCCAGTAATTGCAGTTAGTGATTTCATGCGCTCAGTTCAGGATCAAATTGCGCCTTGGGTAGAGCAAGACTTCTACTCACTTGGCACGGATGGTTTTGGATTATCCGATACACGTGGCGCCCTGCGTCGTCACTTTAAAGTTGATGCTGAATCAATTGCAATTGCTGCGCTTTCGCAATTAGCCGATGCTGGTGTGATTAATAAGCGAAAAGTAAAGAAGGCTATTAAGAAGTATCAGATTAATGATGTCACCGCAGCTGATGCTGGAAATACTGAAGGTTCAGGCTGATCTAGCTTTTCCTAGATTCGCTTCTTAGATCCAACCTTTCCAAAGTAAAACAGCAACAATGTCAAAACACCTGCTGCGATTAAGGCAACAGTAATTGAGGTGATTTGCACAATCCAAGCCAAAATAAACTTAGAGTTAAAGATGAATAAGGCATTTACAAAGCTTAATTGAGCAACTGCTAACGAGTTCTTACCCCCAGCCAGGCGCCCTGCGATTGAAAAGTAGATTGGTGCCAAGAATGAGGTGCCAAGGCCTGCGATTAGAAAACCAAGAAAGTTAAGTGTGTAAGCAAGAGTTTTATTTGTCTCAAGCAGTGCGGTTGATAGTAAAAGAAGTGCTATAAAGCCGCCGCCGCCAAATACACCAGCGGTTTTTATCCAGAACTGCTCACTGCCATGTTTAAGCGCCCAGCCAATTGAAAATCTGCCGATAATTAAACCTACGAGATAGATCAGATAATTCAGTGCACTAGTTGATTGCGCCATACCCATAACCTCTTTACCAAACAAGGTTCCCCAGTCTGCAATTGTAAATTCAACAATGGAAGCACAGAAAAAGCCGAGGGATAAAAACCAATTAACTTTAAACTTAAATTGCTTCAATGAGGTTAATCGGTAGGCATCATCACTGGACGATTTAGGTGGGTAGCTTGGATCTAATGCCTCAATCACATAGATCGTAAGTACCCAAACAATCACCATCAAGGTTGAAATGTGCCAAGCGATAGAGACATTTGCCGCTACTAAAAAGGCAATCGCAGAGCTAGTCATCGCCCCGATGCCCCAGGCACCATGTAATTTAGGAATGATTACTTTTCCAACTTGATCCTGTCTGTGAAGTGTGTGTCCAGAGCTGGCAATATGATAAATCGAAATAGCGGCGCCACCTAAAATATTAGCAATGATAAAAATGAATGGTGAGCTGGTATGAGCAAGCACTGTGAAGGAAAGTGCAATTACAGTTGTACCAATTTGCATTCCTTTCTTAGATCCAATTCGATGCACAATTTGACCGCCAATTAATAACATCACAATTGATCCAATTGAGGCAGTACTTAGCAATGTGCCAAAGGTTCCATTATTTACCGCTAAATTTGCTTTCAAATCTGGTGTGCGCGGTGCAAGTGACATGATAGATAAGCCAAATAAAAAGAATATATAACTTAGGTAGCGGCGCTCAATTGATTGAAATTCTGAGGTTTTAAAGTTTTTCAAAATAGAGCACTCGCCAATTGGCCACGGGCCTTAACCAACCTTGGATCAGCTGGATCTACTAAGTTAAATAAACCAAGCAGGTGTGCTTTTGCTTTATCTCGATCATCGGCTGCAAAGCTTTTAACAGCTGCAATTAATCGATTAAAGGCGGCTTCATAATCACCTTGAGCAATTTCAATATCAGCACACATCAGCTGTGAGGTTAAGTCGTCTGCTTTAGAATTTTTTAATGTTAATGCAAAATCTAAACCATTAATGCGATGCATTAAATCTGCTTGTGCAAGGCCGATAGTTGCAACTGGATCATTTGGTTTGCGCTTAAGCCATCCCTGAAAGGCCGCTTTAGCGCCAGCGTAATCACCCTTTTCCATTGCAGCATAGGCAGCCTCCTCCTCTGGCTCCATTGGAGTTTCTACTACCGCAGAGTTTTCAGGCGCTTTACCAATACCTTTGCCGGCTGCAAGTTCTAGTAACTTATTTATTACTAAGCGCACTTGATCAAGTGGTGGCACAGATTCAAAGAGTGGAATCATTTGCTCTTGAATAATTGCGATAGCAACTGGCACAGATTTAACTTGAAGTGCTTGGGCAACTGCTGCTTCGGTGTCAACATTGACCGTTCCAAGTAGCCATGAATTTTTATCAGCGCTCTCTAGCTTTCCTAAGATCTCAAGTATCTCTTTGGCTTGGGCGCTCCGTGGTGACCAGCAGAGTAGAACAACCACCTTGTGATTTGATTCCTTAACAAAGTCGGCTACCAAATTAGTTTGGGTTACCGCTTTGCCATAAGCCAGATCTGCCTGCCCGGCAGCGGGTGCTTTTAATGAACTTAAATCAAAGGCGTTACCAAATTTATTATTTGGCAATCCGGCAAATGGGTTCTTACTCATTTGTTAAGTACGACTCCTGAATCCATCCGATACGGTAGAACTTTTTCAATGTAATCCTGCGTGGCAAAATCTAGTCCAACATCGCGACCTAATTTCTCACCTAAGTACCAGCGATTCTCAAGGACTTCATGAAATAACTGCGCTGGCTCTACCCGTCCCTTTAGATCATCGGGAACTTGATTCACAACTCGACGAAATACATCGCTAAGCCATTGTTTAACAGCGATTGCATGTGGTGTGCTTGGCGGGAACTCACGCGCCTTATATCGATCATATGAGGCCAACAATCGCTTGGCTTGTAGCTCCTCTGCTTTAAGACCCATTAAATCTTCTAATCTATTTGCGTGATAGCGCGCTGCAACTAATTTTGGTTGGAATTTAAGAACACCTTTATCACCCTCTGTGGTCACCTCAACCTCTTCAACAGCAAAACCTAAATCTTGTAGTGATCGCATTGCTCGCTCAACTGCTTGGCGATCTGCAGCATCTAAAATCTGTGGCTCTTTGAGCATCGCCCAAAGCCGGCGATATCTTTTAATTACTCCCTCACTAGCTCTAACTGGATCCATATCTGCTTGCAGCACACCGGCTGAAGATAAATCATCTAACTCACCAGCAACATTTACTAAGGCAAGTTCTAGATCATGTTCGCGTTGGCCATTACTTAAACTCTTTTGAAACTCACCAGTTTCAGCATCGACTAGATATGCCGCAAACTCATCCGCATCTCGCCTAAATAAGGTATTTGATAGCGAACAATCACCCCACCAAAAACCAAGTAGGTGCATTCGCACTAGTAACAAAGCTAAAGCATTTGCCATATTTAAAACTTCAGCTGGCGTTACCGATCCACTTAAAATTACTCGGTATGGAAGTGAGTACGGCAAATACTTTGTAACTAGCGCTGCTGGTAACTCATTGCCATCATTATCTAATCTGCCCTCAATTACCGCCACTGGTTCAACACAGGGGGCACCTCTTTGATTTAACTCACGAAGTAATGTGTATTCTCGATTAGCAAACTCAGAGTTAGTCTCTTTAATCGCAAAGATTTCGCTATTTACCTTTTTTGGATTTGATCTAATTAATCGAACAATGTGCCGGGAAATACCGCGCATCTGCGTGAGTACTTCATCCTCTGGCCACTGCTCAAGTGGCTTATCCCAAGGTAGCTGAGCCAGGGTCGCGATCTCCTCACCTAGTCCTTTGATTCGCAAGCCAGCCATGGCCTTATTCTCCCTTACTTATCACGGCTTATCTGCACCGTAAATGATCATTCGCCAGTTAAAATTGCGATTATGGCAACATTTAAATCACTTAAGAAACCAAGAATCGCAGCAAAGTTAAGGCTAACCCGAAAATCTAAATCAGCATCAGTAAATGAAGATTTCGGAGTCCGAGGCAA
>Ga0247722_10000685_pt1 | contig 19968 bp, 14 predicted proteins | sample MSEWelMarce3H_FC_FD_189094 | JGI IMG/M metagenome (GOLD analysis project Ga0247722, IMG submission 189094) | Subsurface sediment microbial communities from gas well in West Virginia, United States - MSEEL Well Study Marcellus 3H_FC | ecosystem: Environmental > Terrestrial > Deep subsurface >... | reverse complement strand
TTGTGGAGACACCGTAAGCTGTTTTTAAGCGAGCTTGGTAGATCTGAGCTTCTTTAACTGCATTAGCGCTAAAAGTTGCCCATTCTGCTTTCTTATCTTCATCGGTCATACCGACTACTTCTTCTTCTTCTTCTGCTGTCATGTCATCAGCGTGTATCTCGACATCAACTTGTGCCATTCTGGCTAAGTTTTCAATCTTAGAAGCTGTGATTTGGCGGAAAAGCTCGAGGCCTTCTGCGAAAGTAAGATTTGAGATTACATTGTCGGAAACACCAGCCTGAACTAAGTTGGTGTAAAGTTCTTCTTCAGCTGCTTCTTCAGAAGTCATATCAGAAGCAGTAGTAATAGTATTCTTTCTGCTACTGGTTTCAGCTGGATTCTGAGTAGGAACTTCAAATTCACCAAACTCAGGAAGGGCATCGCCTTCTCCTGATGGGATAGCCATAGGATCAAAATTGATCTTATAAGCATTCATGTCATCTACCTTACCATCCAATGTAACAGCATCCAATTCCTTCTCTAAGCCAAGTCTACCATTTACGGTAGGAACTGGAACTTTATCAAAGGTTGGGTTCTGTCCACGGAGGCTATTACCTTCACTATTTTGCATAGTCATGGTAGCATGCTCGCCCTCATTTGTGTACTCCGCTTTGTATTCGAAATTATCCGAAGCTGTGCGGGTGCCAAGAGATGCGAGAATAGCTTCACGTTCTGCGCGAGCATTTCTGTTCATGTTTTGCACCTTTCCATTTGCAGTTACTGAAGACATACTGTCTTCATCTTCTTCATTTGTTTTAATATCGGAAGTATGATCTTCCATGTCATCTGCAACTTCTTCTGCATCGCCGAATACTTCAGCCATAGCTTTTTCGAGAGCTTCTTGGAATTTACCTAAATCTTTTTCAGGTACTTCCACTTCGAGAGTCGCAACATTGTCGTCTGCTTCGCTATCATCCATCGTGCCCATGTCATCTTCATGATCTTCATCATGCATATCTTCTTCGTTGGCACTTTTATCGTTTGCGAAGTCGGCAGTCATTTCATTTCCATCGTGACTATTCATAAACGCTTTTGGGTCAAAGCCTTCTGCTTCAAGAGCTTCAGGCATCATAGCTTCTCTGTAAGCTGCTGCAACAATTCTGGCAGAATCTTCATCTAAACCAGCACTCCTGACAAGGTCAGAAACACATTCGTTCATATCTTCAGCGTCTTCTACACGAATTTCTGCAATTCTCATTGCGCGTTTAAGAGCTTCACGCTGGGCGGTATCATTATTTAAAGCCATAGTGTCTGCTCCCTTCTTTATGGTTCTTCTGGAAATTATTCCAATTTTCCTGCAATTTTTTATTCTTTCTTATAAATCGAGGAATAAATTGTGCATTTAGCAAAATTATACAAAAAATAGTCGGCTCTGCATAAAACAGAGCCGACTATTTTTTTAATTAAACTACCTTATCGATGCTTACAGTGACCATGTTTGGATCTGATGAATTTTTATGAATTCTTGGGATATAAACGTCACCACAGTTATAGCAGAATCTGGTGTTCTGAACCTTCTTGGCATGTCTGTTACCACATGATGGGCAAATATTACCAACAGGGAGTTGAGTTGCAGAATCAACATTGAAATCAGACTGTGTAGCTGCAATAAACACTGAAGGGTCTTGCTTATAAGAAATTCTTACCATCATTGGAAGCGTAGATGCAACCGCACCACCGAAGCCTGGAGTAGCAGGCGCTGCAGGAGCAGCTGGTGCTGCAGGAGCCATAGGAGCTGGTGCAGTTGCTGCACCCAAACCCATATCAGGAGATAATTCTGGAGCAGCTGGTGCTTCAGAATCTTCTGATTTCTGGCTCTTTTCAACTTCTGTGTCGCTACTTGGCTTAATAACAATGTTATAGCTTACTTCAAGGTCTGTACCACATGAGTTACAATGCCCATTGCCATTGGAAAGATCAACATCTTTGCTTCCGCAAGCAGGACAGATTGAACCAACTGGATACTTCTTGCCTGGTTCTGGAAGTTCGTCTGTATCGGTTTCTTCGGCAAATTCCGCTGTAGGAGTTGTCAAGGAAGTAATACCTGTAAGATCAGCACCAGCTGGCATGCCACCCATTGCTTGGTCTACTGGTGCAGCGCCTGGCATTCCGGCAGGAGCCATACCCGGTAAAACTTGTGCAAACTTCTGGAGAATTTCTTTTCTCTTTGCAGAGCGAAGAGCAATCGCAGATGCTGTTGCAATAACATCAGGACCAGCTAATTCTTCAGGTGCTGCCTCAGGGATTTGAACTCCGTCACTTTCTGGCGCCATCATTTCAGAAGGGGCATTGCCTTCAGCAACAAATGACTTGGTAAATCTTGTGCTAATAGAAGCAGTGATATAACCATCTGGAGATACAGATACATCATTCATTGAGAAAGTGTTAGGATCAACTGTGTAGCCACTGTTAGAAAGAAGCTCAATAGCCTTTTGTCTGAATTGATCATCAAAATCATCAGCCTTAGGATCAATTCCGCCTAAATCTTCAACAGTACAGTTGATTCTCTTGGTGATAATCTTTTCATCAGTGATCTGGATCTTGGCAGTTCTATTGTTTGCATTTACTAATCGTGAAACTAAATTTTCAGCAACTCTTGGATTTCTAACTGCAAGCACAGAGGCTTCAGCAATTGCCTTTGAAGAATGGCCAAATTCGATTGCATAATCAGCAAGCCATCCAATCGCGTTGTCTGCAACATCGAGAGTGCCTGCAAATCTTGAAGCACCAAAGAATTCTTTTCTTGCTCTAGCAGTAAGTCTGTCACCAACAGATTCTTCTGTTCTGGCAAATTCGATTCTTGATGTTAATTCATCTGAATCAATATCAGAAATAGAAGCCACAACTTCATTTGGAGTAACTAAAGAATCTTCAGTAGTCGCAGCAAAAGCCATGAGCGCAGCCTTCATATGGTCACGGTTAATATCATCGGAACCACCAACATAGGAAGTGAATGCAGCCTTAAGAAGATCAGATCTGGATGCTTTGCGATTAATGTTTGCAGGATCAACTTTAGCGTCTTTCATCATTTCGAGCGCAGAAGCAGTTACTGTTTTAACAACTCTCTCGTCTGACTTGGCAGTAACAAGGAGGTCTTTGACATCTGTAGGATTTGCACTAAGCTTGCCTAATTCATTCATGATAGCAGCTGTAGGAGTAAGAGATGTTTCGATATTGTGGAAGCTTCTTCTACTGGCAATTACTTCTCTAGCACCAGATCCTAAGTTTGCAAGCTTTAAAAGACCAACAAAATTATTTTGTGAAGCTAATTTTGCTGCTAATCCAACGACTTCTTCAGGAGTTACCTTGGAAGCTATAACGGCTTTACCTAAAGCTTCAACTGTAGCCTTGACTACGAGATTAGGGGTGTTTAAAGAATGTTCCTTTTGAACTGCGGTCAATTGTTCATTGATTACAGTGTCAGGATGTCCCAATCTTGCATCTTCAAGCAAGGCTTCTTTTACCTTGTCATCTACAAAGTTATTACCGTAAAGACCAGCTTTATTAGCCAAAAGCTCATTAATGGTGACCATGTCATCTGCATTATTTGGCATATCAATGCCTTCGAGTTCTTCTTCCATTGTCTCTTCACCAGCAACATCTTCTCTCTTATATCTTTCAGCTAAATTGCTGCCAAGAAGTTGCTCGAGGGTCATATCATAAGAACCCTTATGCATTTCAGAAAGCTGCTCATTAAGAACAGTAGTAGGTGTAACAGGAGTCCAGTTTGCAACAACACTCTTGCCATTTGCCTTTGCTGCGCTTACAACACGACTAAATTCAGAAAGAATCTCTGCTGTGACTTCGATTCCATTACCAGAAGCGATAGATTCGATTTGTGTGTCAGAGAGGCTTGGTTCCCATGCAACTCTTGTATTATTGTGATACGCTTCAATATCGCCCTTAGACGAAATAACAATTTTATTACCCATCTTATCTTCAAGCTCGAATTTTTCAGTAGCTTTAGCAGCTTGCTTCAATCGGCGTTGTTGGGTAAACTTTTCCCAAATACTCATTGGTTTATTTCCTCCCGACACCTTTATAGGTGAATTTGTTTTAATCGGCTGATTATTTTCCGCCGCTCTTACATTTGATGCTTGGAATTTGGCGGATGTACCAAGTGCTTCGGCAAGATTCTCCAGTGCCTTGCCTAAACCAATTTTGTTCTTTTTAGAAGCTGTTGCAACTCTTGCATTTACTTCTTCACCTGTGTGAGACCAAACAATTGCTCTAGAAGAGGAAGAAGCCAAAGCTCCACCACCTATGCCTTGTTGCATCTCTTGAGGTAAAACAAAATTTTGATTTTGAGTCATCATCTGCCCCGCACCACCAGTTGGAGAATAACTTTGTGGAGCTGTTTGTGGAGCAGCAGGAGCTGCGCCAGGAGCTTGTGGCTGACCCTGATTGATAGGGGCCTGTTGTTGGCCTTCTGAGCCAACTCCGTCATTGATTAAATCTTCCATTGTGGCTTGCAAATCAGCCATGGACTTAGATATTTTAGAAACGTGGGTTAAATCAACATTATCCTTGCGCGCAAACATATTAATGATTGCAACTTCTAAGAAATTCAGGGCAAGGTTTAACATATCTAAAATGTTCAAACCAGAAGCTGGGTCAATACCTAAATATTTTAAAATATTAGAAACTGTTGCATTCTGCCCAGCCCCTGAACCAGCCAATAATGGACCACCAACTAATGTTTGAGCAACTTTAACTGCTGAATTAGCAGCATAGCTTGCTTGTCTCAAGCAAGTTTCATATTCATTGCGGTCTGAAACATTTGAAGGTATATTTGAAGCTGCGAGCATTACATTAGCATGTAGCTCACTAGCTTTCTTTTCAAGGGTAACAGCTTTCTTTAAAATGTCATCCTTGTCATAAATTTCTTCGATCTCACATGTTGGGAAAGCACCATCCCCAACAACAGAAAGTTCAATGAATTTAAGACCCATGTTCTTTTCATAAACTTTCTTACCTGATTTAGGATTGACTTTACCCTTGTACTTTTTTAAGTGATCGCAGTAATCTTTTGTGTCAACGGCAATATGGCCGCATTCCGAACATTCACCTGATTCAACTTGGCAACCCATAGATACATCATGCATGTAGCCTACGCGAATGCCTCTTGCAATATCTGGATAAGCCGATTCGTCTACATAAAATACAGTATAGACACAATTCTCATCATCGTCCCATTGAGCATGAACAACCATGCCCTTGGCTTCTAGTACATCATCATTTTTATGATTAGCATATATAGGAACGCCTTCAAAAGTCTTGTATGCAGGAGCTTTTGTTTTTACCTTTTTACCGTCTTTATCAGCTTGAATAACATCAACTTCTTTTAAAAGTTCGGCCTTGGCAAAATAATCACCATTTGCATTTACAGTATCTGCGTCAATAGCTCTTGCACGAACCCACAAGAGTTTTTCATCTCTAAGTTCATGCATAATTTTGACAACATCTGTGCCTTCGTATTTTTCTAAAACATCATCGACATCAGCATAAAGTGACTGTAAGCCATCCTTCGCTGCCTCTCTTAGTGTTGAGGCGATACGAAGGTTGGAATTTTCAATTTCATTACGGTCAGATTTATTTAAAAATGAATTTAAATTAATCATCCCTCCTGAAACACCCGTCTTGATCATATGGCTTCCTCTTTAGCTTTCGATTTAGTTTTTTTGAAAAAATCCAAAATAAACTCTATTTGATATTTTTAGTGATAAAGTGCCTAGAACCTGCACTTTTCAAAATTTATCTTAATTGTACAGTTTAATTTTTTTACGTTTCTAACAATATTTGGATATCATAAAAAGAACTAAAAAGTCATTTTTCAAGAGGAATTGTGTTTGATTTAAAATTTTTATTATTATTGTCAAAATAAATTTTATAGATGAAAGGGGCTTATATACTAAGTAATCTTTTAATTACATCAAAGACTACTTTAACAACTTCATGTTGCTTGTTTTCAAGCTCTTCTTCTGTAAATCTTAAGATTGTCCAGCCTTGTGTTGCGAGTTCCATGTCTCTTCTTTGGTCTCTCGAAATATCTTCTGGATTTGAATGGAATTTTCTCGAATCAGCTTCAATGCCTAATTTAATTTCTGGCATAGCTGCATCTAATTGATACTTTTGATTTGGGCCAGCTTGCCATTGTGCATAAATAGCAAATGGAATATTCTGGGCTAATAATAAATTATATAATTTTTGTTCCCAGCTTGTAAATAATTGAATGGATTGGCTTGGGTATTGTTTTTTAGCAATAACAATTTTTTCTTCATTTACATAATTATTATATTCATTAACAGCTGAAGCATTAACAGGCCATGTGAATTTAGTAAAACCAGGACCTGGCTCTACCAATGCAATCATTTCTTCTGGCATTTCAGGGAGTGGCCCCAATAAGCCTCTACCAGAAACTCTAAATTCAGTTTTTAAGAAATCAATGTGCGCCTGTGATTTTAATTTTGTGCTTGCCATTCTTTGATTAGATCTAGCTTCATATAATTCTGTTTGTTCGTTATAAACTTCATTAATTATAGAAGAAGCTAATCTGTATGATTCGGCAGGATTATCTACACTTGCCATTGCTGGTAAGCCTGCAGGCATTCCAAGTCCTGCTGGTGCTCCTAAGCCTGGTGATCCCATCCCTAAACCACCCATTGGTGGGGCTGGTGGTGCCGACATCATGCCGCCGTATCCAGAACCAGAAACGCTTCCTAAACCCCCAACAACTCCTGGCATCGAAACAACATTAGCGGCTTGTTCAAATCTGAGTCTTTCAACTTCTTGATCGAAATCAATATCAAAATACTCATACATTGTTTGGGCAGATATTTTACCATTTTTAAATAGATCTGCAAGAACCTGAATGATGCCGGTATTATCTCTTAGTTGAGTGTCATCCCATTTGATAGTTGGGTAAATAAATGTATCTTCACCGCGTTCGCCCTTTGTGGTAAAGCCATTCCACTCTGCAACTTGCTTAAAAATTCTTTCTTCAATCCAATATGCAACTTGATTTCTGATTTGATCTAATCTTTTGTTTAATGCAAGAAGGCCAACCTGGGCATTAGAATAAGAAGGACCATCACCATTAATGATTGCCTTGTTTAATGAAAGGGCATTGATAAATTCTGTTTCAATTTGCTCCATTTCATTTGTAATTGGAAGAATTTTGCTATTAGCGCCAACAAAGTCAAAATCTACAGCATGGTGAGTTACAATTGTAAGCAATGGATCCATTGCAACATTGGAAAGCTCTTCCTGCATTGTTTCGAGATCTTCTTCACTGGCAGGTCTAGTGTCGTTGCCGATTTTCACCAATTTGATAGGTAAAATATGTCTTTCAGCAATCAGCCACTGAGCAGTTCTTAATTTATCCTTGTAAGCATAAACTCCCATTAATCTTTTAAGGATAGAAGTTCCATAAGGTGCGAAAGCTGAAGATCCATGCTTCAAGTGCCATATAGACTCATTTGCAAGCTTAAGTGGTTGGCCTTGAAGAATGATAGGCCTTAATGATTCAGGAATTGAGTTGAATTGTTCTATTGGTTGTCTGTCTCTAACAATTCTTACTAAATTTTCATCTGGTGTGTAATAATAAGAGGCTGGCATATCGCCAAAGCCAGGGGTGATTTCAATATAGTCAGGATTTAAAATATCAATATGACTAACTGTTGCACCTTCGTGATCACAAGGTTCACCATTTCCACCCATGCCTTTGCATTTAGGGCAGTTAATCGTAGCAAATAAAATAACATCACCATGAAGATAATAATGGTGAGCAATTTGTGGCATCAATGAAATTAAATTTAATTTTTTAGATAATTTCTCAAAATAGCCTTTTACATAAGGTGAGCCACATTCAATTTTGAATCCAGCGAGTGGAAAGTCAGAATAGAAGTCAATTCCAGCAGCTACAATAGGCTCGTTGTCATATATCCATTGGGCCCAAGTATAAACTTCTTTTCTGTTTGTAGGTACCTGGAAAGCTTGTGGCTGTGTAAATGGAGTATAAAAGTTAGGCGAAGTATAAGTGGTGTTTACTTGCGCAGATCGATTCATGGCAGTTCTAGATCTAGAATCCATCAGCGTCATAGACTTAGCACCTGGCAAAGATCTTTGTGGTTTGTCAGATTTTATCATACCAGAAACTTCGCGGCCAGTAACTTCTGCCGCTGCCGTTCTTAATACTGTAACCAAAGTTGGAATATTTTCTTTACCTGTAGGCACAACTAAAAACCTCAATTTTTATTTTTATTATACAAAAATAAAGAACTGCAATCAACTACCTAGAGTATTGAGTAGCAGGTCTATTTGTTGGAACCATTGCTGGCTGATTTTCATAAGACTTAGCAACAGTTGCACTATTGTTACCTTTGTACACAGTATATGCATCAGAATTAGCATCAAATAAAGATTGGACAATATTTTTATCTTCCTGATGGTCTTCTTGCAAGGCTTGCTCTATTGTCAGACCTTCATAAGGTAATAATTCTATTCTTTGTTTAATTGAATTTGGGTCTGTATTAGCCATTTTATTCATTGGCTCTTGGTGTAATTTTGAAAGCTTTTCTTCCATAGTCATGCCGTAAGCATCAAGTTTTGGGTCTTTTAAAATTTCATCTGTGGCATCAATAGCGCGAGTCTTTCCTACAACATAAGGGTCATCTATATTTTCAGGAGAATATTTATCAGAATGCTCATATTCATCTGCAGGACCATTGATGCCTTTTTCAATAGGCATGCTAGACTTAGAGGGCATAAAGCCCCCTAAATTTTGCGACTTACGATACCACATTAATTATTAATAACCTTTATGTTGCTTTGAAAGTAGCTCTTCTAATGTAGAAACTAATACTTCCATTTCATCATCAGAGTAATAGTGCTCTGCATCTGCGAGAAGTTCTTCAATTGTTTTCATATTAGCAAGATCAGCTTCATGGCGGGATTCAAGTTGGTTATTAATTGTATCAGTGCTGGTAGAATCAAGCTTCGTATTCTTGGTTTGATTCCATGCCTTCTTGATATTTACATCTTGAATGCGCTGCGTTGGCTCGCCATGATGGCCAAGATTTGATTCAGTTGCTTCGTCAAGTCTTTGCTCAACTTGTTCATCAACATAAAGTTTCTTTCTCTTTGCTTCTAATTGAGCGCCGAAACTTACTTCTTCTTCTGGATCAATGCCTTCATACTTAGATGCGACAACTGGTTTTCTTAATCTGTCTTCCATGCTTCTATTTTCAACCTCACCTTGATGGCCATTATAAATTTTTTCGTTATCTAACATAGCTTCGATGCTCTCATCTAGCTTAATTTTTGTTTTGCTTTTAGTCTTCAAGCTTCGTAATTTTTCTTCCATTCTCTGCTCAAAATTCATTGCGTCGATGGCTAAATGATTTTCTCTAAATCTTTCGCCTTCTTCGAGATTCATTTTGCTTTCCGCATTTACTTGAGGATGTACTTCATCTAATCTTTCAACAGCAGAAATATGGTTGTCAGCTGCATGCTTCAACCAATCTTGATATGCGCAAGATACCTGCCCATCTCTGGTCGTTCTTGAGTCAATACAATTATCTCTACAAGAGCTGATAGGCATTGGGACAGCGTAGCCAAGTTGATATCTGGCCTTAGGGCAAAGTTGGTAATCTTCACCATCTTGAGCTCTTGGGTTTTCAAAATAAGCAATTCTTACATTTGGATGTGGAACTTTATTTGCAAAAACATTTTGAATTCTATATGCTGCCGCATCAATCATTTCAGGCTCGCCTGCTAAAACAGCATGCTTTGCTTTTGTAAATGCATAACGCTCTGAAACTGTTTCAGATTCTTTTAATAATTTTTCAAGAATTTTTACAGCCTTAACCTGATCAACGCCATTGTTTTCGATCGCAAAAGATTTAACAAGTTTGTAGGCTTTTCTGATTTCCATTAAGCGTCTTGCAGTTTTGATGTTATCCATCTTCTCTACACAAGATGCAATTTTATCAAACGCTTCGCTGGGATTAATTTTGATAATCTTAATTATACCCTTGGAGCCATCTAAATCATTTTTGAATGCATTAAACATATCACCTTGCTCAAAGTCATAATCATCTAATTCAGACAAATGAGACACAGGCATCATAGCTGGTTGAAGCATAATATCACGAATCCCGCCATCATGCTCTTCTTCATGCTCTTTAAGTTCGTTGACTTCTTGCTTTGCTTTTTCGATCAATGGCAAAATAGACTTGAGCATTTTGTGCAAATTATCTTCGCTTACTAATGGCTCATGATCATGGTCATGTTTGTGCTTTTTTTCGCTCATAATAGACAATCCTTAAGGTAATTCGTTAAGTTCAAAGCCGCGCTTTGTTAAAGCTGAGCGAATTAATTTCAACTGTGCATTAATTCCATCTTTGTTTGCAGCTTTACGGCCATCGCCCTGTGGTGTTTTTTCACCATAGTCAGCAAGATCTTTAAGCCATGTGGCACGAGCCATGAGCTCGCCTGTTGATCTTTTTTCGAAATCTGGTCCGACTTCATAAATTGATTTATCAGCATCTCTTGCTGCTAATTTTACTAAATTGTTTTCAGAAGATGAGTCCTTTTGGAATTTCTTTTCATCTTTTCTTTTCTTTTTGGAATATTCCATGACAACGTCAACTGCTTTGTCAATAGTCTCGTCTTCCCAAGTGTTCTCTTTGCCAATATAACGTACAATATCACGCTTGCTTAAGCCGTGGTCAAGCAATTTACCAATTTTACCCATAAGAACTCTAAATGGGTTACCACGAGTCTTTTTCTTACCCTTGTCTTCGCGGGCTTTTTGCTGGGCATATTTTGTAAAATTAAAAATTGCATTTGCGTTTTTATTCATATCTTCTCGCACCCTTGTCGCAAGTTCTCTGGCTAATTCATGTCCGTCTTTGTATTGTTCACCAGTTTGTGGATCGATCGACATTACACCACCAGTATTATTCTGCATAGCCCCATATAATACCCTTAAGTCTTCAACATATTCAGATACAGCAGAAGCAGACATAGATTTATCAAGCCTTGCTAATAATGATTGGTCAATCTCGGTACCGGGACTTGCAATTTCGTCTAATAATTTAAGAAAACTACCCTTGGTGACAGAATCAGTTTGCCCCATATTTCCTGTTCCAGGCTGCAATAAAATATCGTTTAACCCATTATTTTGCAAAGGGTTTGTCAATGTCATGTTGCTTTGTGAATAAGAATTATGGGGCATAATAATTAACCTTTACCAATGATACGGTCGAGTTCATCAGCCCAGTCACTCTTATAATCCTGGACTCTAGGTGCTCTAACATTTTCAAGAGCAGACTTTTCCCAATCACTATGATTATCTTGTCTGGTTTTTCCACCGACTTCTTTAATAGCTAATTTTTGGGTTCTCTTGTTTTCGACCATTGCTAATCTTTGTTGTTCTCTCTCGTCTAGGAAAGAATAGTCCAGCATATTGTTCTTGCCAGCAACACCACCTTCGTGGTGCGCTCTTACAATAGAATGGCCTCTGTTGGTTGCAAATGCCTGATTTCGTAAAGAACCAAGCTCTTCAAGTTTTTCATTTTCCCAGTTTGCAACTCTTGCAGATTTCTTTTCTCTTTCAGACAATCTATCAAATTTTTGGTTGTCTTCTTCTGCCATGCTCAAAAGAATATCTTCAATCTCATCGTGGTCACCCCACATAGATGCACCCCTCATCGCGATGGTGATAGGGTCATTGAACATATCTGTTGGATTTGGGCGCATAGACATAGAGATATTATCTGTGTCGTAACCAGCTCTTCTGATACCACTCATTGAGATATCTTCTGGATTAAGGTTGCTTAATGTATCATCTTCGGCAGTAAAATTATTATAATTGTACTTAGTTGCAGAACTTAATCTTTCCCATGACTTTTCTTGGGCAGCCTGAATCTCATCATTGTAACCTAAAGACTCACGATTGATTGATGCACGGCGATTTTGTGCATCAGCAACAAGCTTGGCATAAGGATCCTCTTGGATGCTGGCTGTCTTGAAAAGCGCGCGATCAATAGATTGAGGGATTTCTTCGTTTTCACTAACTCTTTTAAATCTTCCCATATTTTTATCAAAAACGCCAATGGCGTTTTTACCTCCTTAACGTTCTATTTGGATCTGTTTTTACTTTGCTGATTATGTAAGTCAGACAAAGAGATTCCTGAAACAATGTGAGGCAAACCTTCACGCCGCGCCTCTTCACCTAAAACATTTTTATCCCCCTTGATTGTGGGAGGAGTACCAAAGCCTTGCTTTCTGGGCACTAAGCCATGATTTAGTAAATGTTTATAATAGTGATCTAAATTATGATCATCAAATCTCTTGATGGAATCTGATTTATCCATATTTTTTTATTTTAATATATTCTCCGGTATTTATTATACCGGAGAATATATCGTTTCCTTACTTCTTTGCGAAGAGATCTCTTACCCAATCTTCGTCGCCGTAACCAAGCTCATCTACCCAGAATCTGATACATCTGTCAAGTTGCTCCTGTGAAAGTTCTGCAACTTTAACAAAACTTGCAACTACAGTTCTTTTAGTAGCGTCATTAAGAGAAGAAGCCATGACTTCACGGATTTGTGTTTCTTCAGCTGTTACAACAGCTTCCTTAGCACTGGAAAGACCCAGTGTAGCTTCAACATATTCCTTAGGGAAGCCATTGTCAAGCAAGCGCTGAGCAATAATCATCTTCTCATCATTCTGCATAGCAGATACTGTTTTGAAGCCTTCTTGCTTGTTGGACTTAGCAATCTTTGCTTCTGTTGAAGCAACGCGCTGAACAGCGGCATCAGCTTGTGCAATGATAGATTCACGAGCCTCTCTGCGCTGTGCAAGTTTTTGCACCTTAGAAACTTCTTCCTGAGCAAGTGATTCAAGCTTAGCTTCAATTACCTTGTTGCGTGTTTCGCGAGCAGCAAGAATAGCACGAACCTTGACATCATCTCCAGCAGTCTTTGCTACCATAAGAGCTTCTGCGCTAATTTCAGATGGGCTATTGAAAACAATTACACGACCTTCGGTAGATGCTTTCTTCTTCATATCGCCGCAAGCAGAACAGCCCTTGCCAGCACACTTCTCGCACATGACTTCTTTAGCACGAACTACCTTGGACTCTTCAGGCTCTGATGACTTCTTTTCATGATATTTTTTCAATGCAGCAGGCATGTTCTCAGTATCGACGCCGTCTTTGTCTGGGCCTTTTTCTTTTTGCTCATCCATCTTCTTTTGAATAAATGGAGATGGATGCTTCTTAGCAGCTTTGGCCATCTTGCCGTAGCTAGCTTTGGTGTCATCTTCATCAGACTTTTCATCTTCATCAGACTCTTCGTCTTCTTCGTCTTCTTCTGGATTTCTGTCAAGCCATTCTATACAATGTGGCTTGCAATCTGCATCTTCAGGGCACTCTTCGCAGAATTCTCTCATGTCATCGCCTGATTCCATGTGCTCTTTAATAGCAGACTTTAATTCGCTATCAGTCATGTCTTTGACATTAACTTTTTCTGCATCTTCGTCTTCTTCTGCAGCGAACTTAAAGTTCTTTGCAAAGACGTCCCAGTCGATGGTGTTAATTTGTTTTTCATTGCCAAGCGAATCTTGCTTAGCAGATGGGAAAATACGATCAGCCATTTTTCTAATTCCTTTCAAGGATCCCTTGATTAATTAATTTTATTCCAAATTGAATAACGTTTTTCCTTTTAAAAGGATCAACCGCCCAAAGGAATAACTACCAATGTATCGCCAAGGTACTTGACTAAGTCTCCAACCTTGACACCTTTATTATCAAAGGCTCCTTTTTTAGCCTCGATTACAAATCGAGAGGGCCGCGAAGAAGCCACTGGTTTTTCAGATTCTGCCTTTAAATCACCAAAATCAACCACACGGCCCATTTCGTCTAAAAATGCTAAACTCAAATCAAATCTAACATTTTTATTCCAAAATGAATGAAAATCAGAATTAGGAAAAATAAAAAATACAACCTCTTCTTCTTCTAAAGGCTCGGCAAACATTAAGCCTTTAGACCTTTTATAGTCATTGTCTGCTATAAATCTGATTGTAAATTTGTGTTCCATATCTTATTCCGTAGTCAACATTGCTGTCAACTGTTCCAAATTTTGTTGCATAGAAACTAACTTTTCATAAATCAAATCAGCTTGTTTATGATCACCATTCTCATCCAACATTCTGGCTCTTTTAACTAAATTCTGTATATCGTTCACTAAAGAGCTATATGCAGTTTTAGTTTGCCCCCTTAGTCCATACAACTCCCACTCTCTCTTCGTAGGGGTATAACCAAAGGGTAATACTTCATTCTTGTAATCTGAATATTCTTGTAATATCCATTTTGATATAGTTTTTGTATCTGCATACTTCAAGGGCTTAAACTCGTATTTGCTACCCTCTGGGTGTGCTACAAAAGATCTTTTGGTTTCTTTAGAATTAAACAATTTTTCAGAAACCACTTCTACCAATTTTTTTGGATCTGAATACTTTCCAGATCTATCTTCCTGCACCATAACAGCTGCTCTTAAAGCAAAATTTATTAATTGCAACCAGTTATGTATTTTTCTTAAATCACTCGAACCCAATTTGGGTTTACCACCATACTTGTTAAATTTATTTACTATTTCATTAAGTTTTAAATCAAATGAAATATTCTCATAATCTGCAGAGCATTTGATAATTGCTATCAAATTCTTTTTACCATCACCATATTTTTGATGACGGATTGCAGTGAAAACAAGGGGCAATTTTATAAAATATTTTTTATTTTTAGGCGATTTCTTTGATAATTCTAAAATTATCTCAGCAAGAGCCTCTGCTTCACTATGCAAACTCATTTTATTTTCTACTTCTTGAATCTCCCTTTTGTAGAAGCCTGTGCAACTCTTCCAGTGTTAGAGTTTTCTGCTACTGCTCTAATAGACTGATATTTGTCAAGGGCAGAATTGTAATCAAATTTTGGAGATTCTCTATTTACTTTTTCTTGATTAGCAGACTTCAACCAAAAATCACGCAATGCAGTTCTTCCAGCCTCGGTAAGCTTTACTGCTCTACCGCTGCCAACAATTAAGCCTTCAGTTTTTAAGCCCAAAAGTTCGTAATCATTAATGTTTGTTGGAACTGAGAAAATTTCAATATCTTCAGCAGTTCTGTTAAGGTGGGATTGTGCAGTTGAAAGAAGCTCGTCTTTAGATTTATAAATTCTTTCAAGGGTATTCAATGTTTGTGATGAATAGGTCTTTTTTGCAGCAGTTCTAGGCTCTCCGAGAAGTTGTTGTTGCATATCAGACAAGCCTTCAATTTGAACATTGAATAAGCCATCATGATCATTCATTTTATGAATTGGTACAATTGGATCTGGCATTTTATGTAAACTCCTAATCTTTCGGCAACTTAAGCCTACTTATTTGGTTATGTAAAATTATACAATTTACCTATTTTTTTGAAAAAATTCATTTAGCTTTTTCAAAAAAATTAACCCCTCTCAATGGAGGGGTTAATAAAAAATTATTAAATTTAATCGACTAATAAGCCAGATAGCTCACCACGGAGGTCTGGGTTATTTTTCCATATATCGAGTAAATCCTCGTCGTTGGCCATGAAATCTACATTTTCAGCCGGTTCTGCACTCGCAAATCTCTTAAATCTTCTTGATGATGCCTCTATATCTGGAGTTACATCTGGGATGATTTCAGGAGTTGCTTTTTGTCTGCCCTTATAACCAACATTCTTAGGTTGCAAGTCAGTAGATGGCATTTCAATATCTGTAAATTTAATTGATCTTGCGCCTTCTTTTGGAGAGTCTGCTCTAAGCTTTGCAAGTTCTTTAACCATAATTGCTTTCATAACTTCTGGGCTTAATCCAAAGTAAGGCTTGTGTCCCTTGAGCCACATTGCTTGATTCTCGCCATAGTGTGAGCCTTCTCTATTGATAGCATTTTCAGCAGCTGCTTCAATGTCTTCATCGGTAAGTTCAGCAAATGTAGATTTGCCGGATTCACGCAACGCTCTCATGTATTCAGCACTTCTTCTAACCATATCAAATTGATCAAATGTTTCTTGTCCTGCTCCAGGAGTCTTGAGGTATTGATCTATCATTCCACCTGGACCAGAAATTTCTGGATTTGAAGCAAATCTTGGATCTTGTCTAAGTTCTTCAAGCTTCTGGTTAAATATTTTTCTTGAGCTCTTTTTGGAACCCTCAGCTCCAGGAACAGTTCTACCTGATTGTTGCCATATATAATTTAAGTTTTGTTCACTCATTAAAGAAAGAAGCTCTCTCTTGAATTGAGAAATTACATCAACACCAGCAGCTTGCATGTCATCAGCATCACCAGATTGGATTGCTTCCAACTGAGCTTTTGTCTGAAGGCCTCTAGCATATGGAATAGCTTGGGTTGTAGATCTTAGTGGACCTTTGCCATACATTGTTTGAAGCTCGCTGCCTGGAGCATAGTGTAAACCAGCATATAAATCTGGAATCATTTCTTCCAAATATTGGGATCCCTTATCCATGAATGCTTGATAAGCCTGTGGTGAAACTGCAGTCATGCCAACAGGAATTGGTTTTACTCTTGGTTTTCTGGTTTTCTTTTCGCCTGGAAGAGCTAAAGCTTCTTCTTCTTCAGGTTCTGCAATTTCTGGAATAGGCTCTGGAGATAAACCTGGAATAGTATATTCCATTGCTAAATCGTTAATGTTCTCACGAACATTTGCTAAAGCACCTTCTGCAGAAGCTGGAGCGATTTGAGAAATCATATCAGAAACTCTTGCGAGGCCTGATCTTAATTGTTCATCTACTGAAGAATATGTTTGAATTTCTTCTTCTGATAAAATCTTAGATTTATTTTGCTCGAAAAGTTTGGATTTAGCTGCCAATAAACCATCAATTTTTTCCAATAAATCTTTTGTTGCCTTGATTACAGGTGTCTTTGCTTCAGCAGCAGATAACTCTAAATTTAAAATTTTAATTTGATTAGCATCCATTGTAGGATCTAAATTGGTAATTCTTTTTCTTAATTTATTTGTTTCCTGCCCATAAAGACTTACAAATCTCTTTAAAGAATCTGTTGGTGTAGCTGTAGCTTGCTCTTCAACCGAGGGCGCTTCGTTAGCAATACCTTCTCCAATTGTAACATCGGCTGTATCAGCTTTACCGCCCTTAAGTGATGTTTCTAAACCAATAGTTCCCTTTTGCTCTTTGATAGACTGGCCCTTTTGCGAAAGTCCAATACCACCTAAAATCGCACCACCCAATGCACTAACAATTCCCCCAGCTGGCTGTTTTACATTAAGATCTGGAACTGGATTTCCATTGTCGTCCTTAAGAATCTTGCCTTCAGAATCTTTGGCGTAAGCAAGTAAATAATCTAAAAAACCAGATGCTTTTGATTCTGGATTATTAATGACGTGAATAAATTGTGCAACAGCAGCTTCTGGATCAGGTAAAGTTCTAAGTTGGCCAGTTGCACGACCATAAAGACCAGAAAGTAAAAAATTTCTTATTCCACTAACTAAAGGATTTTCAGATGTGCCAAACTCCTCCTTAAGCTCCATCAATGTTTGTTGTCTTGCTTCGGGGCGAGGCACACCTTCTTTAACCTTCGCTGTTGTTCCTTTGAGCAATTCAGCTCTAAAAGTATTTCTTAATTCCTCAAAATCATCGGCTGTAGGAGCTGCTTTTGATCTAAGTCTTTCTCTTCTTTCATAGCTACCATCTTCAATTTCAGCCATGATAATTTTGCCAATTGAATCTAAGGCAAATGCATCTGCAGCACTTGCAAGTCTCACCTTGCCTGAAGCTGCCTTAGCAATGACATAATCTCTGACCATATCAAAAAATTCATCATGCTCATTAATATCTTTTTTAAATAGTGACATAACCGATAATCCTTTTATCTTAATTTAACTAAAGTTAGGCGATAAATTTTTATATTTTTGTCCGGCAGCAGCGTTCATCTCACGCTCTTCCATCGTCCTGCCCCAATCCTGTCCACCCTTTTCAAGGCTAGAAGGCCCATCATACCATACATTTTTAATACCACCAGCTGGGTTTGATTGCTCTGGGTGATTTTGTGCTTCAATATTTTTATCAGCTGGGTCTGCATTTACAAGAATATCTGATTGATCATCATACCTTGCAAAATCTTGTCTTTCTTCATCAGCTTCATTAAGCTCAGGTTCAAGCCTGGTCTTGTAATTAAGCATTCTATTTTCAATGGGCACATTCATACCTGGACCTTGCCAGTTAGCAAGTCTTACTAATGATTCAAAAATCATATCAGATTCTTTAGGCATGCCCTGAGCTTCAAAAGCTTGACAAATTTTAGCTAGTTTCAAAAGTTTCCCAGTTTCCATAATTATAAAACTTCTTTGAAAATCTTCTTTTATCCTATAAGATTTTCTCTGCTAAACTTAAAGCCGAAGCTACAACTTGATGCATGTCATAATAATTATAAGTAGCAAGCCTACCGCCAAATGAATAATTTTTTAATTTAGCTGATTTATCTTTATACAAAGCAGCAATTTTTTTATTTTCATCATCATTCACTGGATAAAAAGGCTCATTGTAACCAGTGTAACTTTCAGGATATTCTTTTGTAATAACAGTGCGGTCATTCTTTAAAAATTCAAAATGCTTGTGCTCAACTATCCTTGTGTATGGGATATTTTTTGATGTGTAATTTACAATTGCATTACCTTGAAAATCGCCAGAATAAATAGCTTGCTCAAATCTTAATGATCTATATTCTAGTTTGCCATCATTGTAATTAAAAAATTTATCTAATGGACCAGTGTAAATTATATTTTTAGCAATTCTTTCAATAATTTTTTTATCATCAAAAAAATCTTCATTTAATCTAACTTCTGATTTAGCGAGCATTTTTTCGAATATTGCTGTGTATCCACCAATTGGTATGCCTTCATATATATGCTCATCGGGGTAAAATCGATCATTGTAGGTCAGTCTAATAGGTAAACGACGAATTATACTACTTGGTAATAAAGAAGGCTCTCTACCCCATTGTTTGGTAGTATACCCCTTTATGAAAATTTCATATATTTCTTCACCAACTTGCGAAAGAATCCATTCTTCTAAGTTGCTAGGGTTTTCTATTGGAACTTTTACTTCTTCAAGCTTTTCTGCTGCTTGCTCAGGTGTAATCACGCCCCAAAGCTGATGTAAAGTAAATAAATTAATAGGAAATGAATAAATATGATCATTATAATTTACTTTTGTTCTCAAAGTAAAATTATTAAATTCACAAAACTGACACATGTATTTGTGAATTCTTTTATTGGTGGTATGCCAAATATGAGGACCATATTGGTGAACATTAATTCCCTCCACTTCTTTAGTGAAGCAATTGCCACCAATATGGTCCCTTTTATCTATGACTAATACTTTTTTGCCAACTTTTGTGGCTTCATAAGCGAAAACACTACCAAATAAGCCCGAACCTACTATAGCGTAATCATATATCATTTTAACCTGTTTTTGGGCATAGGTGTTATACCTACCAAGCCAGCAGGACTTGCTGGGTACTTCTCAAATACACCGCCTGGCTCTTTACCCTGTAATTTGTACTTATCAATATTAACATCTTGTACAGTTATCTGAGGTAACTTATCTGGCGAATTTGGATCAAGTAATGATTCTAAACCTTCTTCAAGGCTTGTATTACTAGGATCAAAATCATATTTTTTTACTGTTGAAGGAAGATTTGCAGGCATTGAATAAGAACCATAATCTTCCTCTGGCAATGGAGCCGTAAATGCGTCTGTGTTGTTATTAGTGAAATCACCAGTATCTCTTGGTATTTCCTTATCATATAAATATGTATCAAGTTCTTTTTGGGTCTTAAAAGATCCACCATAGTTTCCAACCAT